>Ga0136846_1236381_pt1 | contig 10060 bp, 8 predicted proteins | sample HopSoiMetagenom2_FD_96841 | JGI IMG/M metagenome (GOLD analysis project Ga0136846, IMG submission 96841) | Grasslands soil microbial communities from Hopland, California, USA - 2 Assembly 2016 (version 4) | ecosystem: Environmental > Terrestrial > Soil > Grasslands | place: USA: Hopland... | reverse complement strand
CCTTTTTCATTGGCGAGATCGATCAGTGATTTTGCGTATCGTGCGGCTAAACGTGGATTAGGCATAATTAGATTCTTTGACTGCCGGGAATTAATTCAGTTTTACTTCATCAACCAGTCCCTTTATATGGGATTCCTGTGCATCCCTGTTATCAAATTCCCTTCTCAGGATCTTTTCACTTACTTCAATTACGAGTTTACCTACCTGGTTCTTCACTTCAGTTAACGCAGCCATCTTTTGTGAATTGATAGCGGTTTGCGCTTCCTGAATGATCTTGTTAGCCTCGGTTTTAGCTGCGTCTTTTGCTTCATTGATGATCCTGTCTTTCATCTCGCGGGCCTCTTTCAGCAATTGTGCACGTTCTTCCCTCGCTTTTGCCAAAAGCGCTTCATTCTCACTTTTCAACTGTGCCATTTCAGCCTTAACTCTCTCAGCAGTTTCCAGTGATCCGGTTATGGTGTTCTCACGGTCACGCAGGCCTTTTACAATTGCAGGCCATGCTTTTGCTTTCAATATCAGGAACACAATTAAAAATGCAAGAAGTGTCCAGATCAATAACCCAAATTCGGGGGTAAGCAATTTCATATTCTAAGTTTCTTTTTCAGTTTTAAACTGCATCCTCCGCCCTGTGCTTTGGATGCAGTTAGTTTTTTTAGAGATGCTGTTCTTATAACACCATCGCAAGGAAGCCTACGATGATCGCAAACAGTGCAGCACCTTCTACAAGGGCAGCGGTCAGGATCATGTTGGCGCGAATGTCATTAGAAGCTTCCGGTTGACGCGCAATGGCTTCTACGGCGCCTTTACCGATCTGGCCGATACCGATACCGGCACCAATTGCAGCCAGACCTGCACCGATAGCTCCACCACCGTTTGCCCACGGAGTAGTGCTCAACATCTCAACAGCTAAATTCAAGAGACTCATGATGATTCTTGTTTTTATAATGAATAAAACGATCCTAAATAACTACGGCATCTTCATGATGATTTACATCATCATGACTGCCTTCGAATGCCTGGCCAATAAATACAGCAGTAAGCAAGGCGAAAATAAATGCCTGTATAAAAGCCACCAGCAGTTCTATGAAATAAATAAATATGGTAAACCCTACAGCCAGTGGCGAAGCTCCCCAGCCAGCATATGTACTAAGTTGGCTGAAAATAAATATCAGGGAGATCAGGCAGATAATAATGATATGCCCTGCTACCATGTTTGCAAAAAGACGGATGATCAATGCAAAAGGCTTTATGAATACGCTCAGGAATTCAACCGGAACAAGGATTAATTTAACTCCGAAGGGAACGCCAGGTGGGTTAAATATATGGCCCCAGTAATGTTTGTTGGTGCTTGCAAGGATCACCACAAATGAAATTACTCCCAACGTTGCAGTAAAAGCTATGTTTCCGGTAACATTAGCTGAGCCGGGAATTAATCCAACAAGATTATTGATCAGGATAAAAAAGAATACTGTTAATATAAAGGGCAGGTATTTATCCGCCTTTTTGCCAAGGTTAGGTTTGGCTACTTCATCTCTAACGAAGGTGATTACCGGTTCCAACAGGCTTTGTGATCCTTTGGGTGCAGAAGTAACGCCTACACCGCTTTTATACCTTTTGGCAATGCGCAACATGATCCAGGTAAAGAGGATCAGCGCTATCAGCATTTGCACCACATTACGCGTTAAAGAAATATCATAAACCTTCACAGTTTCATCAATCTCGCCTTTATCATTAACAGCAACTATATCCTGCGCATTATATTTTTTGGGATCCAGGCCATGATGCTTAATTGACTCATCCGTCAGCAGCATATATCCATTGTGTGCTTTATGACCATGCTCAAATTTACTGGACATAAAGCTGGTCAGGCCGCGCTGTGGGGAGTAAACAATAACGGGCAGCGGAATAGAAACCGGGTGATCGCCAATATCCAGGAAATGGAATTCATGGGCGTTCAGCACGTGGCCGAAAATGACTTCAGAGGCATTAAAACCTTTCTTTTCTTCTTTTGCTTCGCCACCACCATCTTCATGGTTAGCTAGCTGGTGATCACCCTCGTGAGGCTGAGCACTTGCCATATTAAAAAAAGAAGCAATGAATAGGCTAAAAACCGCTACCAATAAGGATTTGACGCGTCCAGACACCATATGCAGTTCCTGAAATTTGCCGCAAAGATAAGGGTGTGATAGTAATAATCAAACTGCTTTTGCATCGTGCTTTTCGAACTGCATTTCATGTAGTTTGGCATAGAATCCGCCGTTCCGGAGCAGCTCCTCGTGGGTGCCGGCTTCCTTGACCTCTCCTTTGTCTAAAACAATGATCTTATCGGCTTTACGGATGGTGGAAAGCCGGTGGGCGATCACTATTGCCGTCCTGCCCTTGATCAGGGTATCGATTGCATGCTGGATCAATTGCTCGGATTCGGTATCTACAGAGGAAGTGGCCTCATCAAGGATCAGAAGGGAAGGGTTAAATAGCAGGGCCCGTATAAATGATAGCAGCTGGCGCTGGCCCAGGGAAAGTGTGGCTCCTCTTTCCATTACATTATAATCATAGCCTCCAGGCAGTTGCATGATGAAATCATGCATATCTATCAGTTTGGCAGCTTCAATCACTTTATCCCTGGAGATGGTTTCATCTCTCAACGTAATATTATCCAAAACGGAACCGGAGAAAAGAAATACATCCTGCAACACAACGCCAATATTTCGCCGCAGATAATCCAGGTCATATTGCTCTATGTTCACATCATCCACACGTATGGCGCCTTTCTGAATATGATAAAGGCGATTTAAGAGGCTGATGATGGTTGTTTTGCCACTGCCGGTATGTCCCACAATAGCAACTGTTTCTCCCGGTTCAATTATAAAGCTGACATCCTTCAGCACATAATTCTCAGGGGTATAGGCAAACCATACCTTGTCAAACTCTACCTTGCCTTTTAAATGATGATTGGATTTATAGGCGGCAGGATGACTTTCGGGAATGAAATCATCATTGTCCAGTACTTTGAATACTCTTTCACTTGCCACAACGCCCATTTGCAATACATTGAATTTATCTGCCAGTACGCGAAGTGGTCTGAATAAGAGATTCAGGCAAAGCATGAAAGAGATCACCACACCCTGCTGGCTCCTTTGAAGATGGAATGCTTCCTTTGAAGCCCACCATACAATAAGACCAATGGATAACGCCAGTACAATTTCCACTATTGGAAAGAAGACAGAGTAGGCGAAGATGGCCTTGACATTGGCATTGCGGTGCTCTTTATTAATTTCCTCGAACTTCCCGAATTCCTTGTCGTCCGCTGCAAAGGCCTGCACCACCTGCATTCCAGTAAGATGCTCCTGCACAAATGCATTCAATGCAGAAACTGCATTCCTGACTCTAAAAAATGATTTATTAATGCTTTCCTTGAAAATATAAGTGGCAATAATAATGATGGGAAAAGGAACCAATGCAATCAAAGTAAGCATTGGATCAACAATGAACATATAAGTGAGTACACATACAATGGATAAAAGGTCCGCAATGATGGGCACTAATCCTTCTGCAAATATTTCATTGATAGCTTCAATATCGTTAATGGTACGTGTAGTGAGTGTGCCAATCGGCGTTTTATCAAACTGGGACAGGTTCAATCCCAACACCTTTTTAAAAACAGCGACCCGGATATCTTTCACAACCGATTGCCCAAGCCACGCAGTGGTAAAAGAAAACCAGAATCGCATCGCTGTTTCCACCAGTATGATCCCAATCTGAATGATGGTTATATTAATAACCATCTGCTGCAAATTGTTTGCAATGTAATTATTGACGGTAAGCTGGATCAGCAATGGGCGAACAGGAGTAATGAATGCGAGCAGGATTGCCAACACTACTGACAGGTAGAATTTCCTCTTGTATGGCGAAGCATAGCTGAATACACGACGCAATACGGCAATATCAAATTTTTTCGGTTTGGCTTCGGACAAGTTCTGCTAATTATACAAACGACAAAGATAAGCCGATGCTGCTAGCTACTAGCCAACAGGCTTATAAAATAGATAAATTATGATGGCTGGTATTTACGCCATGGTTCGTGAGAAACGAACCATGGCAGAAGAATATTTTAACAAATGCTGAACCTGTAGGCCACTTCAATTGTTATCACCTTCATCTCCCATAGCATGTTTATAGGCCTTTATGAAGATAGCGCCCAGGTTCCTGTAAGGAGGAATATAATCTTCAAATCCTTCCACGGTGGCCTTTGATTTAAATTCCCGCCAGAAAGATATCCAGTCGATATTATTCCCATTCCTCAGCTTTTCGGTTAATAGCTGGAAGAACGGTCGATTGATGGCCATTTTACCAATCTGTTTGGAAGCGATAATATGCGCATCTTCGGATTTATGCAGTATGGAATCAATCAAATTGAAACCTCCGCAGGAACCCATGAACACAATACGCGATGCCGGGTCCATATATCCAATAGTTGAATTGGCGAAATAGCTATGACCGCGGTGAATGGTTACTGTGGGATGCAGGCTATTTTTTTCAAGAAATGCACAAAGCGCCTGCTGTGCCTTATCATCCTCTCCTGTTTCTTCCCGCAATGGTTTATTGGCATAGATGATCACGGATTTTCCTTTGATAGATTTTATGGAGATCCATTGAGGATTGCTGCGGTCTATAGCCCAGTTTGCACCAGGAAACATATTTATGAAACCGTTGTAGTTTGCCAATCCGTCCTTATCACCATAGAAGAATACCTGGGCAATCACATCCCCTTTTGAATTTGTAAGTGCTGAGAAAGGTACTGTATACACTGGTGGTATCCCCAGTTCTTTGGTAAGGTCTATATTCTGTGTGGAATCTGCAGAAAGGAATAATTTATTCAGGATATTATAGATCACGATTCCGCGCTGACTATTCTTATCCTTATTCCGTTTATAGTTATCCTGCACATAACCCAATACCTCAGCGGCGAGTTTTGGATTGGTTTCAATAATGCTCGCATAGGAATCTGCTACATCCACTCCATCTTCCAGGCCTTCGCTTCTTTCCAGTGTGCCCACAAATGCTTTCATCAGGTTCGTAGCATCATCATGGCTGGGGAATGAGCCCAAAAAATTACCCAGAGTATTATAGGCAGCCGCCTGGCTGATAAATTTGCGGTAACGATCAAAGTGGAGACTTAACAATAAGGAATCTCCACGGTTATTCGCTTTCTTCATCATTAGCGGGTACACTCCATTGGTATAACTTGATGTATAGATCAACCCGTCTGATAATACAGCGAGATAATAAAGTTCCTGAGCTGAAAGTGGTTGTATACAACGAAATCGAATAGCATCCTTTTCTTCATGCAACCCATTAATAGTGGTAACAAATACATCCTTTGCTTTCTTTTCCAGTTTTGCAGTCAGCTCTCTGAAAGCAAGAGCGGTATCCCCATTAATAGCGCGCTGTGTATAATCCATTTGCGCTTTCACCAGCAGTTTGTAATATTGAACGGAATCTTTCTCGGCAATATCAATTTCTTCAAAGGACATCTTTCCTTTTACGATATTATCCAGGAACGGGAAGTATTGCTGTCCGCTTCTGCTCTTGGACATTCTTACAACAGCCTTCACAAAATTATCATCATTGATACCGCGGATAACATTACCAAGCCTATCAGATGCCTGCGCATAAGCATACAACTGCCCGGGATATTTTTTAGCAACTGATTTAATAAGACTATCTGCAAAAGGAACATTGGTATTGTCCCTAAGCGTAATAAAAGTCTGAGACGGATGTAAGGTGCAATATTTCAGCACCATCAGGTCCCTCATGTCTTTATATCCGGAGTTCCTGCTGAATATATCTGCGGCCAGAACTGCAACTCCTGCGTCATAAGGCAATGGGCTGATGACGGATGAAATACTTTGACCGTTACGGTCCTTCTGCATGCACTCATCGTATGCGGTAATGATCTCAGGCAGGTGCAGAATATTTACTTTCCTTGACCGCCAGTTCTGCTTTACGTATTTCAGCATATTGGCCAGACCGGACAGATAATTAACTTTAAGGCGATGATCAAATATTGTATCCTTCTCAATCCTGTAGCGCATTTCATCAATGGCGCCACCTTTCATGAGTAAGCGGGTGAGCAGGAAATTGATTTCTTCGTTATTGGAAACCACGAACTCGTTATCCACTTTTCCATCGGAGGCCAGGAGCCCTTTCTGCTCACGGGTGATGGCTTCATGATTGATCAGGCGACGGAATTCAGGCTCGAAACTGTCTTTAACGCTGGTGCCTGTCTGGGCAATCAGTGTCGCAGAAATTGCCAGAAAAAAGCTCGTTAGTATGATGGAATATTTTGCTCCTGCTGTCATAAGGATAGATACCACAAATTTAATACGCAAATCCCACATATACACGTTATTGTGGATGTTACTGATTATAGACGATTTAAAGGACTGCAGGTTGTCTGCAGCCTGCTCTTATCCTGAATCTTTATAAAACCGTGCCTGATATTAAGTTATCATTAAGTCTGGGTAAACAAGTACAGGCCAATTTTACAGCCCGCTAAATTACCAGTAGGTTTGCGCAAACTTTTACCCGCATGGAAAATAAAGGGCACAAGGTACTGATCGCTGATGACGAGCCCGATATACTGGAGATCCTGAAGTATAACCTGGCCGGTGAGGGTTATGAGGTTGTTACCGCCAAGGACGGGGATGAAGCCCTGGAAAAAGCCCGGCGTACCCAGCCTGACCTGGTGGTTCTGGATGTGATGATGCCGAAGAAAACGGGAGTGGAAGTATGCCAGATACTCCGTTCACAGACAAGCTTTAAAGAAACACTCATTATTTTCCTTACCGCTGTAAACGATGAGAGCACCCAGATCAGAGGGCTGGAAACAGGAGCCGATGATTATATCAGCAAGCCCGTTAGCCCCAAGGTATTCCTTAGCCGTGTAAATGCGCTTTTCCGCCGTTTGAACAAGAAGGAAGTAAAGACACTCACCATCGACAACCTCACCATCGACCCGGAACGTTTCATCATTCAGGTTGGTAATAACGATATCATCCTTGCCAAAAAAGAATTTGAACTGCTATACCTGCTGGCTCAAAAGCCCGGCCGCGTTTTCCTCCGCAATGAGATCCTCAATCAGGTCTGGGGAAATGAAGTGATTGTAGGTGACAGGACCATTGACGTGCATATCCGGAAGATCAGGCAAAAGCTCGGCATCGATTGCATCACCACTGTGAAAGGCGTAGGGTATAAATTTGAACTGTAAGTAGCCTGGGCCTGCAGTCACCTGTAAGCCAATTTACCTGCATACTTATGAGAATGGATCCTGCGCCAACGAAAAATTGTTGGCAGTACCTAGCTTTGTAACAATGTTTTCTACCAAGAACATATCTCCACGACAAATCTCATTTTTTACAGCATTCATTTTGGCTGTAACCACAGGACTGCTGGTGTTTGTGTACGACCGAAGATGGGAACCCATGGCTGTTTCCTTTTTTGTAGTACTGTTTGGCGGTTATTTACTTATTTCTTTTGTAATGGGCCGCTTCATTTACCGGAAGATCAAGCTCATTTATAAATTCATTTATAATACGAAGGCTACAAAAAGAGAAGAAACCTATTACAAATACATTCTTCCCCAAAAAAGCATAGACGAGGTCCGAGAAGATGTGGAACAGTGGGCAGAAAGGAGAAATGAAGAAATAGAACTGCTGCGCGCCAATGAACAATTCAGGAAAGAATTTCTGCAGAATCTTTCTCATGAGTTCAAGACACCCATTTTTGCCATACAGGGTTATGTTGATACGCTGCTGAACGGCGCAATGGAAAATCCCGAGGTGAACAAACGATTCCTGGAAAAAACGGCCAGTAATGTAGAGCGCCTCACTAACCTGATAAATGACCTGGATGAGATTTCACGCCTGGAAAGAGGAGAGCTCAACCTGCTCAAACAGAATTTTGTGATCCAGGACATTGTAAAAGAAGTTTTCGAAAGTATTTCCATAATTGCGGAACCGCGAAATATCAGGTGCCATATCAAAAAAGGATGCGAATCCCCGATCATAGTTTTTGCTGATAAAGAAAAAGTAAGGCAGGTGTTGCAGAACCTGGTGGAGAATTCAATCAAGTATGGCAAACAAAATGGAACCATCACAGCCAGTATGTATGTGATTGATGGGCAACATGTGCTGGTGGAAATTGGGGATGATGGTATTGGTATTTCTGAAAAACACTTGCAGCGGATATTTGAACGATTTTATCGTACTGATAAAGGACGTAGCATTGATGTAACAGGAAGTGGTCTTGGACTTGCCATCTGTAAACATATTATTGAAGCGCATGGACAAACCATTCATGTCCGCAGCCGAGAAGATGTAGGTACCACTATCGGCTTTACACTGGAAAGAAAGAAAGATTAATCCCTCCCGATACCTATCGGGATGAGGAAACCGTGCTCCGGGTATCGGAGCCAAACTCCTCTCCCACCAGCTGAGCGATCATTCCCGCTATCTGATTCTGATAAAATTGCTGATCTTCTTTTACTTCCCCTTTGGCTTCAACACCAGGCCCCAGTAACCCAATCCAAGTTTGCGAAGAACCCCTTATGAAGGTGCTGTGTGAGGTCCATTTGCTATCCCGGCTTCCCCTGCCATGATCTGTTGTGATGAGCAAAGTGGTATTGTCTCTATAACCTGGAGTGGTTTGAATAAAATGCCACAGTTCAGCAATCATCCTGTCAATTTTATTGGCCTGTTCCAGGTAAAGATCATAGCGTCCCTGGTGGGCAAATTCATCTGTTTCTCCCAGGCCTATATATACAACCTTTGGCTGCTGTTTCTGGATATATTCTTTTGCTGTGAGGAAAGTTAGCTGATCATACCTTGTTTCTCCTTTGGTTTGAACAGCGGTGTTTTGTACCGCATTGATCAGGTGCTGTCCCTCACTTCCTTCTTCTTCCATATTACTGTATCCACTGTTGATCAGCAGATCATTTCTTTCTCCATTTAGTATATAAGGAAAAACATTCCAGGAAGTAAAGACGGCCACTTTCCCTTTATACTCTTCTTTATTATTCAGCCATTCCAGCACATTCACATTATCGTTATTCTTACGCCTGTTTGAGGAAACAGAAATATCTGTGTGACCAGTAAATATTTCATTATACCCCGGGTAGGAGAATCGATAGATATTAGCTGTATTTACCTTGTTATCGAATTTCCGGTTACCCAACAACTGTCCTTTTTTACCGATTACATTCCAGAAGAAAGGCATCAGTTTTTTCCGTCGCTCTTCTGCATTCTCTGACCAGTACAATGTCTTCATGGTGGCTGTATCAGGCGTACTCTCCGGGTCACTGATCAGGTTGGCGTCAGCGCCTGTATAGATCTCCTGCCAGCGAAATCCATCAATGGTAATGATGAAAAGATTTTGGGCGGGGGTAACAGAAATGGGCTGAGGTCTTGTCCATTCACCTGGTTGGGAAACAGGCAGGGCCGAGAATAAAATGAGACAGGTAATTAAATTTTTCAAGTGTAACGGTTTTACAAAAAAAGAAATCTTTTATAACCAGACTGTTAATAGCCTGTCAACAAATTGTTACAAAAAACAGTTTGGTCATCATTTCTTAACACAGCGATCATACTTAGATAATTCCGGAGTAATAATGAGTTCATAAATACTATTGACCTTTATAAAACCTTACTCATGCAAAAACGATCTGTTGATGTAACAGTAGTATCCGACCTCCACCTTGGTACCTATGCATGCCGTGCAGCTGAATTTCTTTCCTATCTCAAAAGCATTTCACCGCGTTTGCTGATCCTGAATGGAGACATAATTGATGGATGGCAATTTAGCAAGCATTATTTCCCTCCGGTGCACATGGCCGTTATTCAGGAAATATTCCAGTTACTTTCTGAAGGAACAAGAGTGATCTATGTAACGGGTAACCATGATGAGGTCCTGCGCCGTTATTCCGACCTGCAACTCGGGAATTTCCAGCTTACTGATAAAGTAGTGGTAGAGATCAATGGCAAAATGACCTGGATATTCCATG
>Ga0136846_1227486_pt1 | contig 10060 bp, 8 predicted proteins | sample HopSoiMetagenom2_FD_96841 | JGI IMG/M metagenome (GOLD analysis project Ga0136846, IMG submission 96841) | Grasslands soil microbial communities from Hopland, California, USA - 2 Assembly 2016 (version 4) | ecosystem: Environmental > Terrestrial > Soil > Grasslands | place: USA: Hopland... | reverse complement strand
GAGTTCGGCCGCAGGAACTGCGCCGCCACCTGATGCGCCTGGTTGACGAAGGCCCGGAACTTGCGAGGTGTCTCGAGGTTGATCATCAGACCAGCACCGCACCTTCCATCACGCCGATCGCCCGCAGATCGCGGTACCACCGCTCCACCGGATGCTCCTTCAAGAACCCGTGCCCGCCGAGCAGCTGCACCCCGTCGGTCCCGATCTGCATGCCCTTCTCGCTGCACAACCGGCGCGCCAGCGCCACCTCCCGCGCGAACGGAAGCCCCTGCTCCGCACGGGATCCGGCCCGGTAGGTCACCAGCTTCATCCCCTCGAGCTCGATCCCGATGTTGGCGACCATGAACGCCACCGACTGCCGATGGCTGATTGGCTCACCGAAAGCCTCACGGGAATTCACGTACGGCGTGACGTAGTCGAGCACTGCCCGCGCCGTCCCGAGCGCCAACGCACACCAACCGAGCCGCGACAGTCGCACGCAATCTGCATAGTCCTCGACCGTCCCCAGCGGCGTCGCGAGCACGTCCCGCAGGATCACCCGACTCAGCGACGCCGCCCGCAAACCCATCGACGGCTCGGCCTCGATCGTCACGCCCGGATGGTCGGCTTCCACCACGAACAACTGCGACCCGGCGTCTGTCTGCGCGCCGATCACGAACAACTCCGCCTCGGCAGCTCGCGGAACAAGCGACTTCACGCCGTTCAGCAATCCGCCGGTGAACCGGGTCCGCAACTCGAAGGGATCGAACAACGCGCGCGGTTCCAGCAACGCCAACGCCGCGGCCGGGACCGATGCACCGGTGAACGCCGGAAGGTACGTCGCCTGCTGCGTCTCGTCGCCCCACAAGGAGATCGCCGTACTCACAGCGGACGGCGCCAGACACGCGACGGCCTGTCCCATGTCGCCGTGTGCGAGAGCCTCCGCGACGAGTACGCCGGTCATCGCGGACCGCTCGGTCACGATGCCGCCGAGCTCCTCGGGGACCTCGATCAGGCTCAACCCGAGCTCGGCCGACGACGAGAGCACCGACGGCTCTGTCACGCACGCGGTGTCGGCCGCGGCGGCAGCGGGTCGCAGTACCTCCTCGGCGAACTCGCTGACGACTCCGACCATCAGTTGCTGATCGTCGGTCGGCGTCAGGTCAAACCGCCCGGTACCCCGGGCCGCAGGCAGCCGGGACGGCGCCGCCAACTTCGAAGCGGCCGAAAACCGCCGGGAGATCGCGCCGGCCGTCCGGAAGCCGGTCCTGGTCGCCTCGAAAACCACCCGCTCAGCCGGCTTCCGCAGCCCGAACCGGTCAATCGCGCGCCACTGCGCCAGCCGGTTCAGCAGGGCGACTCCGACGCCGATCGCGTCCCGTCGCCCGCGCGTGCGCTCATCAAGGCTCATGCCGATACTGTAAACCGAAGTTACAACTCAGGTCACGTCTACCCGTCCAGCTGGCTCACGCCGCCACCAAGTCCCACGAGACCGAACGGCGCGTCAGCACCACGTGACGTCCGCGGTCTGGCCGTCCCTGGCGCTTCTACCTGTTCGTCCCGTGAGCCGAGATGGCGTCGGCCTTGGCCTGGAGGTAGCGCTGTTCCGGGAGGCTCGTCGTACGGCGCGCCGCTGCGAGGTAGTGCTCGTGCGCCTTGGCCAAGTCCCCTGCGTGCTCGTAAAGGTGGGCGCGCACGGCATCCAGGCGGTGGGTCTCGGTGATGTTCTTGTCGTCGTCCAGGGTTGCCAGTAGGTCCAGGCCCGCTTGCGGTCCCTCTACCTGAGCGAGAGCGATCGCCCGGTTGAGCGTCACCATCGGGTTCGGCGCGAACTTCTCCAGCAGGACGTAGAGCGACAGGATCTGCCGCCAGTCGGTCTCCTCCGCGCTCGGCGCCTCGGCATGGACGGCAGCGATCGCGGCCTGGACCTGGTACGGCCCAACGGCCCCCTGCTGCAACGTGTGCAGGATCAGCTCGGCACCCTCGGCGATCTGGGCGCGGTCCCACAGCGACCTGTCCTGCTCGTCGATCGGAATCAGTCCGCCGTCCGCGGTCGCTCGCGCGGCCCGTCGGGAGTCGGTCAGCAACATCAGCGCCAGCAGCCCCGCCACCTCACCATCGTCCGGAAGCGCCGCACGCAGCATCCGCGCGAGCCGGATCGCCTCGGCGGTCAGCTCGATCCGCTGCAGCTCCTCCCCCGAGCTCGCGGTGTACCCCTCGTTGAAGATCAGGTAGAGGACCTGCAGCACCACCCGCAGCCGCTCCGCCCGCTCCGACTCCGGCGGCATCACGAACCGGCTGCCGGCCGCCTTGATGCTCTTCTTCGCCCGGCTTATCCGCGGCGCCATCGTGGCCTCCGGCACCATGAACGCCCGGGCGATTTCCGCGGTCGTCAAACCGCCGACAGCGCGCAACGTCAACGCGACCTGCGAGGCCGGTGTGACCGCGGGATGACAGCAGAGGAAGAGCAACGTCAGCGTGTCGTCGGCGTCCGGAGTCTCGTCGACATCGGCGCCCGGGGCAACCAGTTCCTCCGGCCCGGCCATCGCCGCGACGCTGTCCTCACGCCGCCGCCGCGCACTCTCGCTCCGGAACTGGTCGGTCAGTCGCCGCGTGGCAACCGTGATCAACCATCCGCGCGGATTCGCCGGTACGCCGTCCACCGGCCACTGCGTCGCCGCAGCCAGCAACGCCTCCTGTACGGCGTCCTCACACAGATCGAACTGCCCGTATCGCCGTACCAGAAAGCCCAGCACCTGTGGCGCAAGCTCCCGCAGCACGTCCTCTACCTGCGCCACGTCAGTCCCCCTCCCCTCGATACGACCAGCCCGACCATCCATCGGCCCGGATCGCGATCACCGGTCCGCGCGGTGGATCGGCCTGGTACTGAGGGTATTTGGCCACCAACAGCTCAACAGCCGCCAGCTCCTCGTCCAGCACCCGCGCGACGCCATCCACCCGGACCCACCACAGATGCGTCCAGTCCTCGTCGTACTCATCCACCAGTACGGCGACCCGCTCGTGGGCGGCGATGTTCCGCAGCCGCCGCAGGGCGGTCGTCGACTTCGGCTTCTGGTCGACCGCGATGAACAGTTCGTCGCCGTGCACGACGTACGTCACCGGTACGACGTGCGGCCGCAGGTCGGCGCCGACGGTCGCCAGCCGCCCCACCCGGGCAGCCGCCACCCGAGCCCGGCAGGTCGCTTCGTCCAGTCGCACACTCCGACACTAACCATCCACGTCCCACAACCCGCCCCCACCCGGGCCCACAAGTCCTGATCGACCGGGTAGGAGGAGGGTCAGCGTTGGAGGTACCGGAGGGCTGCGGTGGGGAGCGTGCGGGTGACGGGTCCCAGGAGTGAGGCGTCGCGGAGCGCGGTGCGGGCGGCGAGGTAGCCGCAGGCTCCGTGGACGCCGCCGCCGGGATGGATCGCGGAACTGCCCAGGTACAGGCCGCTCACGAAGGTGCGCGGGCTGCCCAGGCCGATCGTCGGCCGGAAGATCAGCTGCTGCTGCAATTGCATGGTTCCACCACCGAGCGCACCGAGCCCGAGTGACTCGTTCCCGGACTCGAAGAGGCTCGGACGCTGCAGGTCGCGATCGACGATCAGGTCGATGAAGCCCGGCGCGAAGCGCTCGATGGCACGCTCCATCCGGCCGGCCAACTTCTCGGCGGAGGCGTCGTCGGCGACCCCGCGCGGCAGGTGCGAATACGCCCAGACCGCCTCGGCGCCTTCCGGCGAGCGCGTCGGATCCGACTTCGTGGTCTGACCGATCAGCAGGAACGGCTGCGACGGCAGCCGGCCGGTATCCAGGTCGGCGGACAGGTGCACGAGGTCGTCGGCCGTCCCGCCGAGGTGCACCACTCCGGCGATCCGAGCCTCGGCGGACTTCCACGGGATCGGCCCGCTGAGCCGGAAGTTCAGCTTCACCGTCGGATAGTCCCACTCGAACCGGGTGTCCAGATCGCTCCGGAGCCCGGCCGGGATCGTTGCACTTGGCAACAGCTTGTCGTAGAGCACCGGCGCGGAGGTGTCCGCGATGACCGCTCGGCCGACCGCGACGGTCTCGCCGGAGGCAGTGCGGACGGCACTTGCCCGGCCCGCGGAGACGTCGACCCCGGTCACCGGCGTACCGGACACGAGCAGTGCGCCCGCCCGTTCGGCCCGTCGGACCATGGCTCCCGACAACGCGGACGAGCCGCCCGCGGCCACCGGGAAACCCACGTCCTGGGCGAGCATCACCAGCAGCCAGCCCATCGTCCCGCTGACGCTGCCCGACAACGGCGTGTCGGCATGTAGCGCGTTGCCGGCCATCAGCGCCGGCCCGTGCCGGCCCTGGAACAGTTCCCGGCCCATCCGATGCATCGGCATCGCCATGAACCGCGCGAACCGCAGGAGGTCCCCGACCGACCCCAGCTTCCGGGCGAGCTGGACGCCGGGGACGATCGGTGGCCAGGTTGTGAGCAGCGCCTTCAGCAGCGGCTCGCGGATCGTCACGTACTGCTGATACAGGCGCAGCCACGCGTCACCGTCGCCGGAGTGCTCCGCGCCGAGCGACTTGGCGGTGTCCTCGGGATCCGGATGGATCGCAGCCGCGGCACCGCTCTCGTCCAGCAGATGCACGACCGGCAGCGGCGCATTGGCCCACCTGAGACCGAACTTCTCCAGTTCCAGCCCCCGCATCACCGGCGAGGCCACGCCGAGCGGATAGTTCGAGCTGAAACGATCGCTGATCCAGCCGCCCTCCGCGGTCGACCGGACCGCTCCGCCGAACGTGTCGGCGGCCTCCAGCACGAGGACGTCCCATCCTGCATCGGCGAGCGTGATCGCGCTCACGAGCCCGTTCGGCCCCGAGCCGATCACCACGGCATCAACACTGCGCGGGAGCATGTCTACGACCTTAACGCGATCTCCCGGATCAGGTTCGCCACCTCCCGGGCGCGTCCGACCATCGCGGGGTCGACCATCCGCCCGTCCGGGAGCACGATCACCCCGCCCGCGGACAGGCCGGCCTCCTCCACCGCCGCGAGCAACGCCGCGGCGTCGGCCACCTGCGCCTCGGTCGGCGTGAAGCTCTCGACGATCGTCGCGAGTTGCCGGGGATGAATGGCTGTCCGGCCCACGAAACCGAGCTCTCGGCCTTCGAGACAACTACGGCGGAGGCCGTCCGCGTCGTGCACGTGCGGGTAGACCGACATCATCGGCGCGCCCAGGCCGGCCGCCCGCGACGCCGACACCAACCGCCCGCGGGCCCAGGCAAGGCCCGCCGGTCCGTCGACCCCGAGGGCGCTGGACAGATCCGCCTCGCCGAGCGCGACCGCCACCACCCGCGGGTCGGCCGTGGCGATCTCGAAGGCTCGCTCGAGCCCCAGCGGCGACTCGATCAGCGCAGTGATCCTTGCCGACGGCACCTTTTCCAGTACGGCGTGCACGTCCGCCGCGCTCTCTACCTTGGGCAGCCGGATCCGCACCGAAGGTACGACGGATACCGCGGCCAGATCGTCCTCGATCCACGGCGAGCCCAGCGGGTTCACCCGGATCTCCATCCGACCGAGCGCGTTCGCCGCAAGCCAGGCCACCGCCCAGCCGCGAGCCTCCGCCTTGTCACCGACCGGTACGGCGTCCTCCAGGTCGAAGACCACCAGATCCGGGCCCGCGGCCACCGCCTTCGCGAACCGGTCCGGCCGGTTGGCCGGAACATACAGTGCCGTCAGCACTTGAAAAACGCCCCCTCCAGGCGACTACACCACTCCGGCAGCCCGCAGGGCAGCGAGCTGGTCGGGAGTGACTCCGATCTCGGCGAGCACCTCGTCGGTGTTCGCACCATGCGGGCGGCCGGCCCACCGAATCGCTCCAGGCGACTCGGACAGCCGGAACAGCACGTTCTGCATCTGCACCGGACCGCCCAGCTCCTCGTCGTCCACCGCGGTGATCGTGCCCAGCGCGGCGTACTGCGGATCGGAGACGATGCCCCGGATGTCGTGGACCGGACCGACCGCGGCCTCGGCCTTCTCGAACTCGGCCATCACCTCGTCGAGCGGCCGCTGCGCGATCCACGACCCGACCGCCTCGTCCAGCTCGTCGGCGTGCTGCGCCCGCTCCCGTCCGGTCGCGAACCACGGCTGCGCCACCAGATCCGGACGACCGACCAGCGTGACCACCCGCTCCGCGATGCTCTGCGAACTGGTCGACACCGCGACCCACCGGCCGTCCGCGGTCCGGTAGACGTTCCGCGGTGCGTTGTTCGACGACCGGTTCCCGAGCCGCGGCTGGACGTACCCGGTCTGCTGGTACGCCGTGATCCCGCCGCCGAGCATCATCAGGATCGGCTCGATGATCGCCATGTCGATCACCTGGCCGGCGCCGGACCGATCCCGTTCGCGCAGCGCGACCAGCACGGCGTACGCCGTCGCGAGCGCGGTGATGCCGTCCGCAAGCCCGAACGGTGGGAGCGTCGGCGGTCCGTCCGGCTCACCGGTGACCGCCGCGAAGCCGCTCATCGCCTCGGCGAGCGACCCGAAGCCCGGCCGCCTGGACCACGGCCCGACCTGGCCGAACGCGGTCACCCGGGCGATCACCAGCCGAGGATTGGCCTCCAGCAGCACGTCCGGGCCAAGTCCCCAACGCTCTAGCGTCCCCGGCCGGAAGTTCTCGACCAGGACGTCGTTCTGTTTCACGAGCTCGAGGAAGACGTCCCGGCCGCGGGACAGGTCGAGGGTCGCCAGCCGCTTGTTGCGACCGAGCGTCTTGAACCACAGCCCGATGCCGTCCTTCGACGCACCATGCGTCCGGGCCGCATCCGGACGGGTCGGGTGTTCGATCTTCGTGACGTCGGCGCCGAAGTCGCCCAGGAAGGTCGCCGCGAGCGGACCCGCGAACAGCGTGGCCGCCTCCAGCACCTTCACACCGTCAAGGGGCGCAGGCCTCATCCCGCACACCTGAAGCCAATGGTCTCCGAGCGATCGAGACCACCACCGGTCAGCACCAGCTTGAAGCTCACGTCCGGATCCTGCGGTCCCCCGTCGGCGTACCAGTCGGAACCCTCGGCGACATAGTGCGAGCCGCCCTTCAGGATGCAGAACCGGCTGCGGCCGTCGCGGTGCTCGCTCTCGGTGAGGTTCCAGACCAGAGGTTCAAGCCGGGTGAAGCCGTCCTCGAGCGCGGCGACCTGCCACTCGTCCTCGGTGGGGAGCCGCGCACCGCGCCAGGCGGCATAGGCCCTGGCATCCGGAAGATCGACGTACGTGACCGGGTGGTCCTCGGTGCCCGGCACCGGAGCACCCTCGACCCAGTGCTGCAGGAACCGGTTCGCGACCATGGGCCGATAGCCGGTCGCCGTCAGGAACTCGGCGTACTCCGCGTTCGTCACCTCGGTCACCGCGACCGAGACGCCGGGCAGCTCGACCTCGCGCTTGACCTTCTGGATGTCGTGCAGCCGGGGCGGCAGCGGCTTCCACTCCTCGACGTACGGCGCCTGGTCGTACAGCCCGGTCTCGCGCCGCCGGTGCCGGACGGTCAGCGTCTGCTTACCTGCCGGTACGGCGACTGTCGGGCCGATGTCGGCGTCACCGGACACCTCCTGCGGCGGGACGCGATGTGCCGGCCGCATGGGGAACGCCGACTCCTTGACGTGCGATCGGGGCATCGTGCCCAGCCGGCGTGCGGTCGCCCGGCAGCTTCCACCGGCGGTCGCACCGACCCGGATGATGCCGGCCACACCGCGCCCCGGCACGACCAGGTGGACGCCGTCGTCGTCTGCCGTGATCGGCACGCCCGAGGTGACGTCGTACCAGTCGCCGACCTGGTCCTCGGAGCGCAGGACGATACCGTCGAAGTCCTCGTCGTGGCGGTTGATCAGCGTCCAGAAGGTGATGTCGGCCAAGTCGAAGCGGGACCCGTACACGCCGTGGTCGCGGGCCTTGTCCGGGATCTCCGGCGTCAGCTGGATCCAGTCACCGGTGATCAGCACCGGCGCGAACGCGCGCTGGGCGGCCACCATCCGGCGCAGGGTCGCGCGGTCGCGGGCGTTCCACCCGACCCAGGAGGAGAACACCGACTCCCAGACCAGCATGCCGACGCCGTTGATCCAGGCCGACTGCAACTCGTCGCTGTGGTCGCGGTTCCACCGGCGGGTGTGGTGCATCATGTGCCGGCGCTCGAACAGGTGCGCACGCAGCACACCGGGCGCGGGGGTGTCGGCGAACCACTGCGCCCAGGACAGCGCGTGGTCCGCGATCCTTGCCATCGGCAACCGTGACTCGCCCTCGAAGGCGATCGCCGGGTTCGCCGCGCGGAGCGCGCGGGTGAACGCCGGGTCGCCTTCCTTCAGCGTGTCCAGGAAGACACCGTCGACCGCGTAGTCGGTGACCAGGGCCGCGAACTCCTCGGCGTCCGAACGGGCTGCCCGGCGGGTGCCGACGTCCCAGGGGTTGTAGTCGAAGAACACCTTCAGGCCGAGCCGGTGCAGGTCGTCGATCAGCTCCCGCAGCCCCGGCACGTCGCGGTAGAAGTCGAACTGGTTCCGGTCGTCGATCCCGATCACCGGGTAGGCATGCCACAGCACGATCGCGTCGTACCCGCCGAACTCGTCGACGCCGTGGCCGACGAACCTCTCCGGCGTGAACCGGCCGGTCTCGACGTCGTACAGCAGGTCGTCCCAGAGCCAGACCAGCGCCACCGAGTACGCCGTCTGGGTCCACTCCCGGCCGGGAACGTCGTAGTGCGCGCCGTCGTACCGCGCGCGTTCGATGGCGCCGAACCGCCACTCGGCCAGCTTCGCCCGCCAGCGCGGCAGGTCGGCCGGGTCCTCGGGAGCGCCAAGGATCTTGGCGTCGTCGAGGAACGACAGGTCGGCCCGCAGCCCCAGGTCCACCCTCGCGGGCAGGTCGATGGGCCGCGGCTCGAGCGGATTCACAGGTACACCTCCGCATAGCGCGCGTCGATCGCATCCCCGTGAGGCACCGAGGGAATCGCCCCCGCTGCCTGAACACTCAATGAAGCAGCAACGTTAGCGCGTCGGACCGCGTTCGTCAGGTCGCTGCCGGTGATCGCGTCGTCGGTTGACCGCGCAGCCAGCGCCGCGGCGAGAACGCCGCAGAACGTGTCACCGGCCGCCGTCGTGTCGACGACCTCGACGGGTACGCCGGGAATGGCGATCTCGTCCGCCTCCCGGGTCAGGATCACCGCGCCGGCCCCGCCGAGCGTGACGACCGCGGCCGGCACCTTCTTCAGCAGCGCCCGGCGGTCCGGCCCGGCGATCGCCTCGGACTCGGTCTCGTTCACCACCAGCAGGTCTATCTCCGCGAGCAGTTCGTCCGGCAGCTCGGCGGCCGGGGCCGCGTTCAGGATGAAGTACGAACTGGCTGCGGCCGCCGCCTGGACGGTCGGGAACGGGATCTCCAACTGGGAAAGCACGATTTTCGCTTCGCGGATCGCGGCGACCGCCTCGGTGGTCAGGGTCAGCCCACCGTTCGCACCGGGTGCGACCACGATCGAGTTCTCACCGCTCTCGTCCACGGTGATGATCGCCGTACCGGTCGGGGCGTCGCCGGTCGCGGCCAGCGACAGGTCGACACCGGAACCGGTGAGCGCTTCGCGCAGCAGAGCACCGCCGTCGTCGCTGCCAAGGGCGACGACCATCGCCGTCCGGGCGCCCGCGCGGGCCGCCGCGACCGCCTGGTTAGCTCCCTTACCGCCCGGGCCACGGGTCATCCCCCCGGCGAGAACGGTCTCGCCCGGGCGTGGGATCCGCTGCACCGGCAGCACCAGATCAACGTTCGCGCTGCCGACGACGACAACGTCGGGAACCTGGAGAGCTTCAGCAACCCCACGAACCTCAGGCTCCACCCCTGGCCACCTCCACAGTCCTCGCCGCCAGTTCGTCGATCGCGATCTGATCCATTCCGGGCAAGCTGGTGGCCACCCGGTTGTCAAGTGGTGTGGACCACTCTGCCGGAACGCCGCGCGTGGCGCCAAACACCGCCCCGACCGTCGCACCGACCGAATCCGTGTCCCAGCCACCCATGACCGAGCGGCCGACCGCCGTCGCGAAATCCGGGGCGGTCAACGCGTAGGCTGCG
>Ga0136846_1222413_pt1 | contig 10060 bp, 9 predicted proteins | sample HopSoiMetagenom2_FD_96841 | JGI IMG/M metagenome (GOLD analysis project Ga0136846, IMG submission 96841) | Grasslands soil microbial communities from Hopland, California, USA - 2 Assembly 2016 (version 4) | ecosystem: Environmental > Terrestrial > Soil > Grasslands | place: USA: Hopland... | reverse complement strand
TGCTGCGGCACCGGCGACATGACCTCCGCCTTACTGGCGCTTCGTCCTTCGCCCGCCGAGCAGATGATGGCCGTCGACTTCTCGCACGAGATGATCTCGCGCGGCATCGAAAAGCATCGCGGGCACAATGTCTGCTTCGTCGAAGCCGATGCTCTCAACCTGCCGATGCCCGACGACTCCTTTGACCTCGTCGTCTCCGCCTTCGGCTTCCGCAACCTGGCCAACTACGACGCCGGCCTGCGCGAGATCGCGCGTGTGCTCAAGCCCGGCGGACAGATCGGCATTCTCGACTTCAACCAGCCCGGCGGGCCGATCGGCAAGCTCTATGCTTTCTACTTCCGTCGCGTGCTGCCGGCCATCGGTGCCGCCATCTCCCGCAGCGCATCGGCCTATGCCTACCTTCCGGCATCCGTTGGCCGCTTCCCCAAGCCTCCCGAGATGCTGCGCAAGATGGAAGCCGCCGGATACACCCACACCACCTGGACCCCCTATACCTTCGGCATCGCCGGCCTCTATCGCGGAACCAGACTGGGATAAGCTAGAGTTCCTCATGCCTGCCGCAGTCCAACCAGTCGCACCCACTTCCCAGCAGGCCGAAAAACGCCGCGCCGCGCTCAGCTCCGTCCTGGCGGCAGCGGGCATCACGGCACTAAAGCTCATCGCAGGCATCGCGACTCACTCACTCGGCATGCTGAGCGAAGCTGCGCACTCCGGCCTGGACCTCGCCGCCGCCGGCATCACCCTCTTCTCCGTGCAGGTCTCCGACAAGCCTGCCGACGAAGATCACAACTTCGGTCACGGCAAGATCGAGAATCTCTCATCCTTCGTCGAGACCTTCCTCATGGGTGCCTCCTGCCTCTGGATCGTCCTCGAAGCTATTCGCCGCTTGTTGCATCCGGTCGAGGTTCACAGCAGCATCTGGCCCGTCCTGGTGCTGATCCTCTCCATTGCCGTCGATTACAGCCGCTCACGGCATCTCTTTCGTGTCGCCAAAGAGTCCGGCTCGCAGGCCCTTGAGGCCGACGCGCTGCACTTCAGCACCGACATCTGGTCCTCCGTCGCCGTGCTGGTTGGTCTCGCCGTAACCTGGGCCGGCAGCTACTTCCACATCCCCTGGCTGCATCGCGCTGATCCAATCGCGGCGCTCCTCGTCTCCGTCATCATCCTGCAGGTCAGCTACCGCCTCGCCCGCCGCACGCTCGACGACCTGATGGACGCGACTCCCACGGAGACCCGCCGCGAGCTTCTTCGCGCCCTCGCGCAGGTCCCCGACGTCCTCTCTGTCGACCAGGTACGCGTACGCCGCGCGGGCTCCGAACACTTTGTCGATCTCACCCTGGCGCTTCCCCGCAACCTAACCTTCCAGCGCGCCGAGCAGGTCACCAAAGGAGCGCGCGCCGCCGTACTGCGCATCGTTCCAGGCGCCGACATCGACATCAACACCGTGCCTACAGCCTCTGACTCCGAATCCGTCTTCGATCGCGTCAAAGCGGTAGCCGCACGGCGCAATCTCAGCATTCACGATCTCAGCGTCCGCGAGATCAAAGACAAGCTCTACATCGAGCTCCACCTCGAAGTTCCGGAGATCATGCACCTCCGTGCCGCGCATGATCTGGTTACCAGGCTCGAGGCTGAGATGCGCCGCGAAGAACCGCGTATCGCCAGCATCCTGACCCACATTGAAAGTGAACCCGCGACCATCGAGCATACGGACGCCATCGATCGAGACATGCTGCTCGAACGCGGCCTGCGCCGCGCCGCACAGGAGTTCCCGCAGATCCTCGATATCCACGACGTCCTGATCACCCGCACTGGCGACCACCTGCAGATAAACTGCCATTGCACTCTGCCGGACGATCTGCCCATGTCGGAGGTGCATGCCATCATCACCGAGGTGGAGAGCCGCATGAAGCGCCAGCACCCCGAGGTCTCACGCGTCCTCATTCACCCAGAACCGGCAACCGACAACCGCCGTTGATCCCGCATCACTCCGATGGCTGTATCCTTCCTTTGAGCCGCATACTGTGAAACTGCGAACCACCATGATCCGCTTCTTCCGCATCCTGCTGGGTGCGGTCGCCATGATGACCGTAGCGCTGCTTTCGGCCTTCATCACCATGCGCCTCGCCATTCACGGCCGCGAGGTGCAGATCCCGAACTTCGCGGGCATGACTTATGAGGAAGCCGCAGCGAAGGCGCGCGGCACTGGCCTGAACATGACGCTCGAAAACCGCTATTACTCCGCGGTAATTCCCGCAGGACGCGTTCTGCAGCAGTACCCCGTAGCAGGAGTACGTGTCCGGCGCTCCTGGCAGGTGCGCGTCACACAGTCACTCGGACCGCAGCGCGTCACCATCCCCAACGCCGTCGGTATGCCGCTGCGAGAGGCCTCGGTCACACTTCGCCGCGGCAGTCTCGAACTCGGCTCGCTCGCTCACCTCCCCATCGCTGGTGAGGCGGACTATGTCCTGGCCCAGTCGCCGCCACCCAATGCGGAAGGCGTCGACAAACCCGCGGTCAGCCTGCTGCTCTCAGAAGAGGAAGACGCGGAGCCGAAGGCCTGGGTCATGCCCAACCTCTCCGGCCTCACGCTGACAGAGGCCGGCGCACGTGTCTCCGCCATGGGCCTGCACATCGCATACGCCCAGGAAGCTGCAACAGCCATTCCCGCAATTCCCGCCGTCGGCGCCACACCCGCGCCACAGCCGGTCAAGGTCATGGGCACAGTCATCGCCCAGTCCCCCGCGCCAGGCTCACGCGTCACCGCCGCCGATCCGGTAAAACTCACCATCGTCCACTAAGACCACGGGCGCCGATAATCGCTCTTTATTTGTCATCCTGATTGCAAGCGAAGGACCTGCCTACGCTGCACGCAGTGCAGCCAGTTCGCACCGCAGGTGCAAATGCTCTAAGGGACGGCGGTCAGCCCTGAGGGCAATCATCTGCAGCCGCCGCACAAACCCTTATTCAATCCTTCAATTCTTCAATTACCCCCTCCCGCAAACCACGGTCTAACAAAAAGTTCTCCATGGGTGGGGAAAAGGAATGATCCTCCGTGCAAACTCTGGCAGGAGCGCCCCTGCGATGAACGTGCCGAAGCAAAGGAGGACGAGAGTGACATGATCCCTCCCACACTCCAGCTTGATGCCGATGTCTTTCCAGCGGATAGCAAGGCGTTCTCGAAAAACGATTCCATCTTTGCCTCCCTTAAACGGCGGTTCGCTTCCGACGAAGAGGTGGCCAAACTCCTACAAAGCGGAGACCCAGATGCGCTGACCGTTCTATTCAAGCGGCACAGTCCACTCCTGTTTGGAATTGCTCGCCGCATTCTAAGGAACGATGCGGAGGCCGAAGATACCGTTCAACAGATATTCCTGGACGTCTACCGATCAATACAGCAATTCGATGCGGAAAAGGGGAAGTTCAAGACCTGGCTGTTGATGTTTACCTACCAGCGAGTCTTCAACAGCCGCCGGACACAGATCGCGACCAGGTTCTTTGACACAGATCCCTTTTGCGGAGAAGACCTTCCCAAACTGCCTCCGGCCAGCGGACGCAGCTCAGGCGCCGAAAACAAAATCCTTGTCGAGCAGGTCCTGCGTACCCTGCAGCCACACCAGCGGCGCACGCTGGAACTTACCTACTACGAAGGTCTTACAGCAGAAGAGATCTCAGCGCGGACGGGAGAGAGTGTCCGCGTGGTACGCCACAATCTCTACCGCAGTCTCGAGAGACTTCGCAAAGCCTTCTGCGAACGCGAACCGGATCGCACTGGTGAAAGGAAGGCACGATGACGCGCACACACACAGAATTTGAGATGCTATGTGCCTTGGCCGCTGTCGAACAGGTTTCCGAAATGGACCGGCGGGACCTCAAGAACCATTGCCTTTACTGCGAATCTTGCCGTCGCCGTCTTACAGAAGCAGAAGCTGTCAGCCAGGAATATTTTCTTCTCTTTGCCGCCCGCGCGGAAAAGACCACCGCCCTACCGACAGGCGCTCACGATAGATTTTTGCGACGCGCAGCGGCCTTTGGAATCCCACTATCGCATGCGTCATTAAGAAACGCCGCAAATCGCCTTGTACTGCTACCGATAGGGGTGTTCGTGATCGCAGTCGTTACGCTCTTCCTGTGCAGGGCACTCATTACATCCCGAGATATTCCTCACGATATCCAGCCGAACACCCTGTCGAGCGCGAGCCAAATCTCACCGGCACCACTGGATCTCACCGCGGCCCGCGCTCCGGCTTCTGCCCCTGTAAGCATCCCGAGCAAACGCAAGCGCACAACGGAAAGACCCGCCCTGCAGATCAGCCACGTGAGATACCGCACTCAGTTCCAGTTCTCAACTCAATTGAACCTGATGAATAACATCGCAACCTCACAAGAGCCTCTTGTCTTCAAACTCTCACACCCTGTGAATTGGGACACATTGCACCCGATTCCCAGCAAGACATTTGCGCTGACTTCACTTCCCCAACTATGGGCCGATGATGATCACTCCTCGCACGACAAGCACATCGCCCACTTTGATCTTCCCGCCCTCTTTCCTAAGAGCAACGGCAAAACGCAGTAACGACAGATCACCCCGCAACGAGGCCCTCATGCAGCAGGTAAGAGTACTTGTCTTTGTTTTAGCGAGTTTGAGCATCGGAAAGACGATAGAAGCGCAGGCGGCCAAAGATCCCGGCCATGTTCTTCCCACCGCGGGCATCGTCACACTCAGTTTCAACAGTGCCGTTCTTGGAACAGCAGAAGCACAGCGGGGCCTCGACAGCCTGCAGAAGAAGCTCACCCCGCGTCAGCAGCAATTACAAAAGCTGAGTGACGCGCTGGAAGCAGAGAAAAAGCAGCTAACAGAAAGCAGCTCAAAGCTGACAGATGCCGAGAAGGCACAGAGTATCTCGAACATCAATTTGAAGGATAAACAGCTACAGCGTGAAGCCGACAACCTCAAAACTGATTTCGAGACGGAATCACAGCAAATCTATCAACGGGTAGCGCAGAGACTCTACGCTTTTCTGCAGAAATACGCGCAGCAACACGCTTACGCCGCAATCCTTGAACGTGGCTCAGATGCTGCACCGGTCATCTGGTATGCCGCCGATAACCTCGATATCACCGAAGAGGTCGTGAAGGCATATGACCATCAGTCCGATACAGCAGCAGCAACATCCCTCCCCGACAAACCTTCAGCGGATCGTTCTCAACATCCCATCGCCAACAAGCCCTGATCTTCCATTCCCGCCCTTATTCAATCCTTCCATTCTTCAATCATTCAATTTCCGCGCCGCAACGGAAACTCATACCGCACCATCAACCCGCCCATCGGCGACTTATGCGCGGAGATCGTTCCTCCGTTCGCCAGCACAGTCTGTCTCGCAATCGCCAGCCCGAGACCAGCGCCCTTTGTTTCGGCAGAACCATCAGAATCCGACACACGCTGAAAGGGTTCAAAGATCGTCTCTTCCATCCCCTCTGGAATGCCTGGGCCATCGTCATAGATCTCCACCAGCCCCACATCACGGGCATCGTCCACACGGCTTTCGACCGTAATCACGCGTGCGAATCGAAGAGCATTGCGAATCACATTATCGAAGGCACGCTGCAACAGATCGGGATAGCCTTCGATCGCAAATGGTTCTTCCCATGCAAATGTGACGATCTTTCCCTGATGCTCACCCTCAAACCGCGCGTTTTCCACGGCCGCCGTCAGAACCCTTGAAACGAAAAAACTGGTCCGGTTCTGATCCATCTCATTGCCGCTCTCCAGACGAGCAAAGAGCAGCAGCTGCTGTACCAGGGCATTGAGCTGTTCCGACTCATCCTCAATACGCTTCAGCTCCGGAGCCTTCGTCGCGTCCAGTCTGCGTTTGCAGAGCGCCAGGGCAATATTCAAGCGCGTCAGCGGTGAACCAAGCTCGTGCGCCGCATGTGCCAGAAATGTCTTCTGTTGCAGCACAAGCGACTCGATTTTCTCAGCCATCTCATTGAAGCCGCGGCTTACCCTACCGATCTCATCGCGCCGTTTTGTCAGTGCGGGCTTGAGGCGTACGCGAAGATCTCCGGTGCCGAACGCCTGGGTTGCCTCAGAGAGCAGCGTAATCGGCCGTGTGAAGTAGAGACTCAAGACCAGCGCAGCGATCGCAGAAAATGCGATAAAGCGCAGCAGAATGGCAAATCCGAACTTGGTCTTCGCGCGCCTCGTACCCGGATAAGGTAGCCTGGCGACAAATAAGGGCGATGTGTTCACGGCAGGGTCGGTCCGCACCGCAACCACCGTCTCGTCGATCGTCGCCATCACCATCGGGCTGATCCGGTTTCTCGCCCACTCCAGCAATTCAGACTCGCCATACGGAAGCCTCACACCGCCCATTGCCGCGCCGGAGCCGTTAGATGTCAGGAGATATCCGTTGAAACACTCTGGCCCCAGGCCTCCATGAAAGCCTTGCGCGCTCTTCTGAACAGCGAAGGCCGCACACTCCTGTATCTTCGCGATCGGTAACTCCCGCGGCCGTTCGAACAACACCATTCTCGGCTCTCTGCTGATGGGCAACACGAGCATGATCAGCAGGCTGCCCAGAAGGATCAGAAACCAGAACGTGCGGAAGATACGGAAGAAGACACTCACAGGCCGGTCCCATCCTGTGGAAGCACATAGCTGTAGCCAAGGTTGCGGACACACTTGAAGCGATCTGTGCCATCCGGATGAACGCCCAATCGCTTCCTGAGATTGTTCACCAGGTTATCGATGGAGCGGTCGACACCATGCGGTTCGCGTCCGAAGATGCGCCGGATCAGATCCTCACGCGGACGTGCTTCACCAGGGCACTCCAGTAGAAGCCGCAGCAGCTCATATTGAGCTCCGGTCAGCTCTACCGGCCTGCCGCTGCACGTCACCGTACGGGAGCCCTCATCCAGGAGGAGATCGCCCACAAGCCTTGTTGACACCTCCACAGCTGCGGGTTGTGTCCGGCGCAGAATACTGCCGATTCTCGCGACCAGCTCTTCTGGCTGAAAGGGCTTTGTCAGATAGTCGTCGGCGCCATCGTTCAAACCATGGACACGATCGCGCGTCGCTCCACGCGTGGTCAGCATCAGCACCGGGGTCCGAGTAATCTCCCTCAATCTCCGCAGAGTCTCAAAGCCATCGATTCCCGGCAGCATCACATCCAGCACGATGAACTGAAACGGCCGCTCCGTCACGCGCTGGATCCCCTCTTCTCCACTGCGCGCGCACGTCACACTGAAGCCGGAAGGTTCGCAGTACTCCGCCAGCAGCGCGCCCAGCGAACGGTCATCGTCAATCAGCAGAAGCGAGACACGGGCCTTCGGCGCTTGCACGTTTGCTGTCACGATCGAGCACTTCTCCTAAGGTGTGGTTGCGGAGGTTTGGCTGTTTGCGCCGTTTTCCCCGAAGAAAACGGCATTTGCAGATTTATCCAAAGTTACTGTATTAGGAGAAATGCTCTCGATTGTCACCTGTTTTGATCGCGCGTCTCCACAGAGGTTGTCGTGTGGTCTGCGGAGTGAGATCTGTGGTGATGCTCGTGCACCTCGTGCGGCGATCGAACTGCAATCCACTGTGCTCCACGATCAGTGGTCCCGCGCAGGACCCCACCGACATAGTCCCCTCTCACGGTGCCTGCGCTGCCCCCGACAAACGATACGCTCATCCCATCCACGTGCACCGGAACCGCACGGCGCGAGCCTTGCAGGGGGAGGAAATCATTCATATCCGCAGCAGTGACGGCACTCAATTGCTGACCTGCGGAGACGATGCGGAAAGTGCTGCGGTGTTTGTCGGTCGGTGACGTGCCCCATACCACGGTCCAGGCGCCTTCCAGCAGGTCCGGTTGCAGCACCTGCGCCTTGGCTTCCTCCGGTTGCACCATACTTTGAGACGTTGCAGGCGCGACAGGCTCATGCGGCCCGTTAAAGCCAAGCAACGCGACAACCGCGGGAATACAGCACGCCACGGCAATCCGTAATCCATACGGATGCTCTTTTTGTAGAAACCTGGTCATCTCAACAGAAGGTCGGAGTCGAAGGAACGCACTTCAGAGGGAACGAGCCTCCTATACACACCGATCGCTGTGTAATAGGACGCTCGCCCTCCGAATTCGATCCCTTTTCTTTTCTAGCGTCGACACTTCACGACATTCGATCGTCCGCCGTGAGTTCGTTTGTCGTGAATCGTCGTCTGCACCTTCCGTTTCCCAAGGCGGACCGTCGATAGACGCAGGTGCCCAATCCCCTCATCTTCCCTTCACCTAAAACGTACGGAGGAGGACAAAGCGCCTGGCAAACCATCACAGATCGGACTTCTGATTCATGTTGAAATGTGCCGCTGCGGCCTTCCTTCTCGTCTCGACGACTGCGTTATCTGCACAACAGGCCGGCGTCACGGCTGCTTCTCTCGAGCTTCCGGACGCGCCTGCTCCCCAGTTTCAAACATCACCGCTCCAGACATCCCCGCTCGCGGCATCCTCTTCGCAAGCACTCGCTGCCCTGCCTGTAGGCTCGGCACAGATATCGGGATCCGTCCTCGATAGCACGGGCGCCATCGTCCCTGGCGCACAGGTCACCTTGCTTAATGAAACAGGCGCGCCGGTGCGATCCACATTGGTTGATGCCAGAGGAGGCTTCCTGTTCGCTCGACTACCTGCCGGGCGCTACATGCTCCGCGTTACCTGCAATGGCTTTGCTCCCTATGCCTCGTCGGCCTTCGATCTCTCCGGGGAGCAGACTTACGTCTTACCTGACATCTCGCTCTCCATCGCATCGACCAACACAGAGATCACCGTCCTTCCCACAGAGATCATCGCCGAGGCCCAGATCAAAGCCCAGGAGCAACAGCGAGTTTTCGGTGTCTTTCCGAACTTCTACACAAGCTTCGAACCTCATCCCGTACCGATGACGACGAAGCAGAAGTTCCAGCTTGCAACCCGTGACACGCTCGACTGGACATCGTTCATCGGTGTCACCGTCAGCGCCGGAGTCGAACAGGCCAACAACTCCTATGCCGGCTACGGCCAGGGAGCCGCCGGATACGGCAAACGCTGGGCAGCACGCTTTGGAGACGGCCGTATCAGCGACTACTTCGACCACGCCATCTACGCTTCACTCTTTCACCAGGATCCCCGCTACTTCTACCAGGGCACCGGCACCACGAAATCCCGCGTGTACCACGCCATCGCCAGCGCCTTCGTTGCCCGCAGCGACAGCGGCAACATGATGCCGAACTATTCCTACCTTCTCGGAGCCATGACCTCGGGAGCGCTCTCCAACCTCTACTATCCCCACGCTGACCGCGGCTGGGACCTGGTCTTCACCAACGCAGCCATCGGCATCGGCGGAAGAGCCGCAGGCGCGGTTGCGCGAGAACTGCTCGGCAGAAAACTCACCAAACACGTCCCAGGTAAAGATGTCCCCTACACCGATCCTGCCAACACACCGCCAGCAACGACGCATTAGGTGTATGGACAATTTGTCGATGCGCCCAAACAAATTTTGCTCACCACTTCCCTAAGCCTTGTCATTCTGAACGTGAGCAAAGAAACTGCTTTACTGGCTTCTTCTTCGCGGCTTCTCTGCGAAGAAGAGTTATCGCGCTACGCGCGATTGCCTTGCTTAAGCGCACGGCTTCAGCCGTGCGATCTGATGCACTGTAAGTAAGCGGCTTTAGCCGCTGAGGGCAATGTGTCGGAGAAGCAGACGCTACGAAATGACAAACAAAAAATGCGCGTCCAGATGTGGTACTTCGAAGAGAACGAATTTGACCGCAGCGGCTAAAGCCGCCATCTCAGTTCGCGTCTTACGGGACGGCTGAAGCCGTCCCCTTAAGCAAGGCATTCGCATCTACCGATGCGAACTGAGTACGCGTAATTTGAAGCGCTCATGCCGGACTCACCCAGACAACAAATAGAAACCAGGTCAGAGAAGGACCTTATTCAATAAGTCAATCCTTCGATCATTCAATTCCCGCCAGCGCCTGCCCCAAATCCGCAAGGATATCCTCAACATCCTCGCAACCGACCGACAAGCGGATCAGTCCATC
>Ga0136846_1226368_pt1 | contig 10061 bp, 12 predicted proteins | sample HopSoiMetagenom2_FD_96841 | JGI IMG/M metagenome (GOLD analysis project Ga0136846, IMG submission 96841) | Grasslands soil microbial communities from Hopland, California, USA - 2 Assembly 2016 (version 4) | ecosystem: Environmental > Terrestrial > Soil > Grasslands | place: USA: Hopland... | reverse complement strand
GGCTCGCACGTGCGCAGCCTCGGCGCGACGCCCGTGCACGGCCTCTCGGCAGCGTGGTCACCGGACGGCAAGCGGCTCGCGTTCGTCTCGTTCGACGACGCGACCGCGCCGCCCTGTCCGGCCGCCTCGTGCCCGCCGAGCGGCGAGCTCTACGTGGTCGGCGCCGACGGCACGGGCCTGCGCCGCCTGACCCGTAGCAAGGCCGACGACGAGCATCCGAGCTGGTCGCCGGACGGCACGCGGATCGCCTTTGCCAGCGGGTTCGACGTGCGCAGCCTCGGCCACGCGCCGTGGCTGATGGTGATCGGCGCCGGCGGCGGAAAACCGGTGCGGATCGGCCGCGTGAGCGGCGTGCTCGACCCGTCCTGGAGCCCCGCAGGCGTTCGCTAGGGTGGCCGGATGAAGCTCGAGGGCGTCCACCACGTCACCGCGATCACCGGCGACGCCCCGCGCAACGTTGACTTCTACGCGCGCGTGCTCGGGCTGCGCCTCGTCAAGAAGAGCGTCAACCAGGACGACCCGACCGTCTACCACCTCTTCTACGGCGACGAGGAGGGCGCGCCGGGGAACGACATGACCTTCTTCGAGTACCCGGGCGCGCGGCAGGGCAAGGCCGGTGCCGGGATGGTGCACACCGTCGGCTGGCGGGTCGCGTCGCCCGAGGCGATCGACTTCTGGGAGAGCCGCCTGGCCGAGGAGGGCATCGCCGGCGAGCGCTACGAGGACGGCGCCCTCGCGTTCCGCGATCCCGAGAACCTGCGGCACGCGCTGATCCCCGGCGAAAGCCCGGATCCGCCACTGATCGCCGACCACCCCGAGGTGCCGAAGGAGTTCGCGTTGCAAGGGTTCTACGGCGTTCGCGCCTACGCGCACGACTCGGAGCAGAGCCGTCGCTTTCTGGAGGAGACGCTCGCGTTCGAGCCGCAGGAAAAGTGCGGCTGGGAGGTGCGCGGCGACCTGCGCGGTGGACGGTATTACTACGACCAGAGCGACGAGCGCGGCATTCCCGGCGCGGGCACCGTCCACCACGTCGCCTGGGCCTCGCCGATGGACGAGCACGAGGCCTGGCAGCAGCGCGTCGCCGAGAGCGGCGCCCAGCCGACGCCCGTGATCGACCGTTACTACTTCAAGTCGATCTACTTCCGCGAGCCGAGCGGCGTGCTGTTCGAGATCGCCACCATCGGCCCGGGCTTCACCGCCGACGAGCCGCTGGAGACGCTCGGCGAGCGGCTCGCGCTGCCGCCGAACTACGAGCACCTGCGCGACAAGCTCGAAGGCGTGCTGACGCCACTGCCGGACCTGCGCTCGCTCCGCGCCGGCCGGTGACGATCGCGCACCTCGAGCGGCCGGCCGAGGGCGAGCCGGCCGGGCTGCTCGTCCTCTTCCACGGCCGCGGCTCGGACGAGCACGACCTCGTCCCGCTGCTCGACCTGCTCGACCCGCAGCGGCGGCTGCTCGGCGTCACCCCGCGCGGCCCGCTCTCGCTGCCGCCGGGCGGCGCGCACTGGTACGCCTTCCAGCAGGTCGGCTACCCGGACCCGCCCTCGTTCTTCGAGACCTACGCGGCGGTCGACGAGTGGCTGGGCGGCTTCGACTTCGAGCACGTGGTGCTGGGCGGCTTCTCGCAGGGCGCGGTGATGACCTACGCGATGGGGCTCGGCCAGGGTCGGCCCCGGCCCTCGGCGCTGGTCGCGCTGAGCGGCTTCATGCCGACCGTGCCCGGGTTCGAGCTCGCGCTCGAGCCGCCGCTACCGCCGGCCGCGATCGGCCACGGCACGTACGACGACGTCATCTCCGTCGAGTTCGCCCGCCAGGCGCGGGACACGCTCGAGGCCGCGGGCGGCGAGGTGCGCTACCGCGAGTATCCGCTCGCCCACGGCGTCGACCCGGCCTTCCTCGCCGAGCTCGCCCCGTGGCTGGCTCACTTGACCGGCGGTACGTAGCCGGGCCGGCGCCGCGCGCGGAAGTCGGCGAGCCAGGCCAGCGCGCGCAGGCCCATCCAGACCGGGGTCAGCAGCACGTAGAAGACGACCACGGCGAAGCCGAGGATCGTCCACCAGATCGCCCAGCGCCAGAGCGGGACCGGCGGCTTCGGCTTCACGTGACGGGAGCGCGCTCCCGCGTCCCGGACTCGGCCCGCCGCTGCTCGATTAGCCGGATCGTCCGCGCAGCGGTCTCCTCGATCGAGAGATCGGAGATCTCGAGCACCGGACAGCCGAGCCGCCGGTGCAGCTGCTCGGCCTCCTCGAGCTCGGCGTAGATCTCGAGCAGCTCCGCGTAGGCGCGCTCGCCGCCGCCGAGCCGTCTCGCCCGCTGCTTGCGGATCTCGCTCAGGCGCTCCGCGTCGATCGTCAGGCCGACGATCTTCAGCGGGTCGATCTTGAACAGCGCGGCCGGCGGCTCGATGCCCTTCACCACCGGCACGTTCGCCGTCTTGTAGCCGAGGCAGCCGAGGTACATCGAGAGCGGCGTCTTCGAGGTGCGCGAGACGCCGACGAGCACGATGTCGGCGTCGTGCAGGCCGGCCCCGACGCCGTCGTCGAACTTGACCGCGAACTCGATCGCCGCCATCCGCTTGAAGTACTGCGAGTCGAGCGGCGGCCGCGCGCCGGGCGTCATCTTCGCGGCGACGCCGGCGACTCGCGCGACCGCGTCGATCGGGTGCCCGAGCACGTCGCAGTAGTGGAGCCGGTACCGGCGGCAGAGCGCGCGGGCGGCGTCGCGGAGCTCCGGGTGGACGAGCGTGTAGACGATCACCGCGGGCCGTCCCTTCGCGCGGTTGAGCGCCAGGTGCAGGTCGTCCACGGTTTCCACGCGCGGGTGGCGGATCTCCTCGAACTCCTGCTCCGGGAACTGCGCCTCGAGCGCGTGCACGAGCCGGACCGCCGTCTCGCCCGTGGAATCGGAGATCACGTGGAGCTCGACCGGAGGCTTCGCCACGCGCGGGAGGCTACCTCGCGCCTAGCGGCGCGCGATGCCGGCGATCAGCGGGCGCTCGACCTTCGGCGCCTTCGGCACCTCACCATGCTCGACCGTCTCGACTGCAAGGCCCGACGACTCGATTGCCGCGAGCGTGTCCCGGTTCGGATTGCACCCGACGACGTTGTAGAGCGGCCGCATCCGGTCCTGCCATTTTGCGACCTGCTCGTCGTCGGAACGCACGTGCTCGAGAAAGAGCAGGCGACCGCCCGGCTTCAGCACGCGCGTGACCTCGGCCAGCGCGGCCTCCTGTCGCGGCACGCTGCAGAGCACGAACGTCACGACCACGGTGTCGAAGCTCCCGTCCGGGAACGAGAGCCCCTCCGCGTCCGCGGCGACGATTTCGGTCGCCGGGCGAAGCTCCGACACACGTCGAGCGAGTCGCCGCCGCATGTGCTCGTCGGGCTCGGCCAGCACCAGCCGCGTGACCACTTCCGGGTAGTGCTCGAGATTGAGGCCCGTCCCGGCGCCGATCTCGAGCGTTGCTCCCGCTGCGTCGGCGAGCAGCAGCCGGCGCTGCTCGCGCAAGCCGGCCTCCTCCGATCCTTTGCTGACCCTGTCGTAGAGGGCCGCAAACAGGCGTCGCCTGATCGCCATTCTCGGGAGCGATGCTCGTGAGGAGGGCAAGAGTTGTCAAGCAACGGCCCGATAACGTAGGCCCTCGATGTCGACCGACGCCGTCACGATGGACAAGATCGTCTCGCTCTGCCGGCGGCGCGGCTTCGTCTTCCCGTCCTCGGAGATCTACGGCGGGCTCGGCTCGACCTACGACTACGGCCACTACGGCGTCCTGACGAAGAACAACATCCGCTCGCGCTGGTTCGACTCGCTGGTGCAGGAGCGTGATGACATCGTGGCGCTCGACTCGGCGGTGATCCTGAACCCGCTCGTCTGGCAGGCGTCCGGCCACGTCGAAGGCTTCACCGACCCGCTCGTCGACTGCCGCACCTGCAAGCTGCGCTTCCGCGGCGACCGGCTGGAGGACTCGCAGTGCGGCCGCAAGCCGAGCAAGAAGCCCGGCGAGACGTCGGACTGCGACCTGACGGAGGCCCGTCAGTTCAACCTGATGTTCGAGACCTCGGTGGGCGCGCTGGTCGAGGGTGGGTCGAAGGCCTACCTGCGGCCGGAGACCGCGCAGGGGATCTTCATCAACTTCAAGAACGTGCTCCAGCTCGCGCGCCGCCGGCCGCCGTTCGGGATCGCCCAGGTCGGCAAGTCGTTCCGCAACGAGATCACGCCCGGGAACTTCCTCTTCCGGCTGCGCGAGTTCGAGCAGATGGAGATGGAGTTCTTCGTCCCGCCGGACGACGCGACGCGCTGGCACGAGTACTGGATCGAGGCGCGCGTGGCGTGGTACCGCGAGCTCGGCCTGCGCGAGTCGCACCTGCGCGTGCGCGAGCACGGGCCCGAGGAGCGCTCGCACTACTCGCTGGCGACCAGCGACATCGAGTACCTCTATCCGATCGGCTGGTCGGAGCTCGAGGGCGTGGCGAACCGCGGCGACTACGACCTGCGAGCCCACACCGAGGGGTCGGGCACGAAGCTCGAGTACGTCGATCCCGACGGCGCGCGGTACATGCCGTACGTGATCGAGCCGGCGGTCTCGATCGACCGGATCCTGCTCGCCCTGCTCGTCGACGCCTACGACGAGGAGGTGGTCGAAGAGCGGGAGCGGACGGTGCTGCGGCTACATCCGGTGGTCGCGCCCGTGAAGGCCGCGATCCTGCCGCTGATCTCGAAGGACTCGGCCGGCATGGTCGAGCCGGCGCGGAAGCTCTACGAAGAGCTCCGCCGGCACCACCTGGTCGAGTACGACGACGGCGGCAACATCGGCCGCCGCTACCGCCGGCAGGACGAGATCGGGACGCCGTGGGCGTTCACGATCGACGACGTCACGCTCGAGGACGGCACGGTCACCGTGCGCGACCGCGACTCGCTCGCGCAGGAGCGGCTACCGCTCGAAGGCGTCCGCGCCTGGCTCGACGACGCGCTCGAGCGTCCCTGGTCGCGCTAACCGGAAGAAAACCGCCGGCTGTCCCGTCGTGTTGGGGTCCTTTCCGTGGACGCGCCAAAGCCGAGAGCGGGCCCCTGGCCGGGCCCGCTTCTCTGCCTACGAGGCGAGCGTCCGGAGGCGGAAGCCGCCGTGGTACTCGTACGAGGCGGTGATCACGCCGAGCGCCTCGCGCGCGCCGCGCTCGGTCAGGCCGGCCTCGTGCGCCTCGGCGAGCGGACGCCGTAGCAGGCCTTCGATCCCGAGCAATCCCTCGCGCGTGAGCGGCAGCGCGCCGTTCGCGCAGTTCTCGCACACCGCGCCACCGGCCCGGGGCGAGTAGCCGGCAAGCCCGGTCTCGGCGCCGCAGTCGGCGCAGCTCGTGACGTGCGGCAGGTAGCCGGAGAGCCAGAGCAGCTTGAGCTGGAAGGAGAGCGCGAGCGGATCGGCCTGCGGGCGGCCGGCACCGGGCTCGAGCTCGTCGAGCAGGTCGAGGAAGCGCGCCAGCGCGTGGAACGCGCGGTCGTTCGCCTCCTGCTCCGGGAACAGGCGCAGCATCGCCTCGGCCGCGACGAGCCCGACGTTCAGGCGGTACGACTGCTCGCGCACGGCGTGGTGCGACCGCAGCAGCGAGACGCCGGTGACGGTCTGCAGGTCGCTGCTGCCCTGGTGCAGCTGCAGCTCGACGTGGCTGAGTGGCTCGAGCCGTGCGCCGAAGCGCGACTTCGTCTTGCGGATGCCCTTGGCGACCGCGCCGACCCGGCCGCGGTCAAGCGTGTAGATGTGCAGCACACGGTCGGCCTCCCCGAGGCGGAACGAGCGAAGCACCACCGCCTCGGTGGTGTAGGAGCGGCCGGCCATCCCGCGCTCAAGTGTAGATCCGGCCCAGGCCGGGAACTCGCTCGCATGGCCTCGGTGCAGATGTACACGACCCGCTGGTGCGGCTACTGCGTGCGGGCCAAGACGCTGCTCGAGTCGCGTGGGATCGAGTTCGAGGAGATCTCGCTGGACGACGACCCGGCCTTCCGGCGGCGTCTGATGGATTTGACCGGCGGCTGGACGGTGCCGCAGATCCTGATCGACGGCAAGCCGATCGGCGGCTACACCGAGCTCTGGCAGCTCGACCGCAGCGGCCAGCTCGAGGGTCTCGCCGCATAGCGAGAGCGGGGCTTTCGCCCCGCTCCTCGAAGACCCCACTTTCGTCCCCGACGCCTTCTCTGTCGCCGATCGCGCCCGGTCCGAAACCTATACGCGTACTAGTTGCAAGCTGGCTGGCAATTCGGGCAGAACCACGTCCCGCGGCCGGCGGCACGGATCTTCTCGATCGGGCGGCCACAGCGCTCGCAGGGCTGGCCCTCGCGGCCGTAGACCTTGAACTCGTGCTGCATCCGACCGGAGCCGCCATCTGGCGTGCGGTAGTCGCGCAGGGTCGCGCCCTGCCGCTCGATGCCGGCGTTCAGCGCGGCGCGGATGCCGCGGTGCAGCGCCCGCAGCTCGTCCTGGCCAAGCTCGCCGGCGGGACAGAGCGGGTGGATCCGTGCCCGCCAGAGTGCCTCGTCGGCGTAGATGTTCCCGACGCCGGCCAGCCGGCGCTGGTCGAGGATCGCCGCCTTCACGGGGGCACGGCGGCCGGCCAAGGCCTCGCTCAGGCGCTTGGTGGTGAACGCCTGCGCGAGCGGCTCGCGGCCGAGGCGCGCATCCAGGTACGGCTCGGCCTGCCCGGGCTCGGCGAGCAGCCACGTGCCGAAGCGGCGCACATCCCGGTAGGCGAGCACGGTGCCGTCGTCGAGCTGGACCACGGCGCGCCGGTGCGGATCGTCCTCCGGGCGGCCCACGACATGGAGCAGGTTGCCGGTCATGCGCAGGTGCACCAGCAGCGCGCGCCCCGACTCGAAGCGCACGATCAGGTACTTGCCGCGCCGGTCGACGGCTTCGACGCGCTCGCCGACCAGCTCGACCGCGACCGCGAGCGGGTCTTCCGGGCGCGTCAGGCGGGCGTCGAGGATCTCGACGCGGTCGAGGCGGCGCCCGACGAGCACGGGCTCGAGCCGCCGGCGAACGGTCTCGACCTCGGGGAGCTCGGGCACGGCTAGCCCAGGACGTCGAGGATCACGGGCCGCTCCGGCGGCGGCTCGTCCGCGATCGAGTACGCGGCGATCAACGCGGGAGCAGCCTCGTCGGCGGCCGCCTCGGTGGCGGCGTGGATCTCTGCCAGCGCCTCGCCCTCGGCCACGCGGTCGCCGCGCTTGCGGTGCAGCATGATCCCGACCGAGTGGTCGATCGAGTCCTCCTTCGTGCGCCGGCCGGCGCCGAGGCGGAGCGCGGCCTGACCGACGGCGACCGCGCCGAGCTCGGCCACGTAGCCCGTCTGCGGCGAGGCGACCTCGCGCACCACGGGCGCCGTCGCCAGTGCGTCCTCGGACGGATCGCCGCCCTGGGCGTGGATCCAGCGCTCGTACGCCTCGAAGGCCGACCCGTCCGCGATCGCCTGCGTCGCGCGGATGCGCCCCTCCTGCTCGTCGATGCCCAGGTCGGAGACCGCGAGCAAGCGCGAGGTCGCCGCGAGCACGAGCTCGAGGAAGTCGGCCGGGCCCTCGCCTTTGACGGTCGCGATCGCCTCGCGGATCTCGAGCGCGTTCCCGACCGCTCGGCCGAGCGGCTGGTCCATGTCGGTGAGGAGGCAGACGACCTCGCGGCCGGAGCGGGCGCCGAGGTCGAGCATTGCCTCGGCCAGCGCGCGGGCGTCGTCGATCGATTTCATGAAGGCGCCGTCGCCGACCTTCGCGTCGATCACGATCGCGTCCGCGCCGCCGGCGATCTTCTTGGACATGATGCTCGCCGCGATCAATGAGTAGTTGTCGACGGTCGCGGTCACGTCACGCAGGCCGTAGAGCTTTTTGTCGGCCGGGACGAGGTTCGCGCTCGCACCGATGATCGCCATTCCCGCGTCCCGCACCTGCGCCACGAACTCGTCGGTCGTCAGCTCGACGCGGAAGCCCGGGATCGACTCCAGCTTGTCGAGCGTCCCCCCTGTGTGCCCGAGCCCGCGGCCGCTCATCTTCGCGAACGGCACGCCGCACGCGGCGACGATCGGCCCGACGGCGATCGACGTCTTGTCGCCCACGCCGCCGGTCGAGTGTTTGTCGACGACCTTGCGGCCCAGCGCGGAGTGCAGGTCGACCGTGTCGCCGGTCGCGATCATCGCGTTCGTCAGGTCGTAGGTCTCCTCCGGCGTCAGCCCGCGGAAGAAGACGGCCATCGCGAGCGCGGAGAGCTGGTAGTCGGGCACCTCGTCGCGGGCGTAGCCGAGCATCAGCTCGTTCCACTCCTGCGCGGACAGCGTGCCGCCGTCGCGCTTCCTTTCGATCAGCTCGGCCGGGCGGATCACGGCTGAAGGATCGGCTCCCCGGGGAACCCGCGACCCGGCCGCTTGCCGCCGAGCCAGGCGTTCACGGTCGCGCCGACGTCGGCGAACTGACCCTGCTCGTGGATCCGCCCGGCGGCGTTGCGACCGTGGACGTAGGCGAGCAGGAGCGCGTGCTCGCGCGAGTGGTCGGTCGAAGGCGTGGTCGGATCGCAGCCGTGGTCAGAGGTGATCACCAGCAGATCGCCGTCCCGCAGCGCGTCGAGCAGGTCGGGCAGCCGGCGGTCGAAGTCCTGCAGGCAGCGGTGGAAGTTGAGCGGGTCGTTGCGGTGGCCCCAGAGCATGTCCGTCTCGACCAGGTTGGTGAAGATCAGCCCGTCGTCGAGCTCGCGCAGCAGCTTCTCCGTCTGCACGATCCCGTCGATATTCGACTGCGTCGGCCGCGACTCGTCGATGTCGGAGCCCGCGAAGATGTCGCCGATCTTCCCGACGCCGTGGACGGTCTTACCCGCCTCGCGCACGGCGCTCAGGTAGTTCGGCCGCTTCGGCTTGAGCGAGAAGTCATGCCGGTTCGCCGTCCGCTCGTAGTTGCCGGGCGTGCCGACGAACGGCCGGGCGATAACGCGGCCGACCGCGTGCTTGCCGGTCAAGATCTCGCGGGCGGCCCGGCAACCCTCGTAGAGCTCCTCGAGCGGGATCGTCTCCTCGTGCGCGGCGATCTGGAAGACGGAGTCGGCCGAGGTGTAGACGATCCACTTGCCCGTGCGCTGATGCTCCTCGCCGAGCTCCTGGATGATCTCCGTGCCCGAGGCCGCCTTGTTGCCGAGCACGCCGCGGCCGGTGCGGTGCATGAACGGGTCGATCACGTCGTGCGGAAAGCCCTGCGGATAGGTCGGGAACGCCGCCTCCGTGACGACGCCCATCAGCTCCCAGTGGCCGGCCGTCGTGTCCTTGCCCTTCGAGCGCTCGAGCAGCCGGCCGGCGACGGCGGGCGCTCCCGGTTGGGGCGGGCAGCCCTCGAGCGGCTCGACGTTCCCGAGCCCCAGCGCCTCGAGATTGGGCAGGTCGAGCCCGCCCACCGCCCGCGCCACATTCCCGAGCGTGTCGGAGCCCTCGTCACCGTATGCGGCGGCATCCGGAAGCGCTCCCGCGCCCACGGCGTCCAGCACGATCACGCAAGCGCGCGGCACCCGGCTATTCTAGGGCGGAGATGGACGTCGCCCTCGGACTGCTCGGGCTCCTGGTCTTCATCGTGTGCGTGATCCTGCTTGCCGCCGCGATGACCTGGCTCGTCGTGCGCATCAGCCCGTCGAAGTCCTAGACCGGCGACAGCGGCAGGACGTCCTCGAGCGGGTGGTAGTCGAGGCCGTGCGCCTCGGCGACGGCCTGGTAGGTGACCTTCCCATCGAGCACGTTGACCCCGCGCGCGAGTGCGCGATCGCGGGCGACGGCCTCGGCGAGACCGTGGTCGGCGATCGCTTCGACGTACGGCAGCGTGACGTTCGTGAGCGCCTTGGTCGAGGTGATCGGCACGGCGCCCGGCATGTTCGCGACGCAGTAGTGGGTGACCCCGTCGACGACGTAGACCGGGTCGCTGTGCGTCGTCGGGTGCGAGGTCTCCGCGCAGCCGCCCTGGTCGATCGCGACGTCGCAGAGCACCGCCCCGTTCTTCATCACGCCCAGCATCTCGCGCGTGACCAGCTTCGGCGCGACGGCGCCGGGGATCAG
>Ga0136846_1232026_pt1 | contig 10062 bp, 8 predicted proteins | sample HopSoiMetagenom2_FD_96841 | JGI IMG/M metagenome (GOLD analysis project Ga0136846, IMG submission 96841) | Grasslands soil microbial communities from Hopland, California, USA - 2 Assembly 2016 (version 4) | ecosystem: Environmental > Terrestrial > Soil > Grasslands | place: USA: Hopland... | reverse complement strand
CCGTCGCATCGCCTCCGGCTCGCGCCACCCTGCCCATGAAGGGGAGGGAAAGCCGGCTTGACGGACGCTGGGGCGCCCCGTGACCCTCCCGGCCAACAGACGGGAGGACGCCATGGCCTATGAATTCATCAAGGTGGAACGGGACGGGCCGGTCACCACCTTCACCCTGAACCGCCCCGACGTCATGAACGCGCTGCATTCGCCGGCGCACTTCGAGATGCATGAGGCGCTGGACGCCTTCGCCGCCGACCCGGAGCAGTGGGTGGGGATCGTGACCGGCGCCGGCGAACGGGCCTTCTCGGCCGGCAACGACCTGAAGCACCAGGCCACCGGCGGGGTGATGAAGAGCCCGCCATCGGGCTTCGCGGGCCTGACCTCGCGCTTCGACCTGACCAAGCCGCTGATCGCCGCCGTGAACGGCGTGGCCATGGGCGGCGGGTTCGAGATCGCGCTCGCCTGCGACATCATCCTCGCGTCCGAGGCCGCGGTGTTCGCCCTTCCGGAGCCGCGGGTGGGGCTGGCGGCCCTGGCCGGCGGCCTGCACCGGCTGCCGCGGGCGATCGGCGTGAAGCGGGCCATGGGGATGATCCTCACCGCGCGGCGGGTTTCGGCGGCCGAGGGCAAGGACCTGGGCTTCGTCCATGAGGTGACCAAGCCCGAGGCGCTGATGGACGCCGCTCGCGCCCTGGCCAAGACCATCTGCGAGCTGGGGCCCATGTCGATCCGCGCGTCGAAGGAGGCGGTCTACCGCGGGCTCGACGAGCCCAGCCTGGAGGCGGCGATCCGCGGGCAGAACAAATACCCCGCGGTGGCGGCGCTGTTCACGTCCGAGGACTTCAAGGAAGGGCCGCTGGCCTTCAGCCAGAAGCGGGCGCCACAGTGGAAGGGGCGATAGGCTCTGGCTTGACAGGGTGGCACAAAAAGGGAACATGCACCACAACCTCAAGCTGGGGGTGGCAAATGGACAAACTGGGCGGGGCATTTTCGTTTCAGGGGCGCTTGAACCGCGCGCCCTACTGGCAGGGGACGATCCTCGCCTGGATGGCCGTCGTCGTCCTCGGCTTCATCGCGTCCGGCCTGGGAACCTTATTCGCGCCGCTCGGCCTGCTGGCCATCGTGCCGTTGCTGGCCGGCATGGTCGTGGTCCTGTCGCTCTTGGTGCGAAGGCTGCACGATCGCGGAAAAAGCGGATGGTGGCTGCTGCTGATGTATCTGCCGCCCCTGCTCCTCTCGGCGCTAGGGGCAGTCGTGTCGGCCTCCGAGCCTGACGTTGGATCGACCATAAGAGCGCTCAGTCTGCCGTTCTCGATCTGGATGTTCGTGGACCTGGGGTGCCTTCGCGGGACGATGGGGCACAACCGCTTTGGCCCTGACCCGCTTCAGGGCGAGATGGTCGAGGTCTTTAGCTGACCGCGCTTGCCGCTCCATGGCGGCGCGGCCAAAGTCGCCACGGCTGACTGGGGAGCGGCGCGTATGGATCTGGAAGCCTTGGGCGGGGTGGCGACCGGCGGCTTGGTCGCCCAGGCGATCGAGAGCCCGACGGGCCACGCCGGCGAGCACCAGACGGTCTGCGCCGACTGTGGGACCGAGACGATCGGGCGGTTCTGCCACAACTGCGGCAATACCAGCCACGTCCACCGCACGCTCCTGCACCTCGGCGAAGAGCTGCTGCACGGGGTGATGCACTTCGATTCCCGGACGTGGCGCACGCTGCCGATGCTCGCGCTTCGCCCAGGCCAGCTGACCCGAGAATGGTGCCTCGGCAAGCGCATGCGCTACGTCTCGCCACTGGCGGTCTTCCTCTTCACCGTCTTCGTCATGTTCATGATGCTGAGCTACCTGCCGAACCCCAAGGCGACGCTGGTGGAGCAGGAGACCGCGGCCGCGGCGCGGCTGGCGCGTCATCGCACCGAGCTGGCCGATGCGCAGGTGAACCTGGGCTCGGCGATTACGGCGGGCATGCGGGAGAAGGCGCAGCAGGAGGTCAAGCGCGCCCAGGCCGGCGTGGATCAGGCGGGCGTCGATCTGCGCGACCTGCAGACCGCTGGCCACATGACGACCGACTGGAAGGAGTCGCTCGCCCAGGATGCGCGCCGCGGCGACCTGCACATCAACACCGGCAGCAAGTCGCTGGATGGGAAGATTCGGCACAAGCTCGAAAACCCGGACCTGGCGATCTACAAGCTGCAGCAGACGTTCTACAAATTCTCGTTCCTGCTCGTGCCGATCTCGATCCCGTTCGTGGCGGTGCTGTTCCTGTGGAGGCGCGGTTTCACGCTCTACGATCACGGCGTCTTCGTGCTCTATTCGCTGACGTTCATGTCGCTCCTGGCCTTGGCGGCGGGCGCCGCGATGCGGATCGGCGGCGGCGTGGCCGCGCTGATCTGGACCGTGCTGCCTTTCGCGGTTCCGACCCACATGTTCTTCCAGCTCAAAGGCGCCTACGGCCTGTCGGCCGTCTCGGCGCTCTGGCGCACCGTCGTGTTGATGACATTCTGCGCCATCGCCCTCTGCCTCTTCATCGTGAGCGTAATCTGGCTGGGCCTGGGCTGAGGCCCCGACGCGGCTAAAGTTGACGCGGGCGTCACTCTTGCGGGCGAGCCGCTGCGGCGCCACTGTCGCGGCCAACTAAACACCGTTCAGGGAAGAGACGCGTGGATCGCTTCGACTACATCATCATCGGCGCGGGTTCGGCCGGCTGCGTGCTGGCCAACCGCCTGACCGAAGACGGGACGAAGAGCGTCCTGCTGCTGGAGGCCGGGGCCAAGGACAACGCCCTGATGGTCAAGATGCCGGCCGGCGTCGGCGGGCTGATTGGCCAGAAGGGGACCTACAACTGGGGCTTCTGGACCGAGCCGGAGCCGAACCTGGAGGGCCGGCGGCTGTGGTGGCCGCGCGGCAAGGGCTGGGGCGGCTCGTCCTCGATCAACGGCATGATCTACATCCGCGGCCACGCCCGCGACTACGACCAGTGGCGGCAGATGGGGCTGACCGGCTGGGGCTACGCCGACGTGCTGCCCTACTTCAAGCGCTCGGAGAGCCTGGAGGGCGGCGGCGACGCCTGGCACGGCGGGGAGGGGCCGCTGAAGGTCTCCAAGGCCTCGTCCCCGCACCCGATCTACAAGGCGACCATCGAGGCGGGCGTCCAGGCGGGCTACCCGCTGACCCAGGACTTCAACGGCTTCCAGCAGGAGGGCTGGGGCCCTTACCAGCTGACCATCCACGATGGCGAGCGCTGGAGTGCGGCGCGCGGCTACCTGCATCCGGCGCTGGGCCGCGCGAACCTGACGACCCTGACCGGCGCACGCACCACCCGCATCGTGATCGAGGGCGGCCGCGCCGTCGGCGTCGAGATCCAGGAGGCCAAGGGCGGCCGCCGGGTGGTGCACGCCAACGCCGAGGTGCTGCTCTGCGCCGGGGCCGTGCAGTCGCCGCACATCCTGCAGCTGTCGGGCGTCGGCGACCCGGACGAGCTGGGCAAGTTCGGGATTCCGGTCGTGCATGCGCTGAAGGGCGTGGGCGCCAACCTGCAGGACCACCTGGACGTCTGCATGTCCTGGGAGTGCCCGCAGCCGATCACGCTCTATTCCCTGCGCAAGGGGCTGATCAAAACCCTGGGCGTCGGGCTGAACTACATGCTGTTCCGCAAGGGTATCGGCCGCCAGCAGTTCCTGGAGTCGGGCGCCTTCCTGCGCTCGCGGCCCGACCTGGACCGGCCGGACCTGCAGGTCCACGTGGTGCTGGCCATCATGCAGGACCACGGCAAGGTGCAGGTGGCGAAGGACGGCTTCACCTTCCACGTCTGCCAGCTGCGGCCTGAAAGCCGCGGGCGGGTGGGGCTGAGCTCAGCCGACCCGCTGGCCGATCCGGCGATCTTCGCCAACTACCTGTCCGCCGAGGAGGACCGCCGCGCCCTGCGGCAGGGCGTGCGCATGATGCGCGAAGTGGCCAAGCAGGCGGCGTTGAAGCCGTTCGTCACCTGCGAGTTCGCGCCGGGCGAGGCTGTGCAGTCCGACGCCGAGATCGACGCCTGGATCCGCAAGTCCGCCGAGACGATCTACCACCCGGTGGGCACCTGCCGCATGGGCGCGGTCGGCGATCCGATGGCGGTGGTCGACGGCGACTGCCGGGTGCAGGGCCTCTCCGGCCTGCGCGTGGTGGACGCCTCGGTCATGCCGACCCTGGTGGGCGGCAACACCAACGCCCCCACGATCATGATCGCCGAGAAGATCTCCGACGTGATCCGCGGCCGCGCGACCCTGCCGGCGGAGGACGCCCCGGTCTACGAGCCCGGGACACAAGCGGCGGCGTGAGCTTTCCCTCCCTTGATGGGGAGGGACGGCGCCGGGGCGCCAGGGTGAGGCGGCTACGACCAGGCGCCGAGTCCGTTCGACCGTTCCCCACCCTGATCGCTGCGCGATCTGTCCCTCCCCAAAAAGGGGAGGGATATCAGTCGGCGGCGGGCTTCGGCTGGGCCTGGGCTTCGGCGTAGGCCTGGGGCTCGATGACGAGCTTGAAGGCGGTCTCGGGCTTCAGCCAGGTCTGGGCGGCGCGCTTGACGTCGGCGGCCGTGACCTGCTCGGTCCCGGGCACGATCTCGCGGATGACGTCCAGCCGGCGCGGATCGGCCTGGGCGCCGGAGAGTTCGCCGACCCAGTAGCCGTTGGTCTGCTGGGCCTTTTCGATAGCGTCCACGCGCGGCTTCTTGGCCCGCGCCAGCTCGTCGGCGGTGACGTCGCCGGTGCGCAGGTCCTGGGCGATCTTCAGGGTGTCGTCGAAGAAGCCCTGCAGCTTCTCGGGCGGCACCTCCACATTGGCGGCAATATAGCCCCAGCCTTGCCAGACCAGGCTGTGCTGGCTGCCGACGTCGGGGGAATAGGTCACGCCCTCGGTCTCGCGCAGCTGTTCGATCAGCCGCAGCTTCATGATCTCGCGCAGGACCGCCGTGTCCCGCGCCCGTTGCGGATCGGCCCAGTAGTCGCTGGTCGGCCAGCCGATATAGCCGATGGCCTGGTCGGCCCGGCCCTTGTGGGTCAGCACGATCGGAGCCGCCGCGCCCTTGGGGAATGCGACCGACCGCTCGGCCGCGCTCGCGGGCTTGGGATCCGGCCGCGGCGGCAGGGCCCCGAAGGTCGAGGCGGTCGCCGCGATGGCCTGGTCGACGGTGATGTCGCCGACGATCACCACCTCCACCGGTCCGTGGGAGAGATCCGGCGTCACGTCGGCCTCGATATCGGCCAGCTTGGCGTTGGCCATCTCCTGGCTGGACGGAAAGGTCCAGCGGCGATCGCCGGAGTGCAGCAGGCCGGCCAGCTCCCGGGCCATGACGCCGCCGTCGGTGGACTCGTACTGGTCGTGGATGGTCTTGCCGGCGTTCTGGATCCGCTGGAACGCGGCGTCGCGCCACCCGGGCTCGGTGAGGTAGGCGGCCAGCACCTGCATCTGGACGGGCAGGTCCTGTGGCCGGGTGCCGCCGGACAGCACATAGGCGTCGTCGGTGACGCTGAAGCGGCCGCCGTAGACCTTGGAGGCCAGGACGCGCTCCATGTCCTCCACGCCGATCTTCTTGAGGCCGCCCTCGATCACCGCGCTGGAGGCCCAGAACGGGCTTTGGCGGTCCTTGGGCAGGCCCAGCATGCCCTCGCCGACATTGACCCGCACCTCGACGTCGTCGTCCGCGAACTTCGTCGGCTTCACGGTGAGCCGCACGCCGTTGGCGAAGCGGACGAAGGTGGTCTTCAGGTCGGCGATCTCGCGGCGCTCGGCGACCTTCCCGACGGGGCCGAAGCTGGCGTAGGGCCAGGCCACGGCGCGGGTCTGGACCGGCGGCGCGACGGCCACTTGCTGCGAGGTGGTCAGGGCGGCCAGGACCGCGGTCTCGCCGCCCTCGACGGGCGTCGGGGACGCCATGAAGACCAGCGGGCCTTGTCCCTCGAACACGTGCTTCAGCGCCGCATTGACGGTCTCGGCCTTGAGCCCCTTCACCGCCTGCTCGAAGAGCGCCAGGTCCGTGGTGGGGGAGGTGACCACGGTGTTGTCGGGCAGGGACTCCACGATGTCGGCGGCCAGCTCGGCTGGGCGGCGGGTCGCCGCGCCCGCCAGTTCGGCCGTCAGGCCCGTACGGACCTCCTCGATCTCGCGGTCCAGCTCGTCCTGGCGCACGCCATACTGGACGAGGCGGCGTTCCTCCTGCTCGGCGGCGGCCAGGGCCTCGCGCCAGTGGCCGGGATCGGCATTGACCCCGATGGTGGCGACCCGGGCCGCGTCGTCCTGCTCGCCCTTGTAGGCGCCGGCCCCCAGGAAGGGCGGATTGGCGCCGCGCGAGATCGCCGAGTAGCGGCGGTTCAGCACCGACAGGCCGAGGCTTTCCACCAGGTCCCGGCGGCGCTTGGCGGCGGTGTCGGGCGACTGGTCGGAGGGGCTCACCCAGGCGATCTGCAGCGACTGGCTGACGCCGGGATCGACCACCAGATGGGCCTCGGGCTTGCGCTGGGCCACCGGGCCCTGGTCCGGCTCGGGCAGGGCAGGGGCCCTGGCCTTCCAGCCGCCGAAGGCCGCACGGATCTTGGCCTCCATGGTGTCGACGTCGAAGTCGCCCACCGCCACGAACACCGCCCGCTCCGGCCGGTACCAGTGGTCGTAGAAGTCGGCGATGCGGCTGGCGGGCGCCGTCTTCAGCACCTCCACCTTGCCGATCGGCAGGCGCGTGGGCAGCCGCTGGCCCTTCAGCAGGAAATCCATCCGCTCGACCAGGGTGCGATAGCCGGGCGTGGCCCGGGCGCGTTCCTCCGACAGCACCACCCCGCGCTCGCGGTCGACGGCGTCAGGGGCGATGTTCAGGTCGAAGGCGGTCTCGCGCAGCAGCTTCAAAGAGGTGTCGAGGGTCTCGGCGTCGGTGCGCGGCAGGTCCAGCTTGTAGGTGGTCTGGGAGAATTCGGTGGAGGCGTTGGTGTCGGCGCCGAACGCCAGGCCCAGGCGCTCGAGGATCTTCACCATCTCGCCTTCCTTGACCTCCTTGGAGCCATTGAAAGCCATGTGCTCGAGGAAGTGGGCCAGGCCCTGCTGCTCGTCGGTCTCCATCAGGGAGCCCGCGCCGAACCAGAGGCGGAAGGCGGCCTGGCCGGGCGGAGTGGTCTGGCGGCGGATGGCATAGCGCATGCCGTTGGGCAGGGCGCCGAAGCGGACGTCCGGATCGGCCTTCACGTCGGACCGGGCCTGGGCCCATTCGCCCGGCGCGACTTTCGGCGCGGGATCGGCGAGGGCGGTCGACGACAGGAGAAGCGCGGCGAGGGCGGCGGCGCCTGCGCCGAAGAAGCGGTTGTTCAAGGTGATCGGCCTGGTCCCTGGAGTGCGGCGCGCAACATCCTCGCTCCGGACGACGCGGGCAAGGCGACATAAAGGCGGTGCTCGCGCAACGCCGAGACACCGCTTACATACGCGGTCCATGGACGCCGCCTATTTCGAAGCCCCCGCGCCGGGCGGGTCGCGACCGCCGAGCCCGGGCGACCCCGGCTGGCGGCCGAAGCCCGAGCCGATCGTCAACGCGCCCTGGCCGGTGGCGGCGCTGTCGCTGGGGATCCTGGCGGCCTATGCGATCCAGAGCCGCTTCCCGCTGGACGAGGCGGCGGCCTGGCTGGCGTTTTCGCCGCAGGACCTGCTGCACGGTCGCTATCGTGGCCTGGTGACCTCGCTGTTCGCCCACGGCAACTGGGCGCACGCGCTGATGAACGCGGCCTTCATCCTGGCCTTCGGGGCGCCGGTGGCCCGCTACTTCGGCCCGCGCCTGTGGGGCGTGATCGGCTTCTTCGCCTTCTACTTCTCCTGCGGCGCCCTGGCCTGCCTGGGGTTTGCCGCTGTGCACCTCGCCTTCAGTCCCGCTGAACCGGCAGTGTTGCTCGGCGCGTCCGGCGCCGCCTCAGGCCTGATGGGAGCCGCGTCCCGGCTGATGGGTGGAGATGGCGAGCGCCTCGGCTCGTTGACGTCGCGTCCCGTGGTGAGCATGGCGCTGGCGTGGGTCGCGGTGAACGCCTTGCTGGCGCTGGCGCCCGGCAGCCTCATTCCCGGATCGGGCGGCGCGCCGGTGGGCTGGGAAGCGCACCTGATGGGCTTTGCCGTCGGCGCCCTGCTGATCGCACCCTTCGGTTGGGCCGCGCGACGCCGCTGAGGATGTCCGGTGTAGCCCGGTCACGCGTGCGTGACGCGCGCGTGCATTGTGTCCGCCCTGAAATTGAGCCAACGTGTTGTCCCAACAAGAGAACGGGAGGCCCAGAATGCTGGTCTCGCAGATTCTCAGGACCAAGGGCGACACGGTGTTCACCGCTAAGCCCCAGGAGACCGTCGGAGTCGTTGCCGACATGCTCCACACGCGGGGCATTGGCGCCCTGGTGGTCCTGGACGCCGAACGGGTGGTCGGCATCGTTTCCGAACGCGATATCGTCCGCGCGGTCGCCACGCAGGGCCCTGAGGCCCTGACCCGGCCGATCTCGGACTTCATGACCGCCAATGTGCTGTTCGCCGAGCCGGGCGAGACGGTCGATTCGCTGCTCAGCCGCATGACCGACCGGCGCATCCGCCACCTGCCGGTCTGCGCCAAGGAGCGGCTGGTGGGCATCGTGTCGATCGGCGACCTGGTGAAGTGGAAGATCTCGGAGGTCGAGGCCGAAGCCGACGGGCTGAAGGCCTATATCGCGGCCTCCTGACGCGTTGAGAGACGGGACCCCCCTCCGAGCGGAGGGCTGAAAGCCGGCGGTGCGTCGGCGAAAACGGGCGAGGAAGGGCACGCTACCCTCCCTCGCCCGGATTCGTTCTAGCCTGTAGTGGCGGGGCGCCCCGGCTACATCGCCGTCCGCAGCGACTCAGGCAGGCCGGAGGCGGCGGCGTCGGCCAGGCTGTAGCGCTCCAGGACATCGGCGGTGGCGTCGCGGGCGCGGAGCAGGGCTTCGCGCAGCGTGCAGGTGGCCAGGTCCGCGCAATCGGCGCACTTCCTAAACCCGAGGCGCGGCGAGACGCAGGGCGCCAGGGCGAGAGGGCCGTCGACGATGCGGATCACCTCGGCGAAGGTGATCTCCGGCGAGGGGCGAGCCAGCACGTAGCCGCCGAACTTGCCACGGCGACTCACCACCACCTGGTTGCGCGCCAGCTCCAGAAGAATCGCTTCCAGGAACTTCCGCGGCGCGCCGGCGCGCAGGGCCAGTTCGCCGGCGCTGAGCTGGGCGCCGTCGGCGCGGGCCAGTTCCACAAGGGCTCGGAGGCCATACTTGGCCTTTTGCGACAACATCGGCGCCTCCCGGCGAGAGTAGTGCAGGGCGCGCGGCAGGCGCGCAAGCACGCGCGCGTGAGGCGCGAACTCCGCCGCACGACGGTTTTTGAGAAAATCCGTGACGGGCTGTTGACGGGCCGTCGGGGGCCAACTAGATAGCCGCCTCCGCTCGGAACGGGGCGGCGACGAACGGATCGGAAAGAACGCAAGTTCTTGAAAATCCATACGAAGTTAAGCCGTTCCGAGTTGTTGGCAGCCTCGCCATGAGGGTCGAAGGGGTTTCTTCCCCCGGCCATCGGACGCGGGGCCCGGCCCGAAGAACCGGAGCTTCCGGGGATCGGCCGGGATCCTCGAAAAAGGATCGGTTGACACCCAGGGGGACGGCCACTAGATAGCCGCCTCCCGCTCGGGGCGGGGCTCACCACGAGAACGACGGGCAAGCGTCGAAAAAGCGCTTGATCTTCGGTCCGGAATGAGTATTTTCCCGAGCCTCAATCGAATCGCTACGGACGTATGAGGGAAGCCCCTCGGCAGCCCGCGGTGATTTTTGCGGCCAAATCCGGGGTTTCTCGGAATTGTCGCAAAAGCCGAAAAGGCCGATTGACACGAAAGAGGCCGGTCACTAGATAGCCGCCTCCGCCGCCCACCGGCGCTAAACAGTGGGGCGGGCGAAAGCCGGTCTGGGTCTTTGACATCGTTGATTTGGAAAGAGAAACGCAGGCGGCGGCGTCCTGGCGATAGTGCTAACCACACTATCTCGACGCTGACTGTGACTGCGGTCTCTTGAAGACACCATGAATATG
>Ga0136846_1239798_pt1 | contig 10063 bp, 7 predicted proteins | sample HopSoiMetagenom2_FD_96841 | JGI IMG/M metagenome (GOLD analysis project Ga0136846, IMG submission 96841) | Grasslands soil microbial communities from Hopland, California, USA - 2 Assembly 2016 (version 4) | ecosystem: Environmental > Terrestrial > Soil > Grasslands | place: USA: Hopland... | reverse complement strand
GTCGATCGCGCGCGGCGCGTGGGCGCACGGTTCGGTGAAGCATCAGGCCAAGCACTTCTTCTACGCGGCCGGCTGGAAGAAATTCGAGCGGCTGTGGCACTGCGTCATCCGGGCGAAGCAGTTGGCCGTGATGACGCCGGTGCTCGAAGCCGTGTTGTCGAGAGTCACGCGGGTCGAAGGGCCAGTCCTCGATCGGGCATCACCGGCACCCCGAGTGACCATACTTGCCGAGACGAGCGAGTCCGTTACCGGTCCGAGTTGTTGACCGGCGTGGCGAGCTGGCCCGCGAGGCAGACGAACTCAGCCCAATGCTCGCACCGCCCTCTGCATGGCGACGGCGGAGTCTCGGCGGAACCGGGCTTGAAGCACGCGCACGATGGGTTGACCGACGTAAGCGAGCGGTGTTTGTGGCCACGAGGTTGCGCGAATCCGATACATCACGTCGAGGCTCAGCGGATCGACAAACACCTCGAACAACTCCTCGCCGCCTTCCGCATGGTTGGGCAGCGTCCCGTACCCGAACGCGAATCGAGGCTGGTCGCCACCGTCCTCGACGTAGACCACCCGGGCGCCATTCAGGGACCAGAACCCGAGATGACGAATCAGGACCGCTACTACCGTCCCGGTCTCGACGCGAGCGTCCTGCGGGAACGTGTCGACCCATCCGATATCGAACTGTTTCCACGACAATAGCGCCGCGCGCGCTCGATCGAAATCACCTGCGCCGTGGCCGATGGCGACGACCTGCTCGTCAACGCGATTACCCCGCCCGCTATCTCTCACGATTCCGCCTGGCCCATACGACAGGGGCAGCTCACGTGACGCCGCCAGGAAACGGGTGATGTCGGCCGCGGAGGGGCGTCTCGCGAGGAACACCGGCCGCCTCAGACCTGACCGGCTCTGCCAGCAGGCGCTTCACAGGGTCGTTGCCGCTTGACAATTTCAGTAAACACGTTCACTAATATTAAAGCACGAGACGACGCGCGGCGCAATGTCGTCGACGCGAGCAGTAAGAAAGACGCATCCGTGAGAATCGTGATTCCAGGCGGCTCGGGACAGGTCGGGACCCTTCTCGCCCGCGCATTCCACGCCGGTGGTCACCAGGTGGTGGTGCTCACGCGGAGGCCTCAGCCTCAGCGCTCGCCATGGCGCCTGACCCAGTGGGATGGCGCAACCCTCGGCGACTGGAGCGCAGACATTGACGGCTCCGACGTGGTGATCAATCTGACAGGCCGCAGCGTCAACTGCCGGTACAACGCCGCGAACAGACGAGAAATTCTCGAATCCCGCGTCCGATCGACGCGCGTCGTCGGCGAGGCCATCGCTGGCGCGGCCCGCCCACCGCGCGTGTGGCTCCAGGCCAGCACCGCGACGATCTATGCCCATCGATACGACGCCGCCAATGACGAGCGCACTGGCGTTCTCGGGGGTGATGAAGGGGACGTTCCGAGGTCGTGGCGGTTCAGCATCGAGGTGGCGCGGGCGTGGGAGCGGACGTTCAACGAGGCCGTGACTCACGGAACTCGGAAAGTCGCGCTCAGATCCGCCATGACGTTGAGCCCCGACCCCGGCGGCGTGTTCGATGCGCTTCTCGGGCTGGTGCGTCATGGCCTTGGCGGCCGCGCCGGCGATGGCCGCCAGTTCATGTCGTGGATTCACTACCGGGATTTCGTCGCCGCTGTTGGCTGGCTGATCGATCGCGATCTCGAAGGCGTCGTGAACATCGCGGCGCCAAATCCGCTGCCGAACGCGGAGTTCATGCGCGTGCTGCGGCACGCGTGGGGCACGTCGTTTGGTCTTCCCGCGCGATCATGGATGCTCGAGATCGGGGCGGCATTCATGCGCACCGAAACCGAACTCATTCTGAAGAGCCGTCGGGTCGTCCCGGGCAGGCTGCTCGAACACGGTTTCACCTTCAAGTTTCCGACGTGGCACGAGGCGGCGACCGACCTGTGTGGTGAATGGAAGGTCAGCCGTCAGATCCCGCGATCGATCGGATGAGATCATTCGGGACACCGTCGCGGCTATTCCGATGTCACAATGAGGGTAGCCGCGCAGACGTGACCATCTGAGGAGATCGCATGTCATTCAGAGTCGAATCCATGTTATTCCGTGTTCTTCCGTGGCTCACAATCGAATCCGTGTTGCACCGTGTTCGTCCGCGGCCGAGAGTCAAGTCCCTGTTGCACCGTCCGCGGCTGAGAACGCTCGTATTGGCTCTCGTGGTCGGAATTGTCACGCCCGCCGTGGCGCGAGCCGACGGGATGATCATTCCGTTCTATGGTGTGAATTTCGGCGGCAACTCAGGGCAGGAGATCTCGAACGCGATCGATGCGAAGCGGTTCGATTGGGGCGTCAGCTTCGCGTTCATGGGAGCGGGCGTGCTCGGTCTAGAGGCTGATATTGCGCGCAGTCCGGATTTTTACGGTCGAACGGATGTCGGCGGCAGCAGCGTTTTGACGGCGACCGGCAATCTGTTGGTGGGAGTCCCGATTGGCGGCCAGAAAGGCGTCGGCTTTCGTCCGTATGCGCTCGCCGGCCTCGGCGTGATTCGCTCGAAGGTCGATGCGTTCAGCAATGTGCTGAGCCTGGACAACAGCAAACCCGCGTGGGATTTTGGCGGCGGCGCGATGTTCTTCTTAGGCAGTCACGTCGGCCTTCGCGGCGACATTCGGTACTTCCGAACGTTCGGTGACGTCAACTTCGACATCATTCGCACCGGCCGGCTCGACTTCACGAGGGGCTCGGCCGGCTTGATTCTCAGGTTTTGACTCAAGGAGTCTGTCGAGTGAGCGTGAGCGACTGAATGTGCAACCCAGGCGTGGGTGCGAGGAGCAATTGCCCTCGCACCCGGCCGCGCTCACACCGCCACGTGAAGTCGCCGGAGAGCGCGCCGGTCGGCGAGATCGGCACGCCGGTCTCGCACGTGCCCACGTCGGCCTTCACGTCTGCGAGATAACGCGCCCAATGCTCGGCGTCACGGTCCATGAGAAAGTTCATCGACAACACGTCGCCTGCTGCCATCACGGAACCGGCAAGGAACATCTTGATCGCGGCAGCGTAGGCGGCGGCAAGGGCGCTCGACGGGGGCGACGATCGCGGCTTCAAATATCCGGCGCGCAGGAGCGTCATGGCCGCATCCCACACCGGTGCGCGAGGCCCCGCGTAGGTACGGTTTGCAAATGCGAAGATGCCGACGCCATAGTCCGGCAGCAGGAGCACGTGCGAGCCGTAGCCCGGATATCCGCCGCCGTGGCTCAGCGTCAGCCCGAGTTCACAATCGCTCGCCGCGTAAAAGCCCATCGCGTAGGTGACGGCCTCACGGCACGCGTCCGGTCCGCTCGATCCGGGCCGCATGCGAATCGAGGGAAAGTTCGCCCCCTGCGCCAGCTCTCGCACGCTCGATCGCCGCACGGGTCCTGAGTCGGCGGCGTCGCGCGGTGGCCATGCCGACAGAAGATACGCGATCCACTTGGCATAATCGCTGGCGCTCGTCTGGATCCCACCCATCGCGCCGAACGCGCCATGCGCCATCGTCGGCTCGAGCTTCCACGCGTTGTCTTCCCAGCGATATCCGAGGGCGCGCCGTTCAGGTGCCGCGGCAGCCACATCGTACCCAGTGGACGCCATGCCGAGCGGCGTGAACAGCAGTCGCTGCACGAAATCCTTGTAGGGTTGACCCGACACGTTGACGATGATGCGACCAAGCAGCGCGTAGCCAAGATTCGAGTACTCCATCGCCGTGGCCGGCGCCCGCGTGAAATGCACACCCTCGCGGAGCAGCCGAGTGAAGTCGTCCTCTGGCATCGGCGTTTGTCGATCACCCCAGGGATCGTCGGTGACGAAACCGGCGGTGTGGGTCAGCAACTCACGCACGCGAATCTTTGGCGAGTCCTCAGTGGAATACTTCCAGCCGCGCAGCTCCGGAACGTAGGTTTCCGCCGGTTGATCCAGCGAGAGCTTGCCCTCGTCTCTGAGCTTCAGAACCGACAGCGCGGTGAATGCTTTCGTCATCGATGCGATGCGGAAGAGCGTGTCAGGAGTAATCGAACGCCTTGTGGCGGTGTCCTGGATGCCGCTCCCCTGCACGTGCACCACCCGGCCGTCCTGCACGATGCCCCATACCATCCCGGGAATGTGCGCATCAAGACGATAGTTCTCCATCGTCCGATCGACCTCGACCATCGCGGCGTCCTGCGCGATTGCAGCTTTCGCGCAGAGAGCAATCAGGCAGAGAGCCTGAAGAACCACGAACGGATTGCGCCGCGGATCAGAAGTGACACGCATCGTGACTCCAATGATCACTCAAGTCCTCTCCGCGTCGGGCTCCGCGATCCGGGCCCGGATCCGTTCGAGATCACGGAGGGTTGTAGTGTGGGCGTAGCGTAACAGACTGCGTGCCGGCATGAGCCGGGCGAATCGGCAGCCAGGCGCCGTGCAGTCACACCCGATCGGATCGATTGCTCCGGTCGCCGGAGTGGATTATCGTGTGCGCCATCGCTGTTCGGTCGCGGCGACAACACTCTTGGAGAGGCTTACCGATGTTCTACCGAACATTCCGCCTGGTTGCGATAGTGGCTGTTGTTATCGAGGTAACCTTCCTGGTCATCAACGCGGCCGGGCCTGCGAACTTCAAGCCTGATGGCATGTTCACCGGGTCGACGCTCGCAGGTTGGCACGTTGTTGGAGACGCTGCCTGGAAGGCCCAGAATGGCGAGCTGGTCGGAACGGCCAAGCCGGGAGGGAACGGCGGCTGGCTGGTGATGGATAAGAGCTTCCAGGACGTTCAGCTGTACGCGAGCTACCGCTGCACTGGCGCGTGCACGTCCGGCGTACTTCTTCGTGCGCAGAAGACGCCCGAAGGCGGGATGAGCGGCGTGTACGTGTCGCTGACGGATGGAGACAGCGCCTCCTATGCAGTCACGATCGACGCGGCGGGAAAAGAGCTGACGCGCGAGCGGCTGGCAGCGCCGGCGGGTCGCGGCGGCGGCGGCGGGGGTGGCGCGGCGCGAGGAGCGGCGCCCGGTGCAGCGGGAACCGTGCCGGGTGCAGGAACCGCGCCGGCGGGCGCGCCTGGTCCCGCCACGCCTCCGGGTGGTGCAGCTGCAACCACGCCTCCGGCAACGGGAACACAAGCGGGCACAGCAGGCCCTGGTCGCGCGGCGCCCGCGGGAACGCAAGTCGGCTCCTCAGGCCGACGCCCGCCGGTATTGAAGCTGGGTGAGTGGAATGACGTCTACATCCTCGCCTCGGCGGCGATGCTGCGGCAGACCTTCGGGGGCGTCGGCACGATCGACGAGAAGAATGCGACCGCCTACGGACCCGTCGCGCTCTACGCCGGCGGGACTGGAGAAGTGCGGTACAAGGATTTCGCGTGGAAGGATCTGAACTCGGTCGTCGAGCCGAAGGAATCCGTGTCGTCACGCTTTACGATCCAGCGCGTGAGCAACCTCTATTACGGGTGGGGCGCAACCACGGCGGACATCAACCACGATGGCACACTGGATATCGTCTCTGGACCTTTCTACTACCCTGGTCCGGACTTCAACGAGCGCAAGATGTATCGAGAAGGACGGGTCTACAACCCTTCGGCCGAATTCGCACCAGACATGGTGAACCTCGCGTACGACTTCACCGGCGATGGTTGGCCGGACATCCTGTCGTCGCTCGGAAACCGGCACATGGATTTGTATGTGAACCCGCAGGGGCAGTCGCGCCGCTGGGACAAGTTCAGCGTGCTGACGACGATTACGACAGAGATTGTGCTGCTCAAGGATCTCGACAACGACGGAAAGCCGGAAGTTCTCTTCGGCGGCGGCGGCGTGTATGCGTGGGCGAAACCCGATCCGGCGAATCCGACCGCGGTGTGGACGCCGCACGCGATCTCGGGTCCCGGCGAAGCGGTCAACGGGCACGGTATCGGGGTGGGCGATGTGAACGGCGATGGCCGAATGGATGTTGCCGTGCCGACGGGCTGGTACGAACAGCCTGCCGAGGGGATCGCGAAGAGCCCGTGGACGTTCCACGCCGTGGAGTTCGGCAACAACGGCGTGTTCGGCAACGGCGGGGGAGAGATGGGCGTGTACGATGTCAACGGCGACGGGCTCGCCGACATCGTGAACGGTTCGGCGCACAACTGGGGAATCAAGTGGTTCGAGCAGAAGAAGGGGACGGACGGCACGCGCACCTTCGAACAGCATGCGATCGCGCAGGACTTCTCGACGACAAACGCTGGTGGCGTCGTGTTCTCCGAATCTCATGCCGCGCGGTTCGTTGATATGGACGGCGACAAGATTCCGGATTTCATCACCGGAAAACGCCTGTGGTCAGAGCTGGAGAACTACAACGGCAACGATCCCTACGGTCCGGCCGTGCTTTACATCTACCGAACGGTGCGCAATCCGAAGGCGCCAGGAGGCGCCGAGTTCGTTCCGGAATTGATCCACAACCGATCGGGCGTCGGTTCGTCGTTCGACGTCGTCGACCTGAATAAAGATGGCCGCCCGGACATCGTCACGGCGACGGCCTACGGAACATTCGTCTTCTTCGGGAAACCGCCGGCGAAGTGAACGACGCTGTGAGATCTCAATCAGCATGCTTCGCCCTCACGCTGCATTCGTACTTAGAGATCAACAGGAGAAGGGAGAAAGGAGAAAAGAGCGATCAGTGTGATTAGGCCCAGTGTGTCGAAGGCGCGGCATCGGGATAGACTCGATGCTGCATGGCAGATAGATTCGAGTTCGGCCTCGACACGTTCGGCGACATCACGATCGCGCCGGACGGCTCACTGCAGCGGCAGGCGCGAGTGCTCCGCGACGTCGTCGAGGAAGGTATGCTGGCCGATGATCTCGGTCTCGATGCGTTCGGCGTCGGCGAGCACCATCGCCGCGACTTCGCGATCTCGGCGCCGGAGGTCGTGCTCGCGGCGATTGCCGGCCGGACGCGCCGGATCCTGCTCGGATCGTCGGTCACTGTCCTGAGCACGGACGACCCGGTGCGGGTGTTCGAGAGGTTCTCGACCCTCAACGCGGTGTCGAACGGGCGCGCCGAAGTGATCCTTGGCCGAGGATCGTTTACCGAATCGTACCCGCTGTTTGGATACGACCTTTCACGGTATGACGAACTCTTCGAGGACAAGCTGTCGCTCTTCGCGGAGCTGCTGAAGGGAGGTCCGGTGACGTGGACCGGTTCGACGCGTGCGCCCGTGTCGGGTATCGAGGTGCACCCGCCAATCGAGAACGGAACGCTCAGGACGTGGGTTGGCGTGGGTGGAAGCCCGGAGTCGGTTGTGCGGGCGGCGCGTTACGGTCTGCCGTTGACGCTCGCGATCATCGGGGGAAGTCCGCGGCGGTTCCGGCCGTTCGTCGATCTCTATCGGCAGACGCTCGAGAAGCTGGATCGACCCGTGCTGCCGATGGCCGTGCACTCGCCGGGTCACGTGGCGGCGACCGACGACCAGGCGCGGAACGAACTTTGGCCGCACTATGAAGTGATGATCAATCGGATCGGCGGCGAGCGCGGGTGGCCGCCCGCCACACGCGCGCAGTTCGACCGCGAAGCCGGATTGGATGGGGCGCTCTGCGTCGGCTCTCCAGAGACGGTCGCCACGAAAATCGTGCAGACGGCCCGCCTCCTGGGTCTTTCACGATTCAATCTCAAGTACAGCGCCGGGACGTTACCGCATTCGATGTTGATGCAGAGCATCGAGCTCATTGCGACCGAGGTGGCGCCGCGGGTCCGCGACGCGATGCACGATTAGTTTTCGGCACCGGCGTCTCTCGCCTCGAACGTGTCACGGCGACGGCAGGTTCACAGTCACGCGCTGCTCGTACAACACGTCGCCGTCTGCGGTCCTCACCTCCACTCGCCATTCTTCGCCGGCGTGCACCGTTTGTCGGCTGTACGTTCGATAGCCGTCTGTCGAATTGGCGCGGACCGCCAGCCGCGCGGATTTCCGCAGCGCGTTTCCTCGATACCACTGATGGATCACAACAGCGTCGCGCGGCGATCTGACGCGCGTATAGAGGACGATCGGGCCCGGCGCGGCGGATTTCGCCACAGGATTGCATCGCCATGCGGCCCCGGCGGTTGAAAAAGTCTGGCACAGCTGTGAAGTGACGAGCGTCATGGTGGCGGTCGTAGAGCGTGCCCGAGCATCCGGCATGTCTGTAACATGTGCGTTGGCATCGCGGGACGGGGCCGCCTTCGATGGCTGCGTCTCTTCGCTCGGCGGAGGCACCGCTGGTTGCTGCGCTGGCGCTGGTTCGGCGGTCCGCGGCGGGGCTGGCTGTGTCGTCGAGACCGGCTGCGGCGGGTTGCGCGAGGACCACGGCCGCATGACGAGAATCATCACGACCACGAGAACGGCCACACCGATCACGATCGCTCCCCGTGGGCGCGACGCTCGAATGGGTGCCGACGGCGAGGGACTGGAGACCTCTGGTGAACGACGTGGAGCGGGAAACGATGTAACCGACGGACGCGGCGCGGCCTGAACGGTCTCAACCGTCGTCAGCGTCTTCGCGTCAGGAGCGACGTCGTAGCCAGCGACCGCGCTTGACTGGAGCTTCGGGCGCCCCAGCGCCGGTGCGACTGCGGCCGGTGCATCGATGGATACACCATGGTCCCGGCAGAAGGCTTCGAGGTTCTGCCGGCTGGAGACGACCTGCGAATCGTCGGCCGGAAGCGATGCAGATGCGACTGCCACCGCGCCCCGATAGAACCGCTCGGCGTCGCCCATCCGCCCTGTGGTCTCGGCGACAATGGCGAGGTTGTTCAGTGTGTTGGCAAGATCGGGATGGAGCGGACCGAGTTCAGCTTCCTGAATGCCGGCAACTCGCTGCAGCAGATCATCGGCCGAGGCGAGGTCGCCGGAATTCGCAGCAGCCTCCGCTGCGTCGAGCATGCTTCGAACGTTGGGTAGTTCAGACATGGGATCTCTGGGGAGCGCGCTCTTGTGTATTCGCCGGTACGCGGAATCCTACAACAGAGGGAACACGATCGCGCTCGAAAATCCGACGTGAGCGATGCACGAAGTCGAGCGTCCAGGCACTGCTGCCTGACCGTCATCCCTCGATCGGGTCATCGACACCAGCGCCGTTCACAGCTGGAACACGAGGAACGTGCCGTGGAGATTTGCGTTGCTCGCGGGCTTCGTCATGGTCGGTGCGTGGCCGAAGGCCTCTAAAAAATCCGGGTTCGCGACGAAACAGGCCGCGCGCCAACCGCTGAAGCGCGCGAAGGCACGGCCCGTGTCAGCGTAGAGCGCGAGCAGCTTCTCTTTGCCGTGCTCCGCGCCGATGCGCACGCCATACGGCGGGTTGAAGCAGAAAACGCCGGGCCTCATGTCGCGCACAGCGGGCAGCATGCGCTCGATGTAGTCTGGCGTCAGCTCTCGAACGTCATATTGTCCGATGATGATCGAGTCGTTGTATGCCGGCCCGGTCAGGCCGGCAGCGCGAAGGTTGCCCACCATCGCTGGAATGGTTTCTGCGTCGGCGTCGAGCGCGAGTATCTGCGGCACGGTTCCTGGAAACAGGTCGGGTGCCTCGCGCGGCAGATCCTTGAACGCCGCGAGATGACGCTGCGGGAGATCCGAGGGACGACGAATGGCGGCGCCGGTCGCGAGGCCGGCGGCCTCGATCGGAATCGTGGCGGCGCCAGCCATCGGATCGACGAGGGGCTCGGTGCGCGCGTCCCAGCGCGACAACATGATCAGCTGCGCCGCCATCGTCTCGCGCAGCGGCGCAGGCCCAACCGCCACGCGCGCACCACGCCGATGCCGCGCTCCGCCGCCGATGTCGATGCCGATTACCGTGCGCCGCGCGCCGGGGGTTCCTGCGCGGCGCACGACGAACACGATGTCAGGCGAGTCGGCGTCGACTTCCGACGCCACTCTTCGTGAGGCCAAGGTCTCGACGATCGCGTTCTTGACGACGCCGCGGAGCTGAAGTGGCGAAGCCTCGAAGTCCAACGAGGGACCAACCTCGACCGAGAAGCGCAGCGGGACGCCGCCAGGAAGCCTGTCGTCCGACGAGAGCGCGGGCAGGAGGTCGTCGAAGAG
>Ga0136846_1233840_pt1 | contig 10063 bp, 9 predicted proteins | sample HopSoiMetagenom2_FD_96841 | JGI IMG/M metagenome (GOLD analysis project Ga0136846, IMG submission 96841) | Grasslands soil microbial communities from Hopland, California, USA - 2 Assembly 2016 (version 4) | ecosystem: Environmental > Terrestrial > Soil > Grasslands | place: USA: Hopland... | reverse complement strand
GGTCGCAGCTTTGCCACCCACGCGAATCAGGTCGCGAGGGCTGGTTTCAAGCCCGGCGCTGAACAGCACGAAGATCGCGCCCAACTCTGCTACCCCATAAATTGTGTCGCTGGGATGGATCAGTCCGAGAGCGTAAGGCCCAAGCGCCGCGCCCGCCAGAATTTCTCCGAGAACCGAGGGCAACCTGAACCGTTCGAACAATTCCCCAACAACCTTTGCGGACACAAAGATTGCGAACAGTTCCAGCAGCAACTGTTCTGGCCCGGTAATGACGGCGATTGCCATGGTGCAATTCAAGGATATGAAAAGGCCAAGTTGCACGCATCAAAAATCGTGAGCTGGATATAGGGCCTTAAGGTGGCCTTCGCCAGCTCAGATCATGTGGGGCGGACGCCCTTGTCCGCCTGCTGGCAGGATTCAACCATTCACTCCGGCGCTGCAACGAAGGACTGCTTGCACGGGTGCGTCATTCCCGCACCAACTGCTCAGGTGGTTCGAGTTCCGCGCTCGCAGGGCAGGTGAGGGCACCTGCCCCTACGTGATCTGTGTTGACGAAAGCATGTGGAGCAGGGCCGCGCCGAATTCGCAAGAGAGTGCCGAGCCATGAGCTTCAAAAATCTAAACGCGTAGGGGCGGGTGCCCTCACCCGCCCGGCGAGCGATGAAGCCGGGACGCACGCATTGTTTCAGCGGACGTGGATGTAAGCGGAAAGTGAAGCCAGGCTGAATCAACAACCTCCCCACCCTAACGAGGCCCCCGACCTACGTGATCCTCTGCGGCAGCCAGATCAAAACCTCCAGCTTCTTCGCGAAATGAAGCACCGGCGAAATCCCCGGCAGCGTGATTCCCGCCGACAAAGCCATCGTGTTGACCTCGATTTCCGCTTCGGCATCCTGCAACGGCCAGGGTGCATGGTGAATCTCGGCGCGAAACACGGAACCCTGCTTTACCGCGTAGAGGCAGTAACGCTCGGTCAGCCAGTTCTCCAGAGTTCCCGGCTGGCGCATTCGAGCCGGCGCAACCGGACGGTATCTTCCCTTGAACTCCGCATGAATTCCTTCGGCCGCGCCGGGTTTGACTTCCGCGCTCTGGTATCGCCGCGAGTGGTATCCGATCCGCTCGTTTTCCTCGGTGACCTTCATGCACGCGTGAAAATACGGCAGGTGATAACTCGCCCGCGCGCCCCAGACGGCGGCCAGGCTTCCAGCATCGAGGCTGAAGAAGAAAACTCCCGGCTTCCCCTCGACGGTCACGTAAGTCCGAACATTCATCTCCGGAAAGCGGGACAGTCCGGGCAGCGGCGGCATGCCACGAAAACGAATTCCGCTCATGTGAAATGGAGTCACCGCCACCCAGCACTTCCCGGCGAAAGTGTCGAGCGGCAAAACTTCCGGAACCAGCGGGCGCATCATTTCCGGCGCAATGGGCCGCCGGCTAATCCGGAAAAGGCGAGGGCCCGCCACGGGCGCTTCAGTTCTTCACGCGCATTCTCAGAGACCGCCTCGAATATTTGCGGAGCGGTCAGCCTCCGGCTTTCGACGTTGGGTTCGTCGCTGTCTTTTTGTGGCGTCCGCAATTTCGGCATTCGCGCTTAGATTCCATCGGCAGAGTTGAGGTTAGTTGACGACGGCGGAAGTTCGCCGCCCCATTACAATCATTGGGTGAACGCCACCGCCACTCCCGCCCCGCCGAAGGCCGACGCTCCGTGGCGTACGTTCACGCTCAAACAGCGCATTCAGCTGTGGCTGATCACCTGGGCGGGATATCTGGTGATCCGCATTCTCGGGCCTACCATTCGATTTTCGGTTTCCTGGGAAGATGGTTCGCCGAAGAGCCTGGCGGAGCGTCCGTACGTTTATTCTTTCTGGCACAACTGCATGATTCCCGCCATGTACTGGTGCCGCGACCTGCAGGTGCGGGTGATGAGCAGCGATAGCTTCGACGGCGAATACACCGGCCGCATCATGCAGAAATTCGGCTTTGTGAAAGTGCGCGGGTCGAGTTCCAAAGGCGCAGTGCGCGCCTTGCTTGGCATGCGGCGCGAGCTCGAACAGGGATGGACCGCCGCCTTCACCATCGATGGGCCAAAGGGGCCGCGGTATGTCGCCAAGCCGGGGCCGGTAATTCTATCGCGCAGCACCGGCGCGCCCATGGTGGTGTTTCACATCGCACTCGAGCGCGCCTGGATTTTGAAGACCTGGGACCGCGCCATGATTCCCAAGCCATTCACCCGCGCGCTGATGCGGGTGAGCCGCAAGATCGAAGTTCCGCGCGATGGAAGCGACGAGCAGTATCATGCCGAGTTGCAGGCCGCGCTCGACCGCGTGCGCGTGTTTGCAGAAGAAAATATAGGCCGGGCGGGGACGCCGGAGTTTCCGCAATCCCGCAGCAATCGCGATGAGCACGAATGCTAAAATCGAGATCTCCAATCCATGCCCGCAACCATTCTTGATGGAAACAAAATCGCTGCCGCAATCCGCGCCGAAGTCGCCGCGGATGTGAAGACCATGTCGGCGGCAGACGCGCGTCCTGGCCTGGCTGTCATTCTGGTGGGCAACGATCCGGCTTCGGAAATTTATGTTCGCGGCAAGGTCAAGAGTTCCGAAGAAGTTGGGATTTACAGCGAGAAGCACACCCCGCCCGCGAGCGTCACCACCGAAGAACTGCTGAATCTGGTGGCCGACCTTAATCGTCGCGATGAGATTGATGGAATCCTGGTGCAGCTTCCGCTGCCCGCGCAAGTAGATTCCAAGAAAGTTCTGCTCGCGGTAGATCCGGCAAAAGATGTGGACGGATTTCATCCCACAAATGTAGGCTTTCTATCCACCCAGCGGCCGGGACTGGTGCCATGCACTCCGGCAGGGGTGATGGAAATGCTGGGCCGCAGCGGAATAAAGATTGCGGGACAGGATGCGGTTATCATCGGACGCAGCGACATTGTGGGGAAGCCGATGGCGATGCTGCTGCTGAATGCTAACGCCACCGTAACGGTATGCCATTCGAAGACTCGCGATCTCGCCGAAGTTTGCCGCCGCGCCGATGTTCTGGTTGCCGCAATCGGGCGGTCGGGGATGGTGACCCGCGACTTTGTTAAGCCCGGCGCTACGGTCATTGATGTGGGAATGAACCGTGTCACCGATCCTGCCGAGTTTGCCCGGCTGTTTGCCGGCAACACCAGGCGCGAGGAGAATTTCCGCGCCAAGGGCTCGACCCTGGTGGGAGACGTACATCCTGAAGTTGCGGAAGTCGCCGGAGCGATCACTCCGGTGCCCGGCGGAGTTGGCCCGCTGACCATCGCGATGCTGATGGCCAACACCGTGAAAGCCGCGAAGATGCGGCGCGGCAGCAAGGTCCCGGAACTGTCGCGAGTTTAGAAACAGCTTTCAGCACCAACGGTGAAAAGGTTTGGGGGAACAATGCTAAAAGTCGGACTGACGGGCGGAATCGCTACCGGAAAGTCGCTGGTTGGCCGGATGTTTGCCGAACTGGGCGCGCACATCATTGACGCCGACAAGATCGGGCACGAGCTCATGGTTCCCGGCAAACCGGTTTACGACGAAGTGGTGAAGCGCTTTGGCAGCGAGATATTGAACGACGACAAGACGGTCAATCGCGGCAAGCTTGCCGAGATTGCGTTCGACCAGCGGCGTCCGCGGATTTACGAGCTCAACAGCATCGTGCATCCCGGAGTGATTCAGGCGTACGAGAAATGGATGGAAGAGATCGGGGCCCGCGAGCCGCAGGCAATCGCCATCCTCGAAGCCGCGCTGCTGCTCGAAGCCGGTCTGCGCCGCCGCTTCGATCGCATCATCGTGGTGAGCTGCAAGCCGCAACAGCGTATCGAGCGCTGGGAAAAGCGGCTGAACGTTGACGCCGATGCCGCCCGCAAAGAAGTCACGCGCCGCATGATGGCCCAGGCGCCGGACGAAGCCAAAATCCAGGCCGCCGACTACGTTATCGACAACAGCGGCACGGTAGAAGAGACGCAAAAGCAGGTTCAGCAGGTTTACGACTCGCTACTGTCGCAGGCCCGACCTAGAACCGCGTAAGCCCGCGCGAAACTGCGTTCGGCCCGCCATCAGCCGCCGCGAACCCGCTAAACACTTTGCGACGCCCGTGGCATGCGCGTAGCATCTAATTTCCAATGCAGGTTTCCACCGCAGTCAAGGAGCTCACCCCCAAACTCGCCTTCAGCGAGATCATGAGCTTCGCCTACGAGTCATTCTGCGCCAATAAAGTCCGCTTTCTTCTGACGGGCCTGGGCATGGTGATCGGAACTGCGTCGTTGATTCTGGTGGTAACGATTGGCCTCACCGGCAAGCAATATGTCCTGAATCTGATACAAGGCATTGGCGCGAACCTGATCTACGCGGAGTATGAAGGAGGAGCGCAGCGCATCACCAACACCGCTTCTGACCCACTGACCTCGGACGACATGCAGGCGGTGCGCGAGCAGGTCCCTGCAATCGTTGCGGCGTCACCGGTATCGATGCTCAACGAGCGCGTGCCGGTCGGCGAGGGCAAAGAGCGGGATATCCAGATTCTCGGCGTCTATCCGGAGTACTACGCGGTCCGCAACCTGGTTGTCGTCTCCGGCCGATTTTTCGACCGGCAGGATGAGCAGGCGCACAACAAAGTCGGGTTGATCACGGAAAGAATGGCGACCGAGATTTACGGATCGCCCGAGGCCGCAGTCGGCCGGGTGGTCAAGCTGAGCGGACTGCCCTTCACGGTGGTGGGCACTTTTCGCGAGCGGGTGAATACATTTGGCGAATCCGAGGTCACGACCAACACGCTGGTGATTCCGTATTCGGTCGCGCGGTATTTCACCGACACGCCCACGGTCAAGCTCATTTATTTCTCCGTCGCCGATTCGTCGATGATCGAGCCGGTGACGGAGCAGGTGCGGCGGGTGATTCAGTCCCGCCATCGCGCGGAGTCGGTGTACAACGTGACCAACCTGACTCAGCTGGTGAAAGTCGCGGAAAAAGCCGCCGACGGCCTTACCCTTACTCTGCTCGGGGTTGCGGCAATTGTTTTGCTGGTCAGCGGAATCGGAATTATGAACATCATGCTAGCCACGGTCAGCTCGCGAATCCGCGAAATCGGGATTCGCAAGGCGCTCGGCGCCACCAACCGCGAGATTCGCTTCCAGTTTCTGTCGGAAGCAATGTTGATTTCGGTAGGCGGCGGATTGATAGGAGTTGTGATTGGATTGGCGCTGCCTTACTCTGTCCGGTTCCTCACCGAGTACAGGATCCCCATCTCAGGCCTGTCGGCGATCGTGGCGATCGTAGTGTCGTCTCTGGTAGGAGTGTTGTTCGGAACCGTACCGGCAGCGCGCGCGTCAAAGTTGGATCCAGTCGAGAGCCTGCGCTACGAATAAAACGCGGCCACGGATTTCAGGGATTCACCCGGATCAAGACCCTTAATGCTTTTGGGACACGGTCTTCGTTTTGCATCCCATGCCAACCTGAAAACGAGCATTTTGAAGATTTAAAGGCTCTATCCGTGCAGATCTGGGAAATCCGTGGCCAAAGATCCGTGGCCAGAAACAAGAACGCCGGGCTGGTTGGCCCGGCTCATTCCTTGTCATTCATCTGTGGGGAGCCGACTGGTTACGTCCTGGTCCCCGCGGATATCTTTTTTGTAAAACTCAACTGCCTTTATCAAACTCAAGTGCTCGACTCTCAGAACCGTCGCCCGGCGGTCACCGCTACATGACTAACGCGAGGCCTTCCAGTTCCTTTTCGAGTACGGGCAGAGCGCACCCTGCCATTTCAACGCGGCTCACGGCGTCGTAAGCTGCCTGGGGAGAAACCCCGTAGCCCCGGCCCATGAGGAAAACCTGCACCAACTCCGCGGCTTCGCGCGAGTCGACCAAGCCCCCTTGCAGCAGGTCGTTCCGCAGAGCCGTCAATTCGGTTGTCGAAAATCGCTCTCTCATCACTCTCACCTCCGACCCTGACTGCTTCTACCCATTAGACTCAGCTGCTACCCATTTTGTTGCATGCAATTTTCTTGCCGAATCCAGGGTCTTCATGTAGTTCCCGGCAAATGATCTGCATATCTCCTTAAACCCTTGAACTACATGGAAGTTGCTAACCTCATCGGCAATTGGGCTGCAACCCATGAGTGCAATTTGGGAGGCGATTTTCCGGCTTTGACACAAAGTGTCACTCCGGAATCGAGACGCGCGTTTCGTTTTGAGACATGGCGAGATGTGATCAGCCTCAGTTTCGCGCGGCTGACCTTTGACTGAAAACCGTGCCCTTATGCGGGCAGCGCGCCCCTGGCAGAGAATCCTCGGCTTTGCCGAGGCGGACAGCCGGGGGCGGCTGTCCCCACGTGGGTGGGGGCTGGGACGGACTGCTTGCTCACGATGGATCGGTAACGGCTTCATCCACCAGCAGAATGGGAATGTTGTCGCGCACCGGGTACACTCGCCGGCACTCACCGCACCTCAGGCTTTCGCCGGTTTCCTTCTGAGTAAGCGGCTTCTTGCACACGGGGCAAACGAGTATGTCGAGCAGTTCCTGCGGAATCATGCTGAACATTCTACGCTCTGGCGCGCGATTTCTGTCAGGTCCAGGGATTCAGGACCCTCATGCCGAGTACTGAAAAAGGGGAAACGCCGAACGGGTTCGTCGAAGATTGACGCCTGCCCTCAAACCAGTTACATTCACTTTGCTTTCGATATTGCGTTCGCGCGTTCCTCTCGCTTGAGAGGGACAGGGAAGCGGGTGAGAATCCCGCGCTGCCGCGCAACTGTAAGCGAGGACACCGCACCGGGTCACTGGAGTTCGCTCCGGGAAGGCCCGAGGCAAGAACGGATTTTGAAGCGACGGGCGTGCTCGCCCATCCTCTAAAATCCTTACTCGCGAGCCAGGAGACCGGCGCGAACTGCTCAACACTTAACCCCTTTCGCGATTAAAGGAGGAGTGATGCGGTTCTACATCCGGCTTTCCGTTGTCCTGTTTCTTTCTTTCTCTGCTTTGGCCTCAGACCTGACGGTCAAAGTTGTCGATCCCCAATCCGCCGCGGTTTCGGGCGCGCAGGTTGAAATATTTCTCGGAAACTCCAGCCGTCCGGCTGCGGTACAAACCACCTCGGCGCAGGGAACTGTCCTGTTTCGTGCGCTTCCGTCGCAGGAATTACGAATTCACATTCTGGCGGCTGGATTCGCGGAGACGTGGTCCGCCAGCAATACCTCGGACTCTGTCACCATTCCGCTGAAACTCGCTGTGGCCAGCGAGACTGTAGTCGTCACTGCGACCCGGGGTCCACTGCCCGGCTCCTCGACCGGCGCTTCAACGGAAATCCTTAACGCGGCCCAACTTGAAATCATGCGGCCGGTGGAAGCAGGTGACGCGCTGCGATTTCTTCCTGGCGCAATCGTCTCGACTTCCGGACAACGCGGAGGGTTAGGCTCGCTCTTCGTCCGCGGAGGCGATTCGCGTTACAACAAAGTCATCGTGGACGGAGTCAGCATCACCGATCCCGGCGGCACCTATGACTTTGGCACGCTGCCGCTCGCCGAGGCCGATCGCATCGAGTTCCTGCGCGGCGCGGAAAGCACCCTCTACGGCTCCGATGCCATGACCAGCGTGGTGCAGATGTGGAGCCGCACCGGTGGCACGCCGACACCCGAACTTCGCTTCGGCGCCGACGCCGGCAACTATGGCACTGAGGCGGGATACGCGTCGCTCGCAGGCGCAAACGGGCGTTTCGACTACAACCTTTTCGGCAACCAGTTCAACACTTCGGGGTCGGGACCGAATGATGACCACTCAAACTCGCTGGAAGGCGTGAACGCTGGAGCGAAGCTGCGCGAGTGGGCGTCGCTGCGACTGCGTGCGCGCCACGATAACAGCGTCAGCGGCGTGCAAAATGAATGGAACTTCAACGGCGCTCATCTGCTGCCTCCGGAGCTCGACCAGCGCGCGCGGCAAAACAATTTCCTGGGCAGCCTGGAACTGGCCATCACCGGGCCTTCGCGCTGGCAACATCGGCTCAGCGGGTTCGATTACACGCTGCACCGCACGAATATTGACGGGATCAACCAGGGCGACCGGATCGTGATCGACCCGGTGTTCGGGCCAACTAACGAGGATTTTCAGTTCCACAACGTAAACTTTTTCAATCGCGCCGGATTCGATTACCAGGGCACCTACGAAGAGCGCAGCTGGGCGACCAGCACCGTGGGATACGAATTTGAAGATGAGACCGGCACTACCGGCAATCTTCCATTTACCAGCCACGGCGTGCGCCGCAATCATGCGCTGTTCGGCCAACAGATCGTGAACTTTGAGCGCCTCTCGGTGGTTGCCGGGGGACGCTACATCCACAACGAAAGCTTTGGCAATAAGTTCGTGCCTCGCGCGTCACTCACCCTGCAAGCCCTCAAGGGTGGGGAAGTGTTCTCGGGCACGCGTCTGCGGTTCTCGTACGCCACCGGAATTAAGGAGCCGACGTTCGGCGAGTCCTTCGGCAACGGCGGCGGTTTTCCCACAATTCCAAACCCGGGATTGAAGCCCGAAGAAGCGCGCGCTTTTGAAGCCGGATTCGAGCAGCGTTTCCGGGCGAACTATTCGCTCTCCGCTGTGTATTTCAACAATCTTTTCCGCAACAAGATTGATTTCACCTTCGATCCCTGCTTCTGCAAGGGGCAATACGTCAACGTCAATGAGGCAATCGCTCACGGCGCGGAAGTGGAAATCCATGCTCGTCCGCGGCAACGAATTTCGCTGGACGCCGCATACGTTTACACCTCAACCCAGATCCTGAAGGAACCATTCCCCTTCGATCCTCTTTTATCCGCAGGTCAACCCCTTATTCGCCGTCCGAAGCATTCGGCTACGCTGTTGGCCACCTACTCCGGCAGCCGCTGGGGCGCGGACTTGAGCGGCGGATTTGTCGGCCGCCGCGCTGACTCGGATTTTTTCGGCTTCAACGTGAATCACGCGGCCGGATATGTGCTGGTCAACACGGGTGGATGGTATGAGATCAATCACCGCGTGACCGCATACGTGAACGTCGAAAACCTGCTGGACCGTTTTTACGAGGAGGTCACCGGATATCCGGCGCTCGGAATTAATTTTCGCGCTGGAATGAGGTTCCGCGTCGGTGGTGACTAGTGCGTGAGCGGGACGACCCGCCGGATGGCGTGGTAACAATCTCTTCATCAAGTGAAGGGGAAAGATTCACGGGCATGCGCGCGGCCGAGTTCACGCCCAGATAGCGGCTGCGCGCTGCCACCAGTTTTTCCAGGTCTTCGCAGGCGAGCGGTTTCTGCTGTCCGAGCACATGGGTGACCAGCGCGATCTGCGCGAAGTGCTCAACCGTTTCCATCTTCATATACGCCGACTGAAGATCGGTGCCGTAGGTGACCACGCCGTGGTTCGCCATCAGGATTGCGTCGTAGTCGGGAATTAACGGCTCGAGCGTTCGCGCCAGTTCGGGAGTTCCAGGAGTTCCATACGGCGCAAGGGGGATCAGACCAAGGCCGATCACCACTTCGCAAACCAGCGGCTGGTTCAGCGCCATGCCTGCCGCCGCAAATCCAGTAGCGGTGCGGGGATGGGCGTGCACGATGCCGCGAACATCCGGCCGCATGCGGTAAATCAGCAGGTGCATGCCAATCTCGCTGGTGACTTCGCGGCGGCCTTTCACCTTGCGGCCATTTATATCCACGATGACCATGTCGGAGGCGGTCATCATACCCTTCGACATGCCCGTGGGCGTGACCAGCACGCGGTTCTCGTCCAGCCGGACAGAGAGGTTGCCGTCAGTGGCGGCGATGAACCCGCAGCTGTGCAGCATCGCGCCCAGGCGAACGATTTCCTTGCGGTATTGGTGGTCAGTCGGCATTTTTCAACAGCCCGCGTATACTACCGCAGCTACTACACGGAAACAATCAGTATTTAGGTTTATAGAGCGTAAGTGGAAGCGAATTTTCTATACTTCTCCAGTGCTCGTCTCCGAGTTCGATTATCACCTTCCGGAAGAATTGATTGCCCAGGAGCCGCTGCCGGATCGGGCAGCTTCGCGAATGCTCCGGGTG
>Ga0136846_1226171_pt1 | contig 10063 bp, 9 predicted proteins | sample HopSoiMetagenom2_FD_96841 | JGI IMG/M metagenome (GOLD analysis project Ga0136846, IMG submission 96841) | Grasslands soil microbial communities from Hopland, California, USA - 2 Assembly 2016 (version 4) | ecosystem: Environmental > Terrestrial > Soil > Grasslands | place: USA: Hopland... | reverse complement strand
TCGCATCCATAGAAGAACTATGGACACTCCCTGCGTCCTTGCATCGCTTGGTGCTCGCGACCCAGGAAGCGGGCAACGTCACCGGGCACATCACTAGATGGCGAGGAGGGCCGTCGCGGCGTACCACGCGCCGAACAGGCACCCGGCGGCGGCGAGCGCCGGAACGGCCCGCAGCAGCCTGCGGCGCGCAGCCGCGACCGTGAAGGCGCGGCCGAAGGCGGCGGAGAGGAGCGTCATCGACAGCATCGTGCCGACGCACATCACGACGAGGGCACCAACCGCGAGCGGCCGGCTGGGCACGGCCGCGAGGATGAGGACCGCGACACCGGCGCTGCCGGCCATCCCGTGCACGAGCCCGATCCCGAAGGCCTGGCGCGGTGAGCGCACCGGATGCGGGTGGTCGTGGCCGGCGCGCACGGCGTGCGAGTGGACGTGCACGTGCTCGGTGCCGTCGTGCGCGTGAAGATGCAGGTGGAAGACGCCGCGCCGCCACCGGACGAGCAGGCGGGCCGCGAGGGCGACGATGATGACGCCGATCGCCGCCTCGGCAAGCGACTGAACGATCTCCGGCAGGTACGCGCGCGCAACGATCACCGGGATGCCGAATGCGAGGAGCGTCGTCGCATGACCGAGACCCCACGCCGCACCGAGACGGCCGGCCGCGCGCCCCGCGCGTTCCTTCGCGCCGGCGACGAGCGTGGAGACGGCGACCATGTGGTCGGGGTCGGACGCGTGACGCAGCCCGAGCGCGAGTGCAACCAAGAGCACGACGAGGGCGCCGTGCCCCGGTGCGAGCCGCGAGAGGTCTTCGTCGATCCCGAACATCAGATTGGACTATCCATTAGACCTGTTGGCTACAGTACCAGCGAATGGCGACGAACCACGAGCTCGAGTCCTGGGAGTCGGCGGCGTACGCGGCGCAGTGGGCCGGCGAGGACGTCATCGCCGACATGCTCGACCTGCCGCGGCGGATCTCCGTCGCGATCGTCTCGGATTCGGCCATCGACGTCGAACATATCGTGGACCTCGGCTCCGGCCCGGGCGCATACCTCGTGCCGTTCCTCCGTGCCTTTCCGCAAGCGCGCGCGACATGGGTCGACGTCTCCGACGCGATGCGCGAGCTCGCGCAGGCGGAGCTGGCGGAGTTCGCCGGGCGCATCACGTACCTCGTTGCGGACGCGGAGGACCTGCAGGCGGCCGAAGTCGAGCCCGCGCAGGTCGTTCTCAGCTCGCGCGCGTTGCACCACTTCTCGCCCGAGTCGCTGCAACGCGTCTACCGCGCGGCGTTCGACATCGTCACGCCCGGCGGGCTCGTCATAAACCTCGACCACGTCGGCGCGCGCGCGGACTGGGAGCAGGTGCAGCGGCGGATCCGGCCGCAATTCACCGGCGACCGCAAGCGGACGCTCAAGCCGCACCGGCACGACTACCCACTCGCGCGTGCCGATGAGCACGCAGCGTGGATGGAGGCCGCCGGCTTCGGCCCGGCCGACGTGCCGTGGCGGATGTTCTACACCGCACTCGTCGTCGCCAGGAAACCGTTTTAGACGTGGCGATCGCCGTCGTCCTGGTCGGGGAGCAGGCTTCCTCGCTCCGTCCGGACCTCGAGAGCCTGGGCCTCGAGACCGCGTCGTCGGTCGACGAGACGGAGGCCGACCGGGTCTTCGTGCTCGGGATCGGAAGCGATGCGCACTCCGCGCTCCTGCACGGCACGCGCGAGGACGTGGCCGGCGTCGTCAGGATCGACGGCTCCCCGCCCGTCGCCGCCGCCCGCGCCGGCGACTTCCGCGCTCCTGTGCTCGCCGTCGTCGCGGAGGAGGACGAGGGCGACGCCTACGCCTTCGCGAAGGCGCTCACGAACCACGGGGTCCTGAACGAGACCGTCGTCTACGACGACGTTCCCCGCGGTTTCGTCGGTGCGCACGAGCACGCGACGAAGGATGTCTGGCGGTTGCTCCGCCGCTTCATCGGCGTGCCGTCGCCGGACTGAGCGCGCGCTGCGCGGGGAGCGCCAGCGCGAGATAGACCACCAGGAGCACGGCCGGCACGACGCGGAACATCGTCTCGATCCCCCAGAGGCCAGCGACCGCGCCGCCGAGAAACGGCAGCACGATCTTCCCGAGGTCGAGGCCGCCGTACAAGAGCGCGGAGGTGAGCCCGCGCAGCCGCTCGTCGTCGCCGATGCTGTCGAAGGCGTGGGCGGAGCCCGTCACGCGCAGCAGCCCACGCGAGAGGCCCGCGAAAGCGAAGAGCGGCACCTGCAGCAGAAACGACCCGACCACCGAGGGGATGAGGCACGTCGCAAGAGTCCCGAGGGTCACGAGCGGCAGCGTCAGGCCCGAAGGGTCGAACCGCGAGAAGAGCGGGCCCGAGCCGAAGCGCGAAGACGAGGAGGCCCACGAGCGGATGGACGAGAGGGCGCCGACCTGTGTCAGCGACAGGCCGGCGGCGACGGCGAGCACCGGCTGGAACGTGTTCGTGAGCGCATTCAGCCCGTTGATGAAGAACATGACGAGCACCCCGATCCACACGGCGAGCGGCAGGCGCAACATCGCCCGCCGCGGCGCACGCTTCGGCCGCTCCTTCTCGACCAGCATCGTCGATACCGCGACCCCCCGGACCATCAGGAGCGCCCCGACGAGCGGTGTTGCGGCGAGCACGAGAAACGTCGTTCGGAGCCCGAGCAGGTCCGCGGCGGCGCCGCCGAGCACGCCTCCCACCATGTTCCCGAGGCCGGTCGCACCCGAGAACCAGCCCATCGCGACGGCGGTCGAGACGCCGCCGGGCGGCCGCGCGACGAGCAGCGCCAGTTGCGCGGTCGTCGCGATCGACCACCCGAGCCCGTTCAACGCCATCAGCACCGCGAACGGCACCGGGTCGGTGACGAACGGGACGAGCGCGAATGCGACGGCCGAGAGCGCGCCGCCGGCGATCAGGAAGCTCCGGCCGCGCGCGAGCGAGTAGGCGAGGCCGACGGGCAAGCGGGCGGCGAGCGAGGAGATGCCGACGACGCCGACGACGGCGCCGATCGACGCGGCGCCGAGGTGCGCGCGCCGCGACAGGTAGACCGGGATCAGGATCGAGAGCGCGCTGTTGCCGGCGACGAACAGGAAGACCGACAGGTACACCGGGGCCAGCGCAAGAAACGAGGCGCGCCGGCGCTCAGTCACCTGCGGGCATCAGCGAGAACGCCTCCTCGTGAAACTTCAGCGTCACCTCGGTCGGCGCGGGAATCGACACCTTCGGGTTGCACCGCGCCCGCAGCTCGTGCGGGCCCACGGAGACGACGTGGTCGACGACCTCTCCCAGAAACGCACGCGCCTCGACGCGGCCGCGCCAGACGTTCGGGCCCACTCCGTTGAGGCTCGTGTTCAGCTCGATGTGCTCCGGCCGCGCGGCGACGACCACAGGCGCTCCGGACGCGAAGTCGCGGTCGGAGACGATGCGGAGCGTGCCCACGTCGGTCGCCACGAGGTACGCCTCGCCCTCCCGGCCCTCGACGGTGCCGTCCATGAAGTTCGAAGTGCCGATGAAGTCCGCGACGAACCGGGAAGCCGGGCGCTCGTAGACGGCGCGCGGGTGGTCGACCTGCTCGATCTTGCCGTCGCGCATGACCGCGACGCGATTCGACATCGCAAGCGCCTCCACCTGGTCGTGCGTGACGTAGATGCCGGTGATCCCGAGCTCGCGCTGCAGGCGCTTCAGCTCGAAGCGCATCTCCTCACGGAGCTTCGCGTCGAGGTTCGACAGCGGCTCGTCGAGGAGGAGCAACGGCGGCTCGAGGACGAGGGCACGCGCCAGCGCAAGGCGCTGCTGCTGGCCGCCGGAGAGGTCGGTGGCCTGCCTGTCGGCCAGATGATCCAGATGGACGACGGCGAGCGCACGCTCGACGCGCTCCTTCAGCATGCGCCCGGACGGCCGGCGCTTACGCGGCATGACGGTCAGCGGAAACGCGACGTTCTTGAAGACGTTCATGTGCGGCCAGATCGCGTACGACTGGAACACCATGCCGAGGCCGCGCTCGTTCGCCGGCACGCGGACCCGCTTCTCGGATGAGAACAGCACGCGCCCGTCGATCGCGACCTCTCCGCCTTCTGGCATCTCGAGACCCGCGATGCAGCGCAGCGTGGTGGTCTTCCCGCAGCCTGAGGGACCGAGGAGCGTGAACAGCTCGCCCTCGACCACGTCGAAGCTGATGTCGTGGACGGCGTGCACCCGCTTGTGCTTCTCGCTGCGCCCGGTGCCGAACGTCTTGACGAGGTTACGGATGGTGAGCACTCATGCCTCCCTGACGCCGATCTTGGCGCCGAGCTTGTACGCGATGCCAACGAGCACGACGAGCCCGCCGACCATCATGACGCCGAGCGCGCAGAGCTCCGGGAACTGGCCGTTGCGCCACATCTCCCAGATCGCGATCGACAGGACCTCGCGCCCCGGCGAGTAGAGGAGCACCGAGCTTCCGAGCTCGCGTACCGAGACGATGATGATGTAGATCCAGCCCGCGACGAACCCCGGGACGAGCAGCGGCAGCACGATCCGGCGGAACACCTGGAACCACCCCGCGCCGCTCATCAGTGCCGACTCCTCGAGCTCGCGGGCGATCTGGTACATCGACGACGACGAGTACCGCATGCCGTAGGGGATGTAGCGGGTCATGTATGCGATGAAGAGGATCCAGAGCGTGCCGTAGACGGGCAGCCACGGCGTGCGCAGGTAGATCGAGAGGATCGCGACGCCGAGCACGAGCCCGGGGATCGTCAGCGGCAGGAACGCGAGGTTGTCGATCATCCAGCGGCCGCGGAGCTGCGTGCGCACGACGATCCAGGACGCGATCGCGCCGATCAGCATGACGGCGGTCGCCGAACCGAGGCCGAGGATCAGAGAGTTCTTGAAGCCGTGGCGCACCAGCGGGTCGTTCCAGACCGTGGTGTAGTTGGCCCAGGTCGTGTGCGTGAGGGTGTAGTGCGTCGGCGGTGAGTAGAACTCCTGCGTCGACGCGTAGAACAGCATCGCGAGCGGCAAGACGACCGAGACGACGAAGTACGCCAGCATCAGCGCCGTCGCCGGCCACTTCCAGCGGCCGAGCGGGATCGGCCGCGGACGGAACCCCTTCCCCGTCACCGTCTGGTAGGCGCGTGCTCGATTCGTGAGCCTTCCGTGCCAGAAGACGCCGATCGTGGTGAGCACGAGCAGCACCATCGCGTACGCGCCCGCCGTCGCGTAGTCCGCCGGCACCTGGTTCAGCGTCGACCAGATCCGCGACGTGAAGACCCAGATGTGCTGGTTCAGGCCGAGCACCGCGGGAACCTCGAACGACTCGAGCGTACGGACGGCCATGATCAGGATCGCCGCGTACAGTGCCGGCCGCGCGAGCGGCAGCGTGATCCGCAAGAAGACGGTCCGCAGCGGCGCGCCGCTCATGACGGCCGACTCTTCGAGCGACGGGTCCATCGACCGGAACGACGCGACCATCAACAGGAAGACGAGCGGCGCGAGGTGCAGCCCCTCGACGAGGATCATCCCCGGAATCGACGTGATGTTGAAGTTGTGCCCCGTCAGCGGATGGATGACGTGCTGGTTGAGGACGCCGATCTGGGGGCTCAGCAGGAAGAACCACGCGATCGTGTGCAGGATCCCCGGGATGATCAGCGGCACCAGCGAGGCGGCGAACATGAGCGGCTTGAACGGCACGTCCGTCCGGACGACCAGGTACGCGAGTGCCGTTCCGACCACCATCGCGAGCGCGGTCGCCCCACCGGCGAAAGCGAAGGAGTTGAACGCCATGCCGAAGAGGCCGCCCTCGGAGTAGGCGGTGCGGAACGAGGCGATCGTCAGGTCGCCGCCGCGGACGAACGTCTGCCAGAGCAGGAACCCGAGTGGGACGAGCGAGAGGTAGGCGACGAGCAGCGTCACCAGCACCACGATCACGTTGCGGCCCGAGACCAGCCGCCGCAGCCGATCGGTTCTGACGAACGGGGGCCGAGCTACAGCTGGCGCCGCCACCTCTCGCCGTCCTCGTTGCTAGGTCGTCTTGACGGGCTGCGCCGCGCCGGCGCCGACCGCGTTCACGACGTAGTCGGTGCCTTCGCCGATCTTCAACTGGGTCGGATGCCGCTCGATCTGGTGGAAGCGCATGTGACGGATCAGGCCGGTGTCCTGCACTGCGAGATAGCGCGCCGTCTCCGTCTCCGACGAGTTGAAGTGCTGGTGCCACGCCCAGACCGGTGGCGAGAACAAGGTGCCCTCGCTCCACTCGACGCGCTGCTCCGGCTGGCCGTCGTAGTTGATGATCGAGTAGCCCTCGCCCTTGACGATGTAGAGGTAGGCCTCGGTCGTGTGGCGGTGGCGAACGGAGTTCGTCCCGGGGGCGAGCTCGGCGAGGTGCGCCGAGAGAATTCGATTCTCGGCGAGCTCGAACCACAGCCCCTTGTTGTTGCGCCACGGACGCTTGATGAGCTCGATCGTCCGGAGGTCCTCCGGGACGACGAACCCTTTCAGCGGCGGGTTCGTCCGGTTGAACTCGTCGCGGGCGGCGATCTCCGACGCGTCGGGATTGTCGCGCACGAACACCTGCTCCGGCATGTCGAAATCGTCGGGCCACTCGCCCATGAATCCTCCTCTTCGCGGGTCCTCGAACGGTAGCGAGGCTAGCATATTGGTCTAACCATTGCACCTCGGAGTTTGAAAGAGCACGCGCTCATTCCGGCTGGCAAACGACGTCCACCAGCGCCGGCCGCCGCTCGCCGGCGACGATCTCGGCGGCGCGCCGAACGGCCGCCTGCATCTGCTCGGGGTCCGTGATCGGCCCCTCGCCGTGCCAGCCGAGCCCGCGCGCGACGGCAGCGAAGTCGGGCGCCGGCTTGTCGATCTCCATCCCGATGTAGGCACGCGAGACATCGGTGCCGCGGTGGCGCGCGATCCGGTCCTGGTGCTCCCAGTCGTTGTAGTACGCGCGGTTGTTGAACATCACCGCGAGCATCGGGATGCGGTGGTAGGCGGCGATCCAGAGCGCGCCGAGATCGAACATCAGGTCACCGTCGGGCTGTAGATCGACCACCAGCCTGTCGGTTCCCTTGTGGGCGAGGGCGACACCCAGCGAGATGCCTATCTGCGTCGCGGTCCCGAGGCTGCGGCCCGGGTGCCGGTACGGACGGTCGAAGTCCCAGACGCGCTGCGCCCGATCGCTTGCCGTGCCGGCCGTGAGCACCCAGTCGTAGTCCTTGACGACGGCCCAGACCTCGGCTGCGAGGCGCGACGTCGCAACCGGCGAGAGCGACCGCTCCTCGGCCGCCTCCGCCGCCCAGCCGGCGGCCGTCTGCTCGTGCAGCTCCGTGAGGCGCCGCCGCCACGGCTCCCGCGCCGACGCGTTGAGCTCACGGCACAGGTCGAGCAGGAGAGGGAGTGCCACTGCGGTGTCGGCCGTGACCTGCAGATCCGTCTCGTGCAGCTGCGCGAAGTCGTGCGACCACGCCGAGATCCCGAGCTCGTTGAAGCCGAGGTCCAGCACGACGGCGTCGCTTCGGATCTGGCTCGTGATCCGGCGCGTCGTGCGGTCGAGCTTCTGCGTCGGCTTGCCCATGTCCTTGACGTCGACGAAGAGGACGCAGTCGGCCTCCTCGACGGCGTCGGAGCCGGTGACGTTGTGGGGGTGGTGGTTCGGGAAGTTGAGGCGCCAGCCGGTGTCGACGACCCCCGCTCCGAGCAGGTCAGAGAGCTCGACGAGCAAGCCGAACGCAGCCGGGTCGCGCCCGGCATACGACGCCACGACCACCGGACGTTCCGACGCGCAGAGCCGCCCGGCGAGGTCCCGGAGCGCGCGCGGGTCGGGCCCGATCGGCGTGGGCGTCTGCAGCCGCTCCCAGTTCGGAAGCTCCACGTTGCCGGCCTCCTCTTCCTGGAGGCCTGCGTCGAGCGCGATGTAGACGGGCCCCTGCGGCGCCGCGGTCGCGACTCGATAGCCCCGCATGATCGACTCCGGCACCGAGGCGATCGACGCGGGCTGGTCGTCCCACTTCGTGTAGTCGCGGACGACGTTCCCCTGGACGTTCGCGGTGTGGATCCAGTCGATGTTCGGGCGCCGCCGGTCGTACGCCATCGGCCCGGCACCGCCGAACACCACCACCGGGGCGCGGTCGATGTACGCGTAGTAGATCCCCATCGTCCCCTGCAGCAGGCCGACGATGTCGTGGAGGACGCACGCCATCGGCCGGCCGCTCGCCTTCGCGTAGCCGTGCGCGACCCCGACGGCGAGCTTCTCGTGGTTGCACGTGATCATCTCCGGGTCGTTACCGCCGTAGTTCACGAGCGAGTCGTGCAGGCCGCGGTACGACGAGCCCGGGTTGAGCGAGACGTACGGGAACCCGCACCCCTTGATCGCGTCGACCATCACGTCCGAGCCCCAGCGCCTACCAACTACGGCTTCTCCTCCTGGGTGAACCAGTCCGTCGGGAGCTCGCGGCCGCGGCCGGCGCGCCGCGCCGCCTCGTACACGACCTGGGCGACGGCGGCGAACTGGATCCCGAGCCCGGACGACGCGCCGGTTCCGCCGCCCGTGAACAGGCTGATCTCGCCCTCCGAGCGCCGGCCGGCGGCGCGCGTCACGACTTCGCCGAGCTCGACCACGCGCGTCGGGCTGATGCGGTCGAGCCGCCTCCACTCGGCGGCGGCCCGCGGCGCATGGCCGGGCGCGAAGTGGAAGGTCGCTTCCTCGCGGCTGCGGACGACGACGAGGTCTGCGCGCTCGAGCGTCGCCGCGTCGAGCTCGTGTCCCTGCACCGAGCCGACGTGCTGCCCGGGCTCGAGCCACGACGCGTCGAGCACCGGGTCATACGCGTTCGTCGCCAGCGCGACCACGTCAGCGCCTTCGATTGCCTCGCGGGCGCTGTCGACAGGGGTCGCATCGTGCTCGCGCGCGAACCGCTCGAGCTTGTCGCGCGTCGGGGCGTACACGAGCACGTCCTCGAGGTCGAACACCTCTCGGAGGCCTGCGATCTGGGCGGCCGCCTGCCAGCCGGCGCCGACGACGCCGGCGATGCGTGCGCCGGGGCGGGCGAGGTGCCGCGCCGCGAGGGCGCTCGTCGCACCGACGCGAATCCGCTGCAGCTCGCCGTCGTGCAGGATCGCGAGCGGCACGAGCGTCGCGATGTCGAAGAGCAGGACGAGGCCGACGTAGCGACCACCGGGCGCAGCCGGGATCTTCTCGCGGCGGCTGCGGCCGTTCCCCCCGCTCTCGAGCGTCAAGTCGGAGGTGAGGCGGAGCGCATGGACGCCCGCGCCGGCGAGCGAGCCGTCCATCGACTTGAAGAGGTAATGGCGGCCGCCGCCGAGATCGGTGTACGTGTGCGAGCGCGGCCGATTCACCGCCCGTCCGGTCGCGTACTCGCGGAAGGCCGCCTCGAGCGCGTCGATGCAGGCCCGCATCGAGAGCACGGCGCGCACGTCGTCGTTGTCGATCAGAAGCGTCACCCGCCGCGGCAGTCTATGGTCTGACCATTGATCCGCAAGGATGAGCGCATCGGTCTCCTCGGCGCCGGGCGCATGGGCGCGGCGATCGGCGGGCACCTGCTGGCCGCCGGTCGTGCGCTCGCCGTCTACGACCCGATCGCCGACACGAGCGCGCTCGCGGCAGCCGGCGCTGAGATCCTCTCCTCCGCCGCCGAAGTCGCAGAGCGCTCGAACGTCGTCCTCGTCGTCGTCGTCGACGACGCTCAGGTACGGCAGGCGCTCGGCGCCGTCTTCGAGCGAGGACGGCCGGGGACCCTCGTGGCGATCTGCGCGTCGGTTAGGCCGGATACCTGCCGCGAGCTCGCAGCTGAGGCGGAGAGCCGCGGCCTTCGCGTCACGGACGCCGCGCTCGTTCGCGGCGAGCGCGGCGCCGAGGCGGGCGAGCTCGTCCTGTACTGCGGCGGGGCGGTCGACGACGTCGAGCGCCTACGAGCTGCCTCCGAGCCCTTCACGGAGGCGGTCGTGCACGTGGGTGACGTCGGCGCCGGCCAGGTTGCGAAGACAGCGAACAACGTCCTCCTCTGGGCCTGCATCCGCGCCGACGTGGAGGTTCAGCGGC
>Ga0136846_1211442_pt1 | contig 10063 bp, 9 predicted proteins | sample HopSoiMetagenom2_FD_96841 | JGI IMG/M metagenome (GOLD analysis project Ga0136846, IMG submission 96841) | Grasslands soil microbial communities from Hopland, California, USA - 2 Assembly 2016 (version 4) | ecosystem: Environmental > Terrestrial > Soil > Grasslands | place: USA: Hopland... | reverse complement strand
CGTCGCCGGCCGGTGGATCGTCACCGGGGCCGACCACGCGGCGCCGCTGTCGGTGGTGCGGGAGAAACGCAGTGCGTTGGCGGTCATCGGCAGCTGGAAGGCGTGGTCCCAGGTGCCCCAGACCAGGTAGGCGTGCCCGTCGCGGGTCGGGCTGGCAGTGATGGAATCGGTGTCGTTCCCCGGGTCGGCCGGTGTCACCGTCGTCGGCGGCGCCCAGGTGCGCCCGCCGTCGGTGGACCGACTGGCCACGACTGCGATCGGCGGCGCGGGGCCGGCCACGATGCCCGAGGTGCCGCTGAAGTAGACGGTGCCGTCGCCACCGGTGGACAGCCACGGGTCGGAGGCCTGGTCCGCGGTGCCCCCGGTGCACACGGTCAGCCCGGGAATGGTGCTGGTCCGCCAGGTGCGGCCGCCGTCGTCGGAGGACGCCACCAGGTCGCTGCGGGCGGCCGGTGTGCCGATGTCCTGCTGCCAGGTGGCGACGACGCGCCGGGGGTCGGTGGGATCGACCGTCACCGACGGCTCCACCTCGGCGCCGGTGATGGTGATGTCCTCACCGCGCCGCCCCGGACAGCCGCCCGCGAACGGGCTCGCCCCGGACAGCGTCCGCACCCCATCGCGGCGCCCGTGGTCCTCGTCCGCCGCGGCCGGCGCGTGCGCCGCAGCCAGTTGGACCGCCACCGCTGTCGCGGCCGTGCACATGGTCAGCAAGAGAGTTGAGCGCCTCATCGCGCACCTCACAGCCCGTGGCCGAACTATTGGGAACGAGTCCTCCCCGCCAGGCCCCGCGGCTCGTCGGGGGGCCCCGCCGACCACCGACCGCGAAATCCTAGCGGTCGGGCGGGGCCCTGAACGCCGATCCGGACGCTGGGGCGCGGAACCACGCGCCGGCAAGCGTCAACCCATGGGCGAATCAACCCTCACGACCGCGAACCCAGCAGCGCACGCTTCTTCGCGCCTCGCGCTGGTTCGCTGCTGTCCGCGCCGACATTAGAGGTCATCGCCGTCCTCGTGCGGCGGGGGAACGAGCCAGGCGTTCGGCCTTCGGGAAGAGGAGCCTCTGTCGTGGGAGGAATGAGCGCGTCCGAGCACGCGATTACGGTGATCGTGTGCGGGGTCGGCTCTCCCGTGTGCGAGCCGCCGTCGGCCAGTCATTGTTCGTCGCCGACGCGGCCGCGACGGTCCTCTTGGCCGCGCTCGGTGTGATGGCCGTGCGCGTGGGGATCGACACGTCCCCGCCCGGGTACCGGCCGCCGCCGACCGTCGTCTGGGTGCTGCTCACGCTCGCGCTTGTGCTGCCACTGGCGTGGCGCCGCCGTTTTCCGCTGGTCGTCCTCGTCGTCGTCACGGTCGTCTTCTTCCCCTACCGATGGCTCGACGTCTCCGACCTCACGGTGTCGGTCGTGGTGTGGTGGCTGGCTCTCTACAGCGCCGGTGCCTACGGGCAGGGCGCGTGGCGCAATCGGGTGCGGCTGCTCGACATCGTCTCCGCGCTGGGCTTTCTCGCCTACCGGCTGGGAACGGCCGGAGGCGCCGTGGTGGAGGGCCCGCTGCTGTTTCGCGCGGTCTTCTTCGTGCTGTTCAACGTCGCCTTCGTGGTCGCAGCATGGGTCTTCGGCGACGTGGTCGCCGAACGGCGCACCGGACAGACCTGGCCGACTCTGGTCCGCGAGCTGGGCCGGCTGCACGCGGTCACCCTGACCGGGCCGACCGGCACGGTGACCCAGACCACCGAGCTCAGCACCGCCCAGCAGGGCATTCTTCGGGCCTGCGGGCTCATCCCACCGCCCCGGATCACCGCCCTGCACCCGGCCTGACCTGCACGAACGTCGCATCTGGCGGGTACGGGACGTGTAGTCACACGCCCCCGCCACCCACCGACGCCCATCGCCGCAGCTCAACGCCCATATTCGGCGATCACGTCGACCTACCAACTGCGGAACCCGGGGGAAGCCGGCGCAGCCTGTCGACGTCGCCCCGACTGCGCGCCCACTCCCGATATAGCGCGTCGATGAGGTGCAGTCGTCGCCGAGAACTTCCAAGGCTGCGCGTACCACGGCATGCAGGCGCTGCTGTATCAGGGCCCGCATCCTGCCCCTCTGAATCGACGAAGGCCGCAGCAGAGCGGGCGGTCACCGGGCGGTCGACCGGCTGTGTCGTCGTCGAGACCACGTCCTGGGCATGTGCGGGCTTGTCGTCGGACAGCGTTTATCGATCCGCCACGGAGGGAGGCGTGACCGGCATGTATGTGGACGATCTCGTGTACGCGCTGGGCGAGACGAAGACGCACGTGGCCGAGTCGGAAGCGGCCGGCCGGTTGGTCTCCTCCGCGGCGGACCTTGTCTCCGCCGGCTTCGAATGGCATCACCGATCCGCGCCCGGAACGACGGCGTACGACCTTGCGAAGGCGACCGCCGCCCAGCTGACCAGCGGCAGCTTGGCGGCCGGTGTGGACGCGATCGTCTACTCCACCTGCCTGCCTCTCAACGGCAGCATCGGTGACGCGGAGGCTTGGCAGTCCTCACGTGACGTCGGACATCTCATGGACTTCCCGGCCAGCCGACTGCAGGCGGACTTCTCCCTCGACCGCGCCGTGGTCGTCGGGCTGAACCAGCAGGGCTGCACCGGCATGCTCGGCTCGATGCGGCTGGCCCGAGCCCTGATCGCCACCGAGCCCGAGTGGGAGCGGGTGCTCTGCGTCACCGCCGACAGGTTCCCAGCTGGCGCCGTCTACGAGCAGGCGTACAACCTGATCTCGGACGGGGCCGCGGCCTGCGTCGTCAGCCGAGCACCCGCGGCGTTCCGGCTTGTCACGGCCCATCAGATCACCAACGGCGGCCTCCTCGGCGCGATCGGCGACGAGACGGTCGGCGCCTACTTCTCCTACGTCCGCCTGTTGGTCGATCAGACTCTCCGGCGCAGCGCCCTCAGCCCTGCCGACATCGCCTGGGTCATACCACAGAACACCAACCGCTCGGCGTGGCGGATCCTCTCCCGGCTGATCGGCATCGATTACGCGCGGGTGTGGCAGCCGTCGCTACCCGACGTCGCCCACGTCATCTCCGCGGACAACGTCATCAACCTGGCGAAGCTGGTCGGCTCGGGCCTGCTGCGGCCGGGGCAACGCGTCCTGCTGCTGGTCGCCGGCCACGGGCTCAACTGGCAGAGCGTCATCCTCGAGGCGACGGAGGCCTTGGCATGAACCCTGGATCAGCTACCACCTCGGCTCCGGCTCCTCCGTCGCTGCGCGAGGCAATCGCCGCGATGTCGGACACCGTCGAGCGGTTGAGCGAGCTCTCCCGGGCCAAGTACGCCAACCCGTACACCGCGGTGGACTGGCCGGAGGCGGTGGATCCGGAGGCATCCTGGCTCTTCGCCCCCGAGCTCTCGACGCTGTACGGCACCCCCTACTGGGACGGCCTCGACGACGCCGGCCGGCACCGGCTGGCCTTCGCCGAGGCGAGCAACTTCTTCAGTCTCAACATCCACGGGGAGAAGTCGCTGATGGAGGGCCTCGCGGCCCGGCTGTACCGGCCGGACCTGATCGAGATTGCCGACTACCTGCACCACTTCCTGGACGAGGAGAACAAGCACAGCGTGTACTTCGGCGGCTTCTGCCAGCGGTACGCGAAGATCTACCGCAGCCGGCACGTGGCCTTCGGCGCCCGGCCCGACCGCAGGGTCGACGACCTGCTCTTCTTCGCCAAAGTACTCATCTTCGAGGAGCACGCCGACCGGTACAACGTGCTCCAGTCCAAAGATGACCGGCTGCATCCACTGGCCCGGTTCATCAACGGCGCGCACCATGCCGACGAGTCACGACACCTGGTGTTCAACCGGGCGATCGTGCAGGCGTTCTGGGACGCCTACAGCCCCGGTTGGGACGACGCAAAGCTCACCGAGATCCGCGCCTACCTCGGCCAGTTCTTCGCCACCACGTGGCACGAGTACTACAACCCCGACGTGTACGCGGACGCCGGCCTCGCCAACTCCTGGCAGGTCGCGGAGGACGCCTGGAACGCGCGCGAGCAGCGCGCCCACCGGCGCCGGATCTCCACCAAGTGCCTGCGTTTCTTCACCGCCAGCGGCATCTTGCCGGAGGGACCCGCCGATGTCTTCTGACCTGTCCTCTGCGCTCTGTTCTGCGGCGTCTGCTGGGCTCATCGAGCTGCGCACCTGGATCGCGGCCAAGGCCCGGGACCTGCCGCCGGAGGGCCTCACCGACGACCTGCCCCTGCTGGCAGGCCGGCACCTTACGTCGCTGCACCTCCCCGAGCTGATCCTGCTGCTCGAGCGGCTGCGTCGAGAGGCGATCGACGTCGACGGGCTGCAGGCCGGCGACTTCCAGGACATCCGGACCATCGCCGCGCGGTTCCTCCCCGTCGCCGCCCCTAGCGGGAACGGGGCGACGCAGTGATCGCCGATCCTTCGGCCGCCGGTGACCGCGGGCCTGTCGATCTTGGGGCTGTCGGCTTGACCTGGCAACCGTCCGGGCAGGTCGTCCTCGCGGGGCCGCTGCAGCGGCTGTTCGGCGACTGCGACCGCGGCTTCACCGTGCTGGCCGCCGCCTGCGATGCGGAGCCGGAGGAGCACCCCGCGATGATCGACGCCCGCGCGCTGCAGGCCGTCGACTACCTGACCTCGTTCCCGCATCTGGCGACCTTCCCCATCAGCCTGGAGGCCAGCAAGACCAACCTCGCCGGGTTCGTTGCCGACGGGCCCATGGATCCCACCGGAGCGGTTCGGCTGGCTGCCACGGCACCGGTGCGACAGGTACTCACCCCGGCCGCCTGCTACCACGCGTACGTCCACCACAGCGGAGAGACGCTGGCCGCGCCGCGCTACCTGACGTTCCGCAACACCTGCTTCCGCCGCGAGGAGTACTACGAACCGCTGCGGCGGCAGTGGACCTTCCGGATGCGGGAGATCATCTGCCTCGGTACCCGGGTCGAAGTGGTCGCCTTCCTGGCCCGTACCCGGGCGGCGGTCGACGCGCTCCTGCACGAGTTGGACTTGCCGGTGTCGTGGGACATGGCCACCGACCCCTTCTTCCAGCCGGCGCGCAACCCTCTGTACCTGGCGCAGCGGCTGCAGCCCAGCAAGCACGAGGCCACCTTCGGCGACCTGGCGATCGCCTCGGTGAACCTGCACGAGGACCACTTCGGTGCGGCGTTCGGAATCACCCGGGACGACCGGCCGGCGGTCAGCGGCTGCGTCGCCTTCGGCCTCGAGCGATGGCTGTTTGCGCTTACCGCCCGCCACGGCGCCGACCCGGCGAACTGGCCGGACGTCACCGCCGCCGCCGGCCGGGCCGCGGCGGCGACTGCGGCGGCACCAGCTGCGGGAGCAGCGGCGGGCCAGACCGCGGAGGGAGCGTGGTGACCGACACTGTCCTCGTCACCGGGGCCGACGGGTACCTCGGCCGCCGTATCGCCGGCCGGCTGCTCACCCAGACCGACAACCGGCTCCTGCTCGCGGTCCGGGCGGCCGACAGGGACGAGCTGTCGGCCAAGACAACCGCCCTGTTGGCCACGTTGGGCGGTGCCGATCCCCATGCCGACACTGACCGGCGTGACCGGGTCGAGGTTGTGCCGGTCGACCTGCGAACAGCCGAGCCGTTCGCCGGTATTGACCCCCGCCCGATCACCCGGATCGTGCACTCCGCCGCCCGTACCGCTTTCAACGTCGAGCGCGATGTCGCGCGGGTGGTCAACGTCTACGGGACCGTGGCGACCGCGGCGTTCGCTCGCCGGTGCCCGCGCCTCGACCGGCTGCTGGTGCTCTCCACCCTGTTCAGCGCCGGCCGCCGCACCGGCCGAATCGACGAGGAACCGAACCCGGCCGGCGCCGGGTTCGTCAATCACTACGAGTGGTCCAAGGCGGCGGCCGAGGCGCGCCTGTACGGCGAGTACGCCGACCTGCCCCTCTCGACAGCCCGGATCGCGACCGTGGTCGCCGACGACGAGTACGGCGGCGTCGGCCAGTACAACGCGTTCCACAACACCCTCAAGCTGTTCTTCTACGGCCTCCTCTCGCTCATGCCCGGCGATCCGAAGACTCCGATGTACCTGGCCACCGCGGAGTTCACCAGCCGCGGAGCCGTCCGTCTGTTATGCCCCGACGTGCCCCGCGGCGTGTACCACCTGGCTCCTGGCGCCGACGAGGCCAGCCCGCTCGGCGAGCTGGTCGACCTCGCCTTCGACGTGTTCGACGCGGACCCGGAGTTCCGCCGCCGGCGGCTGCTGCGACCGGTCTTCTGCGACATCGAGAGCTTCCGCGACCTCGTCGCGGCGTCACAGGGCCTGACCGCCAGCCCGCTGCGGCAGGCGCTGGCCTCGGTGACCCCCTTCGCGGAGCAGATGTTCCTGCCCAAGGAGTTCGACAACGGCCGGCTCCGCGCGGTCTGGCCGGACTACGCGCCGACCGCGACCCGCTGCCTCGTCGAGGCCACCGCGAACCGGCTGGTCCGCACCCGGTGGGGACGTAACAGTGAGGAGATCCGGTGAGCGACTACGGCAAGCGAACCATCAGGAAGAGCAGCGAGGGCATCGAGCCGACAATCAACAAACAGACCAGCCTGAGCGAGAACGACCTGTGGCTGCTCAGCTACTACCGCAGCTCGGAGATCAACGGCGCCCTGTTCTTCGGCCGGGTCGCGCGGACGCTCAAGGGCGGCAAGCTGCAGGCCGATGTGACCCACCACTTCGCCGACGAGGCCAACCACGCGCGGTACTGGACCGACTGCATCACCGACCTCGACGCCACGCCGATCAAGCTGCGCGAGGCATACCAGGACCAGTACCTGCAGGCGATCGGAATGCCGGCCAACCTCATGGAGGTCATGGCGATCACGCAGGTCTTCGAGAAGCGGGTGATCGGCCAGTACCGCCAGCACCTGCGCGTGCCCGGCTTGAATCCGCTGGTACGGCGGACCATCGAGCAGATCATGCGGGACGAGCGGTGGCACATCCACTACGTCCGCGAGGCGCTGGCGGAGATGGCGGACACGTATGGCGCCGGCCACGTCGACGAGACGGTCGACCGGTTCAGCCGGGCGGACCAGGAGGTGTACGCCAAGGCGCTTGCCGAGTACGGCGACCGGGTCGTCTTCCTCGATCCCCCGGATGCCCACGACCCCGGTGAGACCCAGGACACCCCCGACCCCAAGGACTCCCCGGACGTGGAGGTACCCATGGACGTGGAGGAACCCATGGACGTGGAGGAACCCATGGACGTGGAGGAACCCATGGACGTGGATGAACCCATGGACGTCGAGGAACCCGCCGACGCCCGGGACCAGCAGGCCATCGGAGGTGCCGGGGGCTCGGAGCCGTGACGGCGGTCTTGCTGGCGGCCAGCGGGCTGCCGCTCGATCCGGCCGCGCTGACCCCGGGCGAGGCCGCCCAATACACGGCGCTGTCCGGCGAAGGCCGCCGGCGGTCGTGGCTGACGGCAAGGCGGGCCTTGAAGCGAGCGCTGGCCGCCCGCGGCCTGCCGACCGACACCTCCTCTTACGGGCTGCCCAGCCCGGCCGTGTCGCTGTCGCACTCGGCCGAGCTCGCGATCGCCGCGGTCACGGTTGGCGGCCCGGCCGGGGGCAACGTGCGTGCTCCAGGGCTGGTTCGTTTCACCCGGGTGGTCGGGATCGGCGTGGACGTGGAGCTTGACCGGAGCAGTTCCGGTCTTCGTACGGCGCCGTTCTTCCTCGCTGCTGACGAACTGGCCTGGCTCGAGGGCCACCCGGCACCGGGCCGAGCCGCGGAGCTGCTCCGACTCTGGACCGTCAAGGAGGCGCTGTTCAAGGCCGACCCAGGCAACGGACGAACGGTGCTCCGCGACTACGCGGTCACCACTCCTGGCGCGCGCGGGGGCCCGGCCGCGCGGGTCGGCGGCGGAGGCCCGCGGTTCCGCTACGTCAGCATCGCGCTTCGCCGCGGCGCCCTCAGCGTCGCGCTGGCGCTCTCACCACCCGAGAGGACGGTACCCATGCAGACCATCGAGTTCGAGCAGGTAGTGCAGCGGATCGGGGAGCTCATCTCCGTCCCGGTCGAGCGGCTCACGCCCGAGGCCAGGATCGCCGAGCTGCTGCCGGACAGCTTCATGTTCATCGAGGTGGCCGTGGACCTGCAGGCGGAGTTCGACGTGGTGCTCGCACAGCGCGATCTCACGGACGTGCACACCCTTGGCGACCTGGCGGCTCTGCTGCGGGACCGCAGAGCCGAGACCGCTGGCCGCTGACGCCCCGACGACCCGCCCGACGACAACTGACGGCCACGCCGACGACCAAAGGGACCGAGCGATGAACGAGCCCGCACTCCTGGTGATTCTGCTGAACTTCTCCGTCATCGGGCTGCTGCCCCGGGTCTTCTTCCGTGTGGACGGCCGGCTCGGCCCGAGATGGTGGGCGATGGCCCTCCCGTTCTTCCTCTGCCCGGCCTTGCTCGTCGGCGCCTACCTCACGCGGCTCGATCCCATCACCCCCGGGGCGTGGACGCGGCTACTCGCACCGGTCTCGGTGGTCTTCGGCGTCGCATCGGTCGCGTTGATCTTCTTCACCCTGGGGACGCACCGGATCCCGATCGCGCTGTGGCAGCAGGACAACGACGTACCCGAGCACATCGTGACCTACGGCGCGTACGGCCGGATCCGCCACCCGTTCTTCGCGGCGTTCCTGCTGGCCTTCCTCGCGGCGCTGGCACTCTTCCCGCACTGGGCCACGGTCGCTTTCCTCACCTACGCGGTCGCCGGCCTGAGCGTCACGGCGGCCCAGGAGGAACGGCGGCTGAGCGCCTCCGAGTTCGGGACGGAGTACCAGGCGTACATCGCCCACACCGGCCGCTTCCTCCCGCGGCTGACCGCCCGTGCCGCCGGAACGGAGGCGCCGGCATGACTCACGTGGGCGACGCCCTTCACCGACACCGCGGCCTCGTCCTACCGGACGGTTGCGGCCCACCGAACAAGAGCGTGACCTCGCTGTCCGACATCGTCCACGCGCAGGCCCGGCGGGACCCAGGCCGGACCGTGTTCACAGCCCTGGATCGGCACGGCGATCCCGTGGCGAGCCTGACTGCGGGCGAACTCGACATCTCTGCCCGGTCGCTCGCCGCCGAGCTGCTCGGCGTCGCCGCCCCCGGTGACCGGGTCCTGCTGCCACCGCTGCCCGGGCTGCGGTTCCACGTGGCGTTCCTCGCCTGCCTGTACGCGCGACTGGTGGCCGTACCGATCCCGCCCATCCCCACCGCTGCGCGGCCCAGTCCAGATGGCGGCCGCGGAAAGCGGCTGAGCCGGCTCGTGGGTCTCTGCCGCGACGCCCGCCCTGCCGCCGTCGTCGTTCCGGGAGACCTGGCCGGGGAGCTGGCGGCCGCCTGGGCCGGCGAGCCGGACCTCGACGGGCTACGGCTGGTCTCGGCCGAGCCACCGCCGGACACAGCCCCTATCGCGGCGCGGGAGCTGGACGTCCCCGACGAGGTCGCATTCCTTCAGTACACGTCCGGGTCGACCTCGGTCCCGCGCGGCGTGATGATCACGAACCGCGCGTTGCTCGCCAACCAGGCGGCCGTTCACGAACGGACGAGCACCTCCTCGGCGGCGACCATGGTCAGCTGGCTTCCGCTCTACCACGACATGGGGCTCTGCCTAGGCCTGCTGATGCCGATCTACGCGGGCTCCGCCGCGGTGCTGCTCGAACCCGAGACGTTCCTGGTACGGCCGGAGCGGTGGCTGCAGGCGATCTCCGGGGTTCCTGAGGCCCGGTCGGCCGCGCCCGACTTCGCCTACGCCTGGTGCGCCCGCCGGGTCGGGGAGCGGGCCAAGGCCGGGCTGGACCTGAGCGGCTGGAAGGTTTCCGTGAGCGGCGCCGAACCGGTGCGCGCCGACACCTTGCGGGCGTTTTACGCCGCGTTCGCGGGATGCGGGCTGAGCAGTCGGACAGTGACGCCGTCCTACGGGCTGGCCGAAGCCACCCTGTTCGTCACCGGCGCCTCGGTGGCCGACGAGCCCGTGATACACCGATACGACCGGGCAGCGCTGAACCGCGGGCTCGCCGTACCGGCCGACGAGGACG
>Ga0136846_1223644_pt1 | contig 10064 bp, 7 predicted proteins | sample HopSoiMetagenom2_FD_96841 | JGI IMG/M metagenome (GOLD analysis project Ga0136846, IMG submission 96841) | Grasslands soil microbial communities from Hopland, California, USA - 2 Assembly 2016 (version 4) | ecosystem: Environmental > Terrestrial > Soil > Grasslands | place: USA: Hopland... | reverse complement strand
GGATGGCCCGACAGGTAGAAGCCGAGGCTCTGCTTCTCGTTCTGCAGACGCTCACGCTCGCCCCAGGGCGCCACGCGCTTCAGCTCCACGCGCTCGGGCGCGCCGCCGGCACCGCCGAAGAGGCTCGACTGCGACGCGAACTGCTCGGACTTTTCCGCGGCCTCGATGGCGTCGCCGAGCGTGGCGAGCAGCGCGGCCCGGTTCGGCTCGAGCGAATCGAATGCCCCCGCGCGGATGAGCGCCTCCATCGCGCGGCGGTTCACGAGGCGCCGGTCGACGCGGCGGCAGAAGTCGGCGAGGTCGGCGAACGCGCCGGCGGCCTTTCGCGCCGCGACGATGCTCTCGATCGCCTGCTCGCCCGTGCCCTTCACCGCGCCCAGCCCGTAGCGGATGCGCTTGCCGTCGAGCGGGAGGAAGCGATACCCCGACGTGTTGATGTCGGGCGGCAGGATCTCCAGGCCGTGCTCGACCGCGTCGTCGTGGAAGACCTGCACCTTGTCCGTGTCGCCCATGACGAGCGAGAGGTTCGCCGCCATGAACGCCGACAGGTGGTGCACCTTCATGTACGCCGTCTGGTACGCGAGCACCGCATAGGCGGCCGCGTGCGACTTGTTGAAGCCGTAGCCCGCGAACTTCTCCATGAGGTCGAAGATCTCGTCGGCCTTCGACTGGCTCAGCCCGTTCTTCGCCGCACCTTCGCGGAAGATGGCGCGGTGCTTCGCCATCTCCTCGGGCTTCTTCTTGCCCATCGCGCGGCGCAGCAGGTCGGCCCCACCCAGCGAATAGCCGCCGAGCACCTGCGCGATCTGCATCACCTGCTCCTGGTACACCATGATCCCGTAGGTCGATCCGAGGATCGGCTCGAGGCGGGGGTCCGGGTACACGACCTTCTGGCGCCCGTGCTTGCGCTCGATGAAGTCGGGGATGAGGTCCATCGGCCCCGGGCGGTAGAGCGCCACGAGCGCGATGATCTCCTCGAAATGGTCGGGCTTCAGCTTCTTCAGCAGGTCCTTCATGCCCCGCGATTCCAGCTGGAAGATCGTGGTGGCCTGCGCGCGCTGCAGCAGCTGGTAGGTGGGCTTGTCGTCGAACGGCACCTTCTGCAGGTCGAAGGTGGCGTCCCCCAGTTGGTGCACGTAGCGCACCGCCCAGTCGAGGATCGTGAGCGTGGTGAGCCCGAGGAAGTCGAACTTGACGAGGCCCGCCTTCTCCACGTCGTCCTTGTCGAACTGGCTCATCATCGCGGTGGAGCCCTCGGCGCTGTAGAGCGGCGTGAAGTCGGTGAGCTTGCCGGGCGCGATGAGCACGCCGCCGGCGTGCATGCCCACGTTGCGCGCGAGGCCTTCGAGCGACTGCGCGAGCGCCATCAGCTCGGCCACCTCCTCCTGCTCCTTCATCAGCTGCTTGAGCTGCGGCTCGACCGTGAGCGCCTTCTCCAGCGTGATGCCGAGCTCGAAGGGGATGAGCTTGGCGATGCGGTCGACCTCGCCATAGGGCATGGAAAGCACGCGCCCCACGTCGCGCACCACCGCCTTGGCCGCCATGGTGCCGAAGGTCGCGATCTGCGAGACGCACTGGGCGCCGTACTTGTCCTTCACGTAGTCGATGACCCGGTCGCGGCCGTCCTGGCAGAAGTCGATGTCGAAGTCGGGCATCGACACGCGCTCCGGGTTGAGGAACCGCTCGAAGAGCAGGTCGTAGCGCAGCGGATCCAGGTCGGTGATGCCGAGCGAGTAGGCCACGAGCGAGCCCGCGCCCGACCCCCGGCCCGGGCCCACGGGCACGCCGTGGGTTTTCGCCCAGTTGATGAAGTCCGCGACGATGAGGAAGTAACCGGCAAACCCCATCTGGATGATGGTCTTCGCCTCGAACTCGAGGCGCTCGCGATAGCGCAATGCCGCTTCGCCGCGCTTCTGCGCGTCCGGATACAGCGCCTCGAGGCGGCGCTCCAGCCCAGCGCGCGCTTGCACGCGCAGGTAATCCTCGATCGACTCTCCGCCGGGCGTCGGGAAGTCCGGCAGCCGGCTCTTGCCGAGCGTGAACTCGAAGGCGCAGCGCCGCGCGATCTCGACCGAGTTCTCGAGCGCCTGCGGGAAATCGGCGAAGAGCTCCGCCATCTCGGCCTGGGTGCGGAAGTATTGCGTGGGCCGGAATTCGCGCGGCCGGCGGTTGTCGCCGAGCACGTAGCCCTGCGCGATGCATACGCGCGCCTCGTGGGCCTGGTACTCCTCGCGCTTGATGAATTGCACGGGGTGGGTCGCCACGACCGGCAGGCGAAGTTCCGAAGCGAGGCTCACGATGGCGTTCACCATCGGCGCTGCGCGCGCGGGGTCCACCCGCTGGATTTCCAGGTAGAAGGCCTGCGGGAAGTCCGCCTCCCAGTCGCGCGCGAGGGCCAGGGCCTGCTCGCGATTGCCGCTCGCGAGCGCCATGCCCACGTCGCCGCGGTCGAAGCCGGCGAGCGCGACGAGCCCGGTGAGGCCCTTCAGCCACTCGCGGCGCACCTCGGCGCGCCCCCGCCAATGGTTCTCGGCGTGCGCGCGCGTGAGCACGTCGCACAGGTGCAGGTATCCGGCGCGATTGCGCGCCAGCAGCGCCATGCGGTACGGCGTGTCGCGATTGCGATCGTTCGTGAGCCACAGGTCCACGCCGATGACCGGTTGGACACCCTGGGCGCGCGCGGCCTCGTAGAACTTGATCGCGCCGAAGAGGTTGGCCGCGTCCGTGATGCCCAAGGCCGGCATGCCGTCGGCCGCGGCCGCGGCGACGGCGTCGTCGACGCGCGCCATCCCGTCGGCGATCGAGTACTCGGTATGGAGGCGGAGGTGGACGAAGCGGGCAGCGGCCATGCGGCCCTAATTATCGCCTTTCGGCGAAGAATCGGCGCAGCATCGCGCCGCATTCCTCGGCCAGCAATCCGCCCGTGAAGACGCCGTGGTGGTTCCAATGGGCGATGGAAGGAAGGTCCACGATGCTGCCGCACGCGCCCGTCTTCGGATCGGTCGCGCCGAACGCCACGCGGGCAATGCGCGCGTGGACCATTGCGCCCACGCACATCGCGCACGGCTCGAGCGTCACGTACAGCTCGCAGCCGGGAAGCCGGTAGTTGGCGGCGCGGGCCGACGCGTCCCGCAGCGCGACGATTTCCGCGTGGGCCGTGGGATCGTGGCTGGAAATGGGGCGATTGAAGCAGCGGCCGACGATCTGGCCGTCGCGCACGACGACGGCGCCCACCGGCACTTCGCCGGCGGCGGCGGCCTCGGCCGCGAGCGCGAGCGCCGCGCGCATGAAGTCTTCGGCATCCATCCGCCGTCCAGTATGGCATGTCATCATGGCTCGATTGGAGGTGTTGAGATGAAGCTGTCGACCGAATCGCGCCCTTGGCTTGGCGCCCTGCTCGCCGCGGCCGCCTTTGCCGCGCCGGCGGCGAGCGTGCGCGTGGAATTCACCGATCCCGCGAAGTTCACCGATATCGCCCGCGGCTACGGCGAGGAGCGCGACGCGACGCTCGAGGCGATCCGCCGCCATCTCGAGCAGGCCGGCGGCCGGCTGCTGCCGGCCGACGAGCGCCTCGCGGTCACCGTCACGGACGTGGACCGGGCGGGCAGCTACGAGCCCAGCCAGCGCTATTCGCGCGAGGTCCGCGTCGTGCGGCGAACCTACCCGCCGCGGATCGATTTCGACTTTCGCCTGACGCGCGGCGAGACGCTGCTGAAGGAAGGGCATCGCAGCCTGCGCGACACGACGTTCAACGAGTCGCTGCGCTACAAGGACGACGCGCTCGGGTACGAGAAGCAGATGCTCGACGACTGGCTGCGGAAGGAATTCGGCAAATGACCCGGATGCGCCTGCCCGCGGCACTCGCCGCGTCGCTCCTCGCGGTCGGAGCCGCGTTCGCCCAGGACTGGCCGGTGAAGCCCGTGAAGATGATCGTGCCGTTCCCGCCGGGCGGCGGGACCGACACCGTGGCGCGCCCCCTTGCCGCGAAGCTCTCGCAGCTGCTCGGCCAGCAGTTCGTCATCGACAATCGCGGCGGCGCCGGAGGCACCATCGGCGCGGCCGTGGCCGCGAAGTCGCCACCCGACGGCTATACCGTGCTGCTCTACGCGGTCCACGGCGCGGTCGCGCAATCGGCGTTCAGGAATCGCTCGTACGACCTGGAGAAAGATCTCGTCCCAGTGACCACCGCGGCGATATTTCCGGACGTGATCGTCGCCGCGAACCGCGTGCCGGCCAAGACGCTGCCCGAGCTCATCGCCTTCGCCCGGTCGAATCCCGGCAAGGTGAACTGCGGCTCCGCGGGCAACGGCACGTCGCGGCACCTGTCCTGCGAGATGTTCAACCTCGCGGGCGGTTTCCAGGCGACGCACGTCCCGTACAAGGGCACGGGCCCCGCGACGACCGCGCTGCTCGCAGGCGAGATCGACTACATCTTCGAGGCCCTGGGCAGCGCCGCGTCGTTCATCCGCGCCGGCAGCATCCGCGCGATCGCCGTCACCTCGCCCCGGCGCTCGCCGTCCTTCCCCGACATCCCGACCGCGATCGAGTCCGGCCTGCCGGGCTTCGAGGTCACGTCGTGGTACGGCCTGTGGTTCCCGGCCGGTACGCCGCGCAACATCGTCGACAAGTTGCGCGCGGCGGTAGTGAAGGCGTTCGAGGACCCGGAAATGAAGGAGCTTTGGTTCAAGCTCGGCGCCGAGCCCGGCGGCGCCGCGACAGAAGAGTTCCGCGACCTGGTGTCCCGCGACGTCGCCAAGTGGGCGCGCGTCGTGAAGGAGGCGAAGGTGGTCGTGGAGTAGCGTCCGCCGGACGGTTCACTCCCACTCGATCGTCGCGGGCGGCTTCGAGGAGATGTCGTAGGTCACGCGGTTGATGCCGCGCACCTCGTTGATGATGCGGCTCGCGACCCGCCCAAGCAGGTCGTAGGGCAATGGCGCCCAATCGGCGGTCATGAAATCCGTCGTCTGCACGGCGCGCAAGGCGACCACGTAGTCGTAGGTGCGGCCGTCGCCCATGACGCCCACCGAGCGCACCGGCAGGAATACCGCGAAGGCCTGCGCGGTCTGGTCGTACCACGTGACGCCGTCCTCGTTCGTGGCCTTGCGCAGCTCCTCGATGAAGATCGCGTCGGCCCGGCGCAGCAGGTCGGCGAACTCGCGCTTCACCTCTCCCAGGATGCGCACGCCCAGGCCCGGCCCCGGGAAGGGGTGCCGATAGACCATCTCGCGTGGCAGTCCCAGCTCCACACCCAGCAGGCGCACCTCGTCCTTGAAGAGCTCGCGCAGCGGCTCGAGGAGCTTGAGGCTCAGCGACTCCGGCAGGCCGCCCACGTTGTGGTGCGACTTGATGGTCACCGCCTTCTTGGTCTTGGCGCCCGCGCTCTCGATCACATCCGGATAGATGGTGCCCTGGGCCAGCCATTTCGCGCGGGGCATCTTCTTCGCCTCGCGCTGGAATACCTCGACGAAGAGGCGGCCGATGATCTTGCGCTTCTGCTCCGGGTCCGTGACCCCGGCAAGCTCGCGGTAGAACTCGTCGGCGGCATTCACCCGGTCCACCTTCACGCCGAGGTGCTTCGCGAAGGTCTCCATCACCTGGTCGCCCTCGTTCAGGCGCAGCAGCCCGGTGTCGACGAAGATGCAGGTGAGCTGGTCGCCGATCGCCTTGTGGATGAGCGCGGCGGCGACCGCCGAATCCACGCCGCCGGAAAGCCCGAGGATGACTTCGTCGCGCCCCACGTCGTCGCGGATCTTCTGGATCGCGCGCGGGACGAATTGCGGCATGTTCCACGAAGGGCCGATTCCGCAGATCTCATGCACGAAGCGCGTGTAGATCGCACGCCCCTGCTTGGTGTGCGTGACCTCGGGATGGAACTGCACCGCGTAGAAGCGCCGCGACTCGTCGGCCATGCCGGCGATCGGGCACGCGTCGTTGGACGCGATCACCTTGAAGCCCGGCGGCACCGCGGTCACCTTGTCGCCGTGGCTCATCCAGACCTCGAGGTAGCCCTCGCCGTTGGCGCCCGCGCGGTCCTGGATGCCTTCGAGCAGCTTCGAGTGGCCCCGCGCGCGCACTTCGGCGTAGCCGAACTCGCGCACCTTGCCCGGCTCGACGACACCGCCCAGTTGCGCGGCCATCGTCTGCATGCCGTAGCAGATGCCCAGCACCGGGACGCCCTGCTCGAACGCGGCCTGGGGGGCACGCGCCTCGTGCTCTTCCAAGGTGGCCGAGGCGTGGCTGCCGGACAGGATGATCCCGCGCGGGTCGAACTTGCGGATGAATTCCGCATCGACGTCGTGCGGGTGGAGCTCGCAGTAAACGCCGGCCTCGCGCACGCGCCGCGCGATGAGCTGGGCGACCTGGGAGCCGAAGTCGAGGATGAGGATCTTGTCCATTCGATCCTCAGTCGACGTGGTAGTTGGGCGCTTCCTTCGTGATCTGCACGTCGTGCACGTGCGATTCGCGCATGCCCGCCGAAGTGATCTCCACGAACTGCGCCTTGGACCGCATCTCGTCGACGGTGCGGCAGCCGGTGTATCCCATGCTCGCGCGCACGCCGCCCATCAGCTGCTGGACGATGGCCGTCGCCGGACCCTTGTAGGGAATGCGGCCCTCGACGCCTTCGGGCACCAGCTTGTCGGCGTTGTTCTCCGCATCCTGGAAGTAGCGGTCGCTCGAACCCTTTTGCATCGCCCCGATGGAGCCCATGCCGCGATACGACTTGTAGGAGCGTCCCTGGAAGAGCTCGATCTCGCCGGGCGCCTCCTCGCTGCCGGCGAAGAGGCTGCCCAGCATCACGCTGCCGGCGCCGGCGGCGATCGCCTTGGCGATGTCGCCCGAGTAGCGAATGCCGCCGTCGGCGATGCAGGGCACGTCCAGCGCGGCGAGCGCCTCGGCGACGTGCTGGATCGCCGTGATCTGCGGAACTCCCACGCCGGCGACGATGCGCGTCGTGCAGATGGAGCCCGGGCCGATGCCGACCTTCACGCCATCGGCGCCGTGGTCCACGAGCGCCTTGGCCGCATCGCGGGTGGCGATGTTGCCGCCCACCACCTGCATCTGGGGAAAGCTCTTCTTCACCCACTTCACGCGGTCGAGCACGCCTTGGGCATGGCCGTGCGCGGTGTCCACCACGATCACGTCCACGCCGGATTCGACCAGGGCGGCCACGCGCTCCTCGGTGCCCTCGCCCACGCCGACGGCAGCGCCCACGCGCAAGCGGCCGAACTGGTCCTTGCAGGCGTTCGGGTGCTCGGACGACTTCAGGATGTCCTTCACGGTGATGAGGCCGCGCAGCTCCCAGTCGCCGTTGATGACCAGGACGCGCTCCAGGCGGTGGCGGTGCATGAGGCCCTTGGCCTCGTCGAGGCTCGCGCCTTCCTTCACCGTCACGAGCTTGTCGCGCGGCGTCATGATGTTCTTGACCGGCTGGTCGAGGTTGTCCTCGAACCGCAGGTCGCGGTTGGTGACGATGCCGACGACGCGCTTGCCGTCCAGGACGGGAAGCCCGGAGATGCGGTGCCGGCGGGTGATCTCGGCCACGTCGCGCACGCTCATCGTCGGCGAGACCGTGATCGGTTCCTTCACCACGCCGCTCTCGAAGCGCTTGACCTTCGCCACCTCGGCGCCCTGCGCCTTGGGTGACATGTTCTTGTGGATGATGCCGATGCCGCCTTCCTGGGCGAGCGCGATCGCCAGGCGCGACTCGGTCACCGTGTCCATGGCGGCCGAGAGCAGCGGGATGTTCAGGTGGATCGTGCGGGTGATGCGGGTGGTGAGGCTGACTTCGCGGGGCAGGACGCTGGAGTGGGCAGGAACGAGCAGGACGTCGTCGAACGTGAGCGCTTTTTGGATGACGCGCATTACAAACCCTCGCCGCAAAACGAAATTATACAGATCGGCCCCAACCCGGACAACCGAGCGCCCCTCGCGAGCGTTGCTGTGAGGTGTCGAATTGACGCTCACCCCGTTTCTCGATAGGGTTATGTAAATGCTTGAAAGATCAAAGTTTTGGTGGGCCGCTTTAGGGGTGGTCGCCGCCGGCTGCGCGATGAACGAACCGAAGCCCGAGCCGCCCGCCGCGCCACCGTCCGCGCAGGCCGCGGTCGCGCCTTCCGCGCCGCCGGTGGACACCGCCGCCGAGGAGGCGAAAGCCCTCCTCGCGCAAGCGGAAACCGACGTGCAGCGCGCGCGCGCCAAGCGCGCGTTGTGGTCGAAGGCCTGGGAAGACCTGGTGGCCGCGCGACAGGCCGCCGCGCAGAAGGACCACGCGCGCGCGAGCCGGCTCGCGCGCCGCGCGAGCGAGCTCGCCGTGCTGGGGCTGGAGCAGCTGGCGTACCCGCCGGTCCGTTGACGAATCGATTCACGAGGGAGGACAGACCCATGAAACGTTGGATGATCCTGGCGGTCGTTGCGGCATTCGCGTGGCCGGCCGCGCACGCGCAGCTCTACAAGTACGTGGACAAGAACGGCAAGACGGTCTACTCGGATTCGCCGCCGCCGGACGTGGACAGCAAGCAGATCCGCGTGCAGCCAAGCGGCGGCCCGTCCGACGCGCCGTCCGCGAAGACCGCCGTGCAGCGCGACAAGGATGCGGACAAGGCGCGCAAGGACCTGGCGAAGAAGTCCGAGAAGGACTCCAAGGACGCGGAGCGCCAGGCGAAGATCCAGGAGCGGTGCAACTACCTCAAGTCCGACCTCGCCACCTACGAAGGCGGCGTGCGCCTCAAGCGCACCAACGAGAAAGGCGAGCAGGAATTCATGACGGACGAGCAGATCGAGGCCGCGAAGGCGCGCACGCGCCGCGAGATGGACGAGGCGTGCAGCCAGAAATAGCGCGAGCGGCGCGCTGGGCACTCGCCACAGCGCTCGTCGCCGCGGCGCCGTGCGCAGTCGGGATCGAGCTGGGCGAGGCGCGCGTGCGCTCCTCGCTTGGCGAGCCCCTCGACGCGCGCATCCCCTTTCGCCTCGCCGCCGGTGAGTTCGCCGACGCGAGCTGCTTCGCCCTGGTTCGCGATTCCGCCGACGGCCCCGGGGCGTTGGGCGAAGGCATCCTTACGATCGAACGGCGCCGGGGCGAGGCCGCGTTGCGCGTCCGTACCGTCGCTCCGGTCATGCAGCCAACCATCACCCTGCGCGTGCGCGCCACGTGCCCCGGCGAGCCCACGGGCGCAACGAAGCACCTGACGCTGGTCCTCGGGGCGCTCGCAGGGGCCACGCCTTCGCCGGTGCAACTGCCTGCCGTGGTCGCGCAATTGCGTGCCCACTCCGGCGACACGCTCGAGGCAATCGCAGCGACCGTGAATCCGCAGGCGGGCGAGGCGAGGCGTCGTTACCTCGCCGGCCTGCGCCAGCTCAACCCCTCGCTCGGCGGGAGCCCGATCGCGGAAGGCACGCAGGTCGCGCTCCCGGATCCACGCACCATTCGCCCGACGCGCGAGGAGACACGCGTCGCCGCGGCGCCCCGCGAGCGGCCGCAGCCGCCTGAACGCGCGCCATCGGCCGAGGCGCCTAAGCCTCCCGCCGTGCGCGCGCCTCGCCAGACCGCGCGGCGCCCGGCGCCCGCGCCGAAGGCCGCGATCGCCAAGGCCGAATCCTCCGCCTCGCCACCGGCGCCAACCGTCACGGAGCGAGCCCCCGCGCAGGAAAAGCCCGCACCCAGGACGCTCGCCAAGCCGGCCCCGCGCACGCCTGCGGCTCCGGGCTCGCCATTCGTGCTCAAGCTTTCCTCGTCGGAGGTCGACCTTTCGCGCAGCCGCCTGATCGACGATCGCCAGCGCGCGCAGCTGCGCGAGCGTCTGCTCATCCTCGACGCGGACGACCAGGTCGCCGCGATGCTGTCGATGCGCAACAGCCTGCGCCAGCTCGAGGCGCGCGTGGCCGAGATGCAGCTGAAGCTCGATGCGATGCCGGCCTCGCTCGCTGCGCGCACGCCCACGCCGCTGAAGGTCGAGCCGCCCAAAGTCGAACCGCCCAAGGCCGAAGTCACACCACCGAAGCCCGAGCCGCCGAAAGCGGCAGTCGCACCGCCGAAGCCCGAGCCGCCGAAGGTGGAGATCGCCACG
>Ga0136846_1209038_pt1 | contig 10064 bp, 7 predicted proteins | sample HopSoiMetagenom2_FD_96841 | JGI IMG/M metagenome (GOLD analysis project Ga0136846, IMG submission 96841) | Grasslands soil microbial communities from Hopland, California, USA - 2 Assembly 2016 (version 4) | ecosystem: Environmental > Terrestrial > Soil > Grasslands | place: USA: Hopland... | reverse complement strand
GCACGCCGTCGAAGCGCCGGTGCGCTGGGTCCATATCTCCGAGCTGGAGGACCCAACGCCGTGGCTCTCCGGCGGGGAGCTGATGCTGACCACCGGGATCCCCCTCACGAGCGCCGCTAAACAACGTGCCTTCGTCGGCTTGCTCGCCGACCATAACCTCGCGGGGCTCGGCTTCGGCACCGGCTTCAACCACGACAAGATCCCGAAAGCACTGGTCGAGGAGGCGAAGAAACGCGACTTCCCGCTCTTCGAGGTTCCCTACTCGACGCCGTTCATAGCGATCACCGAGAAGGCCTTCGCCCGCCTCGTCAACGAGCAGTACGAGGTGCTGCAGCGCGGCATCGCCGTGCAGCGGCGGCTCGAGCGGCTGGTCCTCGAAGAGCGCGGCCTGGAGGAGATCGTGGCGACGATCGCCTCTGCGGTCGGCGGCACGGTGGCGATCCTCGGGGGGAGAGGCGAGCGCCTCGCCGGGCGTGGCTTCCGCCGCGAGCTCTCCGCCGAGGTGGTCAAGGCGATCCGCGAGGAAGCCCTCTCGCACACCGCCGACGGACACCCCTTTGTTCCAGGCCACCCAGCGATCGCCGGCCGCGCCCTCGCCCATCCGGTGATCTCTCCCGGCGGCGGACCGCCGCAGGCCTGGGTCGTGATCGTCCGCGACTCCGGTGGCCTCGGCGACTTCGAGCGGCTGATCCTGCAGCAGGCGGTCGCGGTCGTCGCGCTGGAGCTGATGCGCCGCCGCGTCGCCCGCGAGACCGAGCGCCGCCTCGCCGGCGACGTCCTCGCCGGGGCGCTCGGCGGACGGCTCGAGCCCTCGGAGCTGCGCCGCCGCCTCGAGCCCTTCGGCATCGGTGACGAAGCAGCCGTGCTCGTCTTCTCGCTCGACGATCCGGCTGCCGCCGAGCCGGTGCTCGAGCGTGCCCTGGCAGCCGATGCCTGTCCGGCGGTGGTGGCGCCGCACGCCAGCGGCCGCCGCGAGCTGCTCTGCGCAGTCGTCGATGCAGCCGACCGGGATCCCGTCGACCTTGCAGCCGACGCCCGCAAAGCGCTCACCGTCGATCGCGGGACGGTCCGCGCGGCGGCCAGCCGCCCTGCCGCGCCGGAGATGCTGCGCCACTCCTTTCACGAGGCCCGCTGCGCCCTCGAGGCAACCGCGATCGACAATGGCAGCGCCCCCGAGGTCGCCTCCTGGAAAGACCTCGGTGCCTTCACCCTGCTGCTCTCGATCCAGGACGACGAGGCGCTGAAGCTCTACTGCGACAGCGTCCTTGGCCCGATCGAGGAGGGCGACGAGGAGTACGGCGGGGAGCTGCTCCGCTCCTTGGAGGCCTTCATCGAACAAAACGGCCAGTGGGAGCGGGCTGCGCGCGAGGTCTACTGCCACCGTCACACGCTGCGCTACCGGATGCGCAGGGTCGAGGAGCTGACCGGACGCGACCTCTCCCGCGCCCACGACCGGATCGAGTTCTGGCTGGCGATCCGAGCACGGGAGCTGGTGACGTGAAGGTAGGCGTGCCCAGGGAGATCAAGCCCGACGAGTACCGGGTGGCGATCACGCCGGCAGGAGTCCGCGAGATGGTGGAGCACGGCCATGAAGTGCTGATCGAGGCAGGGGCGGGAGAGGGCAGCGCGATTTCCGACGCTGACTTCGAGGCGCAGGGCGCTCGCATGCTCTTCGATGCAGCCGCGGTCTTCGCGAACGCCGAGATGGTGATGAAGGTGAAGGAGCCGCAGCCGGCCGAGGTCGAGATGCTGCGCCCCGGGCAGCTTCTCTTCACCTATCTGCACCTCGCTCCCAATCCCGATCTGACCCGGGATCTCTGCGGCTCAGGGGCGACCTGCATCGCCTACGAGACGGTCGAGGACGCGCGCGGTCGCCTGCCGTTGCTGGCGCCGATGAGTGAGATCGCCGGCAAGATCGCCACCCAGGCCGGCGCCTTCATGCTGGAGAAGCCGCTCGGTGGACGCGGCATCCTGCTCGGCGGTGTGCCCGGTGTCGCCGCCGCGAACGTGATGGTGATCGGCGGCGGCGTGGTCGGCATGAACGCCACCTTCATCGCGATCGGGATGGAGGCAGACGTCTTCGTCTTTGACAAGTCGATCGATCGGCTGCGCGAACTCGAGACCAGCTTCGCCGGGCGCTGTTCGACTGTGTTCTCGACCACGCTGGCGGTTGAGGAGATGCTGCCGCGCGCCGACCTGGTGATCGGTGCGGTCCTCGTTCACGGCGCCCGCGCCCCCTTTGTCGTGCGCCGTGAGCAGCTGGCGCTGATGAAGCCCGGGGCGGTCCTGGTCGACGTCGCGATCGACCAGGGCGGTTGCTTTGAGACCTCGCGCCCGACGACGCACAAGGCGCCGACCTTCGAGGTCGATGGGATCACCCACTACTGCGTCGCCAACATGCCCGGCGCCGTTCCGATCACCTCGACCCACGCGCTCACCAACGCGACTCTGCCCTACTCGATCGCCCTGGCCGACGAGGGCGTCGCCGGGGCGATCCGGCGTGACCCGGGCCTGCGGCCCGGCGTCAACGTCGCCGCCGGCGTGGTCACTCACCCGGCGGTTGCCGAAGGGGTCGGGGTGAGCTGCGTCCGGGTAGAGGAGGCGCTGAACCTGGAAACCACCGCTGACGGGCACGAAAGTGGAGCGATGGACGGCTTTGAGGCCCGTCGGCCGCAACCTGTGGAGGCGGATGACTGATGGCTACGGCAGAGAAGACGAAGCTGCGGAACTTCATCGGCGGCAAGCCCGTCGATCCGGCTGACGGTGGGACGGAGGACGTGCTCAACCCGGCCACCGGCTCGGTGATCGCCTCGGCGCCGCTCTCGACCAAGGCCGATGTCGACGCCGCAGTCGCCGCGGCCAAGGGCGCTTTCCCCGGCTGGGCCGCGACGCCCCCCGGGGAGCGGGCGCGGGCGCTGCTCAAGATCGCCGACATGATCGAGGAGCGCGGCGAGGAGATCGCCGACCTCGAGGCCGCCGACGCCGGCAAGCCGCGCGGTGCGGTGGTGGAAGACGAGATACCGGTGATGGCCGACAACCTGCGCTTCTTCGCCGGTGCGGCGCGCACGATGGAGGGTCGCGCCGCTGGGGAGTACATGGCCGGACACACCTCCTTTGTGCGCCGCGAGCCACTCGGCGTCGTCGCCCAGATAACGCCCTGGAACTACCCGCTGATGATGGCGATCTGGAAGATGGGCCCGGGGCTTGCCGCCGGGAACGTCCAGATCCTCAAGCCCGCCGAGACGACCCCATTGAGCACTCTGCTCTTCGCCGAGTGGTGCGCGGAGTTCTTGCCGGCGGGGGTCTTCAACGCGATCGGGGGGCACGGCGAGCCGACCGGGGCCGAGCTGGTCACCCACCCCGATGTGGCGATGGCCTGCCTGACCGGATCCCCGCCGACCGGCAAGTGGATCGCCAAGGCGGCGGCCGACACCTTGAAGCGCGTGCACCTCGAGCTCGGCGGCAAGGCGCCGGTGGTGATCTTCGACGACGCCGACATGGAGGCGGCGATGGAGACGATCGCCGGCACCGGCTACTACAACGCCGGCCAGGACTGCACCGCGGCCACCCGCGTGCTCGCCGCGCAAGGGGTCTATGACGATGTCGTCAACGGCCTCGCCGGCGAAGCCAAGGGCCTGGTCCTCGGCGACACGTTGGCTGCTGACACAACGCTCGGCCCGCTTAATTCACAGCGTCAGCGCGAGCGGGTCGAGGGCTTCCTCGAGCGCAAGCCCGGCAATGCCGAGATCGTCACCGGCGGGGTCGAGCCCGACCTTCCAGGTTTCTTCCTCGAGCCGGCTGTGGTCGCCGGCCTCGAACAGGGAGACGAGATGGTCCAGGACGAGATCTTCGGGCCGGTGATCACGGTGCAGCCGTTCAGCGACGAGGCGAAGGCGATCGAGTGGGCCAACGGCACCCGCTACGGGCTCGCCTCGTCGGTCTGGACCCGCGATGTGGGCCGGGCGATGCGGGTTGCCAATGCGCTCGAGTTCGGCTGCGTCTGGGTCAACGACCACATTCCGCTCGTCTCCGAGATGCCGCACGGTGGCTTCAAGCAGTCCGGCTACGGCAAGGACCTGTCTGTCTATGCGCTCGAGGACTACACCGAGATCAAGCATGTAATGATCAATCTGGAATGAGGACCGCCATTGCAGGGATGGCGCTCGCCGCAGTCGCGTTCATCGCCGCTGCGCCGGCTGCCAATGAGACCGTGGACGAACCGCCGCGCTGCCATGGGCGGCTCGCCAAGATCGTCGGTACCGAAGCTGACGACGTGCTGCGCGGGACGCCGGGGCGGGACGTGATCTGGGGCGGAGGTGGCGACGACACGATCCTTGGCAGCCTCGGCAACGACCTGCTCTGCGGCGGACCCGGGGCGGACCTGATCCACGGCGGTCGCGGCAACGACCTCGCCGACGGTGGCGCCGGTGACGATGACCGGGTAATCGGCGACCTCGGCGACGACAAGCTGCTCGGCGGCAGTGGCGACGCCGACGAAGTGGCCGGCAGTCTCGGCATCGACACTCTCAGTGGCGGTCCCGGTAACCTCGACCTGGTCCACGGTGACTACGGCTATGACCGCATGGACGGTGGTCCCGGCCAGGCCGACATCGCCTCCTTCGCCACCGATGTCGGGGCCGGGCGAGACGGTGGCGTCAAGGTCTCCCTCGCCAAGCACCGCGCCAAAGGGGACGGCCACGACCGCCTCTTTCGCTTCGAGAGCCTCGAAGGGTCGGCCTTCGAAGACATCTTGGTCGGGAACGGCCAGGGAAACGTCATCGAGGGCGGCGCCGGAAACGATGTGATCCGCGGCGGCGGCGGCCCGGACCATCTTCTCGGCGGACAGGGAACGGATCGCTGCCAGGGCGCCAAAGGCAAGATCTCCTCATGCGGAAAGGAAGCGAAGCTGAAAGCCTCAGCCTACGTCGAAGTCGATCCCGCAAGCGGAGGCGGCGGAGGTTTGGAGCTGATCGGCGGAGGCGGTCGGGACCGTTTCGTCATCGCCTTGAATGAAGCAACTTCCACCTTCGGGGTGACTGCCGCAAAGGGAATCGCGGTGGGCCAGGGCTGCTCCCGGATAAGCGCCAGGCAGGCAAGTTGCGCCACCGGAGGGCCCGCCCGCTGGGTTATGGCCGATCTGGGCCCGGGCAACGACAGCCTCATCGTCGAAGGCTCCCTGTCGGCAGCGCAGAACGTCCGCATCGCCGGCGGTCTCGGCGACGACCTGATCAAAGGTGGTGCTGAGGACGACTTGATCGAGGCCGGTTACGGCGCCGACCGCCTCTATGGCGGCGCCGGAGCCGACGGGCTGATCGGCAGCACGCCAGGGCCGACGTTCCTCTACGGCGGCTCCGATGGCGACCTGCTGGCAGCCGGCGGAGGCTGTGCCGGCGGCGCCCTGGTCGGTGGCACGGGTCGCGACGACGCCTCGTTTGCCGAGACGCCGGCGCATCCCGGAGTTCTCCACATCTCCTTCCCTGTCCACGCGGCTTGGATCGATGCCGTGCGCGGCTGTCACCGGGTCCATCTCTCGCCTACCGATGAGGACATGGAGGGCTCTTTTGACTGGGACATCCTGGTGGGCGATGGCCGCGCCAACGCGATGCTGGGCCAGCCTGGCCGCGACCGCTTCTACGGCGGCGGCGGCGAAGACGTGGTCGATGCCCGCGACGGTGAGCGAGACTTCTCAATCCAGTGCGGCCGTGGTCGCGTGCCGAAGAAAAAGGGGCAGCCGATTCACGGCACTCCGACGGGACGAGCCCTGACCGACGCCTTCGATCCCGGCCCAGCCCTTTGTGCGATCGCCAAACACGGCAAGCCCGTCGACGGGCTTGGCAACGCCGCCGGCGGCTAGGCGGTTGATTCCGCGACTCGCTGTTTAACGGCTGCGACCGTCGCCGTTCGCTACAGCGCAGGCCTCCTCGGCGCCGATAAACGGCGCGAGGGTGACGTAGGCGGCCAGCGGGGCGACCTCGTGCATCCCCTCGGCGCCGCCGCGCTTGACTTGGTCGTAGATCATCGAGTAGATAGCGCCGCCGATCGCCTCGGCGGCGATCGGGCTGACGTCCGGCTTGAGCTCGAAGCCTGGGACCAGCAGGGCTTCCATCGTCGTCATCACCTGGTCGCGCTGTTCCAGGGCCCGCCGGCCGGCGGCGTAGACGTCGACCGCGCCGAGGGTCGTGTACTCGGGCTCGGCGGCGCAGAAGGCAAACATTGCGCCGAAGGCGCCGCGAACGGCATGGGGCCAGTCGGTGGCGCGGCGAAAGGCCGGCAGTGTCGTCGCCAGCATCTGCGCAGAGCCGCTGTCGACGGCGGCCAGCATCGCCTCCTCCTTGTCGGTGAAGTTGGCGTAGAAGGTGGAGAGGGAGATCGAGGCTCGGGCGGCGATGTCGCCGATCGTCATCGCCGGATACCCCTTCTCGGCGACCACTGAGGCGAGCGCGCGCAGGATGCGCTCAACCGGGTCATAGCCGTTGGACGATCCGCCGTGCTGCGCTGCGCCGCCGCGCGGGCGGCGCAGCGGCTCGGGCGGCGGCGGGTACGTTGCCAGCCAGTCCCACATCTGTGGAACCAGCTCGAGCAGCTCCTCCTCTTCGTGCCGGTAGAGACGGCTGTGGATCACCTTGCGAATCCCGCCGACCAACGCACGCACGATCTCCGGCGGCATTTCCTCGCGGCCGGGGACCTGATCGAGGGTGGCGGATAGGAATGCCTGCACCCCATCGGTGGTGCGGTCGATCTCTTCGATTGCCCGCGGGCCGGCGGCGTAGATCTCGACCAGGCACATTCGTGCCGCCGACGCCTGTTCGACGATCAGTTGAATGAAGGCATCGAAGGCCTGGCGGGCGCGGACTTCGTCAGGTGGCGGCCCGCCTTCGCCGAAGATTCCGCCGACGGTGGGGCCGACGAACGCCCCCAAAGCGGCGAGCAGGCACTCCTCCTTGTCGCTGAAATGCGCGTAGAAGGCGCTTCGTGAGACCCCCGACAGCTCGAGCAGATCCTCGACCCGGGTGCCGTTGTAGCCCTTCTCGGCGACGACCGCGACTAGAGCGGCAAAGAGCCGCTCGCGCTGATTGCGCGCCACCTCCTCGGCCGGCAAGCGTTGTCCAGGCTGCAGCCTGCGCTCGCGCAGTGTGCCCGCGTCCCCCCACGGCGTCCTCACCATCTCGACCGGACGATAACCGGCCATAGCTTCACCTCCGCGGTCCGTTGCAGCCCAAGTTTGCTAGATGGTATGGCCGGTTCTTCTGGAACGCAAGTATTCCCTATTAGGAGAAGGAAGCTTTTCCCTTTGCTGGAGCCAAGGAGCTTCGATCATCGGCCAGCCTTAACACAAAAGGGCATCCCCAGGCTTGATTTTTCCGTAAGGCTATGTTCTTATACCTGCAGGCCATCGATGCCGCAGCAAAGCCGGATTCCCTGCCGGCATCGCCGCCGTCGGTCCCCCTGCCGACGGTGAGCAGAGAACAAACAATGGACCCGGGCTCGGCGCCTCCCTCGTCGGCCCGGGCCGTTTGTTCAGTTGAACTAGGCTTCGGCCATGGCCCGGAGCCCAAGCGAGGACGAGGCAGCGGCGATCGCGGCTGCGATCGAGCGATTCCGCGCCGAGACGGCGCCGGCGCCTGGCGGTGAGGGCGAGTCGATCAGCCCGTGGCAGCGGGCGGCGCTCGTTGAGGGAGTCAGCGCGAAGGGCACTGTCGAGGACTCAGAAGGAGGAACCAGATGGCCGTCGTGAAGATCATCGAGTTGGTAGGCAGTTCCAAAACGTCCACCGACGATGCCGCTAAACAGGCGCTGAGCCAGGCGCAGGGCACCTTGCGCAACATTCGAGCGGTTGACATCGTCTCCACCGGCATCCGTGGGGAAAATCTCGATGAGTATCGCGCTCACGTTCGGGTGGCTTTCCTTATTGAGGGGACGGATATCGACTAGCGACGGTGGGGAGGGGCGAGGCGCCCCTCTCGCAAGACGTTGGCTAGATTCCCTTCTATGAGCGACGGGCCACCCGAAGTTTCGCGCGAGGAAGCTCAGGAGCTTGTTGATGCCGGGGCGCAGTTGGTTGATGTGCGGGCTGAGCATGAGTGGGAGATGGGGCGGATTGCGGGTGCTGAGCATCTGCCGTTGGCTGAGCTTGCCGATCGGACATCTGAGATCGACAGGGATCGGCCGGTTGTTCTCTACTGCCGCGGTGGCAATCGTTCGACGATGGCTACGGAAGCTTTGGCTGCCGAGGGGTATGACGCCAAGAAGCTCAGCGAGGGCATCGTCGGTTGGGCTGAGGCGGGGTTGCCACTCGAGCCTGAGGGCGGCCAGGTTGCTGAGTCAGGCGAGGCTGCGGCCATCCTCCACGCTCAAAAGAGGCTGCCCCCGCGCTAAATACCCTAATCCCTGTCAGGTTTTGCTATTTTCCTGGCATGGAGGTTGCAGTCGATCAGGCGAAGGAGCAGCGCGGCAAAGGCCGCACCGGCACTCTGGAGAACCCGGAGACCTACCGGAACGTCCCCGGCCACATCATTCCGATCATCGAGCGCGAGTTCGACGACTTCGAAAACGAAGCCGAGGAGTTCCTCGCCGGCAAACGGGTCGAAGACGAGTTCATCGGCTTCCGCCTCAAGCAGGGCGTCTACGGCCAGCGCCAGGCCGACGTGCAGATGGTGCGCGTCAAGCTTCCGTTCGGCGGAGTCACCCCACAGCAGATGGAGGCCTTCGCCAGCGTGGTCGAGAAGTACGCCCCGCTCAACAAGGGCCACATCACGACCCGGCAGAACATCCAGATCCACCACATACCGCTGCGCGACATGGAGTCGCTGCTTCGCGAGATCGCCGAGGCCGACCTCTCCTCTCGCGAGGGCTGCGGCAACACGGTGCGCAACGTCACCGGCGACCCATGGGCCGGTGTCGCCCCCGACGAGATCTTCGACCCGACTCCCCACGCAGGCGCCTATGCCCGCTACTTCGTCCGTCACCCGACGACGCAGCTGATGCCGCGCAAGATCAAGACCGCGTTCAGCGGCTCCGACGAGGACCGCGCGATCACCGGCATCCACGACATCGCCTTCCTCTCGCGGGAGCGGGACGGCGTCAAGGGTTTTGAGGTTCGCGTTGGTGGCGGCACCTCGATCATGGCCCGCGTCGCGCCGACCCTCTACGACTTCGTCGAGGCCGACAACGGCGATTACCTCAAGGTTTCCGAGGCAGTGCTGCGCATCTTCGACCGGCAGGAGTGGCTGCGGGCCAACCGCGCCCGCGCCCGGATCAAGGTTCTGATCGACAAGATCGGGATCGACGCCTTTCGCGAGCAGGTCGACGCCGAGCTCGAGGGCGACTGGGTCGAGGAGCGTGACTTCGACGTCGAGCGGCTGCGCTTCGAGGACGACGAGCAGGCCAACGCCCCAGCTGTGCCGCCGACCGCGGCCTCGCCCAACGGCGACCGTTCCCAATTCGACCGCTTCGTCGAAGGCAACGTGCAGGCGCAGCGTCAGGAGGGCTTCTCGGCGGTCGAGGTGAAGATCGAGCGCGGCGACCTGACTCCGGAGCAGTTCCGCGGCCTCGCGGCGATCATGCGCGAGTTCACCGGCGGCTACGCCCGCAGCACGGTGCAGCAGAATTTGGTCCTGCGCTGGGTTCGCGAGGAGGCGCTCTATGACCTCTGGCAGCGACTCGGCGAGCTCGGGCTCGACGAGGCCGGCGCCGATGAGATCACCGACGTTGTTAGCTGCCCCGGCACCGACAGCTGCAAGATGGGCATCACCAGCTCCATGGGTCTCAACCGGGCGATCAAGGAGCGTCTCCAGGCGATGGAGATCACCGACGAGCTGACCCGCAAGATCCACATCAAGATGAGCGGCTGCCCGAACGGCTGCAGCCAGCACCACATCGCCAACATCGGCTTCTACGGCGCCTCACTGAAGGTCGGTGCGCGCCAGATCCCCGCCTACATCCAGCACATCGGAGGTCGCTACGAGGGTGGCGAGGTGGTCTTCGGCACGCGGCTGAAGTCGCGCCTCCCCGCCAAGCGAGTCCCCGAGGCGGTCGAGCGCTGGGTGCGCCTCTACGAGGCAGAG
>Ga0136846_1236612_pt1 | contig 10066 bp, 5 predicted proteins | sample HopSoiMetagenom2_FD_96841 | JGI IMG/M metagenome (GOLD analysis project Ga0136846, IMG submission 96841) | Grasslands soil microbial communities from Hopland, California, USA - 2 Assembly 2016 (version 4) | ecosystem: Environmental > Terrestrial > Soil > Grasslands | place: USA: Hopland... | reverse complement strand
GAGATCGTGGAAGAGGACCTTAAGAACGGCAGGTATAAACAGATCATTACGCGGTTTCCACCGGAACCGAATGGATACCTGCATATTGGTCATGCCAGCAGTATCTGTCTCAATTTCGGATTGACAAAAAAATATGGGGGCTATACAAATCTCCGCTTTGATGATACCAATCCTGCCACGGAAGAAACAGAATATGTAGAGAGCATCAAGGAAGATGTAAAATGGCTGGGATTTGAGTGGAAACATGAACTCTATGCCTCTGATTATTTTGACCAGTTATTCGAATATGCAAAAAAGCTGATAAAGAAAGGCCTGGCTTATGTAGATGACAGTACCAGCGAAGAAATGGCCGCACAAAAAGGAACACCTACAGAACCCGGAAAGAACAGTCCTTATCGCAATCGCTCCATTGAAGAAAACCTGGATTTGTTTGAACGCATGGAAGCAGGTGAATTTCCTGATGGAAGCAGGACCCTCCGCGCAAAGATCGATATGGCTCATATCAATATGATTATGCGTGATCCCGTGCTGTACCGGATCAAGCATGAACATCATCACCGCACAGGAGACAAATGGAATGTTTATCCGATGTATGATATGGCCCATGGGCAAAGTGATGCCATGGAACACATAACTCATTCTATCTGTACGCTTGAATTTGTTCCGCATCGTGAGCTGTATGACTGGCTGATTGAAAAGCTCGAGATATATCCTTCCCATCAATATGAGTTTGCCCGCCGCAATATCAATTACACCGTTACCAGCAAACGGAAACTAATGCAACTGGTAAATGAAAAATATGTGGCAGGCTGGGATGATCCCCGAATGTCTACCATCAGCGGTCTCCGCCGCAGAGGGTACACGCCAGAAAGCATTCGTGATTTTTGCGACAGGATAGGAGTGGCCAAAAGAGAAAATATGGTGGATGTGGGATTGCTTGAGTTTTGTGTGCGTGAAGACCTAAATAAGAAAGCGCTGAGAAGAATGGTAGTATTTGATCCACTCAAACTGGTTATCACTAATTACCCTTCAGGAAATGCTGAGGAATATTTGGAAACGGAGAATAACCCTGAAGACGAAAAGGCGGGAGTTCGCAAGATCCCATTCAGCAATGAACTATATATCGAACGGGAAGATTTCATGGAGAACCCTCCAAAGAAATATTTCCGGCTTGCACCCGGACAAATGGTGCGGCTCAAAAGCGCTTATATCATTAAATGTGATGAGGTGATTAAAGATGCATCAGGTAATGTAACTGAGCTGCATTGTTCTTATATCCCGGAAAGCAGGAGTGGGAATGACACTTCAGGAATCAATGTAAAGGGTACTCTGCACTGGGTAAGTGTAAAGCATGCCATTACAGCGGAGGTGAGATTATATGATCGCCTGTTTAAAGTAGAAGACCCAACTGATGAAGCCGGTGATTTCAAAGATTATATTAATCCTGAATCTTTACATGTAGTAGCTGCAGCGTTTGCAGAACCTGAATTGAAGAATGCTAAATTCGAAGAGCGTTACCAGTTCATTCGAAAAGGATATTTCACCCTGGATAAGGATAGCAGTACCAGTGGCATTGTTTTTAATCGCACCGTAACACTGAAAGATAGCTGGAAGCCTGCACCCGCAGCTACGGGAAAAAAGGAAGGCAAATAATTCTGATCAGAATATTTGTTGAATTAATCCAGATTTCACCTATTTCTTGAATTAATCCCGATTGCTATCGGGATTTGGTGAAAGTGTATGGATCATACTCTACAAAATCATTCGCTTTTACCTCTACTGAATTTACTTTGCCATTGCTGGTATTAAATTTCACAACAAATACTCCGTAAAGTACATTCTCATATTGAAGCAGCCATTCGTCCTTTTCGAGATAGCTGAGATTGGCCACCAGGTCCCTGTGACTGTTAAACCGGGCTACAAGATGACCGTCTTTTTGGGTCATCGTCATGGTTCCGTATAACTCATTTGCGTACTCACCTGTATATTCCGTTAGGGCCAATGGAGGTTTGGCGCCAACCTTCAATTTTTCTTTCCAGGCTGCCAGCTTTTCCAGCTGTTCTTTTCTTTCGCCCTGTGATGGTGCAAGCATCTGTTTACTCCGGTTTACCCAGGGCACACCCAGATAAGCATCCAGTACCTGGTAGCGAAGTGCCTCAAAAAAACTCTGGTTATCATTATTCGTAAGGATGGCAATACCCAGCTTTTCCTCCGGCACAAAGCAGACATTACTAACCATTCCGCCAGCCCCGCCAGTATGCCAGTAGATCTGTTTTCCATTATAATCCGCAGAAAATAACCCCAAACCATATCCCCGGAAATGAATGGGGAATAATGCGGATTTGCGACTGTTAGTGATAATATTCACATCCCTTGTCTGTTGCAGAACGGGCCAGGGTAGAATTCGTTTGCCATTATACCTGCCGCTGTCTAATTGAAAAAACAGCCAGTGCGAAAGATCATTTACATTACTGATAATGCTGGCAGCCGGACCCAGATTATCCCATTGGTCATAAGGGACCCTGCTTATTTTTTCGACGTAGTTATCAGTATAGGGTACTGCTGCATTCTGTTTGGATTCCATTCCATTAGAGATGGTGGTGGAATGGGTCATATTCAACATAGATAAAATACTATCCTGTACATATTTCTCCCAGGGGATTCCCGTTACTTTTTGCACTACTTCTCCTGCAGTTAAAAAGCAGCTATTGCAATAGCCATAATCCTGGCGGAATTGTGCAACAGGTTTAAGTAAGCGCATGCGATGCATGATCTCACTGCGGGAAAGATTGCTGTTCCAGAAAGTGAAATCGCCCTGAAAGGTTTTGGTACCGATACGATGGGAGAGAAGGTCCCTGATCGTTACCAGTTCTGTTGTAGTGGGAAGAAATAATTTATAATCCGGGAAATAATTCGTGATCTTATCATTCAGTGAGATCTTTTTTTCATAATCCAGTTTGGACATTACCGTACCTGTAAACAATTTGGTATTACTGGCGATCATGAATAATGTATTCTCATCTACTTTTGTCTTCTTGTCGATATCACGATAGCCATAGCCTTTCATCACCACCACTTTACCATCCTTAACAACCACGATGGCCAGGCCGGGCAGATCCCAGTCTTTCAGCCCCTGGTTGATGTATTTGTCAATGCTATCCTTTATAAAGGAAGGTGTTTGAGCAGAAAGAAAAGCGGGGGAACAAAAACAAAGTAGTATCAGAAAGCGTTTGAAACAAGGCATAAGGATAAAATAAGCAATGAAAATAAGGATTAATAGGGAAATTAGTCAGTTGCACGTCATGTAAGTTCCCGCCAGTTATTATTTTTGATGTTCTAATCTTTTCAAATGAAAAAAAGCCTTTTTCTTCTATTACTACTAAGTTTTAACATATACATGTTGTCGGCCCAGGGCACTCTTTATGCAAAACCCCGGGATCCGGAAAGAGCCCGGATGGTAGACAATTTCAGGAAGAGTTTGATGAGAAAGCCACTTCCTGATTTCAATTTCACTGATATTTCTGGAAATAAAATACAGAAAAAGGACCTCCTCGGAAAAGTCATTGTGATCAACTTCTGGTTCACCTCCTGCCAGCCCTGTATTAATGAAATGCCTTTATTGAATAATCTTGTTGCAGCCTATAAAGATTCAAATGTGGTTTTCATTGCGCCTGCGCTATCCAGTAAAGAGAGCATTGACCGGTTATTGAAAAAATATACATTCAGTTACCAGATAGTGCCTGATCAGGAAGATTATGCAAGCAAGTTGAGAGTTGAGAATTTTCCTACGCATATCATAGCAGATAAAAAAGGGATCGTGAGGCAGGTAGAAATAGGATATAATCCATACATAAAGGAAACACTGGGTCAAACGATTGATGCGTTGAAATAGTTACCCAGGGAACCAGGGCGTGTACTACTTATTTATACTCTCCAAACACTGATCTAAGTTCATCCGCTATTTCACCAAGGGAACAATGGTTCTCTACTGCGTCAATCACAGAAGGGATCAGGTTTTCGCCACTGTTGGCTTTATCGCTCAGGGTTTGCAAACACTGATCCACGCGGGCGCGATTGCGGGAGTTTTTATACCTGGTCAACCGTTCTATCTGCATCAGGCGGATATCATCATTAATACGGAAGATCGGAATTGAACCAGTTGCTTCAGCCTGAAATTTATTTACACCAACTATTATTTTTTCACCGCTTTCAACCTGTCGCTGGTATTCATAAGCACTGCGTGCAATCTCGTTCTGTATAAACCCGCTTTCAATAGCAGGAACGCTTCCTCCCATGGCATCAATTTTTTCAATTAGTTGCCATGCAGCGGCTTCCACTTCATTAGTGAGGGATTCAACAAACCAGGAACCGCCCAATGGGTCTACCGTATCTGCTACTCCGCTTTCATAGGCCACTATTTGTTGAGTACGTAAGGCAATGCGGGCCGCTTCTTCAGTGGGAAGGCTAAGTGCTTCATCATAGCCATTGGTATGCAGGCTTTGGGTGCCGCCCAATACAGCGGCCAATGTTTGAGTGGTTACTCGTGCAATATTGTTATGAGGTTGTTGCGCAGTGAGAGTACTTCCGCCGGTTTGTGTATGGAAGCGCAACATCATTGCCTTTGGATCAGTGGCGCCGAGGTCCTTCATTATTTTGGCCCACATTCTTCGCGCTGCCCTGAATTTGGCTACTTCTTCAAACAGGTTATTATGTGCATTGAAGAAAAAGGAGAGACGCTTTCCAAATACATTGATATCGAGCCCTTTTTTCAATGCGGCTGTTACATAGGCTTTACCATTGCTGAGTGTAAAGGCAATTTCCTGTACGGCCGTGCTGCCTGCTTCACGAATATGATAACCTGAAATTGAAATGGTATTCCATTTGGGTAATTCATGACTGCACCACTCGAATATATCGGTAATGATGCGCATGGAGGGCTTGGGAGGATAGATATAAGTTCCTCTTGCGGCATATTCTTTTAAAATATCATTCTGAATGGTACCAGTGATTTTTGTAAGATCGGACCCCTGTTTTTTAGCAAGGGCTACGTATAAACTGAGTAAGATGAATCCCGTTGCATTGATGGTCATGGAAGTGGATACGTCCTCCAGTTTTATGCCCTTGAAGAGCAGTTCCATATCTTCCAGGGTATCGATGGCCACACCTGTTTTACCTACTTCTCCAATTGCCAGTTCATGATCACTGTCATAACCAATTTGAGTGGTGAGATCAAAGGCCACACTAAGTCCCATTACACCCTGTGATAATAAATAGTGGTATCGTTTATTGCTTTCTTCAGCGGTGGAAAATCCGGCGTATTGTCGCATAGTCCAGGCCTTGCCCCTGTACATATCAGCCTGAATGCCTCTTGTATAGGGAAATTCACCTGGTTTCTCAGCAGGTGTTGGTCCAGCCACTGAATCGTACAGTTCTTTTATTTCAATTCCTGAATCAGTAGAAAATTTCTTAGTAGGCATAATCAGCAATTTCCCGATAGTTATCGGGATTATTTCATAATCTTCTTCGCCTCAAAATTCAGGGCTTCCATTACCACTTCATGTAGTGTGCCCTTGCGGTCAGACATCGTGAATTCCAGCAACCGGCGGTTAAGGTCCGTTCCTGAAGCTTCCCCAGGCATGGCTGATCCAATCTGGTTGATGATATACATATTCTGGTCTTTCAGATTCGTAACCGCCTTCCAGGCTACGGGGCTAACATATATCTGTTGAGTGGTATTGTATTCATATTCCTGTTTGATGCTATCATTCAGGAGGCGTTGCATCTGACGTGAATCAAGACCTGGCTGGTTGGCCCTGCTTACGAGGTTGGGGATAGAGATCCTTTCAGTGAGCATGACCAGGCGTTCATAGGCCTGCAATTGGAGCGGTCTTGTGCTGAATGCATCTCCTTCAGCAGGTTTTCCTTTCTTACGAAGGTCATTGATGAGGTAAAAGCAATAGAAAGATACGAGGAGAGCTAAAAGAGCGAGTAGCATATTGATCATGTTCTGATCCATAGGAGTTGTATTTAGTTTTAACCTGCCTGCCGGAAAGGCAAAGCAGGTCCAAAAGTATCAAAAGGATTGCTATACTCCTAACAGCTGGTAGATTTAGTGTATTATAAGCAAAAAGGATCCGCTCCAGCGGATCCTTTTTGCTTATAACCAGTTAGGTTTTCTGTTAAACAGATTGTGGTTTCTGTTTGATATCTACTTTTCCTGCAGCAGGAACTGCCGGTTTTTTTGATTTCTTGCTTACCAGGTCAACCAGTATTGGAGCGGCAACAAATACCGATGAATAAGTACCAGTGATCACACCAATCAACATCGCAAACGCGAAACCTTTAGTTACTTCACCACCTACAAGGAACAGGATCAAAATGGTGAGGAACACGGTGAGTGAGGTCATGATGGTACGACTCAGTGTTTCATTGATCGCACGGTTGATGGTATCACCTAAAGGAGCGGTAGGATACAATCTCCTGTCTTCACGGATACGGTCAAATACGATCACCGTATCATTCATCGAGAAACCGATCACAGTCAATATCGCAGCGATAAAGTGCTGGTCAATTTCAAGTGGGAAGTTCACGATCTTCCGTGCAAAGGAGAATACCGCAAGGGTTACCAGTACGTCGTGCAGCAACGCTACGATCGTTCCAAATGAATATCTCCAGTCGCGGAAACGAATAAATATATAAAGGAAGATCACTAACAATGCAAAGATGGTTGCTTTAATAGCTCCGGCTTTCAAATCATCAGAAATGGTTGGCAACACTTTCTTGAATCCAATGATCTTGCTGTTACCGAATTTTTGCAGATTGGACGTTAATGCACCTTCCACTACAGAGTCAACGTTTGAACCCGTTGAATCAATCAGGTAGGCTGTAGTGATATCAAGTGTGCGGGAATTACCAACGGTTTTCATCACCGGGCTTTCTCCAGGAAATGCTGTTTCCAGTGATTTTCTGATCTGTTCAACAGGGGCAGGTTTTTCAAAAGCAACAGTATAGCTACGGCCACCTTTAAATTCAACCCCCTCATCAAAGCCATTAAAGTAAGCGCCTATGCCGGCCAGCAATACAACAACGGAAATGCCGTAAGCTATTTTGCGGTATTCAATGAACTTGAATTTGGCGTGTTTGAAAATTTTACGTGAGGTCTTTGTGAAATATTCAAGGTGACGTTTCTTATTGGTGAAAATATCACTCACCCAGCGGCTCACGAGGATACCGCAGAACAGTGAAAGCAGGATACCCAGTATCTGGGTTGTTGCGAAACCTTTTACAGGACCCAATCCGAAATAGAACAGGATGATCGCTGTAAGCAGGGTAGTTACGTGCGCATCCAGTACTGGAGGCAATGAACGTCTATAACCTTCATTGATGGCCGGGATATATCCTTTTCCACGATCCAGTTCTTCTTTGATACGCTCATAGATGATTACGTTAGTATCAACGGCCATACCAATGGTCAGTACCAGACCTGCAATACCGGGAGCAGTCAATGTTGCCCCCAGACCGGCGAGAATACCGATAGTGAAAAGGAGGTTGAGGATCAAAGCTATATTGGCAACAACACCGCTGGTATTATAATACACCAGCATCAGTATGAAAATAACAATGAATGAGATGCCGAATGCCATGATACCCCCATTGATCGCATCCTTACCCAAAGTGGGTCCAACAGTTGTTTCCTGTACGATCTTGGCAGGAGCGGGGTATTTACCAGCATTCAGGATGCGGGCAAGATCTGTTGCTTCCTGAACGGTGAATCCACCAGAAATGCTGGAGGTTCCTCCATCAATAGGGCCGTTTACGTTAGGTGCAGAATAAACAATATTGTCGAGAACAATCGCAATGGGCTTGCCTACATTTTCTCCAGTCATTTTAGCCCAGGCTTTTGTTCCTGTTGCATTCATGTCCATCATAACCTCAGGCTGTCCCTGCTGGTTATAGTCCATCCGGGAATTGCTGACGGCTTCACCTTCGATCTTTGCTTTATCGCGACCGAAGGTTTTAATAGCATATAAATCGAGGTATTCAGAAGTTTTGTTTGTCTGGTTGTTTACTTCTGGCTTTCCATACATCCACGTGAGCTGAGCAGGGAAAATGGAACTGATGGCGGGTGACCGGAGCATGCTGTTCAGCGTTGCCGTGTCACTTATTTTAACCTTGCCTATATATGGGGAATAGTGTTCTTTTCCATTGTTATCCTTATAGCCCTGTCCGGGTATAAGCCAGCCATAAAGATGCTTTCTTGCTTCTTCCTGCTGATTCTCCTGGGAAGCAATTTGTGAATCGGGTTTATTAATGCTATCATTAGTAAATTTCTGGAAATTACCATTGGTATCTTTTACAGAACCTGAGTCTTTGGCAATACTTGAATCTCCTTTAGCAGTGGTATCGCCTTTGGGGGTCTTTCCACCCATCAGTTTAAAGAAAACATCATCTGCTTTCTGAAATTCTGCGCCAATTTCAGGAAGCTGGTAAACTTCCCAGAATTGAAGGTTGGCAGAAGACTGCAGATAATTTCTTACACGGGCCTCATCGGTAACGCCTGGTAATTCAACCGTGATAATTCCACGGCTTGCATCAGGGTTGATATTGGGCTGAGCAACACCAAACTGGTCAATACGCGTGCGCATTACCCGGTAAGTATTATCAAACGCGTCTTTAGACAATGTTTGCAATACATCCATAACCTTACTATCAGAATCAGTGACTTTGATACCGCTGTTAGATGCTGCAAATAAAGAAGCGAGGTTTCCCCCTGGAACAAGTTTTTTATACTCTTCTGCGAATAAACCAATGAAGTTTTCTCCGCTATTTGCCTTTCTGCGATTTGCATTGTCCAATGCACGCAAAAAATTTGGATCCTTTGAATTATTGGACAGAGTTTTCAGCAGACCAGTCATCTCTACTTCCAGGGTAACGTTCATACCGCCCTGCAGGTCAAGACCGAGGTTCAATTCTTCATTCTTCGCTTTCTGGTAGCTGATGGCACCGGTGATGCCATAAGTAATTGTTTCATCCTTTGTGCTATCCTCATAATCTTTCAGTTTTCTCTTATAAACTGAATCGGTTAATTCAGCCGATGCATTTTGATAATTAACCCGCACAAAGGTTTTGGCACGGGATTCGAGTTTTTTCTCATGACTTCGAACAAACCAGGTAAAGGATAACTGGTAGATGGAGTACACTATAAGCAGGATCGTAAAAAAGCGAACCAGACCTTTCAGTTGCATACAAAGTTCATTTACAATTTAGCAGCCTGTATTGCCGCTATGGCAGGCGGACAGACCATGGGTATTTTAAAGGACGGCAAAGATAAGGGATTCATTCTGAAGAATAAATAGGATTTGCGGCCTGATCGGGAGCTCCTGATTAGCAATCTTCCATACCTTTGCCCCGGTTTTTAAAAAACATCCATAATAATCCCCAAAATTTTAAACAATCTAAAAGAAATGCAACTCTCTTCCCTGCTTCAGCGCTTCAATGAACCAGAAACCCTCAAAATGGCCAAACTGGGCCGTGAGCTCAGGGCTAAAGGCGTTGATGTTATTGACCTTAGTTTAGGAGAACCCGATTTTGACACTCCTGAGCATATTAAGGAAGCGGCTATTAAGGCTATCCATGATAACTGGAGCCACTACACCCCCGTACCGGGATTTCTTGATCTGCGTGAAGCGGTATGTGCCAAGCTGAAGCGGGATAATAATTTAGAATATAAGCCGGAGAATATTGTGGTTTCTACCGGAGCCAAACAAAGTTTGGCGAATGCCATACTCGCCCTGGTTGATGAAAATGACGAAGTGATCATTCCCACGCCTTACTGGGTTACTTATAGTGAGCTGGTAAAGATTGCCCGCGGAAGGGTAGTGGAGATCAAAACATCCTATAAAGATGGATTCAAGATCACTCCCAAACAACTGGAAGCGGTTATTACTCCACATACCAATGTATTCCTGTTCTCTTCTCCCTGTAACCCCAGTGGTACTGTCTATAGCAAACAGGAGCTGGAAGGACTGGTGAATGTATTCCGAAAGCATCCGAATATTACCATTAT
>Ga0136846_1211964_pt1 | contig 10066 bp, 9 predicted proteins | sample HopSoiMetagenom2_FD_96841 | JGI IMG/M metagenome (GOLD analysis project Ga0136846, IMG submission 96841) | Grasslands soil microbial communities from Hopland, California, USA - 2 Assembly 2016 (version 4) | ecosystem: Environmental > Terrestrial > Soil > Grasslands | place: USA: Hopland... | reverse complement strand
GGCCCAGCAGTGCGAGGGGCAACCCGTAGGCCTGGTCGAGGGAGCTCGCGGCACCGGTGCCCACGAAGCCGACCGGGCGGAGCCCCAGCTCGGGCCGGACGAGGAGCGTCCGAGCCAGCTCCCGGGCCGGCCCACCGGTTCCCACGACGAGCACCTGGCGGCGGAGCCGCCCGAGCCGCCGGAGCAGATGGGTCGCGGCGTAGACCGACACGTGGGCGAGCACGAGGCAGGCGAAGACCAGCAACCCGGCCACGACGCCGGCCGCACCGGTGCCGAGCAGTACGCCGCTGGCCGCCGCCGCGGCCACGAAGAGGCCGGGCAGATCCTCCAAGATCGAGAGCACCAGGCGAGGACGGTGCAGGTCCGCGGCCCGCGCGACGAGCACGGCGACTGCGCCCGCGGCGAGCAGCGGCCCGACCGCGGCCCCGGCCGCCAGCCCCGCCAGCAGGACCGCCCCCGCGTCGGCGACGGTCAGGACGGGTCCGACCGTGCCGAACCAGGGCACTCGTCGGCGCAGCCGTGCAGCCACAGATTGCCCCCCAGCCACCTGCGCTCGGCGCAACCCCCTGTAGCGCGCCGTCGTGGCCATGAAACTCCAGCCAGCCGCAGTTGTCCATGATGGGTGGGTGCGAGCGCAACGCAACGGCCGGCCATGGCCGAGGTGACGCTGCCGTCCGGCGTGCTCGCCTTCGCCGAGCGCGGCCCGGAGTGGGCGGCGTACGTCGAACGGCTGCCGCGGCTGTTCCGGGAGGTGACCGAGGAGTGGGGGCTCGACGTCGACGGCGATCCCACCCACGGCTACGTCTCCCTGGTGGTGCCGGTACGCCGCGACGGCGAGCCGGCCGTGCTCAAGCTGTCGGCGCCCGACGTCGAGAGCCGGCACGAGGGGCTGGCGCTGCAGCGGCTGGCCGGAGACGGAGCCGTGCGGCTGCTCAGCGCGGACCCGCACCGGTCGGCCATGCTGCTGGAGCGGCTGCACCGGACCGACCTGGACTCCCTTCCGGTCATCGAGGCCTGCGAGGTGGTGGCGGGGCTCTACCCGCGGATGCACGTGCCGGCGCTGCCGCAGCTGCTGTCCGTGACGGCGTACCTCGACCGCTGGACGCCGCAACTCCGCGCCCTGCCACGGGATGCCCCGATCCCGCGCCGGCTGGTCGAGCAGGCGCTCTCCCTGGTGGGGGACCTGTTCGGCGACGCTGGCGAAGCTGCGGACGTCGCCGGCGACCCGGCGCCGGTGATGATCCATGGTGACCTGCACTACCAGAACGTGCTGGCCGGCGACCGCGAGCCGTGGCTGGTCATCGACCCGAAGCCGATGGCCGGCGACCGGCACTACGAGCCGGCGCCGATGCTGTGGAACCGCTGGGACGAGGCGGTCGCGTCCGGCAACCTGCGGTTCGCGCTGCGCCGCCGGTTCCACACCCTGGTCGACGTCGCCGGGCTCGACGAGGAGCTGGCGCGGGACTGGGTCGTCGTGCGGATGGTCTACAACATGCTCTGGGAGCTCGAGGACCATCCCGACCACCCCGACCAGGACTGGCTGACCACCTGTGTCGCGATCTGCAAGGCGGTGCAGGACTGACCGGTTCCACGCAATTGCGCTGATTCGGTTTTGTTTCACGCGTGAAACAAGACCGATCGGGCGCAATTGCGCTGGATCGGCAACCGGGGGCGGCCGATGATGGCCGGGTGAGTGACGGAGTGCTGAGGTCGGTCAACGTCGGGATGCCGCGCGAGGCATCCTGGGCCGGCATCGGCCGGACCTCGATCGACAAGGCGCCGGTGGCCGGTGCCGTCGAGGTGCACCGGCTGGGGCTGGCCGGCGACCAGGTCTCCGACACGCGCCACCACGGAGGGCCGGACCAGGCCGTTTACGCGTTCGCGTGCGAGGAGCTGGACTGGTGGGCGACGCAGCTGGGCGACGACCTCCGCGAGGGTGAGTTCGGCGAGAACCTCACGACCCAGGGGCTCGCGATCGACGACTCCGAGGTCGGTGAACGGTGGCGGATCGGCACCACGCTCCTGGAGGTCGCGTCGGTCCGGACCCCCTGCAACGACTTCAAGTCGTGGATGGGCCGCAACGGCCACGACAACGGGGCGTGGGTCCGACGGTTCGCCGAGCACGCGCGGGTGGGTGCCTACCTCAGGGTCCTGCAGCCCGGCGTCCTGGCCGCGGGCGACTCCGTCGAGATCGTCCACCGGCCGGGCCACGGCGTGACGGCGTCCCTGATGTTCCGCGCGCTGACCCGGGAACCCGAGCTGCTGCCGCGGTTGCTCGAGGTCGACGGCCTGGTGGCGCAGGCCCGGCACAGGGCCGAGGAGTTCGTCGCGAGTGCGGCCGGTGCCTACCGACCGGTAGCCCCTGTCAACTAGGTTACTTCGCGAACGTCGCACGCGAGTGGTCCGCTGGGCCAGCCAGGAGTAGCAATGCCGCGCATCATCGACCCGAACTTCGTCGAGCACCTGACGCCGAACTTCGCCCAGCTGTTCCTCGACCGGGTCGCCAAGTCGTCCTCGCTCGAGGCCTACCGGTTTCCGAAGGGCGACTCGTGGGAGTCGGTCACCTGGAAGCAGGCCGGCGACCGGGTCACCACTCTCGCGGCCGGGCTGCTCGCACTGGGGGTCCAGCCCGAGCAGCGGGTCGGCATCGCGTCCTCGACCCGCTACGAGTGGATCCTCGCCGACCTCGCCGTCATGTGTGCCGGCGGAGCGACGACGACGGTCTACCCGTCGACCAACGCCGACGACACGGCGTACATCCTCAGCGACTCCGAGTCCCAGGTCGTCTTCGCCGAGGACGACGCCCAGCTCGCCAAGCTCACCGAGATGCGGGCCAAGCTGCCGAGCGTCGGGAAGGTCGTCACCTTCGACGCCCCCTCGGACCAGCAGAGCGCGGACGACGACTGGGTCATCACCCTCGACCAGCTGGCCGACCTGGGCGAGAAGCACCTCGTCGACCACCCGGACGCCGTCAAGGACATCGTGGCCGCGATCGGCCCCGACCAGCTCGCGACCCTGATCTACACCTCCGGCACCACCGGCCGCCCCAAGGGCGTGCGGCTGCGCCACGAGGCGTGGGTCTACGAGGGTGCCGCCATCGCGGTGCAGGACATCCTGCACGAGGACGACCTGCAGTTCCTGTGGCTGCCCATGGCGCACTCGTTCGGCAAGGTGCTGCTCTCGGCCCAGCTCGCCTGCGGCTTCGCGACAGCGATCGACGGCCGGGTAGACAAGATCGTCGACAACCTGGGCGTGGTGAAGCCGACGTTCATGGGCGCCGCACCCCGCATCTTCGAGAAGGCGCACGGCCGGATCGTCACGATGCAGCAGGCCGAGGGCGGGCTGAAGGAGAAGATCTTCACCCAGGCCTTCAAGGTCGGGCTGGAGGTCGACCGACGCAAGCGGGCCGGCCAGTCGGTGCCGTTCCTGCTCGGCGCCCAGCACCAGCTCTTCGACCGCCTCGTCTTCAGCAAGGTCCGTGAGCGGTTCGGCGGCCGGGTCCGGTTCTTCATCTCCGGTGCCGCGGCGCTCAACCAGGAGATCGCAGAGTGGTTCAACGCCGCCGGCATCCTGATCCTCGAGGGCTACGGGATGACCGAGAACGCGGCAGGGGCCACGGTCAACCACCCCGACGACTACAAGATGGGCACGGTCGGTCCGGCGCTGCCCGGCAGCGAGGTCAAGCTCGGGGAGGGCGACGAGATCCTCCTGCGGGGCCCGCACATCATGGAGGGCTACCACAACCTCCCGGAGGAGACTGCGAAGGCGCTCACCGAGGACGGGTGGCTGCACACCGGGGACAAGGGGTCGATCGACGCCGACGGCTTCCTCACCATCACCGGCCGGATCAAGGACCTGTTCAAGACCTCCGGCGGCAAGTACATCGCCCCCTCGGCCATCGAGTCGAAGTTCAAGGCGCTGTGCCCCTACGCCAGCCAGTTCGTGGTCTTCGGCGACGAGAAGAACTTCGTCGTTGCACTGATCACGCTCGACGAGGACGCGATGGCCGGCTGGGCCTCCGAGAACGGCATGGCCGGCAAGGCCTACGCCCAGATCGTCGGGTCCGACCAGGTCAAGGCGATGGTGGGCGACTACGTCGGCCAGCTCAACGAGAAGCTGAACCGCTGGGAGACCATCAAGAAGTGGGAGCTGCTCGACCACGACCTGTCGGTCGAGTCCGGCGAGCTGACCCCGTCGATGAAGGTCAAGCGGAACATCGTCGAGGCCAACAACAAGGCCCGCATCGACGCGTTCTACTCGGCCTGACACCTGCCAGGAATACCCGGCCGGCCGGGTGTCCCTGCGCCTGATGGGTGTCGCAAAACCCATCGGGCGTCAGTTTCCCCTGCTGCCCGGGTGTTCCTGCCGCCCGGCAGACTGGTCGCGTGCCGTCCGCCCTGCCCGAAGGAGACCCGGCGCCGAGCGACGGCAGCCTTCCGGACTCGGCGTTGGCCGAGCTCGGTCAGCGGCCGTTCGCGGTCTACGTGCACGTGCCGTTCTGCACGGTGCGCTGTGGCTACTGCGACTTCAACACCTACACGGTCGCCGACCTGGGCACCGCGACTGGCGTGCCCGGAGCGTCCCGCACGACGTACGCCGGGGCCGCCGCCGACGAGGTCCGGCTGGCCCGCCGGGTGCTGGGCAGGCAGGTGCCGGTCGAGACGGTGTTCTTCGGAGGCGGCACGCCGACGCTGCTCAGCCCGGCCGACCTCGGCTCGGTGCTGGCCACGATCGACGACGAGCTCGGGCTGGCGCCTGGCGCCGAGGTCACCACGGAGGCGAACCCGGACAGCGTCACCAAGGCCGGGCTGGTCGCGCTGCGCGAGGCCGGGTTCACCCGGATCTCGTTCGGGATGCAGTCCGCCGTCGACCACGTGCTCACGGTCCTCGACCGCACGCACGACCCGGCCCGGGTGCCCGACGTCGTGTCCTGGGCTCGGTCGGCCGGCTTCGAGCCGGCCGCGGGCGGAAGTATCAGCCTGGACCTGATCTACGGGACGCCGGGGGAGTCACTGGCCGACTGGGAGACCTCGCTCGACGCCGCCCTGGCCTGCGCGCCCGACCACGTGTCGGCGTACTCGCTGATCGTCGAGGAGGGCACCGCGCTGGCCCGGCGGGTCCGGCGCGGCGAGCTGCCCATGCCGGACGAGGACGACCTCGCGGACAAGTACGCCGTCGCCGACGAGCGGCTGTCGGCGGCCGGGCTCGGTTGGTACGAAGTCTCCAACTGGGCCCGCGACGAACAGGCACGCTGTCGGCACAACCTCCTGTACTGGACTGGCGCGGACTGGTGGGGCGTGGGCCCGGGCGCGCACTCACACGTCGGCGGGGTGCGCTGGTGGAACGTGCGGCACCCCGCGGCGTACGCCGAGCGGATGGCCGCCGGGCTCAGCCCCGCGCACGGACGCGAGCGGCTGGACGGCGCGACGCGCAGGGTGGAACGGGTGCTGCTGGAGCTCCGGCTGCGCGACGGGCTGCCGCTCGGCGTCCTGGACGACGCCGACCGTGCCGAGGTCGACCGGCAACTGGAGGACGGGCTGGCAAGGCTCGAGGGTGACCGTCTGGTCCTGACCCTGCGGGGCCGGCTGCTGGCGGACGCCGTGGTCCGCGACCTGATCTAGTTCCAAGACCCTCGGGTCCGCGCAAGCGCGGCCCCGGCTCGGACATGACTCCACCCTGAACCCACCCTGACGCCGCGCTTCGACGGGTCCTCGGAGCCCTAGGCTGTCGGCCATGACCACCGGTCCCGAGAACCCGCCGCCGGACGAGACCCAGCCACTGGGCTCGACTCCGCCGCCGCCACCACCCCCGCCGCCCACGACGCCGACGACGCCGACGACGCCGACGACACCGTCACCGGGGTACGCGGGCTACACGCCGCCCGGCGCGCCGCCCGGGGCGTACGGCGTGAGCTCCGCCGCGCCGTACGGCCTGGACCCCAGGACCGGGATCCCTTACTCGGACAAGCAGAAGCTGATCGCGGGCCTGCTGCAGATCCTGCTGCCGTTCGGCATCGGTCGCTACTACATCGGCGACACCAAGACCGGCGTGTGGCAGACCGTGGCCACCGTGCTCACCTGCGGCCTCGCGCACATCTGGGTGCTGATCGACGGCATCCTGATGCTGGTGCACGACGACACCAAGGACGCGCAGGGCTACATCCTCAGGCCATAGGTGGCCGTCACTCCGAGCCGGAGACGAAGTCGATGAGCTCCTCGACCCGGCCCAGCAGGGCGGGCTCCAGGTCGTCGTAGGAGCGCACCCGGGCGAGGATCTGCTGCCAGGCGCGGGCGATGTCGGCCTGGGTGGCGTGCGGCCAGCCGAGGTGGGCGCAGACGCCCTTCTTCCACTCCACGCTGCGTGGCACCGCCGGCCAGGCGGCCAGCCCGATCCGGTCGGGCTTGACCGCTTGCCAGATGTCGACGAAGGGGTGGCCCACGACCAGGACGTGCGCGCCCAGCGGCGACCGGGTCACCTCGCCGGCGATGCGGCTCTCCTTGGAGCCCGCGACGAGGTGGTCGACGAGCACGCCGACCCGGCGACCGGGCCCGGGCCGCGCGTCGCGCAGGTGGGCGGCGAGGTCGTCGACGCCGCCGAGGTACTCAACGACCACGCCCTCGATCCGCAGGTCGTCGCCCCAGACCTTCTCGACCAGCTCGGCGTCGTGGCGGCCCTCGACGTAGATCCGGCTGGCCCGCGCCACCCGGGCCTGCGCGTCGTGGACGGCGACCGAGCCGGACGCGGTCCGGGTGGGCTTGGCGGGAGTGGCCGCGCGGACGGGTGCGCGGAGGATGACCGGCTTGCCCTCGAGCAGGAAGCCGGTCCCGAGCGGGAACGACCGCCGCCGGCCCCGGCGGTCTTCGAGGGTGAGCGTGTCGAGGTCGCGGTCGACCGCGACGATCTCGCCGCACCAGTCGGTGGTGACCTCCTCGACCACCGCTCCGAGCTCGGCGACCGCCTCGACGGCGCGGCCGCGCCTGGGGGCGCGCCAGTCGGTGGCCAGGACGTCGGTCCCGTAGCGGTCAGCCATGCCACGACGGTAGGTGGGGGCACCGACGCTGCCGGGGAGCACACGCCGCGCAGCGAGTGTGACCCTCTAGTCCTCGAGCTCCTCGTCGTCCCACTGGTCGGGCTTCTTGCCCTCGTCGAGCAGGCCGCCGGGCTCGAGGTCACCGGCGGTCTCGGCGTCTGCGAGCGGCTCGGCCAGCGGGTTGTCCTCGCCCGGCCGCAGGTCATCGGGCAGGTCCGCGTCCGAGATGCCCCGGCCCTCCGGCTCGTCGCTGCTGTTGCTCATCCCCGTTGGTACCCGCTCGCCGACCCGTCGTTACTCGTGTCGGGTAACGACGGCTCGGTGAGGAATCGGCGCCGACCCGTCGTTACTCGTGACGGGTAACGACGGCTCGGCGGGGTGGTCAGACCAGTGGAAGGCGCTTCTGGCTGCGGGGGAGCTGTTCGTAGCCGCGGCGGACGGCGGCGGCCAGGTGCTCGCGCGGGTACGGCCACTCCGCCGCGGCCAGCGCCTGGGTGACCGGAACGCCGCGGGTGGCCAGGTCGCGGATGGTCTCGGCCACGATCCCGATGGTGTTGCGCTGCTCCTCGACGAACTCCCGGTCGACCGGGGCGCCGTGGCCGGGGACCACGACCGACGACGAGGTGAGCAGGCCCAGCACGATGTCGAGCGCGAGCGGCCACTCCATCGGCCAGGAGTCGTCGCCGAGGTTGGCCGGGCCGGACTCCTCGACCAGGTCGCCGGCGAGCACCGCGTCGGCGTCCGGGATCCGCACGACGAGGTCGCCGGCGGTGTGACCGCGGCCCGGGTGGACCAGCTCGACCAGCCGGTCGCCGAGGTCGAGGGCGACCGCCGAGGAGAACGTCTTGTCGGCCGCGACGATCTCGGTCGCCCTCATCGCGTCGAGCCGCGGGTCGTCCGACTCGTCGGAGAACAGCTCCTTGTACCGCTCCCCGGAGGCCACCGTGTTCGCCGCCGCCACCTCGTGGGCGTGCACCGGCACCCCGCCGTACGCCGCGCGGAACGCGCCGTTGCCGAAGGTGTGGTCGAAGTGCTCGTGGGTGTTCACGACAGCCACCACGTCTCCGGCGCCGAGCGCGCGGACGTCCTCGACGACCTCCCGGGCCGCCTGCGCGGACGCGTGGGTGTCCACGACCAGCAGCCCGGACGAGCCCCGGACGACAGAGACGTTGACGTCGAACCACTCGTAGCGCGCGACCCAGACGTCGTCGGCGACCTCTGTGAACGGCATCCGGCCAGCCTAGGAGGGGCGCTCGACGGCCAGGCCGCAAGGCGGAGCTCGGCCACTCCATGAGCTCCCTCCACGTGCTCGGGCGGCCGAGTAGCATTGGCACTCCACAAACACGAGTGCCAATGACGACGGCAGAGCGGCGAGCGACAGGGGAGGTGGCGATGCAGGAGGAGCGCCGGCTCGCCGTGCTGCGCGCGATCGTCGAGGACTACGTCTCCACCGAGGAGCCGGTCGGGTCCAAGGCACTGGTCGAGCGGCACGGCCTGGGGGTCTCTCCGGCCACGGTGCGCAACGACATGGCGGCCCTGGAGGACGAGGGCTACATCATGCAGCCGCACACCAGCGCCGGCCGGGTGCCGACCGACAAGGGCTACCGGCTCTTCGTCGACCGGCTGACCACCGTCAAGCCGATGAGCACACCGGAGAGGCGCGCGATCGCCACCTTCCTCGACGGCGCCGTCGACCTCGATGACGTGGTGTCCCGGTCCGTGCGGGTGCTGTCGCAGCTGACCCGCCAGGTGGCGATGGTCCAGTACCCCACGCTCTCCCGCTCGACCGTCCGTCACATCGAGCTGGTCGCGCTGGCGCCGAGCCGGCTGCTCGTCGTTCTCATCCTGAGCACCGGCCGGGTCGAGCAGCGGGTGGTCGAGCTCACCGCAGAGCTCCCAGACCGCGAGCTCGCCGAGCTACGCACCCGGCTCAGCTCCGCGGCCGCCGGCGAGGTGATCGCCGACGCGGTCACCGCGCTGCGGGCCTCGGTGCCACCGGTCGACGGCGCCACGACCGCCGCCGTCGTCGAGGCGCTGGTCGACGCGATGGTCGACCACCGCTCCGACGAGCGGATCGCGGTGGGCGGCGCGGCCAACCTGGCGCGGTACGGCGACAGCTTCGACTCCGCGGTCCGGCCCCTGCTCGAGGCGCTCGAGGAGCACGTGGTGCTGCTCAAGCTGCTCGGTGAGGCCTCGACCGGCGGGCTGATCAGTGTGACGATCGGAGCGGAGGGGCCCTACGAGGAGCTGTCCGCGACCAGTGTCGTCACCACCGGCTACGGGCCACACGACGAGGCGGTCGCCACCCTCGGCATCGTCGGTCCGACCCGCATGGACTACCCCGGGACGATGGCAGCCGTGCGCGCGGTCGCGCGCTACGTCTCCCGCATCCTCGACGAGGCCTGAAAGGAAACATGAACACCCCACGAAATCGCGGCCTTCCCCCGCTTCGCTCCTCCGACCCGCGATTCCGCGGGGACCCCGAAGAAGCATGAGCCAGCCCGACCTGTACGCCGTCCTCGGCGTCGGCCACGACGCGGACGCCGAGACGATCAAGAAGGCCTACCGCAAGCTCGCCCGCCAGCTGCACCCGGACGTCAACCCCGACCCGGACGCGTCGGCGCGGTTCCAGGAGGTCGGCCGCGCCTACGAGGTGCTCAGCGACCCGCAGAAGCGGGCGGCTTACGACCGCGGTGGCGACCCGTTCGGCGGGATGGGTGGCTTCGGGCAGGGCGCCGGCTTCTCGTTCACCGACATCATGGACGCCTTCTTCGGTGGCCAGGGCGCGGGCCAGACCCGCGGGCCGCGGCCGCGTACTCGGCGCGGGCAGGACGCGCTGATCCGGCTCGAGATCGAGCTCGCCGAGGCGGCGTTCGGGGTGACGCGCGAGCTCAAGGTCGACACCGCCGTCGTCTGCAGCACCTGTCACGGCGAGGGCACCGCGCCCGGCACCCACGCCCAGACCTGCGAGACCTGCCGCGGCGCCGGCGAGGTGGCGCACGTGCAGCGGTCGTTCCTCGGCGAGATCCGCACGCT
>Ga0136846_1241353_pt1 | contig 10067 bp, 11 predicted proteins | sample HopSoiMetagenom2_FD_96841 | JGI IMG/M metagenome (GOLD analysis project Ga0136846, IMG submission 96841) | Grasslands soil microbial communities from Hopland, California, USA - 2 Assembly 2016 (version 4) | ecosystem: Environmental > Terrestrial > Soil > Grasslands | place: USA: Hopland... | reverse complement strand
TGGCGGCGCTGCGCGGCGCGCGGCGCCTGGCCACGATCGACCGCGCGCGCGAGACGATCGCCGCGTGCGCGGACGCGCTCGACGGTCTGCCGGCGGGTCGGCTCCCCCGCCCGTCGGACTGCGACGGCTGGGCGGTCAAGAGCCGCACCGCGCCGGAGCTGCGCATCGGCGCGCTGGACGCCTACGCGCACGCGTGGCAGCGCTGCCGCCGCGCGCTCGCCGACGCCCGGGCCGCACCGGCGGCCGCGTCGCTCGACGAGCTGCTGACGCGCCACGCCGACGCCTACGCGGCGGCGAAGCGGGCGCGCTCGGCCGTCGACTTCTCCGACCTCGAGCTGCTCGCGCGCGACCTGCTGCGCGAGCACCCCGCGGTCGCGCGCGGGCTGGCCGAGCGCTTCCCGCACGTCATGGTCGATGAGTTCCAGGACACGAACCCGCTGCAGCTCGAGCTGCTCGAGCTGCTCGGGGTGGACCACCTCTTCGTCGTCGGCGACGAGCTGCAGTCGATCTATGGGTTTCGCCACGCGGACGTCGAGGTCTTCCGCGCGCGGCGCGAGTGCCTGGCCGCCGCCGGCCGCGCGGCCGTGCTCGCGACGAGCTTCCGCTCGCCCCCCGAGCTCCTGGCCACGCTCAACGCGGCCTTCGGCGCCGGACACGGGCCGCAGTACCTGCCGTTGCGGCCGGGGCGGGACGACACGGACGCCGCCGAGCCGGTAGTCGAGCTGCTGATCACCGACGCGGCGGCCTGGGACGGCGTGCGCAACGGCGTCCTGCGCGAGCCCGAGGCCGACGCGGGCCTCCTCGCCGCCGTCGGCGCCGGGATCGGCGCGCCGCGCGCCTCGCTGGCCGCCGAGGCGCGACTCGTGGCCCAGCGCGTGCGCGAGCTCGTGGACGGCGGGCGATGCGCGGCGGGCGACGTCGTCGTGCTCGTGCGCACGCTGTCCGCCATGCCGCCGATCGAGCGCGCGCTCGAAGCGGCCGGCCTGGCGACGCTGCCGAGCGCCGGCAAGGGCTGGTGGGCGCGCCGCCAGGTGGCCGACCTGCTGGCCTGGCTGCGAGCCCTGGCCAACCCCCGCGACGAGGAGGCGCTGCTGTCCGTGCTGGCCTCGCCGCTCGGCCGGGCGTCCTCCGACGCGCTCGCCCTGCTGCGGCTCGCCGCCGGCACGGGGCAGCTCTGGGAGACGCTCGAGGACGCGTATCTGGGCGGCGACCGCGCGTTGCTGCGCCCGCGGCTGCCGGCGGTCGACGACCGGCGGCTGGAGGACGTCGTGGGCCTGCTGGCCGCCGAGCGCGCGGTGGCCGGACGCCACGGGCTCGACGCGCTGCTGGACCGCGCGGTGTGCAGCACACGCTACGACGAGCACGTCCTGTCGCTGGCGGGCGGCGCGCGGCGCCTGGCCAACGTCCGCAAGCTGCAGCGCCTGGCCGCCGACTACGAGGCGCGCGAGGGGCGCGACGTGCGCGGGTTCGTCGACATGGCCGCGGCCGAGCTCGAGGCCGACGCGCCGGAGACCGACGCGCCGGTCGACCTGGGGGACCACGACGCGGTGCGGCTGATGACCATGCACGCGGCCAAGGGCCTGGAGTTCCCCGTCGTGATCTGCGCGGGCCTCGGGCGCGTGGGCAGCCGGTCGCTGCCCGCGCTGCTCGTCGACGGCGACCGCCTCGGGCTGCGCATGCCGCAGCTGGAGGGCGGCGACCCGCTGCGGGCACTGCACTACGACGAGCTTGCCGAGGAGCGCCGCGCGCGCGAGCAGGCCGAGGAGCGGCGCGTGCTGCACGTGGCGATGACGCGCGCCCAGGAGCGGCTGATCCTCAGCGGGGCGCTCCCGCTGGGCGACCGATGGCCCGCCGCGAACCCGGGTTGTCCGCCCCTGGCCTGGCTCGGCCCCGAGTTGTTCGCCGGCGTGCGCGACCTCGACCCCGGGCGGTTCGAGGTCGTCGCGCCCGTCGGCGGGGCCGGCCGCGTCCGGGTGCTGCTCAATGCCCCGGCCACCGTCGGGCGGATGCTGCGCGAGCCGGTCGTGACGACCCTCAGCTACAGCTCGCTGCGCGCGCACGCCGCCTGCGGCTACCGCTTCTACCTGCAGCGGGTGCTGGGCCTGGCCGACGTCGAGCCGCCGCCCCATCTGCGGCCCGAGCCCGCAGCCAACGCCGAGGCGCGCGTGCGCGGCTCGATCGTGCATCTCCTGCTCGAGCACCTCGACCTGCGGGCCGGCGCTCCGCTCCCGAGCGCCGCCGTCGTCCGAGCGCGCGCCGCCGAGGCCGGCGGGCAGCTCGACGATGCGCAGGTCGCCGACGTGCTACGCCTCCTCGCGGCGTTCGACGCCAGTGGCGTGCGCGGGCGCCTGGCCGCGGCCCGCGACGTGCGCCGCGAGCACGCGTTCGCGCTGCCCTTGCCCTCGCCGCGGGCCCCGGGCGGGCCGGCACCGCTGCTCACGGGCGTCGTCGATGTCGTCGCCGTGGAGACGGGCGGCGCGCGCCTGGTCGTCGACTACAAGACCGATCGCCTCGACGAGGAGGACGACGACCTGGCGGCGATCGTCGCCCGCGACTACGCCCTGCAGCGCGCCGCCTACGCCCTGGCCGTGTTGCGCGACGGCGCCGCCGAGGTCGAGGTCGTCCACCTGTATCTCGAGCGGCCGCGCGAGCCGGTCGCCATGCGGTTCGTCGCGGCGCACGCGGCCGCGCTCGAGGAGCTCTTGGCGCAGGCCGCCGCGGGCCCGCTGACCGGCGAGTACGCGGTTGCGGCCGACCCGCACGCGGCGCTGTGCGCCACGTGCCCGGGCCGCGGCGGGCTCTGCTCGTGGCCGCTGGAGATGACCGACCGGGCCGGCGAGCCCGTCCCCGAGCACCGGCTCGCTCGCGCCGTGGGGATGACCGCAGGGCGCGGCGCCCGACACGTCCCCACCGCTCGACAGCGCTCCGGGAGCTAGGCGCCCAGCCGGCGCGCGAACGTCTGTTCCAATCAGGCGCGCCGGTAGACTGAGCTCCTTGCCTCGAGCCGTCACCGCCCCCCGCGCGCCTGCCGCCAGGCGCCTGCGCTCCGGATGGCCATCACGCCCGTGAACCGCCTGCCGCGCGAGCTCGCCGGTGAGCCCGAGCGTTCTCCCAGCCGCGCGCAGGAGGACCGCGCGCTGTTCGAGCGGTATCTCGACCGGCGCGACCCGATCGACCGCGAGGCGCTGGTCGAGCGCTTCCTGCCGCTGGCGCGCCAGCTGGCGCGTCGGTACCAGCGCCCGGAGGAGCCCTTCGACGACCTGCTGCAGGTCGCCTCGCTCGGCCTGGTGAAGGCGATCGACCGCTTCGACCTCGATCGCGAGGTGGCCTTCTCCAGCTACGCGGTCCCCACGATCCTCGGCGAGATCAAGCGCTACTTCCGCGATCGCACGTGGTCGGTGCGCGTCCCGCGCGACCTGCAGGAGCTCGCGCTGAAGGTCGACCGCGCCGTCGCCGGGCTGTCGGTCGACCTGCACCGGGCGCCGACCGTCCGCGAGATCGCCCACGCGGTTGAGTCCAGCGAGGAGGAGGTCCTCGAGGCGCTCGAGGCCTCGGGCGCGTACCGGGCCACGTCGCTCGAGTCGCCGCGCGGCGCCGACGACGAGGCGGGCGACACCCTCGGCGACACCGTCGGGACCGAGGAGCTCGGCTTCGCCCGCGCGGAGGAGCGCGCGACGCTCGCCCAGCTGCTGCGCGCGGTGACGCCGCGCGAGCGCGAGGTGCTGCGCCTGCGCTTCGAGGAGGACCTGACGCAGGCCGAGATCGGCGATCGCATCGGCGTTTCGCAGATGCAGGTCTCGCGCATCATCCGGCAGTCGCTGTCGCGCCTGCGCACGGTGGCCCGCGCCGACGGCGGGGTCGTCGTCGACGACGACGAGTAGCGCCGTCAACGGCGTGTGAAAGGGCGCGGCGCGGGGGAGCGCTCGGATCGTGGCGACCACCATGCATCCCAACGCGAACCGGACGCCCTCGGACGCCGAGGAGGACGCCCAGGAGCAGCGCAACCGGCAGCTGCAGGAACTCCTCAACGAGCTGCGGGTCGCGATGCCCGGCGTGCAGGTGCTGTTCGGCTTCCTGCTGACCGTGCCCTTCCAGCAGCGCTTCGCGCAGACCAGCGACGCCCAGAAGACGCTCTACGTCGTGACGCTGTGCTCGGCCGCCCTGGCCACCGCCCTCCTGATCGGGCCGTCGGCGTTGCATCGCGTGACCTTCCGGGCGCGCCAGAAGGACTTCGTCATCCAGTTCGGGACGTGGGAGTTCCTGGCCGGGATCGCGGCGCTCGCCGTCACCATGTGCGGCGCCGTCCTGCTGGTGGTGAGCTTCCTCTTCAGCGGGCCGACGCCGATCGCGATCGTCGCGGTTCTGGCGGTCGTGTACCTCGCGCTGTGGTTCGGGATTGGAGTCTGGCGGCGTCTTCGCGGGAAGTCCGCCTGACATGGCCGACGCGTCAGCGATCCTCGACATCGACGGGACCCTCGTCGACTCCAACTACCACCACGCGATCGCGTGGTACCGCGCCTTTCGCGACCACGGGCACACCCTGCCGGTGTGGAAGGTGCACCGGCACATCGGCATGGGCGGCGACCACATGGTGGCGGCGCTCTGCGGCGAGGTGATCGAGCGCGAGGAGGGCGACGACATCCGCGCCGCCGAGACCGAGCATTACGTGGCGCTCATCGACCAGGTGCAGCCGCTGGACGGCGCCCGCGACCTCATCGTCGACCTCAAGGACCGCGGGCGGCCGGTCGTGCTCGCGAGCTCGGCCAAGCCCGAGGAGGTGGACCACTACCTCGAGCTGCTCGACGCTCGCGACCTCGCCGACGCCTGGACGACGTCGGGGGACGTGGAGAGGACGAAGCCCAACCCCGACCTCGTGCTCGCCGCCCTGGAGAAGCTCGACGGCGACCTGGCGATCATGGTCGGCGACTCGACCTTCGACTGCGAGGCTGCGCGCGCCGCCGGCGTCGACACGCTCGCCGTGCTCACCGGCGGCTTCTCGGCCCAGGAGCTCTTCGACGCGGGCGCGCTGTCCGTGTTCGGCTCGATCGTGGAGCTGCGGGAGCGGTTGTCGGCCACGGTGCTCGGGTAGCGCCCGGCCATGGGGATCACCGACAAGATCAGCGGTCGCGTCAAGAAGGCCGCGGGCGACCTGACCGACAACCCGTCGCTTCATCGCGAGGGGCGTCAGGAGGAGCGCAAGGGCGAGGCGAAGGACGAGCTCAAGCGCGCGCAGGAGCAGGCCGAGACCAAGGCCGTCGAGGTCTCCGACCTCGAGCGCAAGACCTCGTGAGCGCGCCGGGGACGATCGTCCTCGAGGTTCCGCAGCCCGGGGAGCCGGCCACGCCGGCCGTCCCCGCGACGCCAGCCGTTCCGTCGGAGCCGGCCGAGCCCGTCACGCCGGCCGTCCCGGACACACCGGGCGTGCCGACCGAGCCCGACGAGCCCGCGACGCCCGCCGTTCCGCAGGAGCCGCCGGCGACGCCGGAGGTCGACCCGGCGCGCGAGGCGCCGATCGACCCTCCGGCGGCACCGCCCGGCTGATCGCGACGGCAAGCGCCGCAGGCCAGGCCCTCCGCCGCGCCGATCCCCGCGCGGACGGGCCCCTAGGCCAGGCCCTCCGCCTCGTACTCGCGCAGGAAGCCTTCGAAGAGCCGGCGGTGGCCCTCCTCGTCGTGGAGGATCGCGATGACCATGTCGTTGGTCACCGGGTCGACCCCTTCGGTCTCCTCGATGATCTGGTTGTAGTGCTCGATGGCCCCGTTCTCGGCCGCGATCACGCCCCGGATGACGTGCACGACGTCGGTCGCGTGCTCGGGCGGCTGCAGGTAGGTCTGCTCGGCACTGAACTCCAGCGAGCCGGGGACGACCCCGTAGAGCTCCTTGATGCGCGTCGCGAACTGCTGCGCGTGGCCGAGCTCCTCCTGGACGTCCTCCCTGAGGGACTCGATGATCTCCTGGGCGCGGACGCCGTCCGGATTGATCGAGTTGGCGATGTAGCTCATCACCGTCTCGATCTCCATCCAGTAGGCCTTCTTGAGCATCTCGACGATCTGCTCGCGCTTGGCGGCCTGCTCGTCGGCGAGGATGCCGTGCTGCGCGGGACGGGTGGCCATGGTCCTCCTCGGTGTCGTCGTGGGCCCTTCCGGTTCGCTACCCGGCCCGCGCCGCCTCTGCACCGCGCGCCGTCGCAACGTGGCGTTCGCGGTGGCCCGCCCACCCCCGATGCTGCGAGACTGTCAGCATGGCGCGCTCCATCTGGACCGGCGCGATCAGCTTCGGGCTGGTCACGGTGCCCGTGAAGCTCTACAGCGCGGTCAACCGCAAGACCGTGCGCTTCAACCAGCTGCACGAGAGCACCGGCGTGCGCATCGCCCAGAAGCGGGTCGATCCGTCGACTGGCGAGGAGGTTCCCTACGACGAGATCGTCAAGGGCTACGAGATCGCGCCCGAGCGCTACGTGATCGTCACGAACGACGAGCTCGAGGCGCTCGATCCCAAGAAGACGCGCACCATCGAGATCGAGGACTTCGTCGACCTCGACGAGATCGACCCCGTCTTCTACGACCACCCGTACTACCTCGCGCCGGGCGCGGGCGGCGCCAAGCCCTACCGGCTGCTGCTGGAGGCGATGCGCGAGACGCGCAAGGTCGCGATCGCGCGCGTCGTGATCCGCCAGAAGGAGAGCCTGGTGGCCATCCGCCCGATGGAGGGGGATGTGCTGGGCATGACGACCATGATCTTCGCCGACGAGGTCGTCCACCCCGACCGCATCGACGACCTCGACGCGGCCCACGAGGCGCAGACGAGCGACCGCGAGCTCGCGATCGCCAAACAGCTCGTCGAGTCGCTGGCCGGCTCGTGGGAGCCCGACCGCTACCACGACACCTACCGCGAGGAGGTCCTAGCGCTGGTCGAGCGCAAGGCGGCCGGCGAGGAGATCGCCACCCAGCCGGCGGTCGAGGAGCCCGCGCCGGTGCCCGACCTCATGAGCGCGCTGAAGGCGAGCCTCGACGCGGTCCGTGCGAAGGACGGCGCGGGGGACGACGCGGCGCCGGCGCCCGCCACGCCGAAGCGCAAGGCGCCCGCCAAGCGCGACGCCAACGGCTCCGGCGCGGCGCGCAGGCGCGCCAAGGCGCCCGCCGAGAAGTAGCGCGCGCGTCGCCCCGGGCGCTGCCGGGCAGCCACCGCGTCGTGCCCACCGTCCAGCGGCGCCCACCCCGCAGCCGGCTGCGGAGGTCCGACACGTCGGGCCCGGGCCTGCGCCGCGTGCGGCGCGGGCGGGCCTTCCACTACCTCGACGAGCAGGGCGAGCGCATCACCGACCCCGAGGTGCTGCAGCGCATCGCGGAGCTGGTCATCCCGCCGGCCTGGCAGGACGTCTGGATCTGCCCGTATCCCGGCGGCCACATCCAGGCCACCGGCGTCGACCAGGCCGGTCGCAAGCAGTACGTCTACCACCCGCGCTGGCGCGAGCGCCGCGACCAGGAGAAGTTCGACGACATGGTCGAGTTCGCGCGCGCCCTGCCGGAGTTGCGCGACTACGTCGACGCGCGCCTGGCGCTCGACGACCTCTCGCGCGAGCACGTGATCGCCGTCGCCGTGCGGCTGCTTGACCGCGGCTTCTTCCGCATCGGCTCCGAGGACTACGCGGTGCGCAACGACACCTACGGGTTGGCGACGATGAAGAAGCGCCACGTGCGTCTGCGCGGCGGGGTGCTCCTCTTCGACTACCCGGCCAAGCACGGCAAGCGGCGCGTCCAGGCCGTCGTCGACCCGGTGGTCGCCCGGACCGTGGAGCAGCTCAAGCGCCGGCGGGGCGGCGGCGACGAGCTGCTGGCCTACAAGGCCGGTGGCCGCTGGCTGGACCTCAAGTCGGCCGATATCAATGGCTTCCTCAAGGAGGCCACCGGCCTGGACATCTCGGCCAAGGACTTCCGAACCTGGGGCGCCACGGTGCTCGCGGCGGTCGCCCTGGCCGTCGCCCACGAGGCGCCGCCGTCGTCGAACACGGCGCGCAAACGCGTAGTCACGCGTGCGGTCAAGGAGGTGGCCCACTACCTGGGCAACACCCCCGCGGTCGCGCGCGCGTCCTACATCGATCCGCGCGTGTTCGACCGCTTCGCCGACGGCCAGACGATCGCGCCCGCGCTCGTGGCCGCCAGCGGCGACGGCGACGAGGCCACCGCCATCCAGGGCCCCGTGGAGCAGGCCGTGCTCGAGCTGCTGCTCTCCTAGGAGCGGCCGCTCTCCTAGGAGCGGCCGGGGTCCGGGGTCCGGCCCGCGCCTGCGGTCAGCCGGTCGCGGCCGAGTCGGCCCCGAGCGCGTCGATCGCCTCCTCGCGCGTCGGGCGAATCGTGAAGATCTGGTCCAAGCCGGTGATCTCGAACGTCTTGGCGATGTTCGGATCGGTGTTGACGATCGTCACCGCGCCGTCACGCGACCGCAGGCGCTTGACGGCGCCGATCAGCACACCGAGCGCCGTCGAGTCCAGGAACGTCGTCTGCGTGAGGTCGACGACGATCCGCGAGCGGCCCGCCTCGAGCGCGTCGCCGAGCGCCGACTTCAGCTCCGGTGCGGTGAAGAGGTCGATCTCGCCCGCCACGGCCAAGACGTGGCGCTCGTCGTCGATCGGCTCCTGGGTGAGCGAGAACTCCGGTGGCATGCTTTCTCCTACTTTGACGCACGCGGCGGCGAAGCGTCGCCTGCTCGCCTCTCGACGCCCGCGCCGGACCGTGCGGGCCGGCTCATTCGGCGAAGCGGAGCCGCAGGATGAGCTCGTCGCCCTCCGGGCCGCCCACCGGCTCGATGTCGTCGGCGACCCGCTCCAGGACGTTGCCCACCCCCGGGAGCGACGCGTCGTGCAGCAGCGCCTCGGCGCCGCCCTGACGCAGGTCGCCGACCCGCAACTCGAGCCCGTCGTCGCCCGTGTCGATGTCGACGACGACCGCGTCGCTCCTGCTGTGCTTGCGCGCGTGCGCGGACACCGCGTCGGTCAGCAGCAGCGCGTCGTCGAGCCGGTCGATCGGGCACTGGGCGCGGGCGGCCAGCATGCCGACCACGCGGCCGAGCACCGCGCCGACGAGCGCGCCGTTGTGGACGCGGACGGTGGTCGACCCCATCACGCCCCGTGTCCCACGAGCCCGTCGGCGTTGACGCCGTCGAGATTGAACGTCATCCGCACCTCGGTCTGCTCGTCCTCGCCCTTGCCGAGCTCGAGCGACTCGGCCAGGGTCGCGATCAACGGCAGCCCGAGTCCGAGGCCGGGGCTGTCGGCGCGCGGCAGGATGCCGCGACCGCGGTCGGCGACGACCACGGTCAGGCGGCGCTCGTCGATGTGTGCGCGCACGGCCATCGGCCCGTTGCCGTCCGGGTAGGCGTGCACGACGACGTTCGTGCACGCCTCGGTGACGGCGAGCTTGATGTCCGACAGCGCCTGGTCGGAGATGTCGAGTACGTCGCCGAGTCCCCCGAACGCGTGGCGCACGACCGCGACGTTCTCCGCTCTGGCGGGCAGGGTGAGCTCGAGGTCGGGCTGCTCGTCGGCCAAAGCAGGATCTCGGAAGGGTTCGGCGGCCCGGCTCATGCCGGAGTTTTCCGCCGCGGTTCTGCCCGACGCCCGGTGCGTTTAGTCATCGGTTGCCCCTGGTTGCCCCTACCGATGAAAGCAGCATAATCGGCGCCTCGGAGCGGACGCGGTGCGCGTCGTGCGCGGACGCACCCCGGCGCACGCGTCGTCGTCGCCGCCGTGCGACGCGGCGTCTTGGGTCCGGCGCGGCCTCCGGTACCCTTCTGCCTCCCTCAACGGTCCTGCCCGCCGCCGACCAGGACGTCCACCATGCGCCACCACACCCAGCCGCCCCAGGCCGACGGCCTCTACGACCCTAGGTTCGAGCACGACGCGTGCGGGGTCGCCATGGTCGCCCGCCTGGACGACGTCCAGACGCACGAGGTCGTCGAGCGCGCGCTGGAGGCGCTCGAGCACCTCGAGCACCGCGGCGCAGAGGGCGCCGACGTCCGCACGGGCGACGGTGCAGGCCTCCTCGTCCAGATCCCCGACGCCTTCCTGC
>Ga0136846_1223837_pt1 | contig 10068 bp, 10 predicted proteins | sample HopSoiMetagenom2_FD_96841 | JGI IMG/M metagenome (GOLD analysis project Ga0136846, IMG submission 96841) | Grasslands soil microbial communities from Hopland, California, USA - 2 Assembly 2016 (version 4) | ecosystem: Environmental > Terrestrial > Soil > Grasslands | place: USA: Hopland... | reverse complement strand
GGAGTGGTCGAGCGGCACGTCGAGCGTCGAACAGGTGAACCCCGGCGCCTGGGGGCACGGGTGCGGGTCGCGTAGTGCGCCGGCCGCCGCGTGCGAGCTCGCACCGCTCAACGCGAGCAACGCCGCAGCTGCGAGCCAGACCCTCATCGACCGCGATCTTGCCGACGCCGGCGCAGGCGGCTCAGCGTTGAGCGGAAATCGGGATCAAGCCCTCGACGAGCTTGGCCGGCGTGATCGGCAGGTCGCGCACCCGCACGCCCGTCGCGTCGAAGACCGCGTTCGCGACCGCGGCGGCAGTGCCGACGATCCCGATCTCGCCGATCCCCTTCGTCCCCATCGGGTTCAGGTGCGGGTCGTCCTCGTCGATCCATGCGATGTCGATCGCCGGGATGTCGGCGTTGACGGCGACGTGGTAGCCGGCCAGGTCGTGGTTCGCGTAGTCGCCGAATTGCTCGTCGACGCGGCTTTCCTCGAGCAGCGCCATCGAGATCCCCATCGTCATCCCGCCGAGGAACTGAGAGCGGGCCGTCTTCGGGTTGATGATCCGGCCGCACGCGAAGACGCCGGTCGCGCGCGAGATGCGCACCTCGCCGGTGTCGACGTCGACGCGCACCTCGACGAACTGCGCGCCGAACGCGTGCCGCGCAAGCGGCTCGCGCTGGTGTGCCTCGATCTCGTCCTCCGTGCCGGCGCTGCACTCGAGCCCGTCCGGCGGCACGCCGTCGCCGAGCCGCGCGTGCAGCTGCTTGCACGCCTTGACGACCGCCGAGCCCCAGGACGCAAGTCCCATCGATCCGCCTGCGATCATCGCCGGCGGGAAGCGCGTGTCGCCGATCTCGAGTGTCACGCGCTCCGGCGCGACCTCGAGCGTGTCGGCGGCGATCTGCGTCAGCGCCGTCCGCGATCCTGTGCCGATGTCGGCTGCGGCGATGCGGACGACGAACGAGCCGTCGGGCTCGGCGCGGGCGATCGCCTCGGACGCCATGCGTCGCGCCGGGTACGTCGAGACCGCGACGCCGCTGCCCACGAGCACGCGTCCGTCGCGGCGCGGCGCGGCGCGCCAGCCGAAGCGCTCGGCGCCTTCGCGGAGGCAGGCGACGACGTTGCGCGAGCTGAAGCGGTTGCCGCTCTCCGGATCGAGCTCCGGCTCGTTGCGGATGCGCAGCTCGATCGGGTCGAGGTCCAGCTCGCGCGCGAGCTCGTCCATCGCGGACTCGAGCGCGAACGAGCCCGGGCACTCGCCGGGCGCGCGCATCCACGAGGGCGTCGGCACGTCGAGCTGGGTGAGCAGGTGCGTCGTGCGCCGGTTGGGCGCCGCGTAGAGCATGCGCGTGACGACGGCCGTCTGCTCGGCGAACTCCTCCAGCGTCGAGCTCTGCTCGATCACGTCGTGCGCGATCGCCGTCAACGTCCCGTCGCGCTCCGCGCCGAGTTGGAGCCGCTGAATCGTCGGCGTGCGATAGCCCGTGACCGAGAACATCTGCTGTCGGGTGACCGCGAGCTTCGTCGGGCGGCCCACGGCCTGCGCCGCCATCACCGCGAGCACGACATTCAGGCGCGGCTCGCCCTTCGAGCCGAAGCCACCGCCGACGTGCGGCGCGACCACGCGCACCTTCGACGGGTCGAGTCCGAACGCCTTCGCGACGGTCTCGCGCACCGGTCCCACGCCCTGGTTGGAGTCGTACAGCGTGAGGCCCCCGTCGCCGTCCCAGACGGCGAGCGTCGCGTGCGGCTCCATCGGGTTGTTGTGCTCGGTCGGCGTACGGTAGGTGCGGTCGACGCTGACCGGGGCAGCCGCGAACGCCGTGTCGAAGTCGCCTTCGTGCGTGTCGCTCGGGAAGCCCGGGTTGACCTTGGGCGGCGTGTAGAGGCCGGGATCGTCCTCGCGCAGGACGACGTGGTGCTCTTCGACGGCATAGTCGATGCGGAGCGCGCGCTCCGCCTCCTGCGCGGCCTCGAAAGTGTCCGCGACCACCGCCGCCACCCACTGGTTGCGGTACGCGACGCGCGGCGACTGGAACAGCTTCAGCTCGGGGCTCTCGACCTCGTGCAGCTTCGGTGCGTTCCCGTGCCAGAGCACCGCGAGGACGCCCGGAAGTTGCAGCACCTCGTCGGCGTTCAGGCCGCGCACCTCGCCACGCGCGACCGTTGACGCGACGCCGAGCGCGTACGCGACGCCGTCGACGTCGTACTCGTACGCGTACTTCGCCTCGCCGGCGACCTTCTCGCGTCCCTCGACGCGGTCGAGGCCTGCGCCGACCGTGCGGTCGAGCGTCGCGCTCACGGACGCTCCGCGAGCTCGAGGAGCAGCGTCGTGATCGCGTTGCGCGCGATCGGGACCTTGTGACCGTTGTCGCGGAGCGGCCGCGCTGCGGCGAGCTCTGCGTCCGCGGCGCGGACGAAGCTCTCGGCGGTCGCCGGCGCTCCGCGCAGCGCGTCCTCGGCGGCGCGACAGCGCCACGGCTTGTGCGCGACGCCACCCAGGGCGAGGCGCGCCTCGCGCACCGTGCCGCCGTCCAGGTCGAGCGCGGCGGCGACCGAGACGACCGCGAACGAGAACGACGCGCGCTCCCGCACCTTGCGATAGCCGGAGCGGCGCGCGAACGCGAGCGGCGGCAGCTCGACGGCGGTCACGAGCTCGCCCGGCTCGAGCACGGTGTCCCGCGACGGGTCGTCCTCGGGCAGCCGGTGAAGATCTGTCAGCGCGACGACGCGCGCGCCGTTTGCGCCCTGCACGTGCACCTGCGCCTCGAGCGCGGCGAGCGGCACGGCGAAGTCGGACGGGTGTGTGGCGACGCACGCCTCGGACCAGCCGAGGATCGCGAGGTTCGCGTGCTCTCCTTCGCGCGCGGGGCAACCGCTCCCGGGCTCACGCTTGTTGCAGGGCTTGGTGACGTCCATGAAGTAGACGCAGCGCGTGCGCTGCAGCAGGTTGCCGCCGGTCGTCGCGAGGTTGCGCAGCTGCCCGGACGCGCCCGACAGGAGCGCCTGCGCCACGAACGGATAGCGCTCGCGCACGCGCGGCTCGGCCGCGACGACGCTGTTCGGCACGGACGCGCCGATCCGAAGCCCGCCGCCGTCCGTCTCGTCGATCGAGCCCGGCAGGCGGCGGATGTCGATCAGCCGCGCGGGCGTCTCGACGCCGAGCTTCATCAGGTCGACGAGATTCGTCCCGCCGGCGAGGAACGTCGCCCCGCCGTCGAGCTCCGCGAGCGCGCCGCTCTCGTCGGCCGCACGTGCGTAGGCGAACTCCCTCATTCGGCCGCCGCGCGGATCGCCGGGACGATGTTTATGTAGGCCCCGCAGCGGCAGATGTTGCCGCTCATGCGCTCGCGGATCTCGTCGTCGTCGAGCGCGACCGGCGCCGTCAGGTCGCCCGTGACGTGGCTCGGCCAGCCGCGCTCGACCTCGTCGAGCATCCCCGCTGCGGAGCAGATCTGACCGGGCGTGCAGTAACCACATTGAAATGCGTCGTGCTCGATGAAAGACCGCTGCAACGCGTGCAGGTCGCCGTTGTCGGCGAGACCCTCGATCGTCGTCACGCCGGCGCCGTCGTGCGAGACGGCGAGCGCGAGGCAGCTGTTCACACGCATGCCATCGACGAGCACCGTGCACGCGCCGCACTGCCCGTGGTCGCAGCCCTTCTTCGAGCCGGTGAGCCCGAGCCGCTCGCGCAGCAGGTCGAGGAGTGTCGTTCTCGTGTCGAGCTCGAGCGCGTGCTCGACGCCGTTGACGTTCAGCGTGATCCCGTGACGCGACATCGAGCGACGCATACCCGAGTCGGCATCGCTGTAACTCCTATAGTGCGGCGGTGAGAATCGGAGTGCTCACCGGCGGCGGCGACTGCCCTGGGCTGAACGCGGTCATTCGTGCCGTCGCGCGGCGTTCGTGGGCGAACGGGCATGAGGTCGTCGGCGTGCGCGAGGGCTGGCGCGGCATGGTCGAGCACCTGTTCTCACCGCTCGGGCCCGAACAGATCTCGGGCATCCTCCCGCGCGGCGGCACGATCATCGGCACGACGCGGACGAACCCGTACAAGGTCGACGGCGGCGTCGAGAAGGTGCGCGCGGCGTTCAAGACGCTCGACGCGCTCGTCGCGATCGGGGGCGAGGACACGCTCGGGGTCGCGGCGAGGCTCTACGACGAGTACGAACTGCCGGTGGTCGGCGTCCCGAAGACGATCGACAACGACCTCTCCGGCACCGACTACACCTTCGGCTTCGACACCGCGGTCTCGATCTGCACCGAGGCGATCGACCGGCTGCACACGACGGCGGAGTCGCACAACCGCGTCATGGTCGTCGAGGTGATGGGCCGGCACACGGGCTGGATCGCGGTGCACGCCGGGATGGCCGGCGGCGCGGACGTGATCCTGATCCCGGAGAAGCCGGTCGACCTCGACGACGTGGAGAAGGAGATCCGCCGCCGTCACGGCCGCGGCAAGAACTTCTCGATCGTGGTCGTCAGCGAGGGTTGCGAGCTGCCCGGCGCCGAGGACAAGGGCGAGGTCGATCAGTTCGGGCACAAGCTGCTCGCGAAGCGCGGCGTCGGAGAGCGGCTCGGCGACGAGATCGAGAGCCGCACGGGCTACGAGACGCGGGTCACGGTGCTGGGGCACATCCAGCGCGGCGGCTCCCCCACCTCCCGCGACCGCATCCTTGCGACCCGCTTCGGGCTGAAGGCGGCCGACCTCGTCGAGGTGCGCGACTTCGGGAAGATGGCCGCGCTGCGCGGCGACGACGTGATCGCCTGCTCGCTGCGCGAGGCGACCGACGAGCTGAAGACCGTGCCGCTCGAGTGGTACGAGCTCGCGCGGACGTTCTTCGGCTGAGCCGCCGGCCCTGCTGCGCCCCTCCGGTTCGGTTGGGGACGGCATCCCACCGTCCGCTGCCGATCATGCGGCACGACCACGCGCGCCGCAACGGGCGTGCGCGAATCGTTGCACTCTTGTGACGGTGCCTGGCACCGACCGAGGGGGCCGAAGCCGCGGCCGGCCTAGAGCTCGGCGAGCGGGAAGCTGCGGTGACGGCGCGGCGGCACGATGAAGTTCTGCCGGTGCGTCGTCGAGAGGACCTCGTTGAAGCCCTGGGCGCGGCCGCGCGGCTCGAGCTCGATCGTGCGCCGGGGCATGCGGCCGTCCATCGCCATCCGGTTGCGATGGAAGTCGTCGCCGGTCGGGTTGAAGACCACGAAGTGCACGCCGGCGGCGGGCAGGGCACCGATCTCGTCCAGCTTCTCCGACCACGCGAACGGGTTGTCGAGCGTGTTGAAGTCGGCGCGCACCGGGATCGCCGTCCCCTGCGGGTAGACGGTGCCGTCGTGCGCGATCACGTTCTGCTGCAGGCGCGACGTGGTCTGGATCGACGCGCTGTGGCCGATCTGCCCCGAGCGGCGGTAGTCGCGATGCACGTCCGCCTCGGTCGAGACGTCCTTCGGCCCCTGGCGTACCGTCTGCGCGTCCTGCTTCACGCGCAGGTTCGGCTTGAACGCCGTCGCGACGCGCTCGTCGAAGTCGAAGTTGAGGTACCACGCCTCGAGATCCTCGTGGATGTGCGACAGGTGCATGTGCGTGCCATTCCGGAAGTAGTCGCTGCCGCGAAAGTCGACGTACCCGAGTGTCTCGAAGTTCGCGATCGCACCCGGCCCCATCCCCGCACGCTGCGTCGAGGTGAAGCCGAGGAACAGCTCGGACGTCTCCGGGATCAGGTCGGCGCCCGGGATCTGCGCCGCGACGGCCAGCTGCTTCGGCAGCGACTGCCCGCCCTCGAAGCCGCCGCCCGCAAAGCCGCGGCGGATCGAGGTGAGGTGGAAGAGCTTCGACGCGCGCAACCGCGACTCGGCGTCGTCGATGTTCGACTGCGTGTCGGAGCGAACCAGGAACACGACCTCGTTGTCCTCGAGCCGCGTGTCGAACGGGTCGCTCGGGAAGCGCTGCGCGTCGAACAACACCGGCTTGTCCGCGCGGCGGTCGTGCGGCAGGTAGCGCTCGAGCGCTCCCGGCGTGAAGCGGTGGAAGTACGGCAGGCCCCAGGCGACCGTGACGCCGAGCCCGGCGGGCGACGGCGCATAGTCGTCGTCGAGCCCGCGCAGCAGCTCGCTCAGCTCCGTCTGCGCGTCAGCCGCGTCGCTCGGGTCGGTGGCGACGCGTGCGGTGACGATCCGGTGGTGGAGCGGCGGCACGAGCACCGGGACTCCCTCCGAGTCGACGACGCGAACGCCCTGTAGCAGGTGCTGCTCCGCGAGCGGGGCGGCGACGGGCTCGCGCGCCGGCGAGGTGCCGCTGAAGCGGTCGACGAGCTCGTAGATCCCGGTCGCGCCGACGGCGCCGGCCGCCGCGCCGGCGATCACCTGCCTCCGGGTGAGCTTCATCAGGCCTCGGGCTTGACGAGTACGAGCGACGCCAGCTCGCGCTTCAGATAGCTGACCGTCTTGTTGAACGTGAGTGGCGGCGCGACGTGCTCGGAGAGCGTGTACATCGTCCCGTTGCGGTGCCAGAGCAGGACGGCGTGCCACGCATCCATGTCCTGATTCGGGCCGGAGTAGAGCTTCGCCGTGATCCCGGCCGCGGTCACGGTGCCGCGAGGCCCGTCGAAGCACGGGACGTTGCGGCTGTCCGCGCCGCCCGTGCTGCAAGTCGGGATCCTCGTCACGCCCGGGTAGCCGCGCAGCACGACGTGCAGCTCGCCGCCCGCCGCGCCGGCGCCGGTCTCCTGCCAGACGAAGCTCTCGAGGTAGCTGCGATCCGGCGAGACCGAGTCGCCGTTGCTCCACCTGCCGTCGATCTGGCTCGTGAGCGGGTCGGGGAGCCAGCCGGGGCAGTAGACGGGCGCCTTGATCCGGTTCGCGAGCTTCTGCCAGCCGGCCGGATGCGCGCAGCGGGGCTTCGGCGTGGCGACGGGCGCGGCAGAGGCGGTCTTCGCCTCACCGCAGCCGGACGCGAGCAGCGCGCAGGCGCCCAGGAGCAGGCAGATCGCGAGGAGCCCTCTCACGGGGCCATGGTAGCCCGCAAGACGACCGATTCCGAGTCCGGCGGCCGGTTCGGGATCGGTCACTACACGTCGAACGGCTGGTGCCCGACGAGGTCGCCGACGTGCCTGTTCGCCACGAGCACCGCGTCGATCCCGGCCCGCTCGAGCGCCAGCACCTCGTCGCGGCTCTCGACGTCGACCTCGGCGATCGCGAGCTTCCCGGCCGGGACGTCCGGCAGCAGCTCCAGCACGGCGTCGAGCGGGTCGACGTCGTCGTCGATCGCCTGAGCGGAGAGCAGGAAGATCTCGGGGTCGAGCCGCTCGAGCGCGAGCTCCAGCTCCTCCTCGTCACGGACGTCGACCACCGATTCGAGGTGCTGGTGGTCGGTATCGTCCTCCGGCCGGATCCGCACCGCATCCGCCTCGTTCGGCGTCCCGCCGCCGATCCAGAGGAGGGGCAGGCTCGTCGCCTCGCGGATCCCGTCGATGCGGCTCGCGATCGCGAGCGCCTTCGCGCCCTGGGCTTCCGCGTCGCGTGCGCCGTCCGCGTCGTTCACGCAGACGATGATCGCGATCCCGTCGCCCTCGGAGATGCGTTGGCTGAGGCGTCGTGAGCCGGGCACGTGGTGCTGCAGCGTAACCGCGTCAGGCGCGGGTGGGCGGCCCGGGCTCGAGCCGCTCCAGGCCGGCCCAGTCCTCGCGCGGCGGCGCGAAGAGCTCGATCGCGAAAGCGCCCTCCGGGCCCGCGCTAACTGCGTGCGGGACGTTGCCGGGGATGACCCACGTCGATCCGGGCCTGAGCTCGCGCGTCTCGTCGCCGATCCGGAAGGTCATCGAGCCGCGCACGAGCACGCCGTCCTGCTCGTTCGCGTGGCTGTGCTCCGGCACGACGGCGCCCGGGTCGAGCGTGATCGCGACGAGCGTCGCCTCGCTGCCGCTCCACGCACGGGCGACGACGCCGTCCCAGATCTTCAGCGGGACGATCTCGTCCCAGTGGTCGAATCCTGTCATTGCGCCTCCGTCAAGCCTACGCCGATGTCATCCCGGCTCCGTCGAGCCTACGCCGCCGCATCACTGCCCGATCGGGTGCCAGACGGTCTTCAGCTCGAGGAAGGCAGAGATGTCGTGCAGCGACTGGCTGTCGGCCTCGCCGATCACGACGCGCTTCACGTTCTCGGCCGCGGCCGTCTCGAGGTCGGCGCGCAGTCCGTCCGCGCCGGTGATGTCGAGCGCGTTCACGTCCATGTGCGAGGCGAGCCACGGCGCGAGCTCCGCGCGGTGGCCCGTCAGCAGGTTGACGACACCGCCGGGGACGTCGCTCGTCGCGAGCGCCTCGGCGAGCTCGATCGCCGCGAGCGGCGCCGTCTCCGGCGCGAGCGCGACGACGGTGTTGCCGCCGGTGAGCGCCGGTGCGAGGCGCGAGACGAGGCCGAGCAGCACCGGCTCGTCGGGCGCGACGATCCCCACCACCCCGGTCGGCTCCGGGATCGTGAAGTTGAAGTACGGGCCGGCGACAGGGTTCGACGAGCCGAGCACCTGCGCGAACTTGTCGGCGAAGCCCGCGTACCACACCCAGCGATCGATCGACCTCTCGACCTCGGTCTTGCCCGAGCAGAGCGCCGCGAACTCGGGCACGCGCGACTCCATCATCTCCGCGATCCGGTAGAGCACCTGCCCGCGGTTGTACGCGGTCGCGCCCGCCCACTTCGGCTGCGCGGCGCGCGCGGCGACGACCGCGTCCCGGACGTCCTTGCGCGACGCGAGCGCGACGTTCATGCCCTGCGCCTCGTACGTGCGGCCGCTCTCGCTGCGCGGGAACGCGCCGCCGACAAACAGCTTGTACGTCTTGTTGACCGGCAGGCGGGCCATCAGGCGACCTTCCCCGCGAGCCACTCGAGCAGGAAGCCCGCACTGAAGATCAGCGCGATCGCGAGGAGCGACATCGCGATCATCATGGCCCAGTGCTCCCTGCCGAAGTCGTTCACGCTCATCCGCCGAAGGTCTCCGCGCCGTCGAACGAAAGGTACGGCTCGAGGCCGTGGAGGCCACCCTCGCGGCCGAAGCCGGATTCCTTGTAGCCGCCGAACGGGCTCGTCGGGTCGAAGCGGTTGAACGTGTTCGCCCACACGACGCCGGCGCGCAGGTTCTGCGCCATCCAGAGGATGCGCGAGCCCTTCTCCGTCCACACGCCCGCGGAGAGGCCGTACGGCGTGTTGTTCGCCTTCTCGACGGCCTCCTCCGGCGTACGGAAGGTGAGCACGCTGAGCACGGGGCCGAAGATCTCCTCCTGCGCGATGCGGTAGCTCTGCGCGACGTTCGTGAAGACGGTCGGCGCGAACCAGTAGCCCTTCTCCGGCAGGCGGCACGGAGGCTGGTAGATCTCGGCGCCTTCGTCCTTGCCCGCCTGCACGAGCTCCTCGATTCGGTTCAGCTGCTCGCGCGAGTTGATCGCGCCGACGTCGGTGTTCTTGTCGAGCGGGTCGCCGACGCGCAACGTGTTCATGCGCCGCTTCAGCTTCTCGATCGCCGGCTCGTAGATCGACTCCTGCACGAACAGGCGCGAGCCCGCGCAGCACACGTGACCCTGGTTGAAGTAGATGCCGTTGATGATCCCCTCGACCGCCTGGTCGAGCGCGGCGTCGTCGAAGAGGATGTTGGCCGCCTTGCCGCCGAGCTCGAGCGTGAGCTTCTTGCCGGTGCCCGCGACGCGTCGCTGGATCGCCTTCCCCACTTCGGTCGAGCCGGTGAAGGCGATCTTGTCGACGTCGCTGTCGACGAGCGCGGCTCCCGTCGACCCGTCGCCGGTGACGATGTTCACGACACCGGGCGGCAGCTCCGCCTGGCGCAGCACGTCGGCGAAGAGCAGCGCGGTGAGCGGCGTCGTCTCCGCCGGCTTGAGCACGACCGTGTTGCCCGCCGCGAGCGCGGGCGCGATCTTCCACGCAAGCATGAGCAGCGGGAAGTTCCACGGGATGATCTGGCCTGCGACGCCGATCGGCTTCGGCGTGCGGTTGGGGAACGCGTACTCGAGCTTGTCGGCCCAGCCCGCGTAGTAGAAGAAGTGCGCCGAGGCGAGCGGCAGGTCGACGTCGCGCGACTC
>Ga0136846_1217762_pt1 | contig 10068 bp, 12 predicted proteins | sample HopSoiMetagenom2_FD_96841 | JGI IMG/M metagenome (GOLD analysis project Ga0136846, IMG submission 96841) | Grasslands soil microbial communities from Hopland, California, USA - 2 Assembly 2016 (version 4) | ecosystem: Environmental > Terrestrial > Soil > Grasslands | place: USA: Hopland... | reverse complement strand
TGATCGCCCGCGTCATCGCCGAGCTGGCGCACGCCGAGACCGGCATCGACATCCACCCCGGCGCCACCATCGGCCCGGGCTGCTTCATCGACCACGGCACCGGCGTCGTCATCGGCGAGACGGCGGTGCTCGGGTGCGGGGTGCGCATCTACCAGAACGTCACGCTGGGCGCCAAGAGCTTCCCCACCGACGGCGATGGCCATCCGGTCAAGGGCCAGCCGCGCCACCCCATCGTCGAGGACGATGCCGTCATCTACGCCGGCGCGACCGTGCTGGGCCGCGTCACCATCGGCCGCGGCGCGGTCATCGGCGGCAATGTGTGGGTCACGCGCAGCGTCGCGCCGGGCAGCCTGGTCACGCAGGCGGATTCGAAGTCCGAAGCCTGAACCTCAATGCAAGACGGCGACCCCGGGCGATCGCCGTTCGCGCTCTCGCGCCGTTTACTTGCCGCCCGGCACGTAGATCTGGTCGAACACGCCGCCATCGTCGAAGTGGGTTTTCTGCGCATTGCGCCAGCCGCCGAACAGCTCGTCCACCGTGAACAGGTCGACCTTGGCGAACTGCTTGGCGTACTTGGCCGCGACCTTGGCGTCGCGCGGCCGGTAGTAGTTGCGCGCCGCGATCTCCTGGCCCTCGGGGCTGTAGAGGTAGTTCAGGTAGGCCTCGGCCTGCTTGCGGGTGCCGCGCTTGTCGACGACCTTGTCGACCACGGCCACGGGCGGCTCGGCCAGCACCGAGATGCCGGGCGTGACGATCTCGAACTTGTCGGGGCCCAGCTCCTTGACGGCCAGGTAGGCCTCGTTCTCCCAGGCGATCAGCACGTCGCCGATGCCGCGCTCGACAAAGGTCGTCGTCGCGCCGCGGGCGCCCGAGTCCAGCACCTTGGTGTTGGCGTAGATGCGCTTGACGAAGGCCTTGGCCGAATCGACGTTGCCGCCGGGCTGCTTGAGCGCAAAGCCCCAGGCCGCCAGGTAGTTCCAGCGCGCACCGCCGCTGGTCTTGGGGTTGGGGGTGATGACGTCGACCCCGGAGCGCGCCAGGTCCGGCCAGTTGGCGATGTGCTTGGGGTTGCCCTTGCGCACCAGGAAGACGATGGTGGACGTGTAGGGGCTGGCGTTGTTGGGCAGCTTCTTCTGCCAGTCCGCGGCCAGCAGCTTGTGGTCGGCCAGCGCGTCGATGTCATAGGCCAGGGCCAGCGTGACGACGTCGGCCTCCAGGCCGTCGATGACAGAGCGCGCCTGCTTGCCGGAGCCGCCGTGCGAGGCCTTGAGGCTGACGGTCTCGCCGGTCTTGGCCTTCCACTGCGCGGCGAAGGCCTTGTTGAAGTCCTGGTAGAGCTCACGCGTCGGGTCGTAGGAGACGTTGAGCAGCGAGGTTTGAGCCAGGGCACCGGCAGCCGCGAAGCCGAGGGCGAGGGCGAGGGTGGTGAGCAGGCGGCGCATGATCTTGTCGGAGTGGGAGGAGCGCCGCACTCTAGGCAGGCATCGCTCGCCTGACAAAGAACAAGAAGTCACAAGCTCATGCGGTCCGCGTCGATGGCCAGAGTGGCGGCACGGGTCGACATCAGTGCGACAGCCCGTCGGGGCGCGGCTTGCGGCGGGAAGGCCATGCCCTGGCGATAGCTGGCCTGGTCGCGCGCATAGCAGTCGCAAGCTGCCGCCTCCAGGCCGGCGCGGTCGCAGACGGTGACCCAGCCGCGGTGGTAGCGGATCAGCCCGGCCTGCTGCAGGCTGCCGGCGGCCACCGTGACGCCGACGCGCCTGACCCCCAGCCGCAACGCCAGGGCCTCCTGCGTGACCGCAAAGCCGTCGCCGGTGGCGCGGTCCTGCCCCATCAGCAGCCAGCGCGCCAGCCGGGCCTGCAGCGCGTGAAAGCACAGGCAGGCCGCCGCCGTGGCGACCTGGCGCAGCTGCACGGCCAGGTAGCGCATCAGCAGGCGGCGCAGCGCCGGGCTGGTGGGCAGCTGGCGGCGCAGCTCCGCCGCAGGCAGGCTGACGGCCTGGCCTTCCTGCTGCACCAGCACGGTCAGCGAGCTCGCGGCCACACCCAGCAGCAGCTGCGCGCCCAGCACGCCCTCGCGGCCCACCATGCCGACCTGCAGCGGCGCATGTCCATCCAGCGGCGTCATCAGCGACACGAAGCCCTGCATCGGGAACAGCAGCGCCCGCGACGGCAGGCCCTGAGTGGCCAGTTGCTGGCCGCTGAGCAGCGGCAGGGACACGCTCTGCGCGAGCAGACGGCGCAGCTCCGCGGCGGGCAGGTGGTCGAGCAGATGGTTGCCGGTCATGCGCTCCAGTCTGCGCGCCGCCTGCCGTCGGCCTCCGTGCGCCAGCCCACCTTGGGCTCAGGCTGGTGACTTGGGCGGCCAGTTCAGCAGCCGGTCGTACTCGACCTTGACCACGCCGTAGCACTCGCAGCTGCGCTGCTCCAGGCCGGGGCGGTCCAGCACGGTGATGTGGCCGCGCGCGTAGTCGATCAGGCCGAGCTTTTGCAGCTTCAGCGCCGCCTCGGTGACGCCCTCGCGGCGCACGCCCAGCCGGTTGGCGATCAGCTCCTGCGTCATCACGAGGTGGTCGCCTTCGATGCGGTCCAGGCTGAGCAGCAGCGAGCGGCACAACTGCTGCTCCAGCAGGTGGTGGCGGTTGCAGACGGAGGTCTGCGACATCTGCGTGATCAGCGCCTGCGTGTAGCGCAGCAGCAGCTGCATGCTCAGGCCGTAGCGGTTGAACTCGGCCTTGATCTCCGACGCACGCAGCCGGTAGCAGCCGCCGGCGCTTTGCACGACGGCGCGGCTCGGCGTGGTCTCGCCGCCCATGAAGAGCGACACGCCGACCATGCCCTCGTAGCCCACCACGGCGATCTCGGCCGAGGCGCCGTCCTCCATCACATAGAGCATGGACACCACGGCCGTCGTGGGGAAGTACACATGGCTCTGCAGCTGGCCGGACTCGTAGATCACCTGTCCCAGCTTCAGCGGCAGGAATTCCAGCTGTCCGGCCCAGCGCCGCCAGTCTTCGTCGGGCAGGGCGGCCAGCAGGTGGTTGCGGCGCGGGTTCAGGGCATCGGGTGAATCGGCCATCGCTGCTCCAGCGCCGTCGTGATGCGACAGGGCCGGACTATGCGGCATGCGCGCTACCGGCGGGCGCCGGCGCCGCGCGCGTCAACGCGGCGAGGTTGCGGCGGACTGCACCGTCAGCAGCGCCAGCAGCCGCATCTGCTCGGCCTGCTGCGCCAGCAGCTCGCTCCATTGCTGCTCGCGCAGCTGATCCAGCTTGTCGTGAAGCAGCATGATTTCGAGTTCGGCCTTGAGGTTGATCTCATAGTCGTGCGCGGCCGTGATGCGGTCCTTCTCGGACTGGCGGTTCTGCGACATCAGGATGATGGGCGCCTGCACCGCCGCCAGCATGGACAGGAAGAGGTTGAGCAGGATGAAGGGGTAGGGATCGAAGGTGCTGCCGTGCAGCCCGAGCAGCACGGCATTGAGCGCCACCCAGACCAGCATGGTGGCCGCGAACAGGCCGACGAAGGTCCAGGAGCCGCCGAACGCGGCGACCGCATCGGCGGCGCGCTGGCCGCGCGTGGCGGGCGCGGCGTCGGCCGCCGGCTGTGCCGAGATCGGCCGGCGCTGGCCGACGTGGCGGGCCACGCGCTGGGTGCGTGCATCCAGCTCGGCAAAGGGCCGGCCCAGCAGGGCGGCCGCCCAGGCGTCATGAGCGCCATCGAGCGGAGGTGGGCCGGCTTTGACCGTCACTTCAGGCGCATGTCGTTGGACACGCCGCTGACGCCCTTGATGCCACGGGCCACCTTCACCGCCGTTTCCATCTGCGGCCGGGACGACACGAAGCCGCTGAGCTGCACGCGGCCCTTGAAGGTCTCGACATTGATCTCTGCCGCCTTCAGCGTCGGCTCGCCGAGGATGGCGGCCTTGACCTGGGTGGTGATCAGCGTGTCGTCGATGTACTCGCCCGTCGCCTCCTGGGTGCGGGTGGCAGCGCAGGCGCCGAGCAGCGTGAGCATGACCGTGGCGCCCAGCAGGCGCAGCGAGGTGTGGAGCTTGGAGGTGTTCATGGGAAATCCTGTTCAAGGATGAAAGACGCGGCGGGGGCCGCACCGGGGTTTGCTTCTGGCTCAGATCGCCCGCCACGGCGCGCCGTGCCACCGACTCTGGGGCGTGCCGCCGGCCGCGTCTGTCCGCCAGCGCACATGGCGTGCCACGAACCCGATGCCTCAGGCCAGCGCGATCTCCGGCAGCCTGACCCGGATCAGCGTGCCCTGGTTCAGCGACGAGGCCACCGACAGGCTGCCGTGCTCGGCCTCGACGCGAAACCGCATGCCCAGCAGGCCGTAGGCCGAGTTCGTGGCGGTGCCGGTGTCGAAGCCGACGCCGTCGTCCTTCACCGTGAGTTCGGCCTGGCCATTGGTGGCCGAGAGGTTCAGCCACAGCTGGCTCGCGCGGGCGTACTTGCTGATGTTGGTGAAGGCTTCCTGGACCACGCGGTAGACGACAAGCTCGGCGGCCTCCTCCAGCCGCACCGGCGCCAGCGTGCAGTGCATCTCGATGCCGGACTGCTTGGCGAATTCCCGCGCCAGAATCTCCAGCGTGACGACCAGGCCCAGAGTGCCCAGTGTGGAGGGGCGCAGGTTCTCGATGATGTTGCACTTCAGCGCGACGCCGCGGTTCAGCGTCTCCACGAGATGCGCCAGGCGCTCCAGCGCCTCGGGGGCGATGCCGGTCAGGCGGGCCTTGATGCGCGCAGCGTCCAGCTTGGCGGACGTGAGCAGGGCGCCCATCTCGTCGTGCAGGTCGCGCGCCAGCCGCGCACGTTCCTCCTCGCGCGCCGTCTCGATGTGATGCGCCAACTTGACGAGCTGCGTCGTGCGGCGTGCCACCTCCACCTCAAGGCGCTCGTGTTCTATCTCCACGACGCGCTGGTGCTCCTGCTTGTCCCGCTCGCGCAGCTCCTCCAGGGCCAGGCTCTGGCGCAGATAGAGGAAGAACGCGGCCAGGCTCACCACGCTCAGCACCATCACGCCGAGCCGGTTCAGCAGCAGCGTGCGATGGATGTCGGCCTGGCCGTCCTCGGTGGCGCGCAGGTCCTGGATGCTGATGACACCCGTCCGGACCGCATTGAGTTCGTCCAGCACCCCGCCAGACTGCCAGTAGGAGCTTTCGCCGATCAGCACCACCGTCAAGGCGGCCACGCAGGCGATGGGGAACAGGAGGGGGTTGCGGGAGATGACCGCGCGGATGTTCATGGTCGAGCTAGCCGTCGGTCGAGATGGCTTCGGTGCAGTGGTAGGGCAGCTGCAGGCTGCCGTCGATGCCGGCGACCGCGCGGATGGTGATGAGCGGCGCACCGGTCGTGACCGTGCCGAAGATGGTCGCGAAGGCCACATCGGCCGCATCCCGCCCGGTGCCGAAGCGCACGAAGCCCATCGGGATCGCGGTGCCCGAGGGGTCGAAGATGTACCAGCGGCCGCCAAGGTAGACCTCGACATAGGCGTGGAAGTCGGTGGGGCCGAGCGCGGGGTCGGCGCCGTAGTCGATGCCGGTGGCGAAACGCGCCGGGATGTTGATGGCCCGGCACAGCGCGATCATCAGGTGGGCGAAGTCGCGGCACACGCCCACCTGCCCGAGCAGCGTGTCGATGGCCGAGGTGTTGGAGTCTGACGTGTTCGGTGTGAAGCTGGTTCGCTCCAGCACCCAGTCGCGGATGGCCTGCACGCGGCCGTAGCCCTGCCAGCGCTGGCCGAACTCGCGCATGGCCAGCCGGTGCAGGCGGTCCGACTGGCAGTAGCGGCTCGGGTAGATGTAGCTCAGCACTTCGGCCGGCAGGTTCGCGACCGGCACCTCGGACACGTCGGCGGGCGGGGCGAAGTGATGCATCAGGTCCAGCGTGGCCCAATAGCTCAGCTTCAGCGGCCCGGGGCAGGCCTGCACGCGCAGGTAGCGGTTGCGCGTGGCCGGATCGGTGTCCACGCGTGCCGGCAGGTTCTGGCTCAGCGTCAGCGACTCCTGCAGCACCTGCTGGCGCGGCGTGTTGGCCGCGTGGATGTTGAAGATGAAGTCGCAGCCGGGGTCGGAGATGTCGTAGTCCAGCTCGAGCGAGAGCTCCAGGTGGATCATGGCCGACGCGCCGAAACGCGACCTACCGCCTGGGGGAATTTCATGACGACCACTGCCCGCCTTCAGAGACGCGACTTGGCGTCGTGGAAGGACTGGATGAAGGCGTCGCGCATGCGGTCCATGTCGGACACCCACTGGTGCCAGGACGCCTCGCCCGAGGCCGTCAGCTCCTCGAACTTGACGAGGGCATCCCGCGCATGGGCGCGCAGCTTGGTCAGCTCCTGCTCGTATTGTTCATGGGCTTCCTGCCGGGCATGCGCCGCCTTGGCTTCCAGGGCGGCCAGCTGGTCATTGAGCTTGTCGAGCTCCAATTTCATGTTCTCGACATAGGTATCGCGTGCGGTCATGGCGGGGTCTTTCGGGGGGAGGGGAATTCGCGCGGCGCAGCAGGTGGCTAAAGCCGGCCAAGCAACCACAGCACGACGAGGACCAGCAGCACCAGGCCGACGCCGCCCGAGGGCAGATAGCCCCAGCCGCGGCTGTGCGGCCAGGCGGGAAAGGCGCCCACCAGCAACAGGATGAGGACGATGAGCAGGATGGTGTTCATGGCATGCCTTGGGAATCGAGCCAGTCGCATGCTGGCCCCCGGGCGTCGGGGCGTCTGTTCGCTATCGCACCAACAGCCGGTTCAGCGCTCGCCCTGGTCAAGGCCGAGCCGCCTTGCCAGCGGCGCCAGCGTCGGCCCCTGGATCAGCAGCGACAGCAGCACGACAACGAAGGCGACGTCGAAGAAGCGCCAGCCGTCGGGCAGGCCGGCCAGCACCGGGTAGGTGGCCAGCACGATGGGCACCGCGCCGCGCAGGCCCGACCAGGCGACGAAGCATTGCTGGCGCCAGCCAAAGCCCAGCGGTGCCAGGCACAGCAGCACGGCGGCGGGGCGGGCCAGCAACATCAGCCCGGCGGCCACGAGCAGAGCCGGGCCGATGATGCGCAGCACCTCGTGCGGCGTGACGAGCAGGCCCAGCAGCAGGAAGAGGGCGGCCTGGGCCAGCCAGGTGTAGCCGGTCAGGCCGGGCAGGCTCAGCAGGGCGACACGCTCGGCATGGTGGCGCACCAGCAGGCCGGCGATGTAGACGGCCAGGAAGCCGGAGCCGCCGACGTGGTTCGTGACCGAGAACAGCAGCAGGCCCAGCGCGGCCATCAGCAGCGCGGCCAGGCCGTCGTGGTCGTCTTCGATGGGCAGTCGGCGCACCCATCCTGCAGCCAGCAGACCGCCCGCGACGCCGAACAGCAGGCCGAAGCCGAGCTGCTGGGCCAGCAACTGCATCAGCGCATTCAGCCCGGCTGCGGCCGGCGCGCCCGCCGCGGCCGGTGCCCACCAGGCGATCAGGCCGATGGTCAGCACCATGGCCATGGGATCGTTCATGGCCGACTCGACCTCGATGGTGGCGGCCAGCCGCGGCTCCAGGTTCAGGCGGCTGGCGCTGAACTGCGCGAACACGGCCGAGGCGTCGGTGGACGACACGGCCGCGCCGAGCAGCAGGCCTTCGGACCAGGGCATGGCCAGCGCCAGGTGGGCGATGCCGGCGACGATGGTGGCCGTGGCGGCCACGCCGACCGTGGCCAGCAGGCTGGCCGGCAGCATGCCGGCGCGCACCAGCGCCCAGCGCGTGCGCAGGCCGCCGTCGAACAGGATCAGGGCCAGGGCCAGATTGCCGACGTTGACGGCGAGCTTGTGGTCATCAAAAGGCAGGCCCAGCGGCCCGTCCACGCCGGTCAGCATGCCCACGACCATGAAGACGAGCAGATGGGACAGGCCCAGGCGGTGCGTGTACAAGGCGCCGGCGATGGCGATCAGCACCAGCGTGGCCACCGCCGCCGTGAGCAGGTCCGGACCTGCGAGCACGGCGCCGTGGACCATTGGATCAGCCTGCCGTCTGCGGTGTCGAGGTGCCGGCGCGCTCGGCAGCGTCAACGTGCAGGGACGATGCCGGGCGTCGCGGCGCCGGCGGCGTCGGCGCCCGTGCCGGCGCATCGGTCGAGCTCAGGACATTGACCGTGGGGGTCGCCGGCGTCGCGAAGCGGATGCCGCGCTGCTGGAACTCGCGCATCAGCGCCAGGTTCAGCGTCTGTTGGCGGTCCATGTAGACGTCGTAGTCGGGGCTCGTCACCCGGTAGACCACCTCGAAGTTCAGCGAGTTCTCGCCGAAACCCTTGAAGTGGGCACGGGCGAACTGCAGGAGCGGGTCGGCCTCGATCAACTGGCGGATCAGCGGCGGGATGGAAGCCACCACGTCGGCCGAGGCGTCGCTGGTGATGCCGAAATTGAACTGCACGCGGCGCGTCTGCAGGCGCTTGAAGTTGGCCACCGTGCGCTTGAGCAGTTCGGCGTTGGACATGACGATCTGCTCGCCGCCCAGGCTGCGGATGCGCGTCGTCTTCAGACCCACGCGCTCGACGGTGCCGGTCACGTCGCCGACGGTGATGGAGTCACCCACCTCGAAGGGCTTGTCCACCGCGATGGCCAGCGACGCGAACAGGTCGCTGAGGATGTTCTGCACCGCCAGCGCCAGCGCGATGCCGCCGATGCCCAGGCTGGCGACGAAGGCCGTGATGTTGACGCCCAGGTTGGACAGCACGGCCAGCACGATGACCACCCACAACGCGCCACGCAGCCCCCAGCTCAGCAGCGTGGCGGATGCCGACAGCGCCGTGCCGCCGCCGTGGCGCTGCTGCTGCGCGGCGAGCAGTTGCGAGACCGCCTGCTGCGCCCACAGGCCGATCTGCAGCGCGACGACGGCAAACCACAGCTGCGACACGCGGCCATGCCAGCGGTCGTCCAGCGGCAGCAGGCCCAGGCCCACCAGCAGGCCGACGACCCAGATGAGGCCGGCATTGGTTCGCTCCAGCACGCTGACGAGGTTGTCGTCCAGCGACGTGCGGGTGCGCTTGGACAGCGCCCGCAGCCGCTGCACGAGCAGACGCAGCCCGGTCTTGATGACGATGATGGTGACGATGCCGGCCAGCACCGCCGGCAGCACGTCCGTCCACGCCACCTGCGGCCACGCCGCCGCAGCGCGGCTGAGGAAATCGGTCCAGGTCATCGCTCCACCAGGCAGTCTTCGATTCATCGAACTTAGGCCGGTGGCGCGGTGCAGTCTGTCGGCGGGCGACAGCCGGGCCTGTGGGCCTTGGCTGACAGACCGGCCGATCCTGTACCGACCTCCGCGGACGAGGCCTTCGCTGACACCGTGAGCCGCCGTCGCGGCCTAAGGTGTGGCCTTGCCCCGTTCTGCATGGCTGATCCAAAGGACGTTCGATGGACACCACCCACCACGATTTCGCGGCACTGTTTACCCAATTGGGGTTGCCGGATTCGCCGGCCGAGATCAAGCAGTTCATCCGCGCACACCGGCCGCTGCCGCAGACGCTCAATCTGTCCGAGGCGCCGTTCTGGAATGCCAGCCAGGTGGCCTTCCTGCGCGAGCAATGGACTGCCGACGACGGTGACTGGGCCCTCCAGATCGACCAGCTGAACGCGGCGTTGCGCGAACACCCGGCCACCGGAGATCTGGAGCAGGTCGACTGCGCGCAATCCGCAAACGACGCCGCCGGCCGATGAAGCAGCCGTCCTGGGCGTCGCTGCTGCGACGCCATGCCGCGCTGCTGCAGCGCGCGGCCAAGCCGGTGCGCGAGCGGCGCCAGCCACCGGCCGGCGCGGGCAGCTGGCTGATGGGCGTCGTCATGGCGCCGGCCGGGCCGCGCCGCTACTGGCTGTTTCGCCCGGCGGGCGTGCGCTTCGGCGAGCGGCTGCCGTTGATGGTCATGCTGCACGGCTGCCACCAGGACGCCAAGAGCTTTGCCGACAGCACGCGCATGAATTCGGTCGCCGCGCGCGAGCGCTTCCTCGTGCTCTACCCCGAGCAGCCACGGCTGTCCAACGCGCAGGGTTGCTGGAACTGGTTCGACACGCAGTCGGGCCGGGCCTTCGGCGAGGCGGC
>Ga0136846_1216890_pt1 | contig 10069 bp, 11 predicted proteins | sample HopSoiMetagenom2_FD_96841 | JGI IMG/M metagenome (GOLD analysis project Ga0136846, IMG submission 96841) | Grasslands soil microbial communities from Hopland, California, USA - 2 Assembly 2016 (version 4) | ecosystem: Environmental > Terrestrial > Soil > Grasslands | place: USA: Hopland... | reverse complement strand
GTCCAGATGTCGACCACAGCGGCGCGGGCCGCCGAGGCGAGCGCCGCGATGGCGAGCCCGCCGGTCGCCACCACCAGCACGCCGAAGCGCGCGATCAATAGCGAGCCCGGAATCGCGGCGAGCGCGAACATGCTGAGCGGAATGCCGATCAAGAGCCCGACCTGGGTTTCGCTCATGTGCAGGTCGTCATGAATGAGCGGAATGACCGGCGGCACCGCGAGCAACGGCATGCGGATGCTGACGCCGGCGAGCCACAGCAGCGACAGCACGGTGAATAAAGGAGGCGATGCCGGGCTCTCGCCCGGCTTCACGACAACAGGAGAAGCCGCCGGGCTTTCGCCGGGCATGTGGGATCGGTTCATCAGGACGCCTTGAGACCCGGCGCGGGTCCTTTGAGTCGGGGGAGCCTACGCGAAATTCGTGGGCGGGTGCGCCGCCAAATTGCATGCGAGCGTTGCCGTGGGGCGGCATCGCGAGATCGTGCTTTATGTAGACGATTGCATTAAGGCTATCTGAAGCGCGACGGCTGGGCGTGTGCGCAATGCGAGGATCGGGGCGATGCCTTTTGCGACCGTTGGCGACGTGAAGATCAACTACACGATCGAGGGCTCGGGCGACTGGCTCGTCCTGATCGGCGGCTACGCCAGCGGTAACTGGCAGGCCTGGGGCAACAACATCGCGGAATTCGCCAAACGCTACAAAGTGCTGGCATTCGACAACCGCGGCATCGGCGAAAGCGACGTGCCGGATTATCCCTACACGACGTTGATGATGGCTCGCGACACCATCGGCCTGATGGACCATCTCGGCATCGAACGCGCACACTTTTTCGGCAAGTCGCTCGGCGGCAACATCGGGCAATGGGTTGCGCTCGAGGCACCTCAACGCGTCCGCAGCCTGGTCGCGACCTCGACCTCCGCCAAGCCGGAAACCCGCCGCAACAACATGGTGAAGTGGTGGATGGCGACCGCGCAGGATGCCGGTTACGCCAAGCTGTTCCCTGGGCTGATGACTTACTTCTACACGGCCGAATATTACGACGCCAATGTCGCGGCGATCGACCGCAGCGTGCAGGCGCTAATCGCGGCGAAGCGCCCAATCAAAGGCTTCCTGCACATGGGCGATTCCATCCTCACCCACGACACCTGGGACCGGATCGACCAGATCAAGGCGCCGACGCTGCTCATGGGCGGCGAGGAGGACATCATCACGCCGCCGCGCCACATGCAGGAGATGGCGAAGCGGATGCCGAACGCCGAGGCGCGGATCTTTCCGAAGACGCTGCACGGATTTTTGGTGGAGAATCCGGCGAGCTTTGCGATGATCCCGGAGTTCTTTGCCAAGCACTAACGGTACGCTGACGATTGCGGCGCGACCACAACAGTGGCGCGGTTCAAGGGGAGGAATTCATGAAGGTACTCAGTGCGAGCCGCTGGCTGTTGGCCGCAACGCTTGCGTTTAGCGCCGCCGAGGCTGCGCAGGCGCAAAGTTATCCGAACCGCCAGATCAGGATGATCCTGCCGTTCGCGGCGGGCGGTGCCGGCGACACTTTCGCGCGCCCGCTGGCGCAGGCGCTGTCGCAGTCGCTCGGACAGCCGGTGGTGATCGAGAACATCGTCGGCGCTGCCGCCATCATCGGCACCCAGGTCGCGGCGCGGGCGCCGGCCGACGGCTATACGCTGCTGATGGTTTCCAATGCGCTGGCGATCGGCGAGACGATGTCGCCCAAGCGCGGCTATCTGCTGATGCGGGAATTCACGCCGATTACCCAGCTCAACGCGCTGTCGCTGGTGCTGGTGACCAACCCGAAGCTGCCGGTGAAATCCGTCGCCGAACTGATCGCGCTGGCGAAGTCCCAGCCCGGCAAGCTGAATTACGCCTCGTCGGGCGTGGGTTCGATCTATCACCTGCCGATGGAGCATCTGAAATCCATGGCCGGGATCGACATCCAGCACGTGCCGTACAAGTCGAGCAGCCAGGCGCGCATGGACGTGATCGCAGGCGAGCCGTCGATGATGATGGATGCGCTCGCCACCATGCAGGGGCAGATCAAGGAGGGGCAGGTGCGCGCCATCGGCGTCGCGAGCTTGAAACGCACCGACACCGCGCCGGACATTCCGGCGATCGCCGAAACGGTTCCCGGCTATTCCGGCGACGCCTGGCTTGGCTTCATGGCGCCGGCCGGTACGCCGCCGGAGATCGTCAACAAGCTGCAAGTGGAAATCGCCAAGGTGTTGGCGACGCCCGAGGTGAAGGCGGCCTATCGCGCCCAGGACGCCGTGCCGGTCGCCAGCACACCCGCGGCGTTCAGCACGTTCCTCAAGGACGAGATCGACAAGTGGGGCAAGGCGATCCATAGCGCCGGCGTTCCAATTCAGGAATGACGCGAAGGGAAAACGGCATGAAATTGCTTGTCCGCCGTTGGTTCAATTTCGTCGAGCATCAGGTCGACCACGGCAACCCGCAGGCGGCGCCGCTTCGCAAGGTGGCGGTCGCCGCGGTGGTAGAAAATCCCTACGCCGGCCGGCACGTCGAAGACTTGCGCCCGATGATCGCGGCGAGCGAGGAACTCGGCCGCGAGATGGGCAAGGTGCTGCTCGAAACGCTCGGGCCATATAAAGTGCAGAGCTACGGCAAGGCCGGCATCGCCGGGCTTGCCGGCGAGCAGGAGCATGCCAATGCCCTTCTGACCACGACCTTCGCGAATCCGCTCCGCGATGCGGTCGGCGGCGGCAAAGCCTGGATCTCGTCATTCACCAAGCGGGCGGCCCCCGGCACCCTGATCGACGTGCCGCTGGCGAGCAAGGATGCGCTTTACGTTCGCTCGCATTACGACGGCATGACGGTCACATTGCCGGACGCGCCGTGGCCCGACGAGGTCGCGGTGATCTTCTGCGTCGCCAACCGCGGCCGGATCGGCGCCCGCGTCGGCGGGCTGAAGTTCGAAGACATCAAAGGCGAAGACGGGCTGGTTTGAACGCTAGTAGTTCACCTTTGGAAAGAAGTCGCCGCGGCCTTCGGGCGTCATGTCGAGAAGATTCCACAGCGGGTCGACCAGGTCGCCGGCGCGATGGTGCTGTTTCGGCGCCGGCGGGGCAAAGCTCATCTCCGAGCCCCAGAAATGTCGGATCGCGCCATTCTGCTTTCTGAACACGTTGAATATCGTCTCGTCCCAGTTCTTGCCGTCCGGAACGCGATGTTGTCCACGCATTCCCTTTGAGAACTTGGAGGTGTCGCCGAAGTAGTCGGCGTCGTAGCTGTTGCCGGCGGTCGACAGCAGCGACAGGTGTTCCCAGCCGCGCAGGTGCGCCCAGGCCGCGAGCCGGGCGATCGGCGATTTGGCGACGATATGAAGCGCCGCGCGCTCGCCCATATGCCGGGCGGCGCCATCGATCCCGTCGAGCAGGTGGGTGCAGCCCGGGCATGGCAGCTCGCGCTCGGGACCGTACATGAAGCTGTACAGAACGAGGGTGTCGTGCGGGCCGAACAGCTCGGACATTCGCACCTTCTCGGGCATGCTGGTCTTGCCGATCCGTTCGAAAACGTAGTCCTCGGGCACCTCGCCACCGGGCGGCAGCGCCCGGCGTTTTGCCGCGACGGCTTCGATCTGCGCCCGCAGCGCCATCTCTTCATCGAGCAGCGCATTTCGCGCGGCGCGGTACTCGGCACTTTCATTGGGATAATGAAGATGTTCCACGGTATCCTCTAGACGTTGTTCGATCTCATTAGAAAACTCATGCCTGAGAGCTGAGTTCCGGCTGCAACCGCAACAAGGAAATTTCGACGTGCCCGATTTACGAGAAAAAGGCCCGGGTGGCCTCAACCTGCTGACCGCCACCGAGCTGTGCAGGAAACTCGAAGGCAAGCAGACCACGTCGGTCGCGATCGTGCAGGATTGTCTTGCCCGCATTGCTGCGCGCGAGCCGGATATTCGCAGCTGGGCCTATCTCGATCCTGAAACGGCGCTCCGTCAAGCGCGTGCCTGCGATGCCGAGCCGCGGCGAAGCCGGCTGCACGGCATCCCGATCGGCATCAAGGATATCTTCGACACCTACGACATGCCGACCGCCTACGGCTCGACGATCTACAAAGACCATCAGCCGACCGCAGACACCGCCGTGGTCGGCATGATGCGGCGCGCCGGCATGGTGATCCTCGGAAAATGCCGGACAACGGAATTCGCAAGCCCCGTCCCCGTGGGCGTGCGCAATCCGCACGACTTCACCCGAAGTCCCGGCGTGTCGTCGAGCGGCTCGGCGGCGGCCGTGGCGGATTACATGATCCCGCTGGCGCTCGGCTCGCAGACCGGCGGATCAACGATCCTGCCCGCCGCGTTCTGCGGCGTCGTCGGCTACAAGGCGAGCCTGACCGGGCTCGATCGCGGCGGCGTTCGCCATCTGCGGCCGAACCTCGACACCATGGGCCTGTTTGCCAGAAGCGTTGCCGATATCGCGGCGCTTCGTTCGGTGCTCTGCGGTGTGGATCCTGCGCCACCGGTTGCCGAAATGCGCGGCATTCGGATCGGCATCTGCCGCACCATGAATTGGAAAGAGGCTCGCCCGGAATCGGTCGACGCGCTGGAAAGCGCCGCGCGCAGCCTCGCCGCAGCCGGGGCAAAGGTCCATGACGTCGAGATGCCGGCCGTGTTCACCGACATCAATCAATCGTTTAACGTCATCTCAGGTGCCGAGGCGTTGCGAGCGATGGCGGCGGAGGCGCGCGACCATTTTCCGACGTTGAACCAGTGGATCAGGGATTCGCTGACCGCGGCCAAGCGCGTCGATCGGGCCCAATTCGACAAGGCGCAATTTCATGTCGTCCAGTGCCAGCGGGCGATGGCCGAGGTATTTGCGGGCTGCGACGCTATCATCACGCCGAGCACCGCGGGCGAAGCGGTCGCCGACGTCGTCTCGGTGTCGAACTCCGCATTCAATCGCATCTGGACGCTGCTGCACGTGCCCTGCGTCACGATACCGGCGTTCACCGGTCCAAACGGCATGCCGGTCGGGCTGCAGGTTGTCGGCCCGGTCGGCGGCGACGATCGCATCATCGCGCTTTCCCAAGGCATCGCCGACGCACTGAAGTGACAGCGACCAATCGGGCTACAGCGACGGCTGGTTGTTGTATTTCGACAGCGGCCGTCTGTTCGCCATCGAGTGATTGGGTGCGACCCTTCCTAAGCTTTTCGCACGTCGCAGCAGTTGGCTTAACCGAAGCGCCTCGCGAAGCATCACTTGGCCAAACGGTGGCGCGGCGAGTTTTGCCTCGGTATGCGCAGAACTCGCCGTCGAAACCTGGGCGTTTTCCTCGCCATGAGGTAGCCTATGCAGACTTGTCAGATTTTGGGGGAGACAAAAATGCGTGCATTGCTTTGGACGTTGGGTTTGCTTGTCACGCTGTCATCAGCCGCGGTCGCGGGCCCGAAGGAGGACGCACTGCAAGTGCTGGAGAAATGGGCCAAGGCATTCACCGATTCCGATGTCGATGCCATCGTCAAGCTCCATGCACCGGATGCCCTGTTCATGGGGACCGCGAGCAAGAGCGTCGTCGTGCAGACGGAGGGAATTCGCGCCTACTTCGAAAACGCGCTGCTCAACAACAGGCCGAGGAGCGCAAAGCTGACCGATTCTTCGGCCGTCGTGTTGTCCGACACCGTCGTCGCGGTTTCTGGGTTGGACGCGCTGACGGGGGTGCGTGATGGCAAAACCTTCGGCACCACCGGGCGTGTGACCTTCGTCATCGCGAAACGCGGCGCGGATTGGCAGATCGTGCAATTCCATCGTTCGCCCGTGCCGAACTAGCGGGGGGCCGATCACGCGACGTCGTCGCCGCGCCATCTACTATTTGAAGGTGATCAGATCCGTGCGGCTCAGCGTCGAGGCCCGGTTCTTCAAGGGCTCGTTCGCGGCATTCGAACTGTTCTGATGCAGAATCTGGTACTGTCCGATGGCGATTTCGTAATCGGTGGCGTCCAAGCTCGCGTCGACCGGAACGACGACGGTGTAGCCGCGTAGCGTGGCGCCGACCGACGTATAGGTCACCGAGCCGCTCACCTTCCAGCCGGTCAGAATGAGCGTGGTGATCCCCTTGGCCTTGAGAATTTCGTCCAGCTCGGTTTTGTAGAACCGGTCCTGCGCCTGATTCTCAATCTTGATGTCGCCAGGCTGAGGCACAACCTCAGGCAGCCATTCCGCCATGTTAGGCGTGCGTGTGCCGTACCCGATGGTCACGCCGGCCTTCCGGGCCCGCGCCAACAGCGATGTGATCGCCGGCACCATTTTCGCTTTGCATATCGGTTGACGCCCGGCGATGTGCTCGACGACGTCGAACAAGAGCAACGCAGTCGTCGCGGGGTTGAGGGCCACCGGAACCGGATCCGGGCTGGCCGGCATTTGCAGGGTCAGTGGAGGCTTGCTCATGGGGAAGCGCCCGACTGCGACAGAGCCGCTCCGCTGCCGATCACGAGCACAAGCATCAATGACGTCTCACGAACATGATGCGGTGGATGTCGCTGCGCTCGACCCATCTGGTGCGCTCGACAGAGCTTGACTGACCACGTCGGCCGCAAAGGTCATGAGCGCGGCGTCCCAACCGGACTCCGGCGTGGGCTCCCGGAAGGCGAGCACAAACGTTCCCCGCGGTTTTCCGTCAACGTAGAACGGACGAGATTGAATGGCTCGCAACCCGTGCGCCAGGCACACTTGTCGCCATCGTGGATCAAACACGCTGTCATTCTCAATGTCAGGGCACGTAATCGGTTGACCGCGGGAAATTGCCTTCACGCATGAGCCAAAGTCTGCCGGTTCCAGAGGCACGTGGGTGATCGCGGCCGAGAATGAATAAGGCAGCGTGGGGAACAGCGCCCTCTCGATGTGGGTGCCATCGCTGTTGCTGACGGTAATACCGGCGAACGAGCCGGGAGCCAACGCTTCAACCTTCGAACAGAGATCGGCCAAGGCCTGAATATCCGACATGCAAAAATTCTATGTCGAATGTGACCGTACAGCAATCGTCCGTTTGTAACGAAGCAGACACTTTGGGTGGCATGTCGCCAAGTGCCGCCTATGTGATGGCGCGGATGATGGTACCTTCGCACGATAGAAAACAGCCGAACGAGGCGTAAACAGTATGAAAAAAGGCACGACGACCAAAAAGACTGCAACGGCCGGCGAATCCCCGTCCCGGCTGATCGGCGCGCGGATCAAGGAACTGGGCGACTGGAGGGGCAATATGCTCGCCCATGTCCGTGCCCTCATCAAACAGGCGGACTCCGAGGTGGTCGAGGAGTGGAAGTGGCGAGGCGTTCCGGTCTGGTCTCACGATGGCATCATCTGCACCGGCGAGACGTACAAGAGCGTGGTCAAGCTGACCTTCGCCAAGGGCGCGTCGCTCAAGGACCCGGCAAAACTGTTCAATTCCAGCCTCGAAGGCAACACCCGGCGCGCGATCGATATCCATGAGGGCGATGACCTCGATGAGGGCGCCTTCAAGACGCTGGTCCGTGCCGCGGTCGCCCTGAACAGCGCAAAGGCCCGGTAGTCGAATCCGGCGCATGATTTTTCCATGAAGGAGTCTGTATTCTATCATTCAGCGAAACAGCGGAGAGACATCATGCTTGAGCTGCGACCTAACTGCGAATGTTGCGACAAGGATCTGCCGCCGGCGGCGACGGACGCCATGATCTGCACGTTTGAATGCACATTCTGCCGTGACTGCGTGGAAGGCAAACTCGGTGGCCGGTGTCCGAACTGCGGCGGCAATTTTGCGCCGCGCCCGATCAGGCCCGCCGCCAAGCTCGCGAAAAATCCGCCCTCGACGCAACGGATCTTCAAGCCACAGGGCTGCGGGCAGGCCGCCTGAGCGGTTACTCCGGAAGCGGTTTGCCCTTGGTCTCGGGCAGGAACGGCGCCGCCGCGATGCTGAGGATGTAGACGCAGGCGATCGCCACCGCGGCGGTGCTGAAGCCGCCGAAATTGGCAATGAGCCAGCCCGAGATCAGCGGCCCGGTCCAGGCGATCAGCCGTGGCGTGTTGAACACGAAGGCCGTCGCGGTGGCGCGCACCCGGGTCGGGAACAATTCCGGCAGCCAGCACGCCATCCAGGTGTACTGGCCGGACACGAACGCGCCGCTGAACGCCGCCGCGATCAGCACGAAGGTGAGGTCGTGGGTCCACAGAAACACCAGCGGCACCGACAGGAACGCCAGCACGACATAGGCGATGGTCACGGGCTTGCGGCCATAGGCGTCGGCAAAAAAGCCGAAGGCGGCATAGCCGAAAATGGCGCCGCCGTTGTTGGCCATGGCGGCGTAGCTGGCGTAGAGCTGCGGCGACAGGTTGGACTTGGCGGCGAGGGCGGCGACATAGGGCGGCAGCCAGGCCGAGATACCCCAGAATGCGAATGTGGTCGCGAGCGACATCAGGAAGCCGAGCGTCACGCGCCGCCGGATCGTCGGCTCGGCGAACAGGTCGGCCACGGTGAACCGCGCCAGCGACTTCTCCTGTGCGGTCAAGGCTGCGCCGCTGCGCTCGCGCTCGGTGGCGACGTTGCGCTGGTCGTTGACGCGCTCCCATCTTTCGGATTCCGGGATCGAACGCCGAATCCACAGGGTGAGCAGCGCCGGCACGACGCCGAGCAGGAACATCACGCGCCAGGCGTCGGGGCCGACCGGGAAGATGAAGTACCAAGCCACCGAGGCCAGGAAGAATCCCATGCCGAATCCGGTCTGCATCAGGCCGACGCCCTTGCCGCGGTTCTTGTCGGGCCACAGTTCGGCGACGATCGAGGTGCCGGTCACCCATTCCGAGCCGATCGCGACGCCTACCAGGAAGCGAAGGATCATGAATGACCACCAGTCCCAGGCGAAGGCGCTCAATCCGGTCATCAGCGAATAGGCCAGGATCGCCAGCAGCATGGTGCGCTTGCGGCCGAGATAGTCGGCGATCACGCCGCCGATCAGCCCGCCAACCGCCCAGCCCAGCAGGGTGATCGCGATCACGGTGCCGGCATAGAATGGGATCTGCGGGTATTGCGACGGATCGAGCAATTGGCGAAGCGCGACGCCGACCGAGATGATCAGCGCGTAGGTCTCGTAGCCGTCGAACAGCCAGCCGAGATTGGAGGCGATCAGCGTGTTCCACTGGCTCCTGTTGAGCGAGCGATACCAGGGCTGCGAACCAATGGCGACGTCCGACATGGTATTCCCCTTCGACGGTGCTCAGGCCGTGGCGCCGGCCTTGCGTTTCTTGGCGGCGAGCTTCACCGCGTCCATGACCTCCGGATAGGTGGCGCAGCGGCAGAGATTGCCGGTGAGGTAATGCTTGATCTGTTCGTCGGTCGGGTCGGGGTTCTCGTCGAGCAGCTGGGTCACCATCATGACGAAGCCCGGAGTGCAGTAGCCGCACTGGAAGGCGCTCGCCTCGATGAAAGCCTCCTGCACGGGGCTGAGCTTGTCGCGGGTGTCGAGGCTTTCGACGGTCGTGACCTCGGCGCCGTCGACGAACTGCGCGAGATAAAGGCAGCCGGACACCGCCTTGCCATTCACCACGACGGTGCAGCAGCCGCACAGGCCCTGGCCGCAGGTTTCCCGCGCCCCGGTTAGGCCGAAGCTGTTCTGCAACAACTCGACCAGATTGTGGTGCGGCTTGACGTCGGCGGTCACCGGCGCGCCGTTCAGCGTGAAGGTGATGGTTCGGGTTGCTGGGATCATGTCACGCCTCCTCCAGCGGCTTGCCCGCTTTAGCGCGGAGCGCGCGATAAACCGTTTCGGCGTTCAACGGCATCTCCATGATGCGGACGCCGCAGGCGTCGTCGATGGCGTTGGCGAGGGCAGGCCCGACGCAGAACGTTGCGACCTCCCCGACGCCCTTGGCGCCGAACGGGCCGTTTGTCTGGTCGTGCTCGACATAGTGGCTTTCCAAGGTGGCCGGCAGGTCGTGGAAGCCCGGGATCTTGTAGTCGGCGAGCGACGCGTTGGTGACCTGGCCGCCGTCGATATGCATCTTCTCGAACATGGTGAAGCCGAGCTGCATCAGGGCGGCGCCGGAAATCTGCGTCTCGACGATCTTCG
>Ga0136846_1233557_pt1 | contig 10071 bp, 7 predicted proteins | sample HopSoiMetagenom2_FD_96841 | JGI IMG/M metagenome (GOLD analysis project Ga0136846, IMG submission 96841) | Grasslands soil microbial communities from Hopland, California, USA - 2 Assembly 2016 (version 4) | ecosystem: Environmental > Terrestrial > Soil > Grasslands | place: USA: Hopland... | reverse complement strand
ATGCCTAAGCCTCTAGCAGAAAATCGCCCACCGCAATACGGCGGCTACATCGCGCTGACCCTAATTTTGTGGTTAATCGGGTCTGTAATAGTTACGGCCTGGGCGGTCATCACAGGGCACATCTATGTATTGACAGCGGCTTGCCTATCTCTGACTGCGGTACTGGTTTGGTTGGGTAGGATACAGGCGCCCATGTGGGACACAATCAAAAATTGGGCACAGCTGCTTTCCTTCTCGGGAATAATCTTGACCGCCTATGGCGTGTACAAGACTTACCTCACTCCGTTCTCACCCGAAGTAGCATCCGGAACGATTCAATTTCGGCTCGGGCCTAACACTTATTTTCCCGGTTCCGAAATGGTTATTCCCCTCTCGTTCTCGAACAGTGGTGCAGAGACGGGCCGGTTGGATGATTTGGAGGTGATGGTTTCATTTTCGAAAGGCGATTGCCTGTTTGACCCGTACTTCTTTGTTGCGCCAGATCAGTACACCCGATTGTTAACAACTGTGCTGGCTCATCAAGGAACATCAATCTCTTCAATCGTAAAAGAGACACCTTTCGATGCTCCGTTCGGACCTATTCTATTAACCGGAAAATCCCAAGTTTCAAAAGCAGTCATATTCGGCCAATCGCCACATGACTGCAAAACGGAATACATCGAAGCGGGCCGATTCCCACTCACGGTGTATGGACAATACAATCACGGGAAGCAACAAGAACTTCGGAAACTGTGGTTTGATTTGCCACAGGATAAGGTAGATCAATGGAAGGCAGGAACGACTGTTGCTGTCCAGATGATGCAGCGGGACCCTAGCTGGCTAGATATACCATTCCGAAGATAGACTTTGCATCCGTGACACATCGCCACCATAATCAACGCATCGCAATATAATCGTCAGGATTTCTTCAATGTCAATCATCAGCTCTCACTATTACTATTTCGTTAACAATGATGTGTCATTTGAATGTCGCTATCTCCTAACCCACCCCTTCATTGCCTCGTTTTCAGTTCACATTTAAACTTGTAGCCTCAACGATCAAGGAGACACCATGCTGGTTGTCATGCAGGCGCATGCTTCGGCTGAGGATATTCGCCGGGTTTGCGAAAAAATCGAATCTCTTGGATACCGGCCGCACTCCATTCCCGGCGCCGAGCGCACCGCCATTGGCATCACCGGAAACAAGGGTGAGGTCGAGCCGGGAACGCTCGACGAAATGCCCGGCGTGCAGGAGGTGATTCGCGTCACCAAGCCTTACAAGCTGGTCAGCCGCGACATGAAGCAGGAGAACACGGTCGTCTCCTTCCCCGGTTCCGACGCCACATTCGGCGGACCGGGGCTGGCCATTATTGCCGGGCCCTGCGCTATTGAGAGCCGCGAGCAGGCGTTTGCAATCGCCGACCGCGTGCATCGCGCAGGGGCCCAGTTTTTCCGTGGCGGAGCCTATAAACCGCGTACCTCGCCCTATTCATTTCAGGGACTCGAAGAGGAAGCGCTTCAGATTATGGCGGCGGTACGCGATCAGTTTGGCATGAAAATCGTGACCGAAGCCATTGATCATGAGTCGCTCGAACTGGTTGAGGAGTACGCCGACGTGATTCAGATAGGCGCGCGCAACATGCAGAATTTTTCTCTGCTCAAGCGCGCCGGACGCGCCCGCAAGCCTGTGCTGCTGAAGCGCGGAATGTCGGCAACGCTGGAAGAATTTTTGATGGCCGCCGAGTACGTGATGAGCGAAGGTAACTACAATGTCATTCTGTGCGAGCGCGGGGTGCGCACCTTCGCCGACCACACTCGCAACACGCTGGATCTGAGTTTGATTCCGGCGGTGCAACGGCTCAGCCATTTGCCGATCCTCGTCGATCCCAGCCACGGAACCGGAAAACGCAACAAGGTGACGCCGCTTTCGCGCGCGGCGGTTGCGGTCGGCGCTGACGGCCTCATTATCGAAGTGCATCACGAGCCTGATAAAGCTCTGTCGGACGGCATGCAGTCGCTGTATCCCGACCAGTTCGATGAGTTAATGTCGCAGGTGCGGCAAATTGCGCCGGTGGTGGGAAGAATGGTTCCGGAGATCGGGGAGCATGTGGCGGCGGCTGGAGTCTCAGGCACGCCTGCCCGTCAATCCCGCATTGCTACGAACTGATGCACTGGCGCGACGTGCTTTAATTTGCTCGGCGTCCGCCGGCCGAGGCCGTTGACACCCCCAACTTCCTCAACCGGTCTTTTGCCTGCATGGCTTCATTTGAACGCGGATAACGCTGGACGACATGTTTCAGCGAAGCTATGCCGGCATCCTTTTGCCCAGCCTCGATCTGCGCGAAGCCTTTTTTCAGTTCGGCTGATGCTGCCTTGTTTCCGTCGGGAAAAGTTTGCAGCACCTGGTCGTAGCCTTTGATTGCCTGCGGATAGTTTCCGGACCGGAAATCGAGTTCGGCAAGATAGAAATAAGCGTTGCCGGCCAAATCCGTGTTGGGATAGTTCTTCACGTAGTCGCTGAAACCGGTTTTCGCAAGGTCAACGTTTCCGCCGGTGTAATCGCGAAGCGCGTTGTTGTAGAGAACGTCCGGCGGCGGCACTGCCAGCTGAGCCTGCTGCTGTTGCGTGGTCTGCGCCTGCTGGCTGGCCTGGGCGGCGAGGCTCTGCTGGGTTGTTTGCATGTCTTCGAGCTGCTTCGTGACTTTGCCGAGTCGAGCCTTCAATTCATCCAGGCTGTCATTCAAAGACTGCAGCTGCCCTGACAATTGGTCCACGTGGTTGCTGGTGTCGCTCTGTTCTTTTTGCAGATTGGTCTGAATGTTGGTGACCGCCGACGTCACTTTGTTGATGCTGTCGGTGTTCTGGTCCATCAGGTTCTTCAGCACGCCCATACGTTCGTCGAGCGACTGCTTGAGCGTGGTGACCTGATCGGAGAGCTGCTGCACCTGAGTTTGCAGCTCGACAATCTCACGGTTGACGGCCCAGGCCGGCCTCGTGCCAGCCACGGCGATCGCCAGAATCGCGACAAAAAAAGCACTGCGAAGATTTCTCATATGGGTTCCTAAGATGCGGAAAATGGCCTTTTGGTAAGTGCAACAGAAGCGGGGGCTGGGGTCAAGCTCACGCCAGAACAAAGGGTTTGCGAGATTGGTGCCTGTTCATGAGGCTACAGATAGCTCAGCCAGGCCCAATCGCGATGGCGACGCCGGAACTCCATATACCAGAGGCACGGCAGGTACAGAATGGCTACGGCAAGAATCCACATGGCATAGATAAACGGCAGACCGTGCCCATAGCCTTCGGGGGTTGGCAACAGGAAACTTGCGCCGTGCCAGAGCCATGCGACCGGCTGGTGAGTTGCCGCTGCGGCAACGATGGCGATCAAATGAATCAGATACAAATGCAGGATGTAATAAAACATCGGCACTCGTCCATAGACCACGAAAATTCGGCCCAGTCCGCGGTCGCCCTTTACGCCGTCCATGAGCCCGAGCAGGATTAGCGCCGGCCCGAGCGTCATCAGCAAATAGTCGAGTGAAGGCGGGTACTTTTCGGCATTGAGAAAAGAGACCACGGACATGGAAAGAGTCGGTTGCGGGCTCCAGTGGCCGACAGAAAATGGATAACCCGCCACGCCGTTTCCGTAGAGATTGAACCCACGCAAAATCAGGAACAAAAGCGTCATGGAAACGCCGAGAGTGAGGATCCATTTGCGGCGGTCGGGCCTGAGCAACACCGTCCCGAATGCGAAGCCCGCCGCCATCACTCCGACCCAGGGAATCAGTACGTAGAGACCTTCGAAAGAAAAATTCCGGGTGACTTGAATTGGACCCGGCGAGTGCAGCAGCATCCACAGCCACGAAAGTTTTCCGAACGACTCCGGCTTTATGGTGTCGAGCAGGTTGTGCGTCGCAATCATCACGACGCCCAGAATTCCAATCCAGCGTACGGGCAGGCGGACGATCAGCGCCATCCCGACCATGCTCCAGCCTAATATCCAGATCACGCCCGCCGCGGCCCAGGGCACGAACGTCCAGGCGAAATCGACGACGGTCAACTCCAGAAGCACCAGCCACAACCCGCGAGTCAGAAAGAACCACGAGACCTGAGAAATTGTTTTTCCGCGAGAGGTTGCAAGAAATGCGCCTGTCCCCGCAAGAAACGAGAACACTGGGGCGCAGTAATGCGTAATGAACCGGGTAAAAAATAATGCCGGAAAAGTCTGGGTAATGTCTTCCGGATTAAAGCGGACGCTGCTCATGAAATGGCGCGTGTGATCGAGGGCCATGATGACCATAACGATTCCACGCAGCACGTCCACTGACACCAGGCGCGGGACTTCCGCCGTCAGAATCGACGCTTTTGTAGCGAGATTTGCCATGGTTGGGGAGGATGGACCGGTTATCGTCGCCATTGCAATGCCTGAATGCCCAGGAAGAGTTACGGATTGAGGCAGTGTAGCACGTTCTACATACGATTTTCGGTAGTTTCATCACATTCATGACGGGTTCGCAGCAGCAATGCTAACCTCGCCCACAGCCTGCTCGTCAGACACAGCGAACGAGTCTGTCTCATTTCACGCGAAACATTCTGGAGGCTCTTGATGATGCGAATGCTGCTTCTGTTTCTGCTGATTGGCGCGCGATATCTTTCGGCTCAAAGTACCTTCCATGGCAATAACGCCCGCACCGGAGTGTACGAGGGCGCTGGACCGAAACAGCTCGGCAGAGTGAAGTGGACTTTCAAAACCGGCGGCCCGATTGTAGCCTCGCCCACAGTCGCGGACGGAGTTGTGTACATCACCAGCACGGACACGTACGTGTACGCGATCGATCAGGAAACCGGGAAAGAAAAATGGAAATTGAAAACCCGCATGCCGATCGCATCGTCACCAACCATTTCGGGCGGCGTCTTGTATTTAGTTACGTCGAGCAGCGGACTCGCCGCGATTGACGCGGCAACCGGGCAAATTAAGTGGGTGCTGCCGACCGAGTTCGAACGCAGGTTTGAAGCCAGGAACCTGCACGGATACATGCCCGCGTCGCAAACAATTCCTGACGCGTGGGACATCTACACCTCGTCGCCAGCAGTTGCGAACGGCAAAGTTTATTTCGGCAGCGGTGACGGGAACGTCTATGCCGCCGATGCACAAACCGGCATGCTGCAATGGAAGTTCGCTACAAAAGATGTCGTGCACGCATCGCCCGCGGTAGTTGGGAACACAGTTTTTATTGGCAGCTTTGACAGCAATCTGTACGCAATCGACGCTGAGACCGGCGCCGAAAAATGGGTCTTTCAGGCGGGCCAGGATCCGAATATTCACAATCAGGTTGGGTTTCAGTCATCGCCGGCTGTAGTTGATGGAGTTGTGTATGCCGGATGCCGGGACGGCCATGTATACGCGATCGACGCCAATAGCGGCCGCAAGAAATGGGACTATCCGACCAGCAAGTCGTGGGTGAACGGCACGCCTGCGGTGCGGGACGGACTGGTGTACGTCGGCACATCAGACAGTTCGCGGTTCATGGGTCTCGACGCAAAGACCGGGCGCCTGCGCTTCAACTTCGACGCGCATGCTTACATGTTTTCTTCGGCGGCATTGGCCGGCGACCTGGCCTACGTGGGCGATCACAATGGCCGACTCTATGCCATTGACACAAAATCCGGCAAGCTGGCATGGGAATATCAGACTGAGGCAGCGAAACAAGACCCACTCAAGATATTGAAACCCAATGGAAGCCTGAATCAGGAAGCGCTTTTCGCCCCGGTGTTTAATGATTTTGAAGATATGTATGTCGATGTTTACAAGTTCACTTCGATCGGAGCGATCGTCTCTTCGCCGATTGTAGATAAAGGCGTGGTTTACTTCAGCAGCATGGATGGGAACGTTTATGCACTGCAGTAAGGCGAACGCCGCTCTGGGCGCGGTGTTGGTGGTTGTCTATTGCGCAGGGACGGCTGGTGCGGAAGCGCCGAAGCACGACCGGGCCTTTTGGAAGGCCATTGCGCAACAGCACTATCAGGTTCCATCCGGCGAGCCGGCATTCGCATTGGCGCAGGAGCTCAGTTCGCTTCTTGCCTCTCCCGATCCTGAACTGCGCGATGACCTCGCCTACTCGATCCTGGCGCACTGGATCGCGCGTCCCAACATTCTTCAGCCCGAGCAGATGCTTGTGCTCACCGGCGAGTGGCGCGGAAATCTGCGGCATGGGATTGGCGAAGCCAACAATAATTCTGTGTTGCAGCGTTCGTTCTCCGCGCTTTGCCTGGTATCAATTGCCGAGCGCGACGCGAAGGAATCTTTTCTGGGCGCGGATCGCTTTCACCAACTGGTTTCTGATGCGGTTGCATATCTTCAGGCAGAACGCGATCTGCGCGGGTGGGACGCAAAGCTGGGATGGATACATGCCAACGCGCACACCGCCGATCTGCTTCAGGCGTTGGCTAACAATCGATTGCTCAACCGCGACGAAGGAACAGCAATTCTGGCAGCATTGGCTGCGCGCCTCTCATCCGCGCCAACGGTTTACACTCAGGGCGAGCAGGACCGCATCGCCCAGGCAGTGCTCGCGGTGATCCGCAGGCCGGACTTCGAGGCAGATTTTGAAAAATGGCTGGCGACCTTGGAGGATGAAGACAAAAAAGTCTGGGCCAGTCCCCTCACGCCGGAGTCCCTGGCCCGATATCAGAACCACACGTACATGCTGCAGGCGCTTGTGGTGCATTTGGACCTGGAACCCGAGTCCGCAAAGATCGCTTCCTACCGGCAGCAAGTGCTGGCAGTTCTCCGCCCTCGCTGACGCAAACTTTGTTACACCGTCTCAGCCGGCGCCGCTGCAATCTCAATCGAAACTGTTTGCGCGCCCAGTTGAGGATGTATGGCCTTCAACTGTACGGTTCCAGCTTCCTCTTTCGCACGAATCCAAACCGCTCCGGTGCCTCCAACCAGAGCAAAGGGATTGTCGCCGATTAATTGCGCCGGTCCCTGCAATTCAAAACGGACGGCATCGTTTGCGAACGGCTTGATTCGCCCAAACTCGTCGTTGACCCGGAAGACAATGCGCGTACTATCGGCGCCGTCGGCCATCAGCTTGGTGTCGTCTGCGATCAGTTGGAATTTTGCATCGACTCCATTACCGGAGAAATCTTTGGTGATGGCCAGCTTGCCGTCGATGTAACCTTCAAGTCGCAGGTCTCCCCATTTGTGAAACAGTTCGCCCAGCTCCACCACAAACGGCGCGTAGCGAAGATGCGCAAACTCCTTGCGATCGGGATCCACCTCGGCAACCTTTTCTCCCGCGATGTAAACCTTCAAATGATCGCAGTTCGAACACACCACAGCTTTCGAAAATCCGATGGATGCGTCGCCGCGGGCCCAGTGGAAGGCGGGCTCGAGCACTACTTCTTCGGCGGGATCGCATTGCGATTTGTAGAATCCGGCCGCGGGCTTGGGCTCACGGAAAATGTCGGTGACGCCGTGATAACAAATGCGGTCGCCCGAACCGAAGTTGCCGTGAGTGTTGTAGTCAAACGCGCACCAACCGATGCCACCGGCATATTGCGGATCGGATGCGAGTTGATCGTGAATGCGCGCATGCCGAAGCGTGTGCTCAGTAAGGCGTTCGACCTGATCGATGGTCTTGGTGGGATAGGTGTGACCGACGAATTCGGTATTTAAATAGCGTGGGTGATTCGGCTTCTTCAGCGGAAAGCCGAAATCGTTCATGGTGAAAACGTCTTCCAGAAATTCGGATTCCTGGAAGTAACGGATACCGCCGGTCTGACGAGTCGTGTCCAGCGAATGTGCGAGCTGGTTGGTGCGCACGTAAAAATCATGATTGTCGCGCGATTCGTTGATACGCACGCCCCACAGAATGATCGAGGGATGATTCCAGTCGCGGCGAATCATGCGCTGCACGTTGTCCACGGAAATGTCCTGCCAGGGCTTGTCTCCGATGTGCTGCCAGCCCGGAATTTCTTCCAGCACCAGCAGTCCGATCTCATCGCAGGCGTCGAGGAAATGCCTCGACTGCGGATAGTGTGACGTCCGCACAATATTGCACTTCAGATTATTGCGCAGGATCTTAGCGTCCTGCCTCTGAACAGGGCCCGGCATCGCCTGACCGACAAAAGGAAACGTCTGATGGCGGTCGAGGCCGCGCAACTTAATCACTTTGCCGTTCAGTTCGAAACCGTGGTCGGTGAATTGCGCCTGGCGGAAACCAAAGCGACGCGAGTCTTCGTCCATTGCAACGCTGCCGTTCATCAGGCGCACACGGACCGAGTAGAGGTTACGATCTTTCAAGTCCCAGAGTTTGATGCCACTCAGCCCCGACAGGTGCACGCTGTGTGTCGTGGGGTCGGCAGCGGCCGCGGACGGCACAACTTTTTGCGATCCCCTGGCGATGACGCGTTCGCTGTCGAGCAGTTCGACCTCCACACTAAGCGGCTTCTTCGACGCTTCCAGATGCTGAATAAAGCAATCGACCTCGACGCTCGGGTTCGGGGTCATAACATCCTTGGTTTTCACGGAAATATTTTCCAGGAACGTCGCGGGAACAACCCGCAACGACACTTCGCGGTAGATTCCGCCGAATGTGAGATAGTCAATTTCGTAGCCGAACGGAGGAATGTCTCGCCGCTCGCTGGAATCAACATCGACGGCAAGCACGTTCTCTCCTTCGAAATCCAGATGCGGCGTGAGGTCAAACGAGAACGGCGTGTAGCCACCCCTGTATTCCCCCAGACGCGTACCGTTGATCCAGACGGTCGCGGCGGTCATTACGCCCTCGAAGTCCACAAACACATGCTTGCCACGCGCGTCGGGGGGAAGCTTAAATCGGCGGCGATAACTGGAAACAAACTCATAGGTCTTTTCGTCGAAGCTGTGCCACGGCAGCGGCATGTTGGTGTGGGGAACGGTAATTCGGTCAAATCCCGAGTCGTCGAAATCCCTGGCGTGGGCGGCGTCGCTCGATTTGCGACTGTAACGCCAGTTACGGTTCATGGGCAGAATTATGCGACCGCCGGATTTCGGGGCAGCAGTGTCGGCCATCGCATGGGGCGCGAGGTGTGCGCCTGCAACCAGAGTTCCTGTAGTCTTTATAAAATCGCGTCGGTCCATTGAATCTCCTCTTCTGATTCGGTTCACACTGCGAGTTACAACTTCTGCCGCAAAAGAAAAATTAACCTGATTCTTAAGACATCCAGGAAAGCACTTGCCCCAAATCGGTCACCGCTGTGGACTCAGTTCCCCTCGGCAGGGCCGGCGAAATTGCCAGAGCCTGGCTGTGACCTTCAAACCACACCAGGAATTGCGACTGCTCGTGCCCCGGCAAGCGCTGCTGGTTGAGCCAGTTGTAGTACGCGCCCATGTCGGCATCGACCAGCGAGCCGACCGGATCGAGTTCCACCCGCTCTTCTGCCGATGCCAGCAGTTCGTTCATCGGCTTTTGCCGCTGCCGTGGCGCGAACCGTACCAGCATGGTGAGCGGCTGCGCTCGCGACAAAGTTTCCCGCGCTGCCCATTGCGCAAAACTGGTGGCGAAGATTTGTGTTCCCGATCCTTCGGTCAACAGCTTCAACTGGAAACGATCCAACACCGGATCCGCGATTTGTCTTATTCCCAGGTCTGACGGATGTATTTGTGCCATGAGTGTGCGCAGAGTTTCCGGACCCATGCCCGGTTTCTGAATCTCATTCTTCATCTTGCGAAGAAGCGCCGCGCGTACCGGTTGCAGCGCGCCGTAAGAAACCGTGGTAAGGTTGGCATCGTGATCGGCTTGTTCTCCGCCATCGATATACCAGTGCGCGTAGGGCGCGGGATGGGACCTGGCGCGCGCGCTCACCGCGTTCAGCAAAGTTTGCAAACCGTTTTCTGGTTTGACTTTGGTGAAGTAGGCGCCGTGGGGCCGCAGCTTTCGGAACAAAGGTTCGCTGTAAGCATCGACTCCCTGCCCGACAACCGTAATCCCCAATCGCGCCACAGGCGGGGCTTCTGGCGGAGTGTGCGCCTGTAACCGGTCGGCAAACTCGATTGCGGCGGTGCGAAATGTATCCTGCTGGTGAGTCGTCCAAAGATGCGACGAGAGT
>Ga0136846_1209291_pt1 | contig 10071 bp, 4 predicted proteins | sample HopSoiMetagenom2_FD_96841 | JGI IMG/M metagenome (GOLD analysis project Ga0136846, IMG submission 96841) | Grasslands soil microbial communities from Hopland, California, USA - 2 Assembly 2016 (version 4) | ecosystem: Environmental > Terrestrial > Soil > Grasslands | place: USA: Hopland... | reverse complement strand
GGTGCGCGCGCGAGCGGCGATTGACCAAGAAGACCGTCAGCGCCCGCACCCGCTCGACCTGCCCATCGGGCGTCGGGAAGGTGAAGACCCGCGAATGGGTCTCCAGGCAAAGACCGCCGCCGGGCAGCTGCTCCGCGGCGCTCTCCGGTACGACGAACGGTCCGGCGCGCCCATCCTGCACCGCCAGCGTGAACCTGCGTTCCTTGGGCGCGCGGACCCATTCGACCTGGGGCCGCCGCGGTTTCTTCTCGGGGTCCTGCTCGCCCTCCGGATCGGGCAGCAGTAGCGCCTCGTCCATGGGCGGCTCGGTGCGATAGTCCCCCCAGGAGACGACGGCTTCGATCTCGCGGATGTCAGGATCGAGTAGGACAGTCAGACCGACGGAAGACGGCAGGAAGCGCCGCCTGGCGTTGGGCGCTTCGGGCTCCTCGTTGTCACCTGCCGCCCCGCCAGCGCCGTCGGCGTCGGTCTCACCGCCTTCGATCTCCAATTCTTCGGCCTCGGCCGAAGCGTCACCGTCTTCGGCGCCGTCCAGCGCCAGTTCGTCATCGGCTGGCGCAAGGAAACCGGTGAGATACCAGCGCGAAGGGTTTTCGTTTAGCCGCTCGCTGGCGAGGTCGAGATCCTCCGGTCCTGGACCTGGGCCCACAAGGTCTCGGCGGAAGGCGCTCGCGATGCGGGTGCGGACGTCAAACGGACTGGTCATGCGCGTCCCGGGCCTTCTGAAAAGAGGAATTGTCCGAGCGCGTTCTCGAGCCATTTGGTCGTGTAGGCCTGCTTCAGCGCCTCCCTGGGCCGGTGCCCGGCATCGGCGAACAGCGACTCGAGGGCGATGAGACGGTCGCGAAGGCCGAGGCGCACGCCGAAGCGCATGCTGGCCTTGTCGGGCCCGCAGAGAACCCAGGCGTCGTCGCGCGTCAGGGCGTGCGCCCACAGCGAACGTTCGCCCACGTCCAGGGCGATGTCGGGCGCGCGGAGCGCTACGACCGCGCGCTGCGCGTCGGTCACCGGGTGCACCGCGCTCAGACCGCCCGCGAGTTGGGCCGGATCGATCAGCGCTTCGGGCCGGCGGCGCTGGAACCCGGTCTGGGTCTCGGTCACGCAGTCTTCAACCGTCTCGACTTGATAGCCGCCCGTCAGCGCGCGCCAGGACCCTACCCGAAAGCACTCCAGGATGATGTTGGTATCGATCAGGAGGGGGCCCTTGTGACGCGGCATCGATCATCAAAGCTCGATGGGGGACGGGGCCCCGTAGACCGCGAACAGATCGCCCAGTTCATCGACCGTCAGGTCGAGCAGCCCGCTCGCCCGCCGGGCCGACACATGGCCTCCGTCGATGGCCAGGCCAATCACCTCCACGAACGGCTTGGAGAACGGCGGCGGCGCTTCCACAGCCGCCTCGGCTCGCCCATTGTTGCGCAAGGTCGCATCGGAGATGCCCCGCGCCCTGGCTTGCTTCAGCCTGTTCAGAGCGACAAGCCGCCACTTGAGAGCGGACGCCGTGACCTTCAGCTGATCGGCGGCGCCGTTTAAACGCGCCACCAGGGCGTCGTCCGCCAAGGCCGACCAATCGGCCATCCCGTCCAATACCTTCACCGGCATCAGGACCGCCGAGGCGAAATTGTTGGCGAGCTGCTCGACCCGGTTGCCGCCGGTCTCTACCGCGGCCTCGGAGTGTTCAGGCGGCATGGTGTCCCAGGTGAGGATGTGGAACAGCTCGTGCGCCAGGTCGAAGTTGCGGCGGCCCACCACCTCGTTGCGGTTGATGAGAACCACGTCGAGCTCGGGCAGCCGGCAGGCGGCGCCGGATATCCCCTCGAAGGCGTCCACCCTGAGCACCAGAATCCCGAGGGCTCGCTCCATGGTCTCGGCGAGCCGGTCGGCCGGCACATCGCCGAGCTCGAACTCCGCCACAAAGCGCTCACCGGCCTCCATGGCGTCTTCAAAGCTGTGGCGCGGCGTGAGGCCCAGCGATCGGCGCAACAGAGGCGCCGCACGCCCGACCTGGGGCGACAGGGCGCGATAGGCGGCGATCCATCGACCCGCGCTGCGCTCATAGCCGCTGAGGGCCTGAGGGCCGACATTGGTTTGCCGCCAGGAGAACCGGCCCTCGCCCACCAGGAGGAACGGGTTGGTGAAATAGTCGAGGGATGCGCCGAGCTTCTCGACGGCGATGACTAGTTCCTCGGCGGTCACCCGTCGTTCGCCCGTCTCGATCGCCGACACAGTCTGACGATCCTTGAAGCCGAACACGCGGGCCAGATCGTCCTGCGAGAGCTTCCGCTCTTCGCGCAAGGCCTTGATCCTCGCTCCAATGAAGTATGCCATGACCGCCTCCCGGGATCATGTAATCTTGCGAATGCGAGAATGCAAGAATTTCTTGCTATCGGCTGCCTGGCAGCGTCACCTCCTCAGTCCATTCAGTCGATTTCATCGTCGTCGCGAGGGTCCTCGTCATCCTCCTCCGCTATGGCCGTCAGCCCGGCGGCGCGCTCTTCGGCGGCGCGAGTGGCGTTGAGGGCGAGGAGACGGGCCAGGACCTCGTCCTTGAACCCTGCGGGCCAGTCGAGGCGGGTCTTGGGCACCTGTCCTTCGTCTGCCTCCTGCTCGATGAACTCGGGCGCGGCGCGGTCGGCAAGGTGGGTCCAGGCGTACGCGCGGAGGACGGCAACGTCCATTTCATGATGGAGCGCGCGCAGGAGGACGATGTCGGCCGCGTTTTCCCCGCGCGCATGGAAGCGGTTGTAGGTCTTCGTCAGCCCCTTGTTGCGCGAGACCATCAACTCCGCGCGGGCGGCGTTGTAGGCCTTGCCCGTCGCCTCGAGTGACTCATCGATTTCAAAGCCGGCCGGGAACGGAAACGTGCGAAAACAATCGGAGGGCGAATATCGAAGGTCGTCTTTCATTGAGGATGAAAAGAAGCGCGCCCAGACTTCGTGAGAACGGGACTGAAGTACAGAAAATGCACTAAAAGTTGAAAACGCAAACGCAACTAGGCTGTCAGCTGCTACAATCTCTGTTGGGACGCGCGCCACTGATAGCATTGGAGATACTCGCGAAAGGGCAAGCATCGCTGGAAGAGGGCGAACTGCTGCGTATAGAGCATTCTTTCTATATGCAAATTGCCACCATCGGTCCCGAAGATCATCTCGGTTTTGCGATGATCTCTCATCCTTTACCAGAGACTCCAGAATTGAAATCAAATCAGGCCAACGAGCGCGCGCGTCAGCTTCCGAAATATCTTCAAAATCTATGACGTACCTATGATGAAGCTGCCGGGGATCATTGTTGAGCTCCTCACCGCCTAGGTATGGAAATATCCTTTCGGAATTGCTCGATTTGGCATCAACGAGAGCTCTCATCTTTTCTAAAGATGATGCCGTGCCCTTGGCAGCGCCCTGCTCATCAAACGTAAAACCCATCCCTAGTACATAGGAGCCGACGAAGGCCTTTCTGGAGTTCTCCGCTAAGATAGATGGGGATTTGTCAAAGTTGCCCTCGACCAGGTAGGCCGATATTCTGTTGACGGGTCTGCCGTCTAAACGAGGCTCTGGTACTGACCCCTTGACGATGTGGACCACGGAGACAACCACGGCTGCCTCACCTGGCCACCGGATGCGCTTCTGAGCGCGCGCGATAACTCCACCGTCAGCCGTGATGAGAGCGAGAGAGCCTTCGCGAGTATCACCCTGGGCGACTGTATTCGTGCAAATCAGGCCGAATACGCCGTCTGCCCGTAGGAGCTCGAACGCGCTAAGGAAAAAATGCCCTACTAGATCGACGTTCTGGTTGCTTCTCGGATGCGCGGCCGAGAGCCAATCTCGATACCGCTTTCCGTATTGTTCGGAGATGCGTTTCCCACCGAGAAACGGGGGATTCCCGACGATGGCGTCAAAGCCGCCATTCTCCCGAGCGAATACCTCCGGAAACTCCAACTGCCAATGGAACGGCGGGATCCCATGCTCTCCCGACCGCAGCCGGCTGGCCGCTGCCTCCAGCTGATCCCATCGCGGCTGTATGCCGGAAATCTGGCTCTCGACCTCCGCCCGCGCCTTCTCCCGCGCCTTCGCCTTGTCGGCGGCGAAGAAGGCTGAGAGCACAGCATCTCCCATCACGCGGATCGGCGACAACCGGGTTTCCAGATGGCGATGCCGCTGTTCCTGGATTACCCGGGCGGTATCGTCAGGCGCGGACTGAATTTCCGCCCGCGCCGTCTCCGCCTCGGTGACCCGTTCGCGGACCAGCTGACGGAAGAGCGGCAGGCCGGGCTTGGCCTCGTCCCAGTTGGCGGCGGCGATTTGGGCCGGCGTCAGGCCAACAAGGCTGTCGCCGCTCTTCAACGCGTGGTCGAGGAAGCTGAACTCATGGTCTCGCGCCAGCGTTGCCAGCCAGAGCGACAACCGCGCCAGATCGACCGCTCGCGGGTTCTTGTCGACGCCGTACAGGCAACGCTGCGCGACTAGTCGACGGGCATGCAACTCCTCGTCCTCATCGGCGGGGATCGTGGGCCGCGACTCCGGCCAGCGCGCCCAGGCCAGGATCAGGCGCTCGGCGAGGGCACGACACGCCTCGACCAGGAAGGCGCCCGACCCCATGGCGGGATCGCAGACTTTGAGGTCCAGAACCTGATCCGCGGTGGCGTCGGGTCCCAGGCGAGCGAAGGCCGGCTCCAGCGCGTATTTGACGATGGGTGCGGTCAGGGACCGGGGCGTGTAGTGGCTGCCTGTCCTACGGCGCTCATCGGTCGGCTGCAGGATCGGCGTGCTCGGCGCGGCCAGGGTCTTCTTGGGCGAGCCCCGCTCATCGACCATGCTGTCCAGTGCGACCACGAGGTCCTCAACGCCATCTGCGTCCTCGATCGGCTTGGCTTGCGCCGCCGTGAGCGCGCGGCCGGCATCTTCCTTCAGCGACTTGATCCGCGCCTTGCCCTTGAGCGCCGCCAGCGCGTCGAGGTCCACGAAGACCGTGGTCTTGTTATTCTTGCCGGCCTTGATCGCGAGCGAGCGGCCGGACGTCAGGCCGGCCTCGAAGCCCATCACCGTCTCATAGACCGAGCCGATCTGTTCGACGTCCAACGCGCGATAGGACAGCCGCTCGCGCGTTCCACCCCGCAACTTCAGCGTCATCAGGCCTTCGAGGATGCGCAGCAGGCAACCGTCCGAGACGCCCGGCACGCGCGGCGCGTCCGCTGGAAGGGCACGCCCCTCCAGGAACGGGAAGGCCTCCGGGTCGAACAGCTTGCCGCCGCGCGCCTGTACAAAATGGGTGCGATGACCGCCGTAGATCAGCCGGAACAGGGCCAGTAGCTGGCCCCAGCCGCCCTGGCGCTCGTCCATCGTGTCCGGGTGGAGGGCGGCGTCCTCGCTCAGCCGCGCATAGAGCCCGCGCACGGCGTAGCTGCTTTCATAGACACGCCGGGCGTCGGCGTCGGTCCGGGAGGGCAGCAGGTCGCGGTCCTCGGCGTAGAGCACGAAGACCAACCGCATCAGCACCGTCAGAAGGCCCTCGTAGAGGTGGCCGGGCTGGCTGGTGGCGAGATGGCGGACGAGGTCGGGCTCGGCAGCGTCAAAGCCGCGCAGGAGCTCATGCAGGGCGCCGAGCACCTGTCCGGCGAGCGCGGTGGAGACCGCGGCCTGGGCGTCGCGGCTCTTTGCCAGCAGCGCCGGCAGTCGGCGGTCGTCGCCTTCGATGAAGAGGCGGACAGCGCCCAGCAGCAGCTTGAGGCCGCCCAGCATCGGCCGGCCGGCGACCATCGCCAGCGGCCGAATCGGGAAGGTCAGATGACCGGACGTTTCGCCCCGCGGCGCGTAGGTCAGCCGCAGGGCGTTGTCGGTGATCATCAGGCCGACGAACACGCCGGTTTCACGCAGGAGCCGTTCGAACCGCTGTTGCGGCGTCGCCTCCCACCCGTCCAGGCTCGCCCGCTGATCCGGATCGACGCCGGCGTCCTCGACGCGAACGAGCAGTTGCCACTCGCCGGCGCCATCGCCCAGTTCGCGCACTGCCCAGGTCGGCTGCAGCGACGTGTTGTGCTCGGGAAGCGGTACGACGAGGGACACCGGGATATCCGATCCCTCGGGCGCACCCGCGACGTGCCGCGCTTCCCAACCGAGGATGGCCTGCGCGAAGGACCACGGATCGCGCAGCGCGGAGCCCGAACCCTCCACGTCGATCTGCTCGGCCGCCTCCGCGGTGTCCACGGCCGTCTGGCGGGTCGGCGCGAGGCCAAGCTCTTTGACTAGGCTGGCGGCGATGACCAGGCCGACCGGCCGCACATGGTCGAGCCATTCGATGTCTGGATCGCGGTTGATGTCTTCGCTCATGACTTATCCCGACGTCGGCCAGAGATAGACAATCCCGACCGGCTCAAGGCGGTGGGCGCGAACCTCGTAGCCGTCCCGCAGCCGCTGAGGCTCGGTTTGCAGCTCGCTCTCCAAGCGGTCGAGCCGGGTCTGCCAATGGCGCTTGTCCGCCTCACGCTCGCGGCGCTCCTCGGGCACCAAGTCGAGGCTCAGCTGGTTCGGGTTGAAGTCCTTGGACGCGGCGAGAATGCGATTGCGCTGTTGCTCCAATAGGGTGGTCAGCGACCGGGCCTCTTCCTCACCCCGCTTCGCCAACTGGACCTTGACGGCCGCCAAGCGCTCGTTGGCGATGGAGGCCAAGCTGGGTGTGAGGTCGGCGATGTCCTTGGCTAACAGCGGCTGGATGCGCGCGGTGACTGACGCCGGCGCCTGGCGGCCGGCGCGCAGGGCCTCCTCGAGCTGGCTCAAGGTCTTCTCTTCGCCGCTTTCGCCGAGTGGCCGCAGCGCCTTTGTGGCGCGTTCCGCTTCCGTCCAGATCGCCGTGATGGGGATGATCTCCTCGTGCAGTCTGGCCGCATTCGGCCCGTACACCGCCAGGCGCCCCATCATGACGATGCGCGGCTGCGCGCCGGGACCCAGGATCACGGACAGTCGCGAGAGGCGCGACTGGAACCCTTGGCTGAGGAACCGCGAGAGGAGGCGGCGGACCAGCCTGTGCTCGAGATGGACCTGCACGACGTCATCGGCGTTGCGCCCATCCGCCAGCACAGGCGGCTCGAAGGAAATCTTGCGGACAGGCGCGTCACGCCGCCAGTCCCCGACCCGTTCACCGCGCTTCCGCGGGCGGGTGCGTAGGTCGTCGAAGGCGTCGTCCCAACCCGCGTCCTTCGCGAAGCCGGGGCTAGCCGGATCGAGCTGGAACGTCGCGACCTTACCGACGTGCTCGGCTTCGGCCTCGTCCAGCGACACCCCGGCTCGGGCCATAGCCGTCGCCGCGACACGCTGAAGGTCGTCGGCATCGACGCCCACCCGCTCGCGGGAGCGCTCCAGAGCCCGGCGAAGGTCGTCCTGTTCCTTGAGCAGAACCTCGTGCCGGGCGGCCTCCTCGCCGTCCATCTCGGCCTGGGCGCGAGCGCGGGCCTCCTTGTCGTCCTCCTCGGCCACCTGGCGGGCGATGGCCGAAGCCTGACCCTTGCCGATCCCGGCCTCGGCCAGCTTGGCGGTGACCCGATCCTCAATCACGCGGCCTGCTGAGCCGAGCTCCTCGCGGATAGTCTCGGTCTTACGAACCAGGGCTTCGAGGACGATGTCCGCCTCCCGCTGCTCGTAGCGGAAATAGCGGCAATGGATGCGCTTGGCCGGCTGCAGCTTGCGGTCGATGCGGCCATTGCGCTGTTCGAGCCGCGCCGGGTTCCAGGGTAGGTCGAAGTGGATGAGATCGGCGCAGCGGGTCTGCAAATTGATCCCTTCGCGCGCAGCATCAGTGCAGATGAGGATGCGCAGGGGCTCGACCGCCGGGTCGGCGTTAAAGGCCCGCTTCACCGCCTCCCGGCGATCCGAATTGGTCGCGCCGGAGAAGACGCCGATCCGCTCGTCCTCGCGATCCGTGTGTGAGAACGCCTCCCTCAACCGGCGCTCCAGCCAGCGGCGGGTGTCTTCGTACTCGGTGAAGAGGATCAGGCGACGCTCGTTCCAGACGCCCTCGGTGAAGAGGTTGGCCTTGATCCAATCGACCAGTTGACGGACGCGGGCGTCGGGGCGGGTGGCGGCGTGCTCGGCGATCGCCAGCATCTCGTCGACCGCGCCGAGCTCAGCCAGGAGGTCGGCCTTTCCAGCGCCGACCGAGCCGATGACCGTCGCCGCATCGGCAAGGCTGTCTTCCTCGGCGTCGTCCATGGCCTCGGCTTCGGCGTCTTCCAGATCGAGTTCGGCGATGTCGTCTCCGGCGCGGGCGGCGACAAACCCCTGGGCGGCTCCCGCTGATTGCTGTGGGGCCTCCCCGTCGATGATTCGCTGCAGCCCCTTCCGATGCACCTTCAGGGTGCGCGCGAACGCGGCGATAGAGGAGAGCAGCCGCTGCTGAAGTCCCACGAACGCCAGCTTGGCAAGGGCGGCCTTCTGGGTCGGCAACGTCGCGATGCGCAGCATGCGCAGGTCGCCATAGGCCGCGAGCCGACGAGCGAGATCCAGCTCTGGTGCATTGTCAGGAAGGCCGTCGATGACGATCGGCTCGATGATCCGTTCGGGGAAATCCTCGCCTAGGCGGCGCAGGTCGGACTTCAGCCGCCGCACCATGACTGGCTCGAGGTCCTTCGGCCGCACGATGACCCCGCGGGTGAATCGCTGCGGGTCCAACATCTCCAGCAGCGCCGAGAAGCTGTTCGAGTGTCCGTTGTGCGGGGTGGCCGACAGGAACAGCCGATGTTCGAAGCGATCCGCGAGTTCCCGCACGGCCCGGGTGAGCTGGCTGGATACAGCGTAACGCACGCCGGCCGAAGGCGCGGCGTGGTGGGCCTCGTCGAGGATGAACAGGGCGCGGGCGCGAAACTCCCCGAGCACGTCTCGCAGCCCGCTGGCGTAGGTCTCGTCTGTCAGGAGCCGGTGGGAAATGATGAAGCGCGAGCCGGTATTCCAAGGGTTCACCGCGAACCCGCGCTGGCGCCGCAGGTCGGAAACCCGCTCCCGGTCGATGATGTCGAACGACAGGCCGAACTTGGCTTCGAGTTCGTCCTTCCACTGGATCGTCATCGAAGGCGGCGCCGCGATTACGATAAAGTCGACCCGCTTGCGCAGCAGCAGCTCTCGCGTGACGAGCCCGGCCTCGATGGTCTTGCCCAGGCCCACGTCGTCAGCGATGAGAAGGTTCACGCGCGGCAGGCGGAGCGCCTTTCGAAGTGGCAGCAATTGATAGGCATCTAGACGGATGCCGGCGCGAAACGGCGCTTGCAGCAACTCACGGTCAGCAGCCGTGGCAGACTTCCAACGTAAGGCCCTAACATGCGCCGCCAGAACCTCGGGGCTGTCTGGTCCGCCTAGTCCGACTGACTGCCAGCCCGTGTCATCGATCACCGACGCCCCGACTTCGGCATCCCATATCACTTCCAGCGCTTCCCCGCTGGCGTCGTCGGCGATGCATGAGAGCGAGAGGGTGTGAAGGCCTTCGCCAGCCTCTATCACGCCGTCAACGAGCCATGGGCGCCCCCGGACATTAACAAATTCGCCTTCGCTCGGTGGCGCTAAGTTGCTTTTATCGAGCATGCCGCCCTCCATTCCACGGCTCGGTCGTAGGCGGTCGAACAAATTCCGCCTTGCCAAAATCAGAATTCAAATTCCGTTGATGGGAGTTGTTCATCGCTGGCGGTCATAATCGGCGCCCGGGGTCGATACTAGGGTTCGCGGCAGAAGCGCAAAAAGACGATACGCGTCTACTGAGACGGAGCGCATCGAGCTGGATGGCTAAATGCGGCGGTCGGCTCATTTCGTGGCTTCAAGATACGGCCTCAGCCAGTGCTGATCGTGGGGAAAACCTTCCCCTGACGGCCAGCTCAAATCTGGCCGTACCCCTCCTAGCGGGGACACTCCACAACGCCCCCCAAAGAGTGAGAGGAAAGCCGGAATTTCGTGACGGGTAAGGACTGAGAGAGAGGCTCTCGGCGCCCGTCGCGGAGAATTCCCATGGCGACGATCCTCACTCAATCCGTCACGCCCCGGCCGGTCTCGACGGGCTACAAGGTAGACATATCCCGCGGTCAACGCATCGGCCGCGTCT
>Ga0136846_1212213_pt1 | contig 10072 bp, 10 predicted proteins | sample HopSoiMetagenom2_FD_96841 | JGI IMG/M metagenome (GOLD analysis project Ga0136846, IMG submission 96841) | Grasslands soil microbial communities from Hopland, California, USA - 2 Assembly 2016 (version 4) | ecosystem: Environmental > Terrestrial > Soil > Grasslands | place: USA: Hopland... | reverse complement strand
TCCTTGGCCGCGGCCTCGAGGCCGGCGAAGGTGGGAGGGTACGACGGCACCTCACCGCCGAGGCCGGCCAGGTAGATACCGGTCTGGAAGTCCGCGAAGTTCGGCACGATCGACAGTCTGGCAACCTATGCGCCGTATTGACAATGATTCTCATTCCCGATGAGAATCGTTCTCATGCGGCTCCTGCTGGCGACCACGGCTCTCCTGCTGGCGACGACGGGCTGCGCGGCGTTCACCAACCAGGCACCGGCCGGCAGCAAGGGCCTCGACGTGGTCACCGCCTTCTATCCGCTGGAGTTCGTCGCCGACCAGGTGGCCGGCGGCCGTGCTCACGTGGTCGACCTGACCAAGCCCGGTTCGGAGCCGCACGACCTGGAGCTGTCCGTCGCGCAGACCGCCGAGGTGGTCACCGCAGACGTGGTCGTCTACGAGAAGGGGCTGCAGGCAGCGGTCGACGCGGCCGTCGGTCAGGCCTCCGGCGTACCAGCCGTCGACGCAGGTGCGGTGGCCGGGCTCGAGCCGATCTCGCACGACGGTCACGACGACGGCGACCACGACTCGCCCGGCAGCGTCGAGCCATCCGACCTCGGCGACCTCGACCCCCACTTCTGGCAGGACCCGCTCAAGCTCGCCGAGGTGGTGGACGCCGTGGCCGACGCGCTGGCGAAGGCCGATCCCGACCACGCAGACGACTTCCGCGCCAACGCGGCCCGGCTGGACGGCGAGCTCGCCGGGCTCGACCACGACTACGCGACCGGGCTGCGCGGCTGCGACCGGAACACCGTCGTCGTCTCGCACGAGGCCTTCGGCTACCTGGGACGCTACGGCCTCTACATCGAGCCGATCACGGGCCTCTCCCCCGACGCCGAGCCGACGCCGGCGGACCTGGCCCGGCTTCAGCGGCTGATCGACGCGGACGGCATCACCACCGTCTTCGGTGAGCGGCGGGTGAGCCCCGAGCTGGCAGAGGGGCTGGCCGACGACATGGGCGTGCGCACCGCGATCCTCGACCCGATCGAGGGGCTGAGCTCGGAGACGTCCGACGACGACTACCTGTCGTTGATGCGCGAGAACCTCGCCGCTCTCCAGGAGGCGAACGGATGTCCCTCATGAACGACGCGCTCCCCGTCGCCCTCGAGGACGGCGCCGTCGCGATCGGCGGCCGGCCGATCCTGCGCGGCATCGACCTCGAGGTGCCGGCCGGCCAGTTCCTGGCCCTGATGGGCGCCAACGGCTCCGGCAAGTCCACGCTGGTTCGCTCGCTGATCGGCCTCCGGCCGCTGGCCGCCGGCCGGCTGCTGCTCTTCGGTACGCCGCTCGAGCGGTTCCACGACTGGTCGCGGATCGGGTTCGTCCCCCAGCGCGGTGGCGCCGCGTCCGGGGTCCCCGCCTCGGTCTGGGAGGTGGTCGCGTCGGGACGGCTGACCCACCGCAGGGTGTTCCGGCCGCTCTCGGGTGCCGACCGGGCCGCCATCGCCGACGCGCTGGACGTGGTCGGCCTGGCTGGTCGCGGCGGCGACGGCGTCGCCACGCTGTCCGGCGGCCAGCAGCAGCGGGTGCTGATCGCGCGCGCCCTGGCCGGCGAGCCCGACCTGTTCTTCCTCGACGAGCCGGCGGCGGGCGTCGATCTCGCCAACCAGATCTCGCTGGCCACGTCACTGGGCCGGCTCAAGGAGCGCGGCGCCACGATCGTCCTGGTCGCCCACGAGCTCGGCCCCCTGGCCGCCCTCGTGGACCGGGCCGTGGTCATGCGCGACGGCCGGCTGGCCTACGACGGAGCGCCGCTGGCCGACCACGCGGTCCACGAGCCGGTCTTCGGTGACCCGCACACCCATCACCACCACGCGTCGCACCACCAGCACGACCACGTGCCGGACGTGCGCTCGCCCCTGGAGGCCGGCCAATGACTTTCTGGGAGCTGTTCCAGTACCCGTTCATGCAGCGGGCGCTGATCGCGGCGGCGTTCACCGGCGTCGCCGCCCCGGCCGTGGGCACCTACCTCGTGCAGCGCCGGCTCTCCCTGATGGGCGACGGCATCGGGCACGTGGCCGTCACGGGCGTGGCGCTGGGCCTGCTCACCGGGACGTCGCCCACCTGGACCGCCGTGGTGGTCTCGGTGATCGGTGCGGTGGTGATCGAGGTGATCCGTTCGCGGGGCCACACCAACGGCGACGTCGCCCTGGCGCTGCTGTTCTACGGCGGCCTGGCGGGCGGTGTGCTGCTCAGCGGGCTCGGCGGCCAGAGCTCCGCACGGCTGCAGGAGTACCTGTTCGGGTCCATCACCACGATCTCGATCGCCGACGTCATCGTCACGATGGCGCTGGCCACCGTGGTGCTGGTGGTCGGCATCGGGTTGTCACCGCAGCTGTTCGCGGTCGCGCAGGACCAGGAGTTCGCGCGGGTGGCCGGGCTCCGGGTCGGTTTCTACAACGTGCTGGTCGCCGTGCTCGCGGCGGTGAGTGTCTCGGTCGCGATGCGCACCGTCGGGCTCCTGCTCGTGTCCGCGCTGATGGTGGTGCCGGTCGCCACGTCGCAGCAGCTGACCAGGTCCTTCCGCACCACCCTCCTCGCGGCCATGGTGCTCGGCGCCGCCGCTTCCGTGGGCGGACTGGTGCTCTCGGCGTACCTGTCCTTCCACGCCACGGTCGCGCCGGGCCCCACGATCGTCCTGCTGTCGCTGGCGGGTTTCGCCGTCACCTGGCCCGTCGGGGCCTGGGTCCGGCGCCGGGCCCGGCTGCGAGAACCGTTCGCGTCGGTGCCGGCGCCCGAGCACGAGCCGACCGAGCACGTCCACCAGCACGGACCCGAGTGCGGCCACGTGGCGGTGCGGCACGGGGACCACGTCGACTACGTCCACGACGGCCACCGCCACGCGGTGCACGGAGCGCACTATGACGAGCACTGACGGGCCCATGCGGCCGACCAAGCAGCGGCTGGCCGTGGTCCAGGCCATGGAGTCCTTCGAGGACTTCCGCTCGGCCCAGGACATCCACGACCTGCTCGGCCGGCGCGGCCAGCCCGTGGGCCTCGCCACCGTCTACCGGACCCTGCAGCGGTTGGCGGACGCCGGCGAGGTCGACGTGCTGCGCACCGAGGACGGCGAGGCGATCTACCGGCGCTGCTCCGACACCCACCACCACCACCTCGTCTGCCGCGGCTGCGGGCGGACGGTCGAGGTGGAGGGGCCGACCGTGGAGCGCTGGACCCGGGCGATCGCCGCCGAGCACGGCTTCTCCGAGGTCAGCCACAACCTCGAGATCTTCGGGACCTGCCCCGACTGCGGGTAGCTGTGTCTAGCCCGCGGCCTCGGCGACGTTCTTGTAGAGGGTGAGCATGCCGCCCCAGGCGTCGGGACCCTCGAAGGTCTCCTTCATCCGGGCCGCGTCGTCGCCGTAGGCCTCGAGGCCCCGGTGCTCGAGCTCCACCAGCGTGCGACCGTCGTCGGTCGCGGTGAAGCGGACCTCGATGGTGGTGAGGAAGTCCTCGTGGAACTCCCAGTCGGCACCGATCTGCCACGTGACCGTGAAGTGGTCCGGTGCGTCGTAGGACGTCACCGCGCCCGTCGACGTCTCCGACCCGTCGGTGTGCCGCGTGTACCAACGACCACCCACGAACGGCTCGATGATGATCTTGTCGATCGGCGCCTCACCGATGTGGTGGCTGGCCGGCCACCAGGAAGTCATCTCGTCGGTGAACACCTCGAAGCAGCGCTTCTGGTCCAGGCCCACGGAGACGCTCACGCGCACGGGGTTGATGGTCTGCTGCTGCTGGGTCATCGGTCGTCCTCCTTGTGGGGCTGCTTCTCGGCATCGGCGTCGGCGTACTTGTCCTCTGCGTACTGGTTCTCTGCGTACTGGACGAACGCGACCATGGCCCGCTGCCAGAACTTCTCCAGGTAGGTGCGCAACGGCACCAGCCCGTCCGGGTCAACCCGGTAGACCCGGCGGGTCCCCTCCTGGCGGTCGACCACGATCCCCACCTCCTTGAGCACCTTCAGGTGCTGGGAGACCGCCGGCCGGCTGACCGGCAGCTGGGCGGCGAGCTCTCCCACCGGCTGGGGCCCGTCCAGGAGCAGGTCGAGGATCGCCTGCCTGGTCGGGTCGCCGAGGGCGGTCAGAATGGTGTGTGCGTTCGTCATTACTTACCGTAAGTTACAACTAACGGTAAGTCGCTGTCAACCGTTGACCGGGGCGTGCTGCAGGTCGTGGAGGTGCATGAAGTCGGTGACGTCCCTGTACGCCAACGCCGCACCCGCGCGGGATTCCCGGGATCGACGAGGGCTTTCGGCGCCAGTCCCGAGCTCAGGCCCTGCCGTACCGCCGGCTCCTGGCGGCGTACGCCTCGATCGCGGCCCAGAGGTGGCGGCGGTCGACGTCCGGCCAGAGGACGTCGCTGAAGACGAGCTCGCTGTACGCCGCCTGCCAGAGCATGAAGTTGGAGAGCCGCTGCTCACCCGAGGTGCGCCAGACCATGTCGGCGTCGGCCACCTCGGGCACGTAGAGGTGTCCGGCGACGGTGCGCTCGTCGATCTTGTCCGGCTTGAGCCGACCGGCCGCCACCTCGCGCGCAATGGAGCGCATCGTGTCCGCGAGCTCGGCCCGCCCGCCGTAGTTGACGCACATGGTCAGCGTCAGCACGTCGTTGTCCTTGGTCAGCTCCTCGGCGACCTGAAGCTCCTTGATGACCGAGCGCCACAGCCGCGGCGCCCGGCCGGCCCAGCGGACCTTCACGCCGAGCTCGTGCATCTCGTCGCGGCGGCGCCGGATCACGTCACGGTTGAACCCCATGAGGAAGCGGACCTCGTCGGGCGAGCGGGTCCAGTTCTCGGTCGAGAACGCGTACGCCGAGATCGCCTTCACGCCGACTTCGATGGCGCCCTCGACCACGTCGAACAGCGACGACTCTCCGGCCTCGTGGCCCTTGGTGCGCGGCAGCCCCTGCTGCCTGGCCCAGCGACCGTTGCCGTCCATCACGATCGCGACGTGGCGCGGGACCAGCTCCTTGGGCAGCTGGGGCGGCCGGGCGCCGGAGGGGTGCGGGGTCGGCTGTCGGACCTGCCTCTTCACCGGCGTTCAGCGTTCCACGTAGACCAGGGAACGCAGCCCCCGCTCGATGTGCCACTGCAGGAAGGCCGCGACCAAGCCGCTGGCCTCCTTGAGGTGGCGCGGGTCGGCCGCCTCGACCACCGGCCAGTCACCGGCCAGCAGGGCGCCGAGCAGCGTGACCGTCTCCGGGGCCGGGCCGGCCGAGCCGGGGACCCGGCAGGTGGTGCAGAGCATGCCGCCGTACGACGGGTTGAACCAGCGATGGGGGCCCTCCAGCCCGCAGCGGGAGCAGTGCTCGAACGACGGCGCGTAGCCGGCCACCGAGAGGGAGCGGAGCAGGTAGGAGTCGAGGACCTGGCTCGGCCGGCGCTCCCCGCCGACCATCGCCCGCAACCCGCCGACGAGCAGCAGGAACTGCTGGGTCGACGGCTGCTTCTCCTCGGTCACGAGGCGCTCGGCGGTCTCGAGCATCACCGTGCCGGCGGTGTACCGCTCGTAGTCCGCGCCCAGCTCCGCCGCGAACGCGTCGTGCGTCTCGGCCTGGGTGACCGTGTCGAGGTTGCGCCCCTCGGCCAGCTGGACCTCGACGTGGGTGAACGGCTCCAACCGCGACCCGAACTTCGACGTAGTCCGGCGCACCCCCTTGGCCACCGCGCGCACCCGCCCGTTCTCCCGCGTCAGCAGGGTGATGATGCGGTCGGCTTCGCCAAGCTTGTGCGTGCGCAGCACGATCGCCTCGTCGCGGTAGAGAGGCACCGTCCTAGTCTGCCGCGTTCAACGGACGGTACGGCGGCGGCGCGTCGGTTGCCTATGCTTTTCGGGGTCCCCGACGACTTGTCTTGTCGGAGGAGCGAAGCGGGGGAGACAGAGAAGTCGGTGGGGTGATCTCCCAGACCTCCTGCGCCCACTCCGCGGCCTCGTGGTTGAGCCGCTCGGGCCAGAACCGCCACTCGAGGATGGTGCGGGCCCGGACGAACCTGGCGTTGGGGAGCTCCCCGGCGAGCATCGCGGCGTCGGCAGCCGGGTGGATCGGGTCGGAGGGGTGACCCACGACCAGAGCCGGCACGCTGATCTCACGGCGTCGCCTCGTCGGGGGCGCGATCCGGCCGAAGAAGATGCCGTGCACCATCGCCGCCACCGCCTCGGACCGCTGGTCGAGGGTGTCGAGCGCGATGCCCGCCCAGAACGGCACGATCCCGCGCGGGACCGGCCGGGTCAGCGCTCGGACCCCGTCCACCGTGAACGGTAGGAAGCGGGCCGCGAACATCAGCGGGCCGAAGGCGAGGATCCCGGCCTCGACGGCGTTGTCGAGGACCGGCATCTCGGCCAGGATCCCCCGCACCCGCTCGGGCGCGAGATCGGCGACCTCGAGGGAGACGTTCGCACCGAGCGACGTGCCGCCGACGATCGCCTCGGAGGCGTCGAGGTGGTCGAGCAGCGCGACCACCTGCTCGGCGAACGCCGTCGTTGAGTACACGAGGGGGTCGGACGGCCGGTCCGAGCGGCCGTGGCCGAGCAGGTCGAGAGTCACCACGTGCAGCCCCTCGGCCGCCAGCGACCGCGCCAGTGGCTGGTGCATGCGGCGCGTCATCAGCTGGCTGTGCAGCAGGACCACCCAGTGGTTGCCGGCGCCGTACTCGGTGTACTCCAGCCGGTCGCGCCCTGAGCCGGCGTTCACGAAGAACTGGCCGATGCGCTCGGAGACCAACACCCGGCCAGCCTAGGGCGTCAAGGGCAGGCTGACGCACACTCCCGGACCTTACGAAACCGAGCGAGGGGCGGGTGAGTTACCCGACACTGAAAACGTGACCTCCCGGGCCGACCGACCCCTCGGCTGGGCGACCTCGTTCGCCCTGCTCGCAGGTGTCGTCGCTGCAGGCGCCGTCGCGGTGCGGTTGGCGCCCGACGGCCGGGCAGTCGCGACCTTCTGGCCGGCCGCCGGGCTCGGGCTGATCCTGCTCGCCCTGAACGGGGCGCGCCGCTGGCTGGTGCTGGCACCGCTGCTCTTCGTGGCGACAGCGCTCGGGGACCTCATCGCCGATCGCACGCTGCGGCTCGGGGTCACGCACGGCGTGGTCGAGACCGTCGCGCTGGGCATCGCCGCGCTCCTGGTCACGCACGGTGGCCGGATCCGGCCCAGGCTGGTCGACCAGGAGGACTTCGTCCGGCTGCTGGGCGCGGCCGTGGTCAGCGGCGGGATGCTGGTCGCCGGTGGGGCCAGCGCCTCGAGGGCGGTGACCATCACGCCGCTGGGCGTCTCGCTGGCCACGGCCTTCGTGGCGCACCTCGCCGCCGTACTGCTGATCTTCCCGCTGGCGGTGGTCACCGAGAACCGCTGGACCGGCACGAAGCCCGAGCTGGCGGTCCAGGTCCTCCTGCTGGCGGCCGCCAGCCTGCTCAGCTTCGTGCCCGACGCGAGCTCGACGCTCACCTTCGTCCCCGTGCTCTTCCTCGCCTGGGCGGCGCTCCGGTTCGACCTGCGGGTGGCGTGCGCGGAGCTGGTGCTGCTCGGCATCTTCGTGACGGCGCAGACGGTCGCCGGCATCGGCCCGTTCGGCGACGCGGTGAACAGCGACCGGGTCAGCGCGCTGACCGGCGGTGCGCTCACCCAGGGCTACCTGGCCTGCGCCGCGCTGCTGGTCGTGCCGCTCGGCATCGCCGTACAGCGCAACACCATGCTGATGGACCGGATCACCGCCGACGGCAAGCTGTTCCGGCGCAACTTCACCGAGTCGCTGGTCGGCATGGCGTTCCTCGAGCCGGACGAGTCTCGCCGCGACCTGGTCATCGTCGATCTCAACGAGACCGCACTCGGCATCCTCGGCGGTCACGAGGACGCCCTGCTCGGCAAGAAGCTGACCGAGGTGATGGACGTCGGGCCGGACTACGAGAAGACGGTCCCGCGGCTGTTGGCCGGCACCACCGACGGGTGGCGGGTCGAGGGTCCGCTCACCTACAGGCGCGCCGGCCGGGTGACCCTTCAGATCTCGTCGCTGGGCGACACCGGAGACCAGCCGTTCTTCGCCGCGCAGCTGCTCGACGTGACCGCGGAGTACGACGCCCGGCACGGGCTGGAGGCGGCGCAGACGCTGACGAACGCCACGCTCGACACCACGAACTGCATCATCATGGTGACCGACCTCGAGGGCATCGTCGTGCGCGTCAACCAGGCCACCTCGGTGATCACCGGCTACCGCGAGGAGGAGCTGCTCGGCCACAAGGTCTGGGACACCGGTATCACCCCGTCCGACGCCGACGACGTCGAGGCTCTTTTCATGTGGCCGAACCGGTCCGGCGTACCGATCGTCCGGGAGTGCGACGCGATCACGAGGTCCGGCGAGAAGCTCCGGATCGTGTGGAACACCAACATGGTGCGCGACGACCTCGGCAACCCGATGTACGCCGTCATGACCGGCATCGACGTGACCGCGGAGCGGACCACCGCCGGACTGGTGAACCACCTGATGGAGGCGTCGCTGACCACCGCGATCGTCGGCGTCGACACCGCGGGCCGGGTCTCGGTGGCCAACTCCGGGATCCAGCACCTGCTCGGCTACGAGCGCGACCAGCTGGTCGGCGAGCCGTTCCACAAGCTGCTCAAGTCCTCGGAGCTGCTCGAGCGGACCGGGGCCGACACCCTCGACGAGGCGTTCGACATCCTGGTCCGGGGACTGGGGCGTGACGGTGAGACCCGGGCCCGCGACTGGACGTGGGTGACCCGGTCGGGCGGCGAGCAGCTGGTCTCGATGACGCTGTCGGTCGCGCAGGACGCGTTCGCGGCGCAGAGCGGCTACCTGTGCGTGGCCCGCGACGTGACCGAGCAGCGGCACAGCCAGGAGATGCTGATCGCCGCCCTCGACAAGGAACGCACCGCGGTGGAGCGGCTGCGCGCCCTGGACCAGGCGAAGAACGAGTTCGTCTCCACGGTCTCGCACGAGCTGCGCACGCCGGTCACGAGCATCGTGGGCTACACCGAGATGATGTCCGACGGCTCGGTCGTCGAGCCGCTGCCCGACCAGGTGCCGCTGCTGGAGACCATCAACCGGAACGGCCAGCGGCTGATCTCGATGATCAACGACCTGCTGATGCTCTCCGGCCTCGACTCGGAGACCGTGCAGTGGCGCCACGACCAGGTCGACCTGGCGGCGACCATCAGCCCGATCGAGGACGCGATCCGACCGCTGCTGAACGGGCGCAACCTCGCCTTCGAGATCGAGCGGCCGGCGTCGATGGTGCCGGTGCTCGGCGACCGCGCCCAGCTGGAGCGGGTGATGATCAACCTGCTCTCCAACGCGGTGAAGTTCACCGAGGACGGCGGCACCATCGCGTTCTCCCTCGGCATCGAGAACGACCGGGCCGTGATCATGGTCCGCGACAGCGGCATCGGGATCCCCGCGGACGAGCAGGGCGACCTGTTCCAGCGGTTCTTCCGCTCGTCGACCGCCCAGGTCCGACAGATCCAGGGCACCGGCCTCGGCCTCTCGATCGTGCAGGCGATCGTCTCCGGCCACGGCGGCACCATCGAGGTCCGGTCCGCTCACCTGCAGGGCTCGACGTTCACGGTGAAGCTGCCACTGGCCAGGGCGGAACGGCTCACGCACGCCGGGTGACCGCCATGGTCGGTGCGGCATCCCGCTCCCGCAGTGTCTGGCTCGGCTCAGGTCCGCCTGGTGAAGCCGTACTTGCAGGTGGGGAGTCGGTCCATCTGGTAGCGGGTGTCGTGGGCGCGGGCGTGGTGCCAGGGGCAGATCATGATGCCGTCGCGGTTCGTCTCACCGCCGTCGGCCCAGCGGGTGGGGTGGTGGAGGTGGCACATCCCGGGTGGGCGGTCGCAGCCGTCTGCTTCGCAGCCGCCGGCCTCGAGGGTCTTGGCGATCCGCTGGGCCTCGCTGTGGAGGCGTTGTTTGCGACCGAGGTCGAGGACCTGGGACCTGCCGCCGATGACGGCGGGGATGATCCCGGCCGCGCAGGCCAGCCGCCGGGCGGCGCCCGGGCTGATGTGTTCGCCCGTGTCGAGCTGGGCGGCC
>Ga0136846_1211507_pt1 | contig 10072 bp, 6 predicted proteins | sample HopSoiMetagenom2_FD_96841 | JGI IMG/M metagenome (GOLD analysis project Ga0136846, IMG submission 96841) | Grasslands soil microbial communities from Hopland, California, USA - 2 Assembly 2016 (version 4) | ecosystem: Environmental > Terrestrial > Soil > Grasslands | place: USA: Hopland... | reverse complement strand
GCGATCGGCATCGCGACCTTCGAGGCGCTCCGACGCCGGGGCGAGCGGGTCCGGCTCGTGAACCGATCCGGCCACGCCGCCGTTCCCGACGACGTCGAGGTCGTCGGGGGTGACGCTCGCGATCCGGGCTTCACCACCGCAGCCGCCCGGAGTGCCCGTGTCGTCTACCAGACCCTCAACCCGCCCTACACCGAGTGGACCGCGCGGTTCCCTGCCCTGCAGGCCGGGGTACTAGCGGCCGCCGAAGCCACCGGCGCCCGCTTGGTCAGCATGGAGAACGTCTACATGTACGGGCGTCCTGCCGGGCAGCCGCTCCAGGGGCGGGTCAGCGAGCCGTCGCAGACGCGCCTACTGGCGAGGTGCGTAGTCCTCGCGGTCGGCTCGTTCGACAGCCCGTGCGATACCAACTCGTGAGTCGACATCGAGCTTGCGCAACATGTTGCGGATGTGGGTCTCGACGGTTTTGGGGGTAAGGAACAGCTCTGCTGCGATCTCGGGTTTGGTCTTGCGGTCGACGATGAGCCGGGCGACTTGATGCGCGCGTTCGGTCAGCGACTCGGTGCCGATGCCGGCGGACTTGCCTGGCCGAGTGCGTCGGTGGATGTGATGGCCGAGGCGTCGGAGCTCGTGCTCGGCCGCGGCGCGGTATCTGAGTGCTCCGTGGGCGTGAAGTTCTGCGGCGGTGTGCTGGAGCTCGGATACCACCGCTTCTGCCGTCACGGGCAGTGCTGGCGCCGAGACAGCATGCCTCCCTGAGCACGTAGGAGGGAATGTGAGATCAAGGTGAAGTTCCCCAAGGGCGCCTGCTCCGCGGGTTGTTGTGGCATCGTCCTGGAAGCCGTCCACGGGATCGGATGGTGGCAGTGTCGGGAGGTGGTCCGGCACCTGAATGACCGCATCGCCATCTGCTTCGCCCAGGGTTTGTCCTGCTCGCTCAGGTGACCGCAGCCTCGACTGCGGCCGCTGAGTGCAGTGCGGTCGTCGCGAGGACCGGGATCGCGGAGTCTGATTGCGACATCAGGAGTTCGATCTCGGTGCAGCCGAGGATTACTCCCTCGGCTCCTTGAGCGCCCAGTTCGCCGATGACGTCACGGATCCGTGCTCGAGAGTCCTCGGTGACGATCCCGCGGCACAGTTCTTCGTAGATGATCCGGTGCACAATCTCGCGGCTGGGAACGTCCGGGACGAGGATCTCCAAGCCGCGCGAGCGCATCCGGTCGCGGTAGAACGGATGCTCCATCGTGAACCTCGTCGCGAGTAGGCCCAGGCTGCTCAGTCCGGCTTGTCGTGCGGCGTCCGCGGTCACGTCGATGATGTGGAGCAGGGGGATGTCGATGGCGTCCTGGATCTGTGCGGCGACCAGGTGCATGGTGTTGGTGCACAGGAGCACGAGGTCAGCGCCGGCGGCCTCAAGGGAACATGCCTTCTCTGCCAAGTATCGGCCCGCTTCGTCCCACCGTCCTTCGGCCTGCCACTTAGCGATCGGAGCGAAGTCGATCGAGACGACGACGCAGTCGGCTGAGTGCAGGTCTCCCAGGCGTTCTGCGACGCCTTGGTTGAGGAGCCGGTAGTACAGCGCCGTGCTCTCCCAGCTCATCCCGCCGAGCAGGCCGATGCGTTTCATCGCTCCGCCGGCGCGATGGGCCGCTTGTGCAGGATCTTCTGGAATATCACGTGGTCCTGCCAAGAGCCAGCGATGAACAGGTAGTCCTCCGCCGTGCCGATCCGCTCGAAGCCACATCGGCGCAGCACCATCTGCGACGCTTCGTTGTGTGGCAGGGTCCCCGCCTCGATCCGGTGGAGGCCGAGCTCCGTGGCGCGCTGCACAGCAGACCGAGCCGCCGCCGTGGCGAGCCCGCGACGGGTGTGCCGATGATCGACCCAGTATCCGAGCGACGCGCTCTGGAAGACACCACGAGTGATGTTGGTGAGGTGGACTCGGCCGACGACCTCCTCGCCACTCCAGATGACCCAGGGGTCTTGCTGGCCCACGGCGGCGCTGTCCAGCTTGGCCGTCACGTCCTCGAGCTGCCACGCGGTGGTGTAGAACTCGGGGCTGCGTCGCGGTTCCCACGGCGACAGATGGTCCTGATTGCGGGAGTACGCCTGGACGAGGGCGGGGGCGTCCTCGGTCGTCAGGGGACGGATCTCGTAGCCGGGTGGCAGCACCGGTGCCGCGCAGCCGTCGATCAACGCTGCTTCGTTACCGCCAACATGACTGACGTGATTCATAGGCGCGCCGCCTGACCGGCCTGGGCGCTCGAGCTCGGTCATGATGGACCCTTCCTCGGTGCTGCAGTCGGAGCCGGAAGGAGCTCGTCTCTCGTCTCCGGCTGGGGGTTTGACGGCGTGGATCGGCCGGGCTGTCCGCGCAAGAGCGACCCCGTGCGGTTCTTGGCGTTCGGTGAAGGAGGCCCGGAACCATTATCCGCCGTCACCGTGCGCCACCGATACGAACGGGCGCTCATGCCCTGAGCCGCGGAGCTGCGCAGCAGTCCGACGACGACGGCGGCCGTGACCGATACGATTATGGCGGCGCACAGGAACGCCGTCTGCATCCCGTCGGCGAAGGCCAACTCGGCCTGGTGCTTGACCGCCGGGCCCAGTTGCGAGGCGATCGCGAGGGAGGAACGAGCCTGCTCGGCAGCAGGCTCCGGCAGTCCCGTCGAGTCCATGCCGTTCCGGTAGCCCGACTGCAGCACGCTGCCCAGCACGGCGATCCCGAGGGCGCCACCCAGCTCGCGAGCCAGGTCGTTCATCGCGGATCCGACGCCTTGCTTGGCGAGGGGCAGGGCATCGGTGATCGCTGCGGTTGCCGGTGTCATGGCCAGGCCCATGCCGGCGCCGAGCGGAACCAGCCCGGTCAGCAGCAGCCAGTACGAGCTCTCAGCATCCAGCCGCGACAGCAGGACCAACGCGCCGCTGATCAGGACGAGGCCGAGGACGCAGACCCGCATCACCCCGATGCGGTCGGTCAGCCTGGGCGCGATCCCTCGAGCGCTCGGCATCAACGCGGCGGCCATGGGAGTCAGGCTCAGTGCTGCAACGAGAGGGGTGTTGCCGCGCACCAGCTGGAGGTACTGCAGCAGCAGGAAGATCAGGCCGAAGAACGCGAAGAACTGCACGGTGATCGACAAGGTCGCGGCTGTGAAGGCCCGGTGCCGGAACAGCCGAGGGTCGATCAGCGGGTCCGGTCGCGAAAGCTCCCAGCGGACGAACCCGACGAGGATCACCAGCCCTGTCCCGATGCCTGCCAGGGTGGTCGCGCTGCTCCAGCCCCGGGTCGGCGCCTCGATCACCGAGTAGACGAGAGCTCCCAGGCCGGCGACCGTGAGCGCCGCCCCGACGAGATCGAGTCGGCGTGCGTCGGGCTCCGCGGACTCCGGGACGAAGCGTGCGGCACCGATGATCGCCATGGCGGCCAACACGACGTTCAGCCCGAACACCGACTGCCATGACCAGGCCTCGAGCAGCAGACCGGACATGAGCAGACCGACGATGGCGCTCGCGCCGGCGACGCCGGCCCACGCACCGACTGCTCGCGTTCGCTGGTCAGGAGGAAAGGCGCTGGTGATGGTCGACAGGGTCGCTGGCATGACCAGGGCAGCGCCCACGCCGAGCAGGCCGCGGATGACGATCAGCGACGTGGGGCCGCTGACTGTCATGGCCGCGAGCGAGGCTGCGCCGAAGATGACGAGCCCGGCGATCAGGGTGCGGCGGCGGCCGTAGCGGTCACCGATTGCGCCGCCGAGGAGCAGCAGCGAGGCGAACACCAACGCATAGGCGTCGATGATCCACGACAGCTGGGTCTGGGTGGCGTGGGTGTCACGCGCGATCGACGGGATCGCGACATTGAGGGAAGCCACTGCCGACACCACGGTGGCCAGTGCCAGCATGATGACCGGCAAGGTCGCGCGATGCACGCGCGCCTCTCGTCCCTCTCGGACAACAACTGTGGACATGGTGAACCTCCGGTGGGTCGTTGATGGTGGGCGCGGTGCGACCGGCGATCAGACGAGGGCCGGGGTCCGGGTACGGCCGCCGTCGTCGGCTGACGGCGTCGGGACGTCGTCCACGCCGCCTTCCAGGTCGATGGTGGGCACCAAGCGGTCCAGCCAGCCCGGCAGCCACCAAGCCCAGTGTCCGAGCAGGCTCATCACCGCGGGAACGAGCACCATCCGCACCAGCGTCACGTCGAAGAGGATGGCGAGGGACAGGCCGACGCCGAACATCTTCGTGGTCACGTCGCTCATCAGGATGAAGGAGCCGAAGACGGCGATCATGATCAGTGCCGCGCTCGTGATGACGCGTCCGGTGGTGCTGACACCGTCAACAATGGCGAGCTTGGGCTCATCGTGCCGCAGGTAGTGCTCGCGGACCCGGCTGAGCAGAAACACCTCGTAGTCCATCGAGAGTCCGAAGAGGATCGCGAACATCAGCATGGGCGCGAGCGGCATGATCGGAACCGTCTCGTCGACGCCCACCAGAGACGAGCCCCAGCCCCACTGGAAGACCGCAACGACGACGCCGTACGCAGCACCTACGCTGAGGACGTTGAGGACCGCAGCCTTCAGCGGCACCAGAACAGAGCGGAACACGATCATCAAGACCACGCAGGCCAACCCGATGACGGCGCCGAGGAAGAGCGGCATGCGAGCCTGCAGCCGTTGTGCCACGTCCTCGGTCAGCGCCGTGTTGCCGCTGACCATGACGTCGGCTCCGGAACCCTCGACAACGCCGGGGATCACGTCGTCGCGCAGGCGCTTCAGCAGCTGGGAGGTCTTCTCGTCCTGGGGTGCGGTGGTGGGTGTGACCCCGAAGACGGCGAGACTGCCGTCCTCGTTGAGCACGGGTGTGTCCACCGACGCGACACCGGGCTCGACTTCGAGCCGGCGCACGAGCGTCGCAACAGTGGCGCCCATGTCCGCATCGGGCGTATCGGAGGTGTCGACGACCACGACCAGCGGGCCGTTGGCGCCCTTCCCGTACGCGTCGGCGACGAGGTCGTAGGCCTTGCGGGTGGTGGTCGACGGGCCGTCGTTGCCGGCGTCCATGAAGGCGAGCCGCATCGAGAACACCGGCACGGCCAGCACGGCAAGGATGAGTGCTGCGCTGACCCCGTAGCGCACGGGGTGGGCCACGACTCGCGCGGCCCAACGACCCGACTTCGACTGCGAGCCGTCGGACGGCCGCTGCTTGATGAACGGGACGCGGAGACTGTTCACCCGCCGGCCAGCCAGTCCGAGCAGCGCGGGAAGCAGAGTGACCGCAGCCAGCACGGTGACGAGCACCATGATCGCCGAGGCCCATCCCATCGTGGTCATCATCGAGATACCGGAGACCTGCAGTCCGGCGATCGCCAGGATGACGGTGCCCCCCGCGAACAAGACCGAGAGTCCCGCGGTGGCATTCGCGCGACCCACCGCCACCGGCACCGACATCCCCGAGTCGAGGTTCTGGCGATGCCGAGCCAAGATGAACAAGGCGTAGTCGATGCCGACACCCAGGCCGATCATCAGACCGACGGTGCCGGCGATGTCGGGCATGGCCACCGCACCGGACAGCAGTCCGATGGTGCTGGTCCCGACCAGAATGCCGACGAGTGCAACGACGATGGGGAGACTCATCGCGACCAGCGACCCGAACGCGATCGCCAGTACGAGAATGGCAATGAGGAGTCCGACCTTCTCGCTGCCTGGCTCGGTGTCCCCCTTGGCGTAGCCCAGCCCACCGTCGTACTCCACCTGGATCCCGGCGTCCCGGATCTCTTCAGTGGCCTGGTCGGCGAACTCGAACTCCGCGACCCCGATCTCGTCAGTGTCGTACGCCACCGTCGTGAAGGCGGTCGCGCCGTCCTCGCTCCCAGTGGAGGATCGGGAGTCGTAGGGGTCACTGACCCCCACCACATGGTCGCCAGCGGCCAGATCGGTCACGGCAGCCTGGATCCGGGCCTTCGTCGCCGGATCACTGAGACCATCCTCGGCGTGGAAGATGATGTTGGACGTGTAGAGAGTCTCCTGCGGGAACCGATCCTCGATCGCATCGGCCGCCCTCTGCGACTCAGCCCCGGGAAGACTGAAGCTCTCGTCGGGCGAGCCTCCGAAGGAAGAGTTGAGGGCAAGGACCGACACGGCGAGGAGAACCCAGGCACCGAGCACTCGCCAAGGGTGACGACCCCCGAGATGGCCAAGTCGGTAGAGGATTTTCGCCATGATGGTTGCCTCTCTCAGAAGCGGTGAGATGTCGTGTAGGTGGGCCGATGTGTTCGACGTCCACAGTCCGACCGGCCCGTGTGGGCTGTCTCCACCCATCGGCCAGAGGACCCGGGTGGATTGCCCGTGACCTCCCTGAACGTGGTCCCTCCGCGGTGGCAGCGCCGTGGCGCGGACTCGGTTCGACGATGTGCGGGACTCTGAGCCGCACAAGACGCTCCGAGGACCCCGTACCTCTGCCGAATGGTGGGAGTCGGAGGACCGGCGCGCCCGCCGGGGGTCGCGAGCTCGACTGCGCTGAAGGCTCGGCCAGCACCCGAGGTGGCAGATCAGGCCAGAGCCCGGCCTCGCTGCACGGCCGCTCGGCAGGAGGCGGTGTCAGATCAGGCCGAGAGCCCGGCCCCGCTGCACGGCCGCTCGGCGGGAGGCGACGTCGAGCTTTCGGTAGAGGCTCTTGGTGTAGCCCTTGACGGTGTTGAGCGAGATAAACATCTCGGCGCCGATCTCGCGCTGCGAGAGGTCGCCTTGCAGGGAGCGCAGGATCGACATCTCTCGCTCCGTCAGGTCGTCGATCAGAGGTCGCGGCGCTCCACGGCGATCGACGCTAGACGGACCGCGTCCGATCCTCTCCTCGGTCGCCCTCAGTTCGCGCAGGGCGGCCGGCGCGGCCCACTCCGACTCGGCGACGTCGCGTGCCTCGGCCAACGTCGCGGCAGACGCGTCCTTGTAACCGGCCGCCAGCTCTGCCTGGGCGAGTGCGGTGAGCGCCAACACCTCGTGCGAAGCATCACCGCAAACCCGACCCAGGGCGACCGCGTGCGTCAGCAAGTTGCGCGCCGTGTCGATGTCGCCCCGGACGTACGCCACCCGGCCCTCGGCGGTGCGCAACAGGGTCAGGACCGGACCGGACGCGTCACTCCACCGTTCTTCCAGCGTGCTGGCCGCATCCATCACCGAACGACACACGCGATCGGCCTGATCCACGCGACCGGTGTCGAGCAGAGCAGAGGCCAGAGCGCCCGCGGCCTGCAGCCTGAGGATGCCAGGGGCTCTTGCCAGGGCAGGCAAACGCATCGCCTCGCCGAGCACTTCCACGGCAGCCTCCGGCTCACCTGCTGCCTGCAAGACGCGCCCCAGGGTCATCCGCGCGACAGCACTGCCAGCGAGGGTCGGATCCGTCTCCAATGAGACGGCCTCCTCTGCATCGGCGATGGCACCGGCACGGTTCGACGCACCCGCGTGCCCACTGATGGCCCGCACGTTGCGTGCCGCCGCCCGCAGACTGTGCCACCCGTGCAGCGGACGACTCTCGGTCGTCAATGTCCGCTCGGCCGCGTCCAGCCACGGGCGGACCAGTTCCACCTGCCCCGTGAGAGCCGCAGACCAGGCAAGTGCCACACACAGGTCGGGATGCGACTGCGCCACCCCGGTCTCGATCTGACCGCCAAGACGCAGGTAGGTGAGGAACGCGCCCCGGTCGACGAACCAACGTATCGACGTCGCGAGGACGGTCGCCGCGCCATCCCCGTCGCCGGCAGCGAGTCGACGCCGAACACTCTCCTCGACGTCGCCCTGACCCAGGAACCAGTCGGCAGCACGGAGCATCAGGGGCTGGACCTGATGGGGTGCTGTAATGGCGAGCTCACGCCGCAAGGCGTCGCGGAACAGTGGATGACAGCGGTACCACTCTCGCCTGTCATCGAGTGCGGTGACAAAGAGGTTGCTGCGCTCGAGCTCGACCAGGACCGGCGTTGAGTCACTGCGTTCCAGGACCGCGTCGCAAATCGGTCCGCACAGCCGCTCCAGGACAGAGCACCGGACCAATAACAGGCGTTGCTTGTCAGTGGCGCGGGAGAGTACCTCTGCGTCGAAGTAGTCGAGCAGGTGCCGGTCGTCACCGCGGATCGCGGTTGCGCGCTGCACCGGGTCCGCTGCCTCCCGCAGGCTCAAAGCCGCCAGTTGTAGTCCGGCCGCCCATCCCTCAGTCCGGTCCACCATCAGGCTCGTCTGCTCCCACGGCAGCTGCACATCGGCCACCAGGGTCACCAGCGTTGTTGCCTCGTCCGCCGTGAACCCCATGTCCGCTGCCCGCACCTCGGTCAACTGCCCCGCCGCACGCATCCGTGCCAGAGGTAGCGGCGGGTCGGAACGTCCGGCGATCACGACACGCAACGAGGCTGGCGCGTAGGTCAACAAGAACTCGACCTGGTTGTGCAGCTGGACGTCGCTGAGCACGTGGTAGTCGTCTAGAACCAGAACATGGCGCTGGGTGGTGGCCGCAAGCGAGTTGAGGAACATCGGCAACGCGACTGCCACCGGATCGACCCCGGGAGCCCCTAGCGCCCGAAGCGCGCCACCGACGACAGCTGGCGCCACCTTCTGCAGGGCTGTCAACGCATACGTCCAGAACCGGACGGGCTCGTCGTCTGACTCGTCCAGGGACACCCACGCAACCGCAGACGTGGAGTCGATGCGCCGGACCCATTGACTCAAGAGCGTCGTCTTTCCCCATCCTGCCGGCGAGATCACGACAGTCAGGCAACCAAGCTCCTGCTCGAGGAGTCGACGCAACAGACGCTCTCGATCGACCAGCCCAGTTCGCAGCGGCGGCACCTGCGCCTTGACTGCGATCAGTGTCGTGGCCGTATCGCCTTCTGGCTGTGTCGTGATGGCCACACGCGGTCCCTTGAGCCTGCCGAGATCGACGATCGTCCCCCTACGTCCATCGTCGTGGACACGCGCGTTGTTGGGAAGGGCGGCCGAGGCGCAGGCCGGTGGCCCGCGTTCCCCCCGGGTGGTCTCCGCCGAGGGGGGTTCGGCGGTGCCCGTCCCGTGCGACCGTTCACGTATGACATCGCCCTTCGAGCTCGAGGTGAGCGGACGCCTGCCCCAGGCGTTAATGCAGGTGATCTCAATTCGCTTCGGGGGCATCGCACTGATGGAGCAGCAGAATGGGACCGTGCTGTACGGCGGCGTCGCTGACCAGGCCGCTTTACGCGCGCTGCTGTGTCTCATCTGGGACAACGGCGGGAGTCTGGTGTCTGTCGCAGTCCACAACGGCGCCACAGATCATGAGGCGTGAAGCCGGCAGTCCACCCGAAGGGGCTGACGATCCAGACTTGCCGCGTAACAGGTCGCCCACGACACGAGATGACCGCGACCTGAATCGGGACGGACGTCGCGAGCCCAGACCGTGGCGAAAAGGAGCAGGCAGGAGGATCAGGGCCGTGGCGGCTCGCATCCACCCAGGTAGGCGGAGAGCAGACCCACCCGAACACGAAATGCGGACCAGCGTCGACCCCATGGGCGAAGGCAGCTGCATTGGTCTGACTGCCAGACCTTCGTTCGGTGCCGCTACGCCGAGTTCGCCCGCGACGTCGACGCGTTCCTGACGGATTGAAGGGCCTTGAGATGACTGACTTCGACGTGATCGTGATCGCTGGTCGGAGGGGAGTGCTCCTACTACGCCTGCATCCCGTCCAAGACCCTGCTCCGGCCCGGTGAGGCCGTGCAGGCAGCCCGGGACGCCCTGGGCACGGCTGCCGTGGACGTCGATGCCGTGTTCGAGTGGCGCGACTTCATGGTCTCCGACTACTCCGACGCGGGGCAGGAGAAGTGGCTGGCCGACAACGACATCACTCTGCTGCGGGGGAGCGGGCGCCTCGCCGGTCCCGGAGCCGTGGACGTGGACGGGACACGCTACACGGCGGACCACGTTGTCCTGGCCACTGGAGCCGAGGCCTTCGTGCCCCCGATCCCGGGGCTGCGCGAGCTGCAAGGGGTGTGGACCAGCCGGGAGGCGACGTCGATGAAGCAGGTGCCCCGGCGGCTGGTCATCCTCGGGGCCGGCCCGGTCGGCG
>Ga0136846_1208634_pt1 | contig 10074 bp, 7 predicted proteins | sample HopSoiMetagenom2_FD_96841 | JGI IMG/M metagenome (GOLD analysis project Ga0136846, IMG submission 96841) | Grasslands soil microbial communities from Hopland, California, USA - 2 Assembly 2016 (version 4) | ecosystem: Environmental > Terrestrial > Soil > Grasslands | place: USA: Hopland... | reverse complement strand
ATCTGAAGCGGGAGTGCCGCTGTAGCCCGGTTCAGGTGCAGCGTTATCGTCAGCGCATTTCGGGTCCGTTGCTCGACCGGATCGATCTCCATATTGAAGTGCCGGCGGTGGAATATCGGGACGTCGCGAGCGAGCGCGCGGAGGAAAATTCCTCGGCCATTCGCGACCGGATTTCGCGAGGCAGGGGGCATCAGCATCAGCGGTTCGGAAGCGACAGCAAGACCAGCTGCAACGCGCGGATGACTCCGCGACACCTGAAACAGTATTGCCGCCTAACGGACGAATCCAGTGAACTGATCCGCATCGCAATGACGGATCTGAACCTCAGTGCCCGCGCTTACGACCGAATTCTAAAAGTTTCGCGAACGATTGCCGATCTCGAATCTGCGGAACAGATCATGCCCGACCACGTGAGTGAAGCGATTCAGTATCGTTCACTCGATCGCACGCTCTGGGTCTAACTGTTCGCCGCCGGCCGCGCGAAGAACTCAAAGCAACGGCGTTCCGTCCGGCAACTTTGTCCAGGGTGACACGATCGCCCGGACCTGGCCATTCACCGTGAACAGCGCCGGGTCAGTTGGACCTTTGACCAGAATGCTCGCCTTGGGATACCGGTTCAGGACATAGGAGACGTATACCGGATTGAAGAAACAGTGAGTGCCGCCCGTGTCGGCCACAAATTCTTCGGTGCCCTGCTTTGGTGGATGCGGATTGCGTTTACCGGGATGCCACGCTTTTGCCTGACTTTCGAAATTGTCATATACCCAGGTGGAAAACTGGCTGGTGTTGTTAGGCGCGGCATCGAGCAAGGCCCGCAATGGTTCGGGCGGCGGAGCGTCCGTAATCTCAATCAGAACCCGGTCAGTCCAGATGTAGCGAGTGCCCGCCTGATACTTGGCGACCTCCAAATGGTATTTTTGCAGGTAATCGAACAGTGCCTCGGCCGGAGTCGGAGGCGGGATGGGCTTGGCAACCTTAGCGGGGGCAGCCGGACTGGCGGCAGATTGATCAGCCGACGGTGCTTTCTCGATCTGAACACCCTGAGCTGGGAGCCAGCTGCAACAAACCAGAAATGCCGCGCCCGTAATCAGGGCCGGAAAGAGCGACGTTCTTTTCACAAGCTGCGACCGTAGATTTCGGCTGCGCAGAGTCAAGAAGCAGCCGCATAGAGAAAAAGGCATCAGACGGACGGTGTCCAAGTAGACTGCCCATCGCATTGAGGACTCTCTCAGGCGGAACATCGTTCCCAGCTCTCCCAATTCCGCGGCAAGCGGCCACTCTTCGCGGGCCCGTTTCCCTTCATCCCGATTAAATTCGTTCGCAAATCGACGATCATCGAGCCGTTCTCTTCCGCGGGTTTTTCGGTTGTACGATTGACACAACATCAGAAACGCGGTTGAGAGTTAGGCAGTGACAAGAATTCTAATCGCCGATGACCAGCGCGATGTGCTCGAGGCTCTGCGCATTTTGCTGAAGGGCGAAGGGTATCAAACCGAGTCGGCCACCTCGATTGCCGGTATATTCAATGCCCTGCAGAAAAAGGATTTTGCGCTGCTGATGATGGACCTGAATTACACGCGCGATACGACCTCGGGGCAGGAAGGACTTGAAGTCATTCCGAAGATCCAGGAGTTCGACAGCACGTTGCCGATCGTGGTGATGACCGCTTGGGCAACGATCGACCTCGCGGTGGAGGCGATGAATCGCGGCGCCCGCGATTTCGTGCCGAAGCCGTGGGACAACGAACGATTGCTGGCAATCGTTCGCACTCAGATTGAGCTGGGCACCGCGCTTCGCCGCGGCCGCAAACTCGAAGCCGAGAACCAGCTTTTGCGCGGCAACATGCCGAACATCATCGCCGAATCACCGTCGATGCGGCCGGTGATGGAAATGATTTCGAAAGTTGCGCCCTCTGACGCAAACATCCTGATCACCGGTGAGAATGGCACTGGCAAAGGCCTGGTGGCGCAGGCGCTTCATTCGCTTTCTCCGCGATCTGCGAAATCGATGATCACGGTTAACATGGGCGGTTTGTCGGAAACGCTGTTCGAGAGCGAGTTGTTTGGTCACGTCAAAGGCGCGTTTACCGACGCCAAAACGGATCGGGCCGGCCGGTTCGAGCTGGCCGACGAAAGTACCCTGTTCATGGATGAGATCGCGAACATCCCTTTGAATCAGCAGGCAAAACTCCTGCGGGTCATTGAGACCGGCGAATTCGAACGGGTCGGTTCCTCGCGAACCCTACACGCTAATGTTCGGATCATCTCCGCGACGAACGCGAACTTGCATGACGAAGTCGCCGCCGGGCGCTTTCGCCAGGATTTGTTATTCCGCCTGAATACCATCGAGATTTCGCTGCCGCCCTTGCGCGATCGACGCGAAGACGTGATGCCGTTAGCCAAGAATTTTCTGCGCCAGCATAGTCAGCGATATCGCAAGGACATTGCCGGGTTCGACGAAGGCGCCCGGGATCGACTTCTTCAGCATACTTTTCCGGGGAACGTCCGCGAGTTGGACCACGTGATCGAGCGCGCAGTCCTGATGTCGCACGGGGCGCAATTAAAACCCAACGATCTCGGCCTAACAAGTTCAGCGGGCGATTCCCGAAGCCTCGAAGACATGAGTCTCGAGGAAGTAGAAGCTTTTTTGATCAAGAAAGCGCTGTCGCGAAACAACGGGAACGCCCGTAAGGCCGCGGAAGCTCTCGGCCTTAGTCGCAGCGCGTTTTATCGGCGATTACAACAGTACGGGCTCTGACGACGTGCTTCTCGGCGACTGAATGAACGATCGCAAACCGCGTCGCCGGATTACTCACGAAAATCGGCTCACGCTGTTGACCGCAGGCGCAATCCTGCCGGCGGCCATCATCGCCCTGAGCATCCTCTGGTTCGGCGATTACACACCGAAAGTGCAATGGACGCTCACGTTGATAATGGTCGTGTTTTTCGTCGGGTTTGTTTCCAGTGTCCGTGAACACGTAATCCGGCCGTTGCAGACGATGACCAATCTGCTGGCCGCACTTCGCGAAGGCGATTATTCGATTCGGGCGCGAGGAGCCCGGGAGGACGACGCGCTGGGCGAGGTGTTGCTCGAGATCAATTCGTTGGGGGAAACGTTGCGGGTTCAGCGGCTCGGGGCGTTTGAAGCGACCGCCTTGCTTCGCACCATCATGGCTGAGATTGACGTGGCTGTGTTCAGCTTCGATCCGGAACGTCGGCTCCGACTCGTTAACCGGGCCGGCGAACATCTCCTGGGCAAGCCAATGGACAAACTTCTCGGGAAACAAGCGGCTGATCTCGGTCTGGCTGCCTGCCTGGAAGCGAATGAAGATGCGCCGCTATCGCTGGCCTTTCCCGGCGCGAGCGGCCGATGGGGCGTCCGCCGAAGTTCTTTCCGGGAACACGGCCTGCCCCATGAGCTGCTGGTGTTAACCGATCTGAGCCGGACATTGCGTGAGGAAGAACGCCGCGCCTGGCAGCGGCTCGTCCGGGTGCTCGGACACGAAATGAACAATTCGCTGGCGCCGATTAAGTCGTTAGCCGGAAGTCTCGAAGCTCTCCTGCGCAAGGAACCGCGGCCGGCCGATTGGCAGGATGATGCTCGCAGCGGGTTAAAGTCCATCGCGGGCCGCGCCGATTCACTGAGTCGCTTCATGGAAGCTTACGCGCGACTCGCTCGACTGCCGCCGCCGCAAAAAGAATACTTCGATCTCAGCGAGCTGATTCGACGGGTGGTAAATCTCGAACCGCGATTGCCGGTCACGATGGCGGCCGGCGCGGAAATCAAAATCATGGCGGATGCGGCCCAGCTGGAGCAGTTGCTGATTAATCTTGTTCACAATGCGGTGGACGCGGCGTTGGAGACCCAGGGCAAAGTGACTGTCGGATGGCGTGTTGCCGGTGATTGCGTTGAGATTTTCGTTACTGACGAAGGCCCTGGGATCATGAACCTGACCAATCTGTTCGTCCCATTCTTCACCACGAAGCCGGGCGGATCGGGAATCGGTTTGGCCCTAAGCCAGCAGATCGCCGAAGCACACGGCGGCTCACTGACGTTAGGCAACAGACGGGACAGACAAGGAGCGGAAGCATTGCTGCGCTTGCCTCGTTAGGCTACCCGATAGGGTAAGTTAGTTTGAAACTTCGGCGGAACCCGCCGTGTTTTTGCGGCGGAATACGTCCCGAAAACGGGACGGTGGTATCCCAGTTGCGGTCCGTTTTTGACGGAATTCAAGTTAGGCAATATTTCGTAATGCACTTATGTCCAGCAAGTTATAACTTTGTTTTTGAGTGTGGCACGCGCATTGCAATAGGGGAGTGCAATTGCGGAAAGCTTTGAATCCAACTCCAAGCCCGACCGCATCCTATTAGAAACCAAGTTAGAACTCTTATGAAACCAACCTCCCACAAAACCGGCCGCAACCAACCGTCTGGTGAGAACCAATTTGTATCCCGCAGTTTTCCGATCACGGACAGTTCGTATCAATCGGTAACGCTAGACGGCTATCGCGGGGGCTGCGCCAATCGTTGCGAGTCATTTCGAGACATCAGTGCGGACTACTTCAAAAGTGAAGCTCGTCGGAGTTTCGTAACTGAAGCGGGATTTTTCGCGTTAATCATCGCAACCACCATTGGCCCGGTTCTTCAAAACGCGCAGGCAGTGACCCACCTCGTTCGTGCATTTGCGGGTGTTTAGTTTTATTCGCCATGCAAAAAAGCGAAGCAAAAGTCGAAAGTACGATTGTGCGACCAGCCGGATTTACGCCTAGCCTTTCGTCCATGGACGTTCCGAGAGCCGGCGTCGCGGCGAAAAAGCGGAAACGACGGATCATGATGATCGCCGGCGGCGCAGTGTTATTGATCGTGGCGACGTTCGCAATCTCGCGATTGAAACCGGCGGTACCGAGTGTGGATCGATCCACTGTCTGGGTAGACACGGTGAAGCGGGGTCCCATGGTTCGGCAGGTGCGCGGGCTTGGCACTTTGGTACCCGAAGAAATCCGCTGGATCGCAGCGGCCACCGAGGGCCGGGTTGAAAAGATCGTGGTTCGGCCCGGCGCGCGGGTTGAAGCCGATACGCTGATTTTAGAAATGAGCAGCCAGGAGTTCGAGCAGACCGCGCATGACGCAGAATCGAAAGCGAAAGCGGCCGAGTCAGAGCTAACGACATTGCGAGCGACGCTGCAGCGTGAGTTGCTCGACCAGGAAGCGACCACTGCCCGAGTTCATTCGGAGTACGAGCAGGCCAAAATGGAGCGACAGACTAACGACCAGTTGTCCAAGAACGGATTGGTGGCCGAGCTCGTTTACAAAACCTCCAAGGTCAAAGAGGCCGAACTAGCCAATCGCGATGAGATCGAACAAAAACGGCTGTCATTTGCCCGCGAGTCGATTGAGCCGCAGTTGGCGTCCAAGCAGGCCGCCGTCGATCAGGCCAATCAGCTGGCCAAACTAAAAATGGATCAGGTGGAAGCGTTGCATGTCCGCGCCGGAATGGTCGGCGTGCTTCAGCAGTTACCGGTGGAGGTCGGTCAGCGAGTCAAGGTTGGCGACAATCTCGCTCGCGTTGCCGACCCGACAAAGCTGAAGGCCGAAGTGAAGATCGCCGAAACCCAGGCCAAGGACATTCAACTGAATCAAACCGCCGTGATCGATACCCGGAACGGCACTGTCAAAGGCCATGTCACGCGCGTAAATCCAGCGGTAGAACAAGGAACAGTGACGGTCGATGTGGCGTTCGACGAGCCGCTGCCGAAAGGCGCGCGGCCTGATCTCAGCGTTGATGGCACCGTCGAACTCGAGCGGCTTAACGACGTGATCTTTGTGGGACGCCCGGCTTTCGGCCAGGAGAACAACACCGTCGGTATTTTCAAGCTGGTCAATGGCGGTGGAGAAGCGATTCGAACCCCGGTCAAACTTGGCAAGAGCTCAGTGAACACGATTGAAATCCAGAGCGGCCTGCAACCGGGCGACCAGGTCATCCTGTCCGACACCAGTGCCTGGGATTCTCACGAACGAATTCGACTTAACTAACCCCAAAATCCGCACCCGAATCAGATTCCCTTATCGAACCTAACAAACCTACACCACTCAAACACATGGTCTCCACTGAACCCACTACTGCTACCCGGACTCCCTCGAACGGAGCGACACCCTTGATCTGCCTAAACGGCGTTACCAAGGTGTTTCTCACCGATGAAGTCGAAACTCATGCTCTCTCCGGAATTCATTTGGACATACGCACCGGCGAATACATGTCGATTGCGGGTCCATCGGGCTGCGGCAAATCGACCTTGCTTTCAATTCTCGGGTTGCTCGATACGCCCAGCGCCGGCAGTTATGCTTTGAAAGGAACCGAAGTCGCAAATCTTTCGTTTCCGGAACGGGCGCGGATTCGGAACCGTGAGATCGGCTTCATTTTCCAAAGCTTCAACTTGATTGGCGACCTCACGGTTTATGAAAACGTGGAGCTGCCGCTGACTTACCGCGGCATGAGTGCTTCGGAGCGTAAGCAATTTGTCACGGAGGCCCTCGAACGCGTCGGCATGGCTCATCGCGCCAAACATTTGCCGAGTCAGCTCTCTGGCGGACAGCAACAGCGAGTGGCCGTCGCCCGCGCGCTTGCCGGCAAGCCAGCCATCCTGTTGGCGGACGAACCGACGGGTAACCTCGATTCCCGCAACGGTGAAGCGGTTATGGATCTTCTGAAGGAATTACACGCCGGCGGCGCCACCATCTGCATGGTCACGCATGATACCCGTTTTGCTCAGCACGCCGACCGGACAGTCCATCTGTTCGACGGTCGTGTAGTAGAAGACCGAATCGCCGCCTAACGTTAGCTGCGGCAAGAGCATATGCTCGGCCAGTTTAGGATCGCCGTGCGAATGCTGGTGAAGACACCGGCATTCACGGCGGTGGCAGTGTTAGCCCTGGCTCTCGGCATTGGAGCGTCGACCACCGTCTTTTCGGCAATCAACGCGCTGTTAGTCCGTCCATGGCCGTACATGACGGAAGAAAACCGAATCATCTATTATTCAGAGTACTTCAACAATCACCCCGATGATGACACCGGCGTAGCCTATCCCGATTATCGGGATTTTAAGGCGCAGGCGAAAACACTGGAGAGTGTCGGCGCGTCGGAGGACGCCACCTTCATCCTAACCGGCACCGACAAGCCGGAACGATATCTCGGCTCGTTTATATCCGCCGACGCTTTCAGGTTTCTGGGAGTGAAGCCGGCACTTGGACGCGTGTTTCTTCCGGAAGAAGAGCGCCCCAATGCGGCGCCGGTAGCGTTGCTGGGATACGATGTCTGGACGGCTTATTTCGGCTCCGACAAGAACGTCATTGGGCGAGTCGTTACTTTAAACGGGAAACGGGTAACGATCGTTGGCGTGATGCCGAAAGGCTGGCGGTTCCCGACGCGATCGGATTTATGGATGCCGCTGCACTTCGATGGCAAAGAGCAAACCCGCGGAAATTTCTACCTTCTCGGATTCGCGAAAATGAAGCCGGGTGTGTCCCTGAATGCGGTGAAAGCGGAGCTCCAGATGATTGGCTCGCGCATTGCGGCCGAACATCCGGACACGAACAGCGGCACCACGGTACGGGTTCGCACGTTCCGGGAAGAAATGACCCGGGACGGAAAGGCTCTGACGATCCTGCTGATGGGCGCGGTCTTGTTCGTGCACCTGATCGCGTGCGCCAATGTCGCCAATCTGCTGCTGGCCCGGGCGGCAACACGCAGCCGCGAAATTGGAATTCGGCTGGCGTTGGGAGCAAGCCGCAGTGCGATCGTTAGGCACCTGTTGGCCGAAAGCCTTTTTCTCGGCCTGATCGGAGCTGGACTGGGGTTGTTATTTGCTGTGTGGGGCATTGATCTGATGGTTCAGGCGCTCCCATCAGACCTTCCTTACTACATCAATTTCGACCTCGATTGGCGCATCGTTTTATTCGCGAGCGCGCTCGGCGTCGGATCGGCCATCGCCTTCGGACTGTTTCCCGCGCTTCAGGCATCGCGGCCCCAGCTGATTGATTCATTGAAAGAGGGCGGTCGCGGCGGGCTCGGAGGTGGCCGCGGTCAACGGGTTCGTAACGGTTTGGTGGTAGCCGAAGTCGCGCTTGCCCTTGTTCTGTTGATTGGCGCCGGACTAATGGTGCGAAGTTTTTTCCGAACTCAGGCGATCGATATCGGAATCGATCCGGCGAACACCCTCACCTTCCGCGTTGGTATGCCGCCCTCCCAATTCAAATCGGAAGATGCAGCAAAATTTTTCAAGGCTTTGATGCCGCAGCTGGCGCGGATTCCGGGGGTTGTGTCGTCTGGTGCCACCACTTCCCTGCCGACCGCCGGCAACGCGGGCGTCGGAGCGATGGCTTTGGACCAGGAGCCGGAGCCAAAAGAAGCGCAAAACGCGCGGCTTGCCCGCGGTATCGGCATCACTCCGGGGTACCTGACTACCTGTCGTATCGCGTTGTTGCGAGGCCGGGATTTCACTGAAGCCGACAACGAGCAATCGCCGCCCGTTTGTCTCATCGACGAAGATGCAGTGAGGGCGTGGTTCCCTAACACGAATCCGCTTGGTCACGAAGTGCGGATGCTCAGCAAGCCTGGTGAGCCGGGGAAACGGGCAGTGATCGTCGGCGTAGTGCGCCGAGTGATCTATGATCGCCTAACGGACAAACGGGTGATTCCCTGCGTCTATATTCCGCAGTTCCAGCACCCCGATTCGTTCATGTCAGTAGTTCTCCGCACTCGAACTGTTCCGCGCCATTTTGTGAATCTTGCGCGCTCCGCAGTTTTGGCGGCCAACAGCGAGATCCCAATTTATCGCGTATCCACGATGGACGAGATCGTGCGCCAATCGTTTTGGGAGCGACGGTTCTTTGGGTTGTTCTTCGCGATATTTGCCGCACTCGCGCTCTTTTTGGCCGCACTCGGTTTATACGGAGTGATGGCCTACTCGGTGCGGCAGCGAACGCAGGAGATCGGCGTGCGCATGGCGCTGGGAGCGCAAGCTGCCGATGTGCTGCGACTCGTTACCGGCCATGGGTTGCGACTTATGGCTGTGGGTCTGGTGCTCGGATTTGCTGGCGCCCTCGCTCTGACCCGCCTGTTGCAAACGAATCTGGAAGGAATATCCCCCCGCGATCCCTTAAGCTTTTCGGTCGTGGCATTGGTGTTGTTAGGGGCAGGCTTGATCGCCTGTTATCTGCCGGCGCGTGCCGCCATGCGTCTCGATCCCGTCGAGGCTCTTCGTTACGAATGAATGATAGTTTCATGATGACAGACATCACCGATTCATCCTCAACTGAACCCACATCGATATGTTACAAGAATTCCGAGTAGCTATTCGCGTCCTGGCGAAGAGCCCTGTCTTTGTCATCATCGCGGTAGCCACGCTGGCTCTGGCGATTGGCGCGAACACGGCGGTTTTCAGTTTGGTTAATGCCCTATTGATCCGACCGCTGCCTTACGCCCAGCCCCAGCGTCTCGTGCTGTTATTTGAAGAATTCGTGGCTCAAGGACTGGAACGTATTCCGGTGTCCCCGCCAGAATTCGTCGATTACGAAAAACAGACAAAGAGCTTTAGTCACATCGCTGCATTTACCTTCCTCCAGTTGAATCTTATCGGCGGCGACAGCGCCGAGCCAGTTCAATGCTCGAAGGTTTCACCCGCGGTTTGGCCGTTGTTAGGCGTGCAACCCATTCGGGGACGGGTGTTCGATCAAACTGAACAAGGCGAAGGACACGACAACGTTGTGGTGATCAGCCAGAGGTTGTGGCAGCGCCGGTTTAATTCTGATCCGGGACTGATCGGGAAAACGCTGTTGCTCAATGGCCGAACTTACACGGTGGTCGGCATCATGCCGGAAACATTCGAGTTTCCATTGCCGTTATTCAATGTGCAGGGCGGTCAGTTTACCCAACCCGTGGATATCTGGATGCCAGTCGCGTTCACCCAGGAGGAGATGAAAAACCGGGGCTCGCGCGATTACGGTGTGATTGCTCGTTTGGCTCCAAATGTGACTCCGCAGAAGGCGCAGGCCGAACTCGATGCGACGATCAGCCGGT
>Ga0136846_1210682_pt1 | contig 10075 bp, 6 predicted proteins | sample HopSoiMetagenom2_FD_96841 | JGI IMG/M metagenome (GOLD analysis project Ga0136846, IMG submission 96841) | Grasslands soil microbial communities from Hopland, California, USA - 2 Assembly 2016 (version 4) | ecosystem: Environmental > Terrestrial > Soil > Grasslands | place: USA: Hopland... | reverse complement strand
TCTATGCGTCCGGCGAGCCGGGCGGGCGCGATCGCCGCACGGTCTTTCGCGATATCGGCGGTTATGCCTGGATGGATTATCTCCGCTGGGCCAATCCAGCTGCCCACAACCATCCCGTCCATTTCAGCCGCGGCGAGATGCAGGCGGGCAGCGACCTCTTAATCGATCGCCAGGCCGATTTTACGAAGCTGCCGCTGATTGAAATGCTGAACCTTCACGTCCATTGGGGCACGCCAACAGCCGGCGAAGACGACGTCCGCTACGACAACGACCGCGGCCACAAAAACTCGTATGTCTATAACATTGTGCAGGTCGTCGATCCCCACACGTTGCGGCTGCATATGCCGGCCAAGGTGACAGACCAGGTCAGCTACTCGATTGGCCGCCGAAGCTACGGCAAATTTCGCGTTTCCAATTGCGAGTTCTACCTGCTCGACACGCGTGGCGAGCGCGGCATGCACGATGTCAACCATCGCGACAAGCCAGGTGTATCGATGATTGGCATCGATCAGCGCAAATGGTTGCTGAAATCGATGCGAGAGAGCGACGCCGATTTCTTCTTCGTCATCTCCACGGTTCCCTTCATGATCCCGCACACCGGCTCCGGCGGTGCAGAGCTGAATCCGGAAAACAAAGAAGAATCTTGGACCGGCTTCTTTGATGAGCGCGAGCGCGTGATCGCTGAATGGGAGAAGCTCGGCAAAAAGGTCTTCGTGATGACCGGCGACTTGCACAACAGTTTTGCGATCAAAGTTACCGATCGCATTTGGGAGTTTTGCTGCGGGCCACACAGCAGCGTCAACCACGTTCCCGCCAACGACGAGAGCAACCGTCCCGCCACCGGCCGCTGGAAGTTCGGCCCCCGCGAATGCGATATCCGCTGGAGCAGTTATATCCTCCCCGATCTGCCCCGCCTGGAGCGGCTCTACCCACACTTCTGCATTGTGCAGGTGAACAACGTCTTCAACATGCCCCAAAAGCTCGGCGATCACCGTTGGGTCGCCTATCCACATCCTCAGATTGTCTTCCAATACTATGACGGCCGCACTGGCGAGCTGGACTATGCCGAGGCGATTTCCCTTGACCGATAGGATGCCGCCAAAACCTGCACTTGGCCCACACAACTTTTGCCCTCGACCGGTGTTTAACACTTACCGTTTGCTGCGCGCTGGATTGATTTGAATCAGCACAGATCAGGCAGCCTTATGCATAACGTGAATAAAATGCATAAGAATGCATAAGGCCTTTTTGTCGTAACCTTTTGCGACACAAGCGGTTGTAGCAAAAGACGCCCCCCCCGAAAAATGTTCCTGGATAATGCATAACGATCGCCCGCCTGTTCACAGATTGTGCGGACTTGTTGCTTTCACACCCGCCAGTCAATAGAAGGGGTTACTCAGCCGTCTTGTTAAAGACCACGCACCGCTTATTCGTCCTGCCACCTTGTCCAGCCATAAAGCTATGTCAGTTCTTAACATCGGACGCCGTTCATTCCTCAAAGCTGCGGGGATAACCATCGCGCTGCCGGCTCTGCAGTCCTTACCGCGACTTGCAGCGGCGGCTGAGAACAAAGAACCTCCTCGACGCATGGTTTGCGTGGGCAACGAGTTCGGGATGTATCCGGGAGCCTTTTGGCCGAGCAAGCTTGGATCGGACTACGAGTTGACGACCCTTCTGGCGCCACTCGGGCCGCATCGAAAGGAAATGACCCTCTTTTCGCACCTCGATCATGGCCTGAAGGGCGGCCATTTTGCGGTTCACACGTTCCTGACCGGCGTCAAGGCAGCCGAAGCGAAAGGAACGCCCGAGGGCGGCATCAGCCTCGATCAGCGGGCCGCCGAATTCGTCGGCTCGCAGACGCGGTTCCCATCGCTGACCATCGGCTCCGAGGACGGCTTGCACGGCGGCTGCATGATGAGCTGGACCCGCAGCGGCACGCGAATTCCTCCGATTACTGGACCGCGTGAACTATTCCGCCTGCTATTCGTCGATGATGACGCCCGCGCCAAGGAGCAGGCCGCCGATCGCATCGCTCTGCAAGGCTCGATTCTCGACGCTGTGCTGGGCGACGCGAACGCGCTCAGCCGCCGCCTGAGCAAGCCAGATGGCCGGAAGCTCGACGAGTATTTGTCGAGCGTCCGCGATGTGGAAGCCAAGCTACGGCTGGATCGCCACTGGCAAAATATTCCCAAGCCCAAAGTGGCGTTGAAGGAGCCCGAAAACCAGGGCCTCACCCGTGACTTGCCGGCTATCTATGATCTGGTAGCTCTGGCGCTACAAACCGATTCCACACGTGTTGCCACGCTGGAAATCGGCGGCAGTTTTGCCGCCTCGGACCTCGGCATCCGCGAAGGCTATCATAACCTGTCACATCACGGCCAGGTGCAAGCGAAGATCGACCTGCTCGTGCAGATCGAGCTGTACCAGATGCAGCAATTCGCGCGGTTCCTCGACAAGCTCAAGTCGATCCGCGAGCCGATCAGCAACGGCACGCTGCTCGACAACACGATGGTCCTGCTCGGCAGCGGCATGGGCAACGCCAATTCGCACATCAACACCGATCTGCCCATCATTCTCGTCGGCGGCGGTTTCAAGCACGGCGAGCACAAGAGCTATCCCGACGAGCCCCGGCGGCGCATTCCTCTGAGCAATTTGTATCTCTCGCTGCTCCAAAGATTCGGTCTCGAAACCGATCGATTCAGCATGAGCACAGGCACGCTGAGCGGCCTGGAGCTGGCGTAGTGCACGGGGTCGGGAGTCTTTGGCGGAAGCAATCGTTGCGAACAAGATGAATCTATTACCGTCAAAGACTCCCGACCCCTTCGTTCTCCGGCTGGTGCTCACGTTGGCACTGCTCTGCGGTTCGCTTTCCAGTCGTGCCGATGAGCCCGCAACGTTCGACCATGTCGTCAAGCCATTCCTCACCTCTTACTGCGTCTCGTGCCACGGTCCAACGAAACAAAAAGGCGAACGTCGCTTTGACGAGCTGACTGGCCAAATAACCGACGACAACGGGCTCGTCGATCTGCAAGACATTGTGGATCAACTAAATCTCGGCGAAATGCCTCCGCCTAAGGAAAAGCGCCAGCCTGGCGATGACGAGCGGCGTAAGGTGACCGCCTGGCTCACTACAAAAATCGACCAATATCGCCGCGAGCACAAGCCGCAGATCACCGAGACCGTGCTCAGGCGGCTGAATGCCCGCGAATATCGCAATAGCGTCCGGGATTTATTGCACTTGAACACGACGATGTTTGATCCGACGCTTGGCTTTCCGCGCGATCAGACGACCGAGCATCTGGACAATGTCGGCGAATCGCTCGTCACCTCCGGCCACCTGCTGCAGCGTTATCTTGCCGCCGCCGATCGCGTGGTCGAAAAAGCGCTGACGCCGGCAGATAAACCGGCCGTGCAAACTTGGAACTTCAGCGATGGCTTTCGCCAGCAACCTGAGATCGATCAGGTTCATGGCCGAACAAACGGCTTCAGCAGGATCACCTTGTATGACGTGCCGAATGCCGACAAACCCGAAGGTGCTTATGGGCCCATCTGGGGCTTTCGAGACGGCGCGCCCTTTGATGGCTGGTATGAAATGCGGTTTCAGGCGGAGGCCCTCAATCGCCAACACCCCTATGATCGCGCCTTTGTCGGCACAGACCCGGACGAACCGCTGCGGCTAGGCATCGTCGCTGGCAATATTCGCTCCGGACCGCTCCACAAGCCGCAGCCCATTCAGCCGGTATTGGCGGAGCTGGAATTAGCCGATGGCGCCGATTGGTACACCGTCCGCATCTGGCTCGATGCCGGTTATACGCCTCGGTTCACGTTTCCCAACGGCCTGATGGATGCTCGCAATATGTGGGGCAAGCTGGCGCGGCAATACCGCGATCAGTTTCCACCGCTGGTGCGGGGCGGCATCGTGGAACACCGCTTCAATTCGATTAAATACGGCAAGTTGCCACAGATTCACATTGATGAGATCGAGATCAAGGGGCCGTTCTACGAGGAGTGGCCTACAGCGAGCCAGCGGGCCGTGTTGGGCGATGACTTTAGCGCCGCAGCGCGATCCGGTTCGCTCAGGGACGATCAGATGCGGCGACACTTGACGGAGTTTGCTTCGCGCGCCTTCCGTCGGCCCGTGCAGGACGATGAAATCGATCGTGTGATGCAGCTTGTTTCTACGCGCCGCCAAGCAGGTCGTTCGACGCTCGACGCTTACGCCGACGGCTTGAAAGCAGTGCTCTGCTCACCGGCATTCTTGTACCTCGATGAGCCCGGCGACCGGCAACTGTCCGCTTATGCCCTCGCCTCGCGACTTTCGTATTTTCTCTGGTCCTCTATACCCGATGAGGAGCTGCTCAACCTGGCGGCGGCGAACAAGCTCCACGAGCCCGATGTTCTTCGAGCCCAAGTGCGACGGATGCTGGCCGATGCGCGCTCCGGCGCATTGATCGAGGGCCTGTTGGATAGTTGGCTGACGCTGCGTGACCTTGGCTCCATGCCACCAGACCGCGCGAAGTTCGACGACTACTATCGCTATGACTTGCAAACCGCCATGCGCGAAGAAACGCGGCTGTTCACCCGCCGGCTCATCGACGAAAACCTCAGCGTCCTGAATTTTCTCGATTCCGATTGGACGTATGCCAACAAGCCGCTAGCCCGGATGTATGGAGCCAGCCTGCCGCGAAGTAGCGGCTTTGAGCTAGTGAAACTAAGCGATGGCCGGCGCGGCGGCCTGCTGGGTCAGGCCAGCGTGCTGACCGTAACGGCCAACGGCATCGACACCTCACCGGTCGTGCGCGGGGTGTGGCTATTAGAGAATATCCTTGGCACGCCGCCTTCGCCGCCGCCGCCCGACGTGCCGCCGCTCGATCCTGACGCGCGGGGTGCGAAATCGATTCGCGAGCAGCTCGAAAAGCACCGTAGCAATGCCAGCTGCTACGATTGCCACCGAAAGATTGACCCGCTCGGCTTTGCCCTCGAGAACTTCGACGCCATCGGCAAGTGGCGCGATAACTACAGCGGCCAAACCAAGATCGATGCCGCCGGCGAGCTGCCCAGTGGTCAAAAGTTCGACGGTGTCGAGGACTTCAAGAAAACCCTCATCGAGCGCCGGCAGCAGTTCGTCACGGCACTGACGACGAAAGTGCTGTCCTATGCTACCGGTCGCCGCACCGGTCCCGCCGATCGCCCGCAGATTCAACGTATCGTTGCCCAACTGGGCGAGCGCGGTGACGGAATGCGTGATCTGATTGAGCTAGTCGCTACCGGTGATGCCTTCCAGTCGAGATAGCCATGACGCGGTTATTTGCTTTCGCGATCCGGAGCCTTCTTGCCGGTTTACTTTGCACATCGACCATCACGCTGGCAACGGCCGCCGACGAGAAGCCCAATATCGTCTTCATTCTCGCTGACGATCTGGGCTTCGCCGACCTGGGCTGCTACGGTCACCCATACGCCAAGACCCCAGCCCTTGACCAGCTCGCTAAAGAAGGCACGGCGTTTCGCAACTTTCACGTTACCGGCGTGACTTGCTGCCCCAGCCGAACCGGTTTCATGACCGGCAAGTTTCCGGCGACCTTTCGCAAGTATCCGGCCGACCATGGCTTCGGCGACCGCGTGACCGTGACACAGCTATTACATGGTCAGGGCTATCGCACGGGACATTTCGGCAAATGGCACATCGGACCAGACGCGAAGGCCGGCACGTACGGATTCGACGCCGTGGGCGATGAATCAGGTGCCGAAGGCCGGCGGCACGACGATTCGCGCGGCCGCGACGCGCAGATTTTCGATCAGGCCATCGCCTTTATCGCGGACAACAAAGATCGCCCCTTCTACCTCAACGTGTGGGGACATATCTCGCACTTTCAGATCGATCCACCGCCGGCATACGTCGAGCGCTTCAAGGATGTGACGGTTCGGGAAAGCGATTTCGCGGCGCCGATGCAGGCGAAATTCGACGTGGTTCGCAGAGCGGGCGGCGATCTCAATCAGCACATGCGGCGGTATTTGGCGGATGTACTTTCGCTGGACGACAGCATTGGCCGGCTGCTGGCAAAGATTGACGAGCTCGGACTGCGCGAAAAAACAGTCGTCGTCTTCAGCAGCGACCAAGGTGCTGCGCCCGTGCAGTTGCCCGCCGAGGCCGCCGGCAAAAAGTCGGCTAAAGCAGCCAAGCGGACGGCCGAAAAGGCCGACGCGCGGTTGGATTTGCTGGGCTACGTCGGTGACTTTCGCGGTGGCAAGCACAACATGTACGAAGGCGGCGTTCGCGCACCGTTCATTATTCGCTGGCCGGGTCATGTGCCGGCCGGACGCGTGGACGAGAAATCGCTGTTCGGCGGCATCGACTGGCTGCCCACTCTCTGTCGCCTGACGGGTGCCAAGCTCCCTAGCACGGACCTTGATGGCGAAGATGCGCTCGACATCTGGCTCGGCCAGCCCCGCGACCGCACCAAGCCGCTGTTTTGGAAAACGAGCACTGTCCGGAGCAACGTTGCCGTGCTCGACGGCAACTGGAAGCTGATTTGGCCCGGCGCCAAGCGCGGTGAGACGGAGCTCTACGACCTGGCCAGCGATCCGGGCGAAACGAAGAACGTCGCCTCACAAAATCCAAATGTGCTCAGCGGACTGCTGGCCAAAGCGCGAGCCTGGGACGCAACGCTGCCAACGGAATACGTCAAATCGGCAGCCGGCGACGATAGCAAATGACGGCGGCAAATAGACGACAACAAATAATGCCAAGTCGCTCCTAACGAGGGAGCGCAGCTTGCCACCCAGCGTGTAGCAGCTTTCTTAGCTCATCGCGAGTCGATGACTGCTTGTCTTCGCTGCTGAGGTTGGCATACTCAAACGGATCGGTGTCGTGGTTGTACAGCTCACTGGCACCATCGTGCCACTCGGTATAGCGCCAGCGATCCGTGACGATCGTGCGGCCCATTTTGGCGGCGTCCAGGCTCCTGGTCGCATCGATATTCGTGCCGCGGCTCACGACGGTGAAAGCCGCTTGCTTCCAAGCGCGGTTGGGATCGTCGAGCAATGGAACCAGGCTTGTTCCTTCGAGCGCGGGCGGCTGCGCCAGACCGCACAGCTCTGCAAGCGTCGGGAATATATCGACCAGCTCGACGATTCGCGAGCTGGCGAGGGCCGATTTTTTGCCGGGAGCGGCGACGATCAACGGCACTCGCGTCGTTTCATCAAACAGACACATTTTGTGCCACAGGCCACCATGCTCGCCTAGATGATAGCCATGATCGCTATGAAAAATCACCACCGTGTTGTCCCAAAGCTTCAATCGATCGAGCGTGTCCAGCAGCACGCCGACCTGCGCATCCATGAAGCTGATGCTGGCATAATAGGCCGCCATCGTCTCGCCGGGCTGATTGTCCGGAAATTTGGCCGCGCCGAGCCGATAGGTGAGCGCTAAATCGGGAATGTTCTTGAGATGATCTGCAGAACCGGAGCGCGGGATGAGTCGCTCCGGTTCATAAAGGGTAAAGTACTTTTCCGGTGCGATGTAGGGCGAATGCGGGCGGCGGAAGCCGGCGGCAATGAAGAATGGCTTATCGCCTTTCGCCGATTGCTCGATGAGCGCCGCGGCTTTGCGGGCGACGTAGCCGTCCCATGTATCGGCGTCGTCGGCTTTCAGGACAATCCCGCTTTTGCCTTGCTTGCGGAGAATCTGCTCCTCCGGCGGCTTTTTAGACGTAGTGTTTTCGACAATGTCCAGATCCCACGAGCGCGGGTCTTCGAATTCCTTGCCCGTGTGAAATATCTTGCCGACTTTGATCGCGGCGTAGCCATTGCGCCGAAAATGCTCCGGCAGCATGACTGCGTCCTTCAGAAAGGTGCGCGGAGGCGTGACGTTATCAACGACGCCTGTCGTATCGGGCCGCATGCCACTGAGGAACGACGTCCTCGAAGCGTTGCAAACCGGGTAGTTGCAAAATGCGCGGTCGAAACGAACGCCGCGCGCTGCCAGCCGATCGATATTCGGCGATTTCACGAACGGATGGCCGTAGCAGCCAAGATTGTTGTTGAGATCGTCGGCGACGATCAGCAGGACATTGGGCTTTTGGGCCTGTGCGGCGTGTATTACTAGAAGTGCAAGGGCCAGGGTCAGGCAGGTGAGGATGGAGCGGGACATGGCAGCAAGGTGTGAGTGGTAAGTGAATAGTCCAAGGTCCAAGGTCGGCCGCGCTTCCCTTTTTGTTTTTTCGGGAAGCGTTGGCACGAGCTAAAAGCGTCAAGTCATTACTCACAAGCAGTTTATCGCAAAGGCGACTGCATTTCAGCGATTCCCATTGGGAAGTCCCGGAAGTGCTTGAATCGCGCTGTGATGGAAGTGAACGGTAAATCGCGCGCCGCGGCCGAGGAGATAGTTAAGGCAAGCTCGTCGTTCGGCCGCGCTTCCCTTTTCGAGTTTTTCGATGGGAAGCTTTCGCGATGGGAAGTGACGTAAGTACTATCTATGTAACCGCTTAGCCAAATTTGCCTCGTTTCCCTCGGTGAAAAGCAGGGAAGCGCCTGGTTGTTTGGGAGGTGCTAGGCTGCCGTCGCCTGACGGTCAACGGCCTGCAATTGCCTACCTACCAAATTGGGAACGAGCGTGTCGGGTGAAATGGCAGCCGCCTGTGAACCTTTGTACATGTGCAAATGGCGGGCCATGTTGAGGCCTTGCCGCTCCTAATTTTCGTGGGCGATAGCTAGACCGTCTGTTCGCGTTCTACCGCGAGCCCGAACGTTTCTGGGTCAAGCTTGGCTCGCACAATGTCGACGTCACCGTCGTACTCGGCACATGCCCTGATGAGGCGCTCTTCGATCGCGGGATCCATGTTGCAACCAAGGACTACGGCACCGATGATTCCCCTTGGAATCGGTTTGAGACCAGCGCCCTGATCGTAATGCACTATTCGCCATTCGAGTTCATGACGAAAAGGCGTGGCCTTGGTCAAGAACGCCTTTCGAATGATGTCGACACTCGCGTCTCGTACATGGTTGATTTTGGGGCAGCGATCGGCGTATTCGACGGGCTGGGCATCGCCAATGAAATCTATGTGACCTTTTGCGCTAACGTCCCGAACGCGAAATTGGATGCAAATCCCGGTGTGATTCCGTGCATAGTGCGTCCACATGATGAAATTGTGCATATCGCGCGTCAGGCAGAATATCCCGGTGTTTGCCGCCCGGCGGGAGTGACCGTCGATTTGTTGCATTTGCCACCGGTCCACTTCAGCAGGTTCGACGGGGACCTCTCTGTCTGCTTCGGCAAGAGCGTCGTTGAGCGATGCCCTAGAGCTTTTTGTTAGAAATGCGGCCTTGCGAAATACGATTTCTTCGCGGGTGTTGCTAATGTCAAATATACATCGGCAGTCGAAAGGATCATTAAAGTCCAAAGGTGACGAGAACCGCACTCGATTGTTCCGCAGCATGTCCTCCACGTGGTCGATTCCGATACCGGTTACGTTTTTGTACTTATACAGGGTTGTTGGTCGACCGAATCCCATGGAATGGCTTCCTGTTGCATGGCGGTGAAGGCTCATCTCCTCCAGCGGTGGCTAATGACTCCAGACCGCGTCTCCATCTAAACTGTCTAAACTGTTTTGAAAACTAGCTTCAACGCAGCACCCGTCAGGAGCATTGCAGCAAAAGCGAACGGCGTTGCGAAGTACCAGCTCAAACCGCCGACGTTCCAAAGCAGCGCTCCGCTGGCTAGACCAAGGAGGATGCCGATTGATGTGCATGCTTTGTCGACAATCGCTCTTACTTTGTCCGGGGAAAGCGCCTCAGATTCTTTGCGTGCTCCGGGTCCGTTCAACGGCCCTGCATAAGTTCAGAAATGGGTTGCAGCGGGTGCAGGCTCGACCCAACAAATCCCAACCAGATCAATCCCAGGGCGCAGCCAGCCAACGCCAACCATTTGCCTTGGAAAGCAAATGCGACAGCCGCCAAGAGAAATACTACCTGCAACGGCCGAAGGACAATTAGTTCAAAGCGATGACGCTCGTTTGTCATGTTCTGTACCGTAAACCAGCAGAACTACTAGCTTGCTGTCCGGCAAAAAGTAACCGCG
>Ga0136846_1235894_pt1 | contig 10076 bp, 6 predicted proteins | sample HopSoiMetagenom2_FD_96841 | JGI IMG/M metagenome (GOLD analysis project Ga0136846, IMG submission 96841) | Grasslands soil microbial communities from Hopland, California, USA - 2 Assembly 2016 (version 4) | ecosystem: Environmental > Terrestrial > Soil > Grasslands | place: USA: Hopland... | reverse complement strand
TTTTCCGGCGCGATGTAGTAAGGTGTTCCCCAAACTGTGCTTTCGTCCTCGTTGCTGCCTTCAGCTTTCCGAGCCAAACCAAAATCGATCAGCTTCGGCTCGCCTTCATCGTTAAAAAGAATGTTGCCTGGTTTGATGTCGCGATGAAGCAAATTGCGGCGGAGAGCGCTCGCGAGAGCTGAACCCACTTTGATCCCAATATCGAGCACATCCAGTTCCGGGACGCGCGCTTCACGTTCTATGCGGCTGTCGAGACTGCCGGCGTCGGCCAGTTCCATCACCAGGTAAAGCTGCCCTTCGTACTCATCGAATGTGTAGATATGGATGATATGGCTGTGGTTGAGCGCAGCGGCGGCGCGCGCTTCGCGGTAAAAACTTTCGAGGGCCTGCTGATCTTCCTGAAGTTCACGCTTCATCAGCTTTACCGCGACCTCCCGTTCGAGATTCACGTCAAATGAGCGGTAAACAGTCCCCATCCCGCCGGAAGCAATGGGCGCCCTCAGCTCAAATTGCCGAAGCTGCATCGGCATCATCAGATTGTAGCCGCACTTCGTGCACGGAGTGCTCCCCAACGGCTCCAAATCGCCGGGAATAAATATTTTAGCCCCGCAACCTCGACACGACACCATCCTGAGTGGTTTGCGACTTTCAGCGGCGACAGACATTTTGCGATCCCAATGTTAACATTTGAGCACGGTTGGACAAGTTTTATGGCGCAAAACTGTCCTGTTCCAAATCATATCGGCATTTTTCGCGCATAACTCATGCCAGAAGAGCGCGTCTCTGAATATAATCTGAACCCGCAACGTCCTTTTTTTCGTTCGGCCTCGGAGGTTTGATTTACTGGTCACAGCAAGTCCTCTCAAGTAAGCTGGGCATTCGCATACATGAAAAAAATCCTATTTTGTTGCGCATTTCTCTTCATGGTCGCCGCTGTCACGGCGCAGGAGAATAAGCCTCTAAGAATTTTCATCCGTTCCGGTCCCAAAACTCATGGTCCAGGCCAGCACGATTCGCCCAGTTTCCTTCGCGATTGGACTAAACTCCTCAACGACCGTGGCGCGAAAGCCTCTGGAAAACAGGGATTCCCGAGCGCTGCGGAACTGGAGAACACTGACGTTCTGGTCATGTTCCTGGCTGAGGGTGGGACAATTTCACCCGAAGATCGCGTGAATCTGGACAAATTTCTCAAGCGCGGTGGCGGGATTGTCACGCTCCATGATGGCGTTTGCGGAACCGATCCCCAGTGGTTCAAGACGGTCATTGGCGGCGCCTGGGAGCACGGCCATTCCAAATGGTACGAGGGCGAAGTCGGTGTTTACTTCGTTGATACCGAACATCCAATTACTCGCGGCGTCTCGAACTTTGATTTGAAAGACGAAGTTTACTGGGATTTGCACATGATGCCGGATGCGCACGTGCTGGCGGATTCCTTCCAGTCGGTATTCGTTATTGCTCCCCAAATGTGGACCTACGAAAAGGATAATTATCGTTCCTTCGTCTGGCTTCAGGGTCATGAATATGAATCCTTTAGCCTTCCGCATTTCCGCGCGCTGCTTCTGCGCGGCATCGCCTGGGCGGGCAAGCGTGACAATGTGGACATGCTCTGCACCAAAGAAGAACTGGCGAGCCTCAAATATCCCCAGGGCGGACCGACCGCTCCGGAAAAAGCCGCGGCGAAACTCAATGTCGATCCGAACTTTCATATCCAACTCGTCGCTTCCGAGCCGCTGATTGAAAAGGCGATCTCCTTGGATTGGGACCCGCAAGGTCATCTCTGGGTCGCCGAGACTCCCGAGTATCCAAACGGTCGGACCATCAATCAAAATGATTCCATGATCGCGCTTTGGGCCGAGAAAGATCCCGAAGCGTTTAAGTCCAAAAGGAAAGAAGACCGCCCGGCGAAAGACCGCATCTCCTGGCTCGAAGATACCGACGGCGACGGCCGAGCGGACAAAAAACATGTTTTCGCCGATGGCCTCGAGCTGGTTACCTCCCTGGTTTTCTACAAAGACGGCGTCATCGTGGCCCAGGCGCCGGACATTCTCTGGCTCCGCGACCTCGATGGCGACGGCAAGTGCAACATGCAGAACGAAAAAGTCGTGCTCTTCACCGGCTTTGGAACTTCCGACGCGCATGCGGTCATCAATAATTTCCGCTGGGGCATGGATGGGTGGATTTATAGCGCGATCGGCTACAGCGCCGGAAATCCAGTTTCATCAGACGGCTCGAAGCAATTCGGAAGAATCACGGCCGGAGTATTCCGATTTAAACCCGACGGCAGCGCGCTCGAACAAGTGGCTTCCGGCAGTTGCAACACCTGGGGATTTGATTTTTCACCGGATGGCGAAGCGTTCTACACCACCGCGACCTGCGGCGAACATCTCCTCCATATCGTCATGCCAGAGAAAATTCTGGCGAAAGGAAACATCGGCGGAGTGCGCGCTTCCGCTGTCCTGCCGGACCATCAGCAGGTCAAACCCGCCGTCAAACACACCCGCCCGGCTTATGTGCAGATCGACTGGGTTGGCGGGTTCACTGCCGCCGCCGGCTCCTGCATCTACAACGGCGGCGCCTGGCCTGAGAAATATAACAACGCTCATTTCCTTTCCGAACCGACCGTCAGTCTGGTCCATAATGATTTCCTCACTCAGAAAGGCGTGACCTACCTCGCCTCGAAAGAAAAAGGCCGCGAAGAAACTGAATTCATTGCCGGAACGGATCTTTGGTTTCGTCCCATCCATACGCGCGTCGGCCCGGACGGCGCGCTTTACGTCGTCGATTTTTATAATCAGGCCGCCATTCACAACGACACCCGGGGGCCAAAGCACGGGGCCAACAATGCCGCCGTCCGGCCGGACCGCGATCATCATCTCGGCCGTATTTGGCGCGTTCAGCATAAAGAGGCAAAAAAATTGCCTAAATCGTCATTCGCAAAAAACGACGAACTGATCACAGATCTGAATTCCCCCAACGGCTGGGTCCGAATGACCGCGGAGAGACTCTTAATGGAGCGCGGGAATAAAGATGTCGTTCCAGCTTTGGAAAAAATGGCGAAGTCTGACTCGACCAGTTCTTATGGCCGCATCCAGGCGCTCTGGACCGCCTATCTCATCAGTCAAAAGCATAATCCCGAGCTGATGACCGCGATGTACAACGCCAAAGACGAAAATGTTCGCAAGGCGGTTATGCAGTTGATGCGCAACTACCCCGTTCCGGCCAAGGACTCGAACAAATACGAAAAGCTCTACACCGCCATGGCCGAGCAGATGAGAAACCCTGAAGGTCGTCTGCGCCTCGAAACACTCATGGCCATCAGCACTTCCGAGAGCACCGACAAACTGGCCAGTTCTCTTTGGAATGCGTACCCGACTCTCAACGACGCCTGGACTGAATCAGCTCTCGTTTCTATTTTCGCCCGCGATCCCGAACGCGCCATCCTCGACGCCACCGCCCTCGCGGATGTGAGTGCCGCAACCAAAACCGTCCGCGAATTGGCGAATCGAATCGCTCAGAAACAAGATGCGGATGCCGCCGCTCATCTCCTCATTGCTCTGGCGAACAAACCGACGAGCGCCGATCCGCTGAAGCAGGTAGTCCTCCAGGCATTTGCGAGAACGCTGAGAGAAGATACCGTCGCGCAATGGACGCCCGAGTTGAAGGAGGCGTTCCAAAAATATCTTAAAGCCGGCGATACCATCGCCACCGCCGCGTTGCCTCTGGCCGGCCGCTGGGACAAGCAGGGCACTCTCACTCCCGAATTGAAGCCGATCATCCAGCCGCTTATCGCGAAACTCGGCAATTCACAGGAAGGCGTTGAAGACCGCGTTCAGATCGCCGCTGCTTTGCTCGGTTTGCGCAAATTGGATCAAGGCATCGTTCCCGCCCTGGTCAAAGTCGTGGTCGAGGACAACTCCAGCATCCTCAAGAAACGAGTAACGGAAGTTCTCGGCGGCGTCGCGGATGAAGACGTTTCAAAAGAACTTGTCGCCGCTTATCCGAAATTGAGCTTCGACCTGCAGGACCCGGTCTTCGCGCAAATCACAAAACGCGCTGAATCCGCCAATCTTCTCCTCAATTCAATCCAGCAAAAACAAATCCCCTTAAGCCAGTTTGGCCCCGCCTTGCTCCATCGTTTGCGCACTCATCCGGACGCCGCGATCGCCAAACGCGCCACACAGGTGATCGATGAAATCCAGGGACCCGAAATGAAACAGAAGGACGCATTGATCGCTGACCTGGCGCCCGCCGTCCAACAAACCGGCAATATTGAAAATGGCCATAAACTCTTTGCGCAAAATTGCTCCACCTGCCACAAGTTCAAAGGCGAAGGCCGCGATGTGGCTCCAGATCTCACCGGCATGGGTGCCCATGGTCCATTGGATTTGCTGGTGCACATCGTTGATCCAAATCGCGTTGTCGAACCCAATTTCATCACCGCGAACATCGAAACCAAAGATGACCTTTCTTACGATGGCATCATCGCGCGGGAAAACCAGCGCACCATCACCATCCGTAACGCCACCGGCGATTACGAGATTCAGCAGGACAATATCAAGAGCCGCCATTTAACGGGCCTGTCGCTTATGCCAAACGGCTTTGAAGCTCTCGGCAAAGACGGCCTTCGTGACTTGATCTCCTACCTCTGCGCCGACGAAAATAAATATCGCATTTTGGATTTATCACCTGCTTTCACCGCCGATTCAACCAAAGGAATTTTCAATTCCACCGAGAGCAAAAACGAAACTTTGCGCTTCAAAAAGTTCGGCTTAACCCCGGTCAACGGAATTCCATTCGATGTGGTCAATCCAACTCGCACCCCTTCCGGAAAAAACCTCATCGTCCTGAAAGGCGGTAACGGCTATTCCAGAACACTACCGCAGAAAGTCGAAGTGCCGGTGAACGCCAAAGCGAATCGTTTGCATTTCCTCGGCGGTGTGGCCGGGTGGGGCTATCCTTGCTGCGGCGACGACAATCATAAAGATGAGCCCGTCGCCAAAGTCACCGCGCATTTCGCCGATGGCGGGACGAAGGAACTCGTTATGAAAAACGGCCAGGAGTTCGCCGATTACATCGCTCAATATAATGTCCCCAATTCAAAAGAAGCCGAAGGCCTATTGCGTTCGGGGCAGGTGCGTTGGTTCACAAAAAATCTGGGCCGCGCAGGCGACATCCAAAAACTCACCTTCGAGAGCTACGCCGGCGCCGTGGCGCCCGTCTTCGTCGCTGTCACCGCCGAACTGGCCGATAAAATCGAACCCGAGCCAACCGCCAAACCGCTCGCCGCGAAGAAAAATACCAATCCAAATGCGATTAAAACGCTTATCGTCGGCGGCGGATCGTCTCACGATTTCAACCGCTGGTTTAACGAAGCCGATTCCGCGATTCTCGAAAAAGATGGCTTGGCCTCAGTGGAATACACGGACGAAGTGGACACAATCCTCTCTCGATTGCCTGAGTTGGACGTCCTCTACCTCAGCAACAATCAGCCCATGAAGAACGAAAAACTTCGCGAAGCGATCTTCAAATTCGTTGAATCCGGCAAAGGGCTGGTCCTGGTTCATCCCGCTCTCTGGTACAATTGGAATGATTGGCCCGAGTACAACTCAAAACTCGTGGGCGGCGGCGCGAGAGGCCATGATAAATACCAGAAATTCGAAGTTCACGTGACCAACAAGAACCACCCAATTACCAAAGGCGTCTCCGAAATGTTTGAACTCAACGATGAGCTCTATCATTTCGAGCCGGATCCGAAGGGTTCGGCCATTCAAGTGCTCGCGACCGGAAACCTTCCTGGGTCCGACAAGACCTTCCCGAGCGTCTGGGTGACTCAATATCCGAAAGGCCGCGTCGCCTGCATGGCCCTCGGTCACGACGGAAGCGCCCACAACAATCCGAATTACCAGGCCCTCTTGCGGAATATGGTCACGTGGGCCGCTGGGAAGTAGACAGCTCCGCCTGCGTCATCTCGCGGATCATTTCTTCGAAAGAAATCTCAGGAGCCCAGCCGAGAACCCGGCGGGCTTTTGACGCGTCCCCGAGCAGGTAATTTTTTTCGCCCGGCCGAAGCAGCGCCGGATCCTGCTTCACATGCTTCGTCCAATCGAGATCGGCGGTTTTAAAAGCAATCTCGATCACATCCTGAACGCTATGCCAAACCCCCGTCGCGAAAACGTAATCCTCGCCAGTTTCGTGCTGCAGGCTCATCCACATCCCGCGGACGTAATCCTTTGCGTGGCCCCAATCCCGCTTTGCGGATGTATCCCCAAGGAGAAGTTCTTTTTGCGCCCCTTTTTTGATCCGAGCCACCGCACGGCAGATCTTTCGCGTCACGAAATTTTCACCACGCCTGGGCGACTCGTGATTAAAAAGAATCCCGTTCACGGTGAATAATCCGTGTTTTTCGCGATAAATCGCGGCCATCTGGCCAGCGAAGGCTTTTGCGCAGCCGTAGGGATTCACCGGAACCATCGGTGTGTTCTCGTCCTGCGGAGAACTGGCGGCTCGACCAAAGATTTCACTCGAGGCCGCATGAAACAATTTCGTCTCAGCCGATTTTTGCCGAATGATTTCCAGTAGCCATAAAGTGGATAACGCAATGCTTTGCGTCGTTTCTTCTGGAACCTCGAAGCTGCGGTGGACATGACTTTGCCCCGCCAGATGATAAATCTCATTCGGCTTTATAGCCGAAACGATATTTTCCAAATCATTTTTGGAATGGGCCCCGTGCAGCAGCACTCGCCGCTGTAAATGGGCGATGTTCGAAACGGCCACTTTCTCAACAGAGCGGGTCAGGCCGTGCACTTCATACCCTTTTTCGAGCAGCAGTTCGGCGAGATATGAGCCGTCCTGGCCGGTCACCCCGGTGATCAGCGCGCTAGGCATTTTACAGAGTCACCTTCGCTCTGCCTTCCATGTGGTCCTTGAGCAACTTCACGTCCGCATCCACCATCAATTTCACCAGCTCGGTGAATTTCGTCTTCGGCTCCCATCCGAGTTTCTTCTTCGCTTTGCTGGAATCGCCGATCAGCAAATCAACTTCCGCGGGCCGATAATAACGCGGATCCGTCTCGACATATTTTTTCCAATCCAATCCCACATGTCCAAACGCGGCCTCCAAAAATTCTCGAATCGAATGCGTTTCGTTGGTGGCCACCACATAATCGTCCGGCTCCGGTTGTTGCAGCATCAGCCACATCGCTTCTACATACTCTTTCGCGTAGCCCCAATCCCTCTTCGCATCCAGGTTCCCGAGAGCGAGCTTCTTTTGCAACCCCGCCTTGATATGCGCCACCGCCCGCGTGATCTTCCGCGTCACAAAGGTTTCTCCGCGCCTCGGCGATTCATGGTTGAACAGAATTCCGTTGCTCGCGTGCAATCCGTACGATTCCCGGTAATTCACCGTGATCCAGTACGAAAACACTTTTGCGCACGCGTATGGGCTCCTCGGATAAAATGGCGTCTTCTCCGTTTGCGGAACTTCCATCACCTTCCCGTACATCTCGCTCGAAGACGCCTGGTAAAACTTCGGTTTGATTCCCGCCTCGCGAATCGCCTCGAGCAAACGGATTGTCCCTGTGCCCGTCACATCCGTCGTGTATTCCGGAACATCGAAGCTCACCCGCACATGGCTTTGCGCCGCCAGATTATAAATTTCGTCCGGTTGAATCTTCGCAATTAACCGCGCCAACCCGCTCCCATCGCTCAGATCACCGTATTCCAAAAACATTTTTCGATCCGGCTTGTGCGGGTCGTAAATGGAATCCAGCCGCCCGCGATTGAAAGTGCTGGCCCGCCGCACAATCCCATAAACCTCATAACCCTTATCCAGGAGCAGTTCGGTGAGATAGGAGCCGTCCTGCCCCGTGATTCCCGTTATCAAAGCTTTTTTGGCCATAATCCTTGAGCGGCAAGAGTGGGAAAAACCGGCTCACCCCGCAAGAGCAGAACCACCGGAGCCTCTCCTTGGTGTTTTCTCTGAACCAATCTCAGGGGCTTTCGTCCCCAGTCCCCAAAGCTCCCACAAGGATCAAATAGGATCAAATTGCATGAAGTGGACTTTTCGTGAATATTTTGCTCTCAATGACCGCACAGGAAATCATCGATGAATCAAAGCGCTGCCGGGCGAAGAACGCGCGAAGGTCGCTACCTTTATACTCCGTGAAGATTTCCGCGGCGTTCCCGAGTCCTTTGCCCAAGGCATGAAAGCCGCCGCCGAGGGCCGGTTTGTCGATATGGAAACCGCTCTCCACGAAACGCCTCCACCGCATTTGCAATGAAATACCGCTTTCGGGCGGTTGAGTCATTTTGGACGCAATTTTATCGGCTCAACAATTCGCAAAAGGAAGCAGCCCGGCGCGCATGGAAAATTTTAGGAACAATCCCTTTGATCCACGCCTGCGCCCTCATAAAATCCAATATCTTTCCGTCATTTACGGCCGCACAATCTATGCCGTAGATATCAAGAACGACCTCCGGTCCACCTTTTACTTGGACGGCGATTCCATCATCTCGGTCGATATCGGCACACACGCGATTTACAAAGGCTGATTCAAAAAAGCCCTGCGGGAAAACCGGAATTCATTCTCTAACCTTGGCACTCCCCGGCAACCTCCGCATTCCTCCGTTCGTGTAAATCTGATACATCGCCTCCACCACCGCCTGCGAATTCGTCCCTTTCAGCGCCTCGACCACGTTCGACATGCCCGCCCCGCGCTGCCGCTCATTTACCAGAAACTGAAACAGCGTGAACGCCTGCCCCTGATTCTCTTTTTCCATTGCGCGAAACGCCTCCACCAAAACGGGCGCATCCCAACAGGTGTCTCCAGTGGGATTCCCAATCTTGAACTTCTGCATCTTGAATCCGCGCGTCACGAGCATCTTCCCGTCTTCAGCCACCGTGAAAAACAAATGATTGCAATTCGCGCGATCGACTCCTGGAATTTTCGCGGCCTGGACCTGCTTCTCCTCAATCCCATGTGTTCGCAACCCAAATAAAAATCCGCGCGTCTGTTCCCATCGTTCCATACCGCACCGCGGACAGTACTGCAGCTCCCGTTGCCGCACCCACAAAATATCCGGCAACTCCCCTCCCATCGTCTTCATGAAAACACACGCCGCCACAATCGACCCCATCGTTCCAATGAACAGCGACACCAGAATCACCCGCTTCGTATCGAAACGCTTCTTCATGAGCTGAGATTTAGACAGGTCCGCGGCATCGTTGTTTGCAAGGAAAAAAACGTGATGAGAAAAAAGAAGAGGCGGACTGCTCTTTCATGATGTGACTGTCACCGCCCGCCGTTTTGTAGATTTCTGAGAGATTCTGGAGACCTCTCGGCTTGTCTGATCACAACTATAGCCGCACCCACTTCCCCAAAAAATCAGGAGCCTTTCTGCTCTGCGCCTCAGAAAAAATTCACTCGCCCGGAAGAATCCCCTGTAAAAACGAACCTTATTTTCCCTCATACCATTGATAGCCCCTCTACCTGAGCAGAAAACCAAATAAGCGGAGCATTCAACGAATCTTTAGCCGATTAATGTTTGCCTTCACCGCCCAGCGCCCTGCACACAAACCTGCACTCAAATCAACTCCTTCACCGGCTCCCGATCATCCAGCACATACTGCGGCCGCCCGTTCAAATCCGGAATCGTCACCGACGGATCAATCCCCAGAACATGATACAACGTCGCCAGAATATTTTTCGGCGTGTACGCCCGCGTGATCGGATACTCCCCGCCCTTGCTCGTTTCGCCTACATACTGCCCCATCTTCAATCCGCCGCCCGAAAACAAAACACTCCCCGCTCCCGGCCAATGATCTCGCCCGCCAAATTGATTGATCCGCGGCGTCCTCCCAAATTCACCCCACACCACCACGCACACATCCTTGTGCAAACCGCGCTCCTCCAATTCCGAAATCAGCGAAGAAATGCAAAGATCATAAAGCGGCAGCAACGTTCGGTAACTATCGAAGATCGATCCCGACTTCGCATCGCAATGCTGGTCCCACAATCCCACCTGCAGCGAAACAAACCGCACCCCCGCCTCCACCAGCCTCCGCGCCCGCACGAATG
>Ga0136846_1231875_pt1 | contig 10078 bp, 8 predicted proteins | sample HopSoiMetagenom2_FD_96841 | JGI IMG/M metagenome (GOLD analysis project Ga0136846, IMG submission 96841) | Grasslands soil microbial communities from Hopland, California, USA - 2 Assembly 2016 (version 4) | ecosystem: Environmental > Terrestrial > Soil > Grasslands | place: USA: Hopland... | reverse complement strand
TCGGTGTCCGCCGCCAGCTGCAGCGCCAGCCGCTGGTACTCGTCCAGGTCGTCGGTGCAGAGGTCGCCGAGGCCGGCGTTCGACAGGATCGAATAGCTCAGCCGCTCGTGGAACATCTCCCCGCGCAGGGTGACCAGCGGCACGCCCATCCAGAGGCTCTCGGTGGTGGTGGTGCCGCCGGTCAACGGGAAGGTGTCCAGCGTCAGGTCCACCTCGTTGTAGAACGGCAGGTGGGCGCCGCGGATCACGTGGAACACCAGCCGGTCGGGGCTGACGCCCTCGAGTGCGAACTGGGCCTCGATGTTGCGCCGGAAGCTGGCGCCCGAGCCCTCGGGGCGGATGAAGGCGAACTTCGAGCCGGGCGTAGCGGCCACGATCCTGGCCCAGGCGCGCAGCATCCGCGGATTGTACTTGTGCGGGTTGTTGGCCGTTCCGTAGGTGATGAAGCCGTTGCGGTCGCTGGGCAGGCCCGGGGTGATTTCCCGCTCGGCGAAGAACGCCTTGCCCAGCGCCACCCAGCTGCGCGGCATCTCCAGCGGCGTCTCGATCAGGTATTCCGGCTTGGTCGGGCGGCTGTACTGATCGCAGATGAAGTAGTCGATGGTGGCGAGGCCCGCGGAGTGCGGGTAGCCCAGCCAGCTCGCCTGCAGCGGCGCAGCCTTGTAGGCCATCACCTCCAGCTTGTTCATGTGGGTGGAGCCGCCGAGCTCGATCAGGATGTCGAGCTGGTCGTCGGCGATCTGCTGGGCCGCGGCGCTGACATTGATCTCGGGCGACCACCGGTAGGCGCTGACCTTGCTGGTGATGTAGCGCTGTGCGGGGTCTTCCTTGCCCAGGTAGTACGAGTAGACGAACACCTCGAACCGTTCGTTGTCGATGTGGTCGAACAGCGGCAGGGCGAAGTAGCCCACCGGGTGCTGGCGCAGGTCCGACGACAGCAGGCCCAGCCGGATCTTGCCGCCGGGCGCGCGAGGCGGCGGGCGCTTGACCGGCCGGCGCGCGGCCGCGCTCTCGGCCATCCGCCCCCAGATCCGGTGCTGCTCCACCAGCTCGCGCCGGTCGTCGTCATTGCCGATGCGCGACAGCTGCTTCAGCAGGGCCGAGTGGCGGCCGCTGGAGGCCCAGTTGCGGCCCACGGTGGTGAAGTCGCCGAGCGCCTCGACCGCCTCGTAGTCGGCGACGCGGATGAAGGTCTCGGTGAGGATCTTGGTGGCGGCCTCGCCGAACTCGGCCTTGCGCGGCAGGAGGCGCAGGCCCAGCTGGTAGGCCTCCTCGATGTGGGCGCCCTCGTCGCCGATCCGGTTGCGCTCGAGGTTCTCGATCAGCGAGGTGGCGTAGTCGAGGTTGCCGGGCTCCAGCTCCAGCGCTCGGCGCGCCAGGGCGCAGGCGCGTTCGCGGTTCCGGTCGCCGATCAGGCTGCTCAGCTGGTAGTGCAGCCAGGCCGCCTCGGGATGCAGCGCCAGCTGCTCCTCCATGAAGGCCTCGGCGCGCGCGCCCTGGCCGCCGCGGCGCAGGATCATGACCTTGCCTTCCAGCAGGCGGCGGTTGCCGGGCAGGGCGCCCAGCGCCCGTTCGAGCTGCTCCTCGGCCTCCTGGCTGCGGTATTCCTCGTTGAGCAGGCCGACCAGGTCCAGCCAGCAGTCGACGTTGTCCTTGCGGATCGAGATCGCCTGGCGAAGGCGCACGAGGGCGGGCTCGACCTTGCCCTGCTTGCTCAGCGAACGGGCCAGCAGGCGCAGGAACTCGAGGTTGCGGGGCTCCAGCCGCACCAGCTTGGTGAAGATCGCCTCGGCCCGGGCGTTTTCGTTCAGGTCCAGGAACACATTGCCCAGGTTCTGCTGGGCGGCCATGGCCTTGGGGTTCAGCTTGATCGCCTGCTCCAGCGCCTTCACGGCCTCGGGCTGGCGGCGCAGCTTGCGCAGCAGCACCCCGTAGCTGTTGTTCAGGTCGTAGTCGCGGGGATGGCGTTCCAGGGCCTTGCGCGCATAGGCCAGGCCCTCTTCGTAGCGGCCCGCGCCGTACAGCTGGCCGACCAGGGCGCGGTAGGCCGGGCTGGGTCGCGCGGCGTCCTCGTCCACGGCGGCGATCAGATGCTCGATCGCCTCGTCGCGCCGGCCCGCGGTCAAGGCGGCCTGCGCCGCCGCCAGTCTGTCGCTCATACCCATGCCTTCTCAACGCACCCCGGGGACGATCTACGGCCCCGGCCCGCGCCTGGCTAGAGCCGCAGCGACGCAGCGATCCTCATCGCGACCGGCGATCGTCCTCAGCCCTGGCCGTCGAGAAGCGCCATTTCAGCGCCAGGATGGTCGCCGAGAGCAGCAGGCAGACGATGTTCGAGCCGGCCACGGGCCAGCTGCGGGTCAGGAACCCGTAGGCGGTCCAGAGGGTGAAGCCGGTGACCGTCACCGCATACATGCGCAAGGAGACCCCATCCGCTTCGCGTTCGCGCACGATCTTGACGATCTGCGGCACGAAACTGCCCATCGAGCAGAGGGCCGCGCCCACGCCGACGATGTCCGCAGCCAGCGGCACGGGCGGTCAGGGCCGCGGCGGAGCTTGTGCGTCCATGGGGATGCTAACGGAAAGCTTGAGCCCGGGTTGCGCCGGACCCATCGCCAGCTTGCCGCGGAGCTGCTGGGCCATCAGCTGGGCCACGGTCAGCCCGAAGCCGGCCGCAGAGCCGCCGTCCGGGGCGCCCACGCCGTCGTCGATCACCGAGAGCTCGAAGCCGTCGCCGGAGCGGCGCAGCGCCACCTGCACCCGGCCCGGACGCCCCTCGGGGAACGCGTGGCGCAGGCAATTGCCCACGGTCTCGCTGAGCAGCAGGGCGAATGAGGCGCTCTGGCGGCCGGGGATGTAGACCGGCTCGAGATCCAGATCGATCGCCACGCCCTCGCGCCCGGCCGAACCCGCCAGGTCGCCCACGATCTCGCGCACGAGGGCGGCCAGCTCGACGCGCTCGCCATCGTCGGCCCACGCCACGTGCCGGTGCGCCACGCTGACCGCGGCGACCCGTTGCTGGACAGCCCGCAGCGCCTGCCGCGCCGCCTCGTCCGAGGCGCGCCGCCCCTGCAGCAGCACGATCGACGAGATCAGCTGCAGGGTGTTCTTGACCCGGTGCTCGGCTTCCCGCTGGCGCTCCACCCCCGGATCCGCCTCTTCTATCACCTGTTCGGCCATACCCTCTCCCGTTGGCGGCCCATCGAGTGCAGACCTTATCGCAGGTTGATCCGTGCGCCCTTGCGACCTGACGCCGCCTCGGCGAACAGGTTGTCGCACGGCTTGCGCGGCGTGGCCCTCAGGCCTTGATCGCCGCCTTCACCGCCTCCGGCCGGATGGGCAGGTCGCGGACGCGGGCGCCGACCGCGCGGAAGATGGCGTTGCCGATGGCCGGCCCGACGACGGTGGTGGCCGGCTCGCCCAGGCCCACGGGCGGCTGGTCGGAGGCGATGAACTCCACCTCCACGTCCGGCGTGTCGCCCATCCGCAGGGGCGTGTAGCTGTCGAGGTTGGTGTCGCGCACCTGGCCGTTCTCGAAGGCCGTGCCCTCGAACAGCGCCAGGCTCATGCCCCACAGCGCCGCCCCTTCCATCTGCGCCAGGGCGCCGTCCGGGTGGACCACCGTGCCGCAGTCGGCGACCAGGGTCAGCTTCTCCACCTTGGCCAGGCCGCTGGCCGGGTCCACCCGCACCCGGGCGGCGCACGCGACCCAGGTGGGCATGTCGCGCTCCTGGCCGAAGGTGGTGGCCAGGCCCAGGCCGGTGTTCTTCGGCAGCGGCTGCCCCCAGCCGGCCTTCTCCGCCACGCGCTTCAGCACCGCGGCCTGGCGCTTGGCCCCACCGACCGCGGTGGGTCCTGAGCCCGCATTGCGGCCCGCGCCGGTCAGCAGCCTCAGCCGGAAGGCCAGGGGGTCGGCGCCGACCTCGTGCGCGGCCTCGTCCATGAAGCTCTCCACCGCCCAGTTGGTCCAGCCAGGTCCCACCGAGCGCAGCCAGCCGGGCCGGAAGGTGCGGTTGGCCAGGTCGTTGGAGACCGCCCGCACGCGCTGGGCGCCCACCTCGTACCAGTGGTCCGCGCCGGAGATGGCGAAGGGATCGTAGGCGACGCCGTTCTGGCCCTTGGGCATGAAGAAGGGCGCCATCACCTGGGTGGGCCAGCCAGCGGCGGCCGCGTGGTCCATCGCGGTGACGCGCCCGCCCTCGCCGAACGCCATCTTCACCACCTGGACGGACGGCGACCGGGGGCTGTCGAAGCGGACGTCGTCGGCGCGGGTGAACACCAGCTTCACCGGCTTGCCGCCCACGGCCTTGGACGCCAGGGCCGCGCCCACGGCGTAGTCGCCATTCAGCCGCCGGCCGAACCCGCCGCCCAGCAGGTAGGTGCGCATGACGATAGTCTTCTCGTCGCGCCCGAGAGCCTTGGCGAGCCAGGGCAGCACCAGCGATTGCCATTGGTTGCCGGTGTGGATCTCGAACAGGCCATCCTTCTCGAAAGCCAGGGCGTTCACCGGCTCCATCTGGAAGTGGACGGCGGTGGCGGTGGTGTAGGTGCGCTCCAGCCGGGTCTTGGCGGCCGCGAAGGCGGCGTCGACGCCGGGGTCGGCCACCACCAGGGCGCCCTGGGTCGGATCGGCGATCAGGTCGGCGGCGCGCTTCTGCAGGTCGGCCTCGGAGACCTTGGCGGTGTCGTCGGTGGTCCAGGTGACCTTCAGCGCCTCGGCGGCGCGGTCGGCGGCGACGAAGGTCTCGCCATAGGCCACCACCCAGCCCGGGACCGTGCCGGACGGGTCGTCCAGGGCGACGGCCTTGATGAAGCCCGGCACGGCCTTGGCCGCGCTGTCGTCGATGCCGGCGACCTTGGCCCCGTTGCGCACCGGCGGCAGTTTCGGCCGGGCGTAGATCATGCCGGGAACGCGGGCGTCCAGGCCGTACTTGCCCTGGCCGTTGGTCTTCTCGGGAATGTCGCGCGCGGCGCCGGGCTTGCCGATGATCCGCCGCTCGGCGACTGGCTTCAGCGGCAGCTTGTCCAGCTCTTCCTTGCTGTAGCTGGCCTTCAGCCCGCCCTTGGCGACGATCTGGCCGTAGGTCACGGCCTTCTTGCCGGCATGCACCGCGCCGTTCCGGCCCACGCAGGCCGAGGGCGCCACGCCCAGCATCTTGGCCCCGGCGTCGATGAGGGCCATCCGGCCCGCAGCTCCCGCCTGGCTGTACAGCGGATAGCTCTGCCAGACCGACCAGCTGCCGCCGGTGACCATCAGGCCCCACTTGGGATCGGAGTCCACATGGTCGATGCGGACCTTCGACCAGTCCGCCTCCAGCTCGTCGGCGACGATGCGGGCGATGGCGGTGCCGACGTGCTGGCCCATCTCGGCACGGATCACGTGGACGGTGACGATCCCGTCCCTGTCGATGCCGTACCAGATGGTGGGGGCGAAGGCGGCGTCGGCCGCGTCCGCCGGCGGGGCGTTCAGCGAGAAGACGGCGCCGGCCGCGGTCAGGGTGATCAGGAAACCGCGGCGGGAAGGCGCGAAGGTCTCGGGGACGAAGGCATGGGCGCTCATGCGTGCGCTCCGTGGCCGGCCGCCAGCTTGATGGCCCGGCGGATGCGGATGTAGGCCATGCAGCGGCAGAGGTTGCCGTTCATGGCCGCGTCGATGTCGGCGTCGGTAGGATGCGGAGTGGCCTTCAGGAGGGCCGCCGCCTGCATGATCTGGCCCGACTGGCAGTAGCCGCACTGGGGCGCCTGGGCCTCGATCCAGGCCGTCTGCAGCGGGTGCGCGCCGTGCGGGTCCAGCCCCTCGATGGTGGTGACCTCCTGGCCGGCGATGGCCGCCGCCGGGGTGATGCAGGATCGCACCGCCTGGCCGCCCACGTGCACGGTGCAGGCGCCGCACTGGCCGATGCCGCAGCCGAACTTGGTGCCGGTGAGCCCCAGCTCCTCGCGGATCGCCCACAGCAGGGGCGAATCGTCCGGGGCGTGGACGGTGACCTCGCGCCCGTTCAAACGGAATGTCGTCATTACGCCCCTCGCGTCTCGCCCGAGCGGCCAGCGGACGCCAAAGCGAGCTGTACGGCAAGCGGCTTTGTCAGGCGTCCGCGTCGCGCGCCCGCCGCGCGGCGCTGAGGCCCAGGACCGCCAGGCCCAGCAGCACCGAGGCGATGGAGCCCAGCACCACGCCGGCCCGCACCTGGGCCTGGTCCAGCCCGTCGGCGTCGGGGAACGCCAGGGCGCCGATGTAGAGGCTCATGGTGAAGCCCACCCCGGCCAGGGCCGAAAGGCCGTACAGCTCCAGCCACTTGGCGCCGGTCGGCCGCCGCGCCCACTTCAGCCCGATCACCAGCGAGGTCGCGCCGAAGACGCCGATCTGCTTGCCCAGGAAGAGGCCGGCCGCGATGCCCAGGCTGACGGGACCCAGCAACGCCTGCGGGCTGATTCGGAAGCCGGCGGCGGTGAAGGCGAACAGGGGCAGGATCAGGAAGGCCACGTAGGGGTGCAGGGCCTCCATGGTCTCGGCCAGCACGCCCGGACCGGCCCCGCGCTTGGGCTCCAGCGGCAGGCAGAAGGCCGCGGCGATCCCCGCCAGCGAGGTGTTGATCCCTGACTTCAGGGTGAAGCCCCAGAGCAGCAGCCCGCCCACCGCCCAGAAGCTGTAGGGCGCGGTCCGCCAGCGCGACATGGCCGCCAGCACCGCCACCGTGGCCGCCGCGCCCGCCAGCATCGGAAAGCGCAGGTCATGGGTGTAGAGCAGCGCGATCAGCAGCACCGCCAGCACGTCGTCGACGATGGCCAGGGTCAGCAGGAAGATCCGCAGGGTCGGCGGCAGGCGCGGCCCGGCGAGGGCGAGCGCCGCCAGGGCGAAGGCGATGTCGGTGGCGGTGGTCGCGGGCCAGGCCTTGGCCGGTCCGCCCAGCCCGGCGCTGAGGCCCAGGTAGATCAGCGCCGGCACGGCCGCGCCGCCCAGGGCCGCCAGCACCGGCAGCGCCAGCCGGCGCGGATTGGCCAGTTCGCCGCGCAGGACCTCCTGCTTGATCTCCAGGCCCACCACGAAGAAGAACACCGGCATCAGCGCCGTCTTCACCCAGCCGGTGACGCTCATGACCTCGGCGAAGGGGCCGACCCGGACGGCGACGGGGTGGCGGGTGAGGGCGTCGTAGGCGCCGGCGAAGGGGGAGTTGGCCCAGACGATGGCGACCAGGGCCGCGGCCGCCAGCAGCAGCCCCGAGCCGGTCTCGGTCTTCAGGAACTCCAGCGTGGACCGGCGCGACATCGGCCCTGCCTAGCAACGGGCCCGGGCCGGCTCTAGCGAAATCGGCGGGCGGTTCTAAGGTGGCGACGCAAGAAACCGAAGCTTCGAGGGGAGACGCCATGCGACTGGCCAAGGCGCGGATCGCGCCCATGAGCGACGCCGAGATGGGCCCCGAGCAGAAGGAGGCGCTGAAGGATTTCGGCGACGGCCCGCTGCTCAACATCTTCCGCACCCTGGCGCGGGCGCCCAAGGCGCTCAGCCGCTTCAACGCCTGGGGCGGCTATGTCCTGTCGCGGCGCAACGACCTGCCGCCGCGCGAGCGCGAGATCCTGATCCTGCGCACCGGCTACCTGTGCCGCAGCGGCTATGAGTTCACCCAGCACACGCGAATCGGCCTGCGCGATGGGCTTACCGCCGACGAGATCGAGAAGATCAAGCGCGGCGCCGACGCCGGCTGGAGCGCGGCCGACGCGGCCCTGATCCGGGCCGCCGACGAGCTGCACGCCGACCAGTTCATCGGCGACGCCACCTGGACCGAGCTCGGCCGCCACTTCTCGGACAAGCAGCGGATGGATGTGGTCTTCACCGTGGGCCAGTACACCCAGGTGTCGATGATGCTGAACACCTTCGGGGTGCAGCTGGACGCCGGCCAGACGCTGGATCCCGAGCTGAAGGCCTACTGAGATGGCGGGTCGGCTGGCGGGCAAGGCCGCGGTCATCGCCGGCGCCGGCCAGACGCCGGGCGAGACCGTGGGCAACGGCCGGGCCATGGCTCTGCTGTTCGCCCGGGAAGGGGCGCAGGTGCTGTGCGTCGACCGGGTCGCGGAGCGCGCGGAGGAGACCGCGGCCCTGGTCGTGGCCGAGGGCGGGACCGCCAGCGCCCTGGCCGCCGACGTCACCCGCGCCGCCGACGCCGAGCGGATCGTCGAAGAGGCGGTGGGCCGCCTGGGCCGGCTGGACATCCTGGTCAACAACGTGGGGATCGGCGGCGGCGACGCGCCCGCACACAAGCTGGACGAGGCGGCGTTCGACCGCATCCTGGCGGTGAACCTCAAGGGCATGTGGCTGACCACCAAGGCTGCCCTGGCGGTGATGCGCGAGCAGCACGGCGGGGCGATCGTCAACATTTCCTCCCTGGCGGCCCAGGCCGGCGGGATCCAGGTGGCCTACGAGGTCTCCAAGGCCGCGGTGAACCGGCTGACCACCAGCGTGGCCCAGTCCCAGGCCCGCTACGGCATCCGCTGCAACGCCGTGCAGCCGGGCCTGATGGACACGCCCATGGCGGTGGCTGGCATCGCCGGCGCCAGCGGCCGCAGCGCCGCCGCGGTCCGCGCCGAACGCGACGCGCGCGTGCCGCTGGGCAAGATGGGCACCGCCTGGGACACCGCCTACGCCGCCCTGTTCCTGGCGTCCGACGAGGCGAAGTTCATCTCCGGCGCCATCTTGCCCGTGGACGGGGCCATGGGCGTGCGCATCGGCTGAGGGGCGTTCCAGCGCCCCCTCCACAGCTGGTGCGGGGCCAGCGCCCCCTCCACCGCTTCGCGGTCCCCCTCCCCCGTTTTCACGGGGGAGGAACTTGCTGGGTAGCCTCGCCAGTTCCTCCCCCGCGTGCGGGAGGGGGACCCCGAAGGGGTGGAGGGGGCGCTACAGCCGCGCCCCGCGGAACGCTCGGCGCGCGCGCCGCGTTGAGGTCGCCCGAGGGGCGCTGACCCGGAGAGATCGCGGATGAACAGCATCATCTACCTCGTCGGCCTGGTCGTGGTCGTCCTCGCCGTCCTGAGCTTCCTGGGCCTGCACTAGTTGCGGGGCGGGGGCATAGGCGGCTAGCTGCCGCGGATGCCCGTCTCGCCCGCCTACCGTCCCGATCCGCAGTTCCCGACCCTGGGCGCGGAGTTCGCCGACCCGGTCGCCGCCGCGCGCTTCCCGCAGACGATCCTGCGCTTTCGCAACGACCGCGCGGCCGCAACGGTCGGTCTGGAGACCCTGACCGACGCCGAGTGGATCGCCCACTTCGGCCGCTTCGAGCCGCTGCCCGGCAACCTCGATCCGCCTCTGGCCCAGCGCTACCACGGCCACCAGTTCCGGGTTTACAACCCCGAGCTTGGCGACGGTCGCGGCTTCCTGTTCGCCCAGATGCGCGAGGCGGGAACCGGCCGGCTGCTGGACCTGGGGACGAAGGGCTCGGGCCAGACGCCGTGGTCGCGCTCGGGCGACGGGCGGCTGACGCTGAAGGGCGGCGTGCGCGAGGTGCTCGCCACGGCGATGCTGGAGGCCCTGGGCGTTCCCACCTCCCGCTCGTTCTCGCTGATCGAGACCGGCGAGGCGCTGGAGCGCGGCGACGAGCCCAGCCCGACGCGCGCGGCGGTGCTGGTCCGCCTCAGCCACAGCCATGTGCGCTTCGGGACCTTCCAGCGGCACGCCTTCTTCCAGAAGGCGGACCGGGTCGGCGCGCTCGTCGACCACGTGGTGGCGACCTACTATCCGGAGCTGGCGGGGGCCAACGACAAGCCCGCCGCCCTGCTGGCCGCGGTGGTGGGCCGGGCGGCGCACCTGACGGCCCGCTGGATGGCCGCCGGCTTCGTGCACGGGGTGCTCAACACCGACAACATGAACATCACCGGCGAGAGCTTCGACTACGGGCCCTACCGGTTCCTGCCGCAGTCGGACCCCAACTTCGTGGCCGCCTATTTCGACCACGCCGGCCTCTACAGTTTCGGCCGCCAGCCCGAGGCGGTGTTCTGGAACCTGCAGCAGCTGGCCGGCTGCCTCAGCCTAGTCACCGAGAGCGATCCGCTGGTGGACACGCTCAACACCTTCGGCCCCACATACCGG
>Ga0136846_1214327_pt1 | contig 10078 bp, 8 predicted proteins | sample HopSoiMetagenom2_FD_96841 | JGI IMG/M metagenome (GOLD analysis project Ga0136846, IMG submission 96841) | Grasslands soil microbial communities from Hopland, California, USA - 2 Assembly 2016 (version 4) | ecosystem: Environmental > Terrestrial > Soil > Grasslands | place: USA: Hopland... | reverse complement strand
TTCGCCGTCAGAGAATCGGGCAGACTTGTCCCGCTTGCTCGAAATCCAGTTCCTACCACCCGGTCCTACTGGACCCAAGCGGGTAGCCGCGCTGCGGGCTTCTCATGGGAAGCCGAGGACTCCTGGCAGGAGTCGGCGATCCGCTACGACGAGGCTGTCAATGGCGGCGAACCCCTTACGGCGCGCTCAGGTTGCGCTGGCGCCCCGCCCCCTTACACGCAACGACGTTGAGGCGGCACGCGCCCTCCGGGAATGGCTTGACTTAGCATGTGATAGTAGGCATATCGGATCGCCAGGCACCACCATGGCCGTCCTGCACCACCGTGGGGGAGCATGTGCCCATGCGACATGAAGGCTCGGTTACCTCGCTGTCGTGGATTCCATCGGAAGCGGTGGCCGGGGGAACCCGGCTGGCTTTTGATGCGGGGTTCACCCATTACGACGAACCGCCACCGGGGGACCTCGGCGACATCGAGAGACTGCGGGCCACCGACCGGTTCCGTTTTGCCAATGTGTTGCGTGCCTGGATCGATGTCGGCGATTCCGGTCAGATCACCGGCTCCGGTTACAGCGGTGGCGGCTTGATGGGCTCGACCATGGTCAAGCTTGGTGCGCTGCGTCACCGGTTCCTGGCGATCAAGCTGCCGGACCTGCAGGCTGACCCGCAGCCCGGCGGCGGCTGGGTGCGCTTCGTGCAAACCACGGGAGGCCGGACGGGCCTGCCCGCGCCCCGGCGGGTGCGGCGGCGGCCGTATGTGCAATGGCAGGCGCCACTGGTATGGACCACACTGTCGCTCACCTTGCATGCCGATGGCCGGGCCGAGTACGCGCTGACCGCGGCGAGCCGGTTCCCGCGGCACTGGGTCTACGGCGCCGACGGCCAGCTCAGCCACAAGTCCGGGCTGACCGATTTCCGTGACTGGTACCGCAAGTCGTTCGGCCGGCACAGCCCGTGGGGGGATGAGGATTCGCCCGCGCTGGTCACCGCCGTGGAGACGGAACTGGAACGGTCGCTGTCTGTGCAGCTGATGCAGGGGATGGCCAAGCCGATCGTCCGCCGGGTCAAGGCAGGTGAGGTGCTTGCCCGCCAGGGAGACCCGGGCACGGACGTATATCTGGTTCTGGACGGGGTGCTCCGGGTCGACAGGGACGGCCAGCGACTAGCCGAGTACGGGCCGGGCGCCATGCTCGGCGAGCGCGCGCATCTGGAGGAGGGTGCTCGCACGTCAACGCTGGTGGCTGTCACCGCGTGCCGGGTGGCGTCGGCAGCGGCCAGCCAGTTCGACCGGTCCGCTTTGCTGGAGCTGTCCCGCGGGCACCGGCGTGAAGACATCGACCCGGGTTGAGGCGCATCCACCTGGGGGAGTCAGGAGGCCAACCGCAGCACCCGGCGCGGAGTTCCTTCGCGACGGCGGGCATGGCACGGTCATGAAGCGCCAGCCGCCGCCGGTGGTGGTGGCGCCGCTGAGTGATGGATCTGCTATCCGGTCAGCGCGGTTGCCCCGGCTAGGCACTTATCGGTTTCGGTGAGGGCGGGGGGTGGCGCCCGGGCTGGCGAAGATCTCTCGCGCCGCGTGGAGGGGCTCTCGGGCCTCGGCCGGGTGGCCGAGTGCGGGCAGGCAGCGGCCGTGTCCCAGCAGCGCATGTGCGCGTTCCCATGGCATCTCGAATTGCTTCCAGCGGCGCTTAGCGTCGGCGTACAGCGCCGCCGCCTCGCAGTGCTCGGCCAGTTGGGCGCGGGCAGTGACCAGCGCATGCTGGTCGAGGGGATGCACCGGTGTCAGCCCGACGGCGAACCGTGCGGCCAGGCCCGGCTCGCCCGCCGCGATGGTGACGCGCACGATGTCGGGAAGGCTTCGCATGTGCTCCGGGGTGTGCCGGACGTTGCGTACTGGTTCGAGTACCGTGAGCAGCGTGACGGCACCGCGCGCATCCCCGGCACCGGCCCGGGCCGCTGCAGCAGGTACCAGGAGCGTGGTTAGCCATTGCGGTTCGCCGAACTCCCCATGCCTTTTCACCGCCTGCTCGACCCATTCGACCGGGCCGGCCGGGAGAGCCCGCTGCGCCGGGCGAGTGGCTGCATCCCATTCTGCGATCTCCCGCCGCTGGGTGAAGGCCGCGCCCTGGCGCGCCAACTCCAGCTGTGCCCGCGGTCCCTGGGCCCGCCCAAGGTCCTCGGCGAGGTTGTTGTAGAGCAAGCCCACCGGTGTCGCCGAGGGCGAACCGCGCGCTGCCACGCAATTCCAGCGCCCGCGCCGGCGCGGGGAGGCCGAGCGCGGTGGCGAGTTCGATCGCGCGCTCGGCGGAGGCGATCGCTTCGGCGTGCCTTTCGGACGCTTCGGGGCCTGCCAGATCGTTGAGAGACCGGCCATGTCCACAGCTAGGTCGGTCGGCTTCGGCGGGTCGGTTCCAGTGAACGACCGCCATGGTCACTTACGCGCGCAACCGGACGCTCGCATAGGCAGTATCCGCACCTTGAAGCGGCAGTTCGCTCATGGCTGGGTCTCAGGTTGGAGTTCGCTGAGGGCCTGGGTGGCCTGGGTGAGCGTGAAGGTGACGGCCTGGTCCCAGTCCATGCCCGCGCCGCGTATGCGCAATTCCCGCGCACGCTCCTCGCCCAGGGATGCCGCGACGATCGAACCTAGCAGGGCGAACTGCGGCGACTCGACCACGTAGGCTTCGGCAGCGCCCTGGATGATCGCGGCAGCCTCAGGCCGGGTGGTAAGAAGGGCGCCCGCGACCATGTAGAAGACCAAGGCCATCCGGATACGACCGGCCCACTGGAAGCCGCGGATGGCACGGCAGCCAAGTTCGAGCGTGCCGGCCTGGTCGCCGACGAGAAACGCGATCGCGGTGGCCCACAGGAGGTCGACGGCGCTGTGGTGGCCGAGCGCCGTGCTGAGCTCGCGGCTTTCGCGCAGGCAGGCGCGCGCCTGTTCGGGGTCGGTGCCGGCGACGGTCGCGCCGACGGCAAGCAGGCCGGTCGCGATGAGGGCCGGGGCGCTGGTCTGGCGGGCCAGCGCGAGCGATTGCCTGGCGAGCGGGACGGCCGCAGGCGCGTCATCGGTGAGCAGGTTATAGGACGTGGCGTAGGCGAGCTCGACGGAGGCGTCGGCCAGGTCGCCGCCGGCCCGCGCGAGATCCGCGGCCTGTTCGGCGAGGCGGGCGGCGTCGGCGAACGCGCCGGTAGTGATCGCGATATTTGAGCGGGCGGCGCACACGGTCGCCTCGGCCCGCCAGTCCGGGGTGTCCCGGCGGGCGCTGGCGTCGGCCGCGCGGCGGCACAGCTCCTCGGCGCCGGTCACATCGGCGCGGTTGGAGGCGAACACGGCGCTGACCGCCAGAGCCAGCGGGTAGCCGGGGTGCCCGGCGGCGCCGGGCAGCTCCAGGGCCGCCTCGCCGTCCAGCAGCAGCGGGTCAGTGTTCCGGACCTCGACCGACGCGAAGCCGGCCAGGATCTGGAACGCGGTGTCGAGGTTGCTGGTGCCGATCGCCCACGACCATGCCGCGAGCAGGTTGTCTTGCTCGGCGCTGAGCCGGGTAGCCCAGAACACCTCGTCCTGGGGGTCGCGGACGTGACGCAGGAGGTCTGCGTAGTAGCTGGCGTGGCAGGCCCGCCACCGCCCGGTCTGGCCGGCCGCCTCAAGGCGTTCCTCGCCGTACTGGCGGATCGTCTCCAGCAGCCGGTAGCGGGTCTGCGGCCCATGCTCCTCGGCCACCACCAGTGACCTTGCTACCAGGGCCGCCAGCAGCTCGAACACGGCGTCGGGATCGATGCCCTCTCCGCCGCACACCGCTTCGGCGGCCTCCACGGTGGCGCCGCCGGCGAACACCGCCAGCCGGGCCAGCAGGGCCTGTTCGGGCCCGGACAGCAGCTGGAAGGACCAGTCGATGGTGGCCCGCAGCGTCTGGTGCCGTGCCCCCGCGCCGCGACGGCCGGCCGCGAGCACCGCGAAGCTGCGCTCCAGCCGCCGGGCCAGCTCGGCCGGGGTCATCGCGCCCACCCGCGCCGCCGCCAGCTCGACCGCCAGCGCGATCCCATCCAGCCGCCGGGCCACCGCGGCGACCGCCGCGGCGTTCTGCCCGGTCACCTGGAAACCTGGCTTGACCGCGGCCGCGCGGTCGGCGAACAGCCGCACCGCCTCCGCCTGCGTGATCGCCGCCAGGCCAGCGCCCGCCTCAGGAACCCCCAGCGGGGGCACCGGAAGCAGATGTTCTCCCTCGATCCCCAGGCCCTCGCGGCTGGTGGCCAGGATCACCAGCCGCTCACACGACCGCGCCAGCGCCCCGGCCAGCGCCGCCGCCCCCTCGAGCAGGTGCTCGCAGTTGTCCAGCACCAGCAGCAGCTGCTTGCCGTGCAAGAACTCCGCCAGCGCCTCGCGGGTGTCTTGGCCGGCCCGGGCGGTCAGCGAGAACACCGCCGCGACCGCATCATCGACCCCGGCCACGTCGCGGACCGGGGCCAGCTCAGCGAGCCACGCCCCGTCGGCGAACCGCGGCGCCACCTGGGCGGCGGCCTGCAACCCCAGCCGGGTCTTGCCCACCCCGCCCGCACCGGTCAGCGTGACCACCCGGGCCTGGCCCAGCGCGGCGGCGGTCTGCTCCAGCTCACGCTCCCGGCCGATGAACGAGCTCACCGGCAACGGCAGATTCCCGGGGCGCTCAGCAACGGTGCGGATCGGCGGGAACTCGGCGGGCAGGTCAGCGTGGGTCAGCTGATAGATCAGCTCCGGCTGGCTCAGATCACGCAGCCGGAACTCTCCCAGCCGCTTCAGCCCGAACCCGCCGCCCAGCCGTCCGTCCGCTAGGTCACGCGTGCTCTTGGTGACCAGCACCTGCCCCCCGTGCCCGGCGGCTTTCACCCGGGCGCACCGGTTGATCGGCGCGTGGTCGACACTTCCCCTCCCCCGAACCCGCGCCTCGCCGGTATGCAGGCCCATCCGCACCCGCAGCACGGCAAGCGCCGGCCACCCCCCCCCGCCCAGCCGCAGCTCGCATCCGCCAGCCGCCTCCACCGCGGCCACCGCCCCCGGGAAAACGGCGAAAAAACTGTCTCCCTCCCCCCGAGAGGTCACCACCACCCCTCCATGATCTTCGATCACCCCGGTGAGAAGGTGATTGTGCCGCTCCAGCGCCACCTCCATCGCCTCCGGCACCGCCTCCCACAACCGGGTCGACCCCTCGATATCAGTTAGCAAGAACGTGACCGTCCCAGCCGGCAGCTCCGCCTCATCAGGCCCAGCCGGCGAGGTGGCAGGCGCCCCGGTGCTGGTCGCCGCGCCCGGGGAACTCTCACTCAACACGACCACCGGCCAGCAGCCGCTCCAGCTCATCGACAACGAGGTTGTCGTTGCGTTCGGCAGCCAGCCGGGCCGCCATGTGCTGGGCGGCGGCGCGGTAGCGGGGATCTTCGATAACCCGGCTGATGGCCACCCGCAGCGCGCTGACGGTGGCGTTCTTGCGCAGCCGGACGCCCGCACCGGCATATACCACCCGGCCGGCGTTGTCGGGCTGGTCGCGGCCCAGGGGCACGACGATCAGCGGCACGCCGGCGATCAGCGCCTTCATCACGGTGCCGTGACCGCCGTGGGTGATCACCGCCGAGCAGTGCGGGAGCACATCGGCGTGGCGTACCCAGCGCGTGACCGTCACGTCCGGCGGGACGGAGATCACAGCTGGGTCTACCGCCGGGCCGGTGGTGACGAGCCCGCGCACCTGGGCCTGCCCGAGCGCGTCGGCCGCCCGCTCCAGCAGGGCCTCCTGGCGCATGACGGTGCTGCTCAGGCCCACCAGCACCAGCGGCTGGCCCGGCTCACCTGCCCGCCACTCGCCGGAACCTTCGCCCGGATCGTCGTCGAGCTGGGGCCCGACGTAGCACACATTGGCCGGCACCGAGCCGGACCCGAAGTCGTAACTGGGGCTGGAGCAGACCAGGACCCGGTCCGCTCGGGCCATCAGGCCGGGCAGGCCCCGCACTGGCGGCAACCCCACCTCGGCGCGGACCCGGTTGAGGGCCGGCATCCAGCTGCGGAAGACCGCCAGCGTGACCGCCGCCGCCGAGCGATCCCGTAGCCGGCCCAGTGGTCCCTTGCCAGGCATCCAGCCGGTCCCGAGCGGCGGGATATCGGGGCGGGGGATCATGTAGGGGCCGTGCATCACGATGACCGACCGGACCCCCCTCACCTCGGACCCGAACATCGCCGCCGGGATCATGGTGTCGACCACGGTGACGTCGGCCGCCTCCCGCCGCAGTTCCTCGGCCACATCGCGGCAGAACTCGCGGGCCGGCCCGCACAGCTGCCGGTCCCTGACCCGCCGCCACTGGCTCACCGGATTACGGGTCTGCCAGTCCTTGACCAGGTCGGTCTCCGGCTTGCTCATATCGTTGTCCGGGGCGTACCTATACCGCAGGAACGTCGCGCCGGCCGCTTCGAACCGCGACCGCAGCCCCTCGGTGCCCAGCACCCGCACCTGATGACCCCGCGCGACCGCCCGGCCCACCACCGTCTGAACCGCTTCCACACCCCCGCCGCTATCCCAGCCAGCCACCAAGATCTTCATCCGCCCCACCTCGTTCAGCTGCGACCGCCCCGCCGCATACCCCAGCCCACCTCCCAGTCTCGACCGCCCTACGGGCCGCGGGCAAGCGGGCAACCCCGGATGCAATACCAGCGATAGCACTCCTGGGCTCCGCCAGCCATCCGGCAGTGGCCCTCAAGGTCCGCTACGGGCATGCCGATGACCAAGACACCGCAACGCAGTTGCAAAAAGCGGCCCAAGGAGCGCTGTAAGAGCTCTTCGCGCCATTGGCAGTCCCGACTACGGTCGAGTAGACATGGGGCCAGGCCCGTATATTTATGCAACGCCGGGCTTGGCGCGAATGCCCGCTTATGCCGCGACCGAGCGTGAGTCGGTATGACAGGAGGCGGCGGGCCCAGGCTGCGCCGGTATTTAGTAGTAGTACTGGACGAGGCAGAACTCATGGTTCTCTGGGTCGTGCATGATTACGACAATGCCGTCGTCGTTATCGTGCCGCTCACCTGACCAGCGGCCTCCGAGGTCCTCCACCTGCTGGCGTGCCGTGCCGATGTCATCGACCTGGATATCGAGGTGGATGCGGACCTTGGCGGTCTTCGGCTCCGGCACCCGCTGGAAGGTCAGCCGCGGCTGACGATCCAGGCGTGAACCGACGGTGGCCCATCCGGCGTCGCTATGCTCGCCGGTGATCTCGGCCACGGTGCCGTCCCGGCAGCGGAAATGCTGCCAGCTCACGCCGTCAGCGTGCTGGATCGCACCGGGAATTCCACTTCGGCGGCAAGCATCGCCGCCCGGGTGGCATCGAAGTCGCCGATACCGAAGCATTGTCCAGCACGTGACCCCGATAAACAAAGAGCGGAGAACGAACGGAGTGGGCTCACCGCCTCGCCCATGCTTCAGTCATCCAGACAAGAGGGAAACCCCTGCAGGCTGGTACGCCAGTTGTCCATGCTCGCACGGGGTGGACTAGTTCGCCCGGACACGGAAACCGCCCGTTACGGCCGGCGCACCTCGACGCTCCAGCGGCCGTGACCAAACGAGGCGCTGATGCGATGACCGGATTCCAGCGCCGGCGCTCTGGTCAATCCGCCCGTGATGACCAGGTCCCCGGGCTCGAGCCAGCGCCCGCGCGCGGCGAGCTGTTCCGCGAGCCATACCACCCCTGCCGCCGGGTGGCCGCTCGCGGCCGCGCCCGTCCCGCTCTCCACCGCCTCGCCGTCCACCGACAGCGTTACCGGCAGCGACTCCAGCCCAGATAGCGGCAGCGACGGCCCTATCGCCACCCACGCCGCCGACGAGCCGTCCGCGGTGTTGTCCTCCAGCTTGAACCGGTAGCCCGACCACACCGAGTCCACGACCTCCAGGCAGGCCAGGGCGGCGTCACATGCGTCGAGCACAGAATCAACCGAGAACGGCTCGGAAAGCCGCCGTCCCAGCCGCAGCCCGATCTCCGGCTCCACCCTCGGCTGCAGCGCCCCGGCAGGCAGCATCGCGGGGGAGTCGAGGATCATCACGTCGGTCAGCGGCCCGAAGTTAGGCGAGGCCACCCCCATCTGCTCTCGCATGACCGCCGAGGTGTACCCGAGCTTCCACCCGGTGATCCGCTCCCCGCCGGCCAGCCGCAGCGCGGTCATCTGGTCTTGCACGCGGTACGCGTCCGCCAGCGAAAGCCCCAGCTCAGCCGACAGCAGCTGGTCCAGCGTGGAGCCCGCCTGCCGGGCCTGGTACAGCGTGCCCGCCACCGCCGCCGGGTCGAGCGCGCCGCCCGGGTCCAGGCAGTCCTTCCAGTTCATGACGCCCCCTCGCCAGAGCCCGAGCCCGAGCCAGAGCCGAAGCCAGAGCCCGACTCAGAGCCCGGACCTTGACGCGCATGCGCGCGCAGGATCTGCGACCAGCTCCGGGCCGCCTCAGCAGGCGGGATGGCCGCGTACCAAAGACCCTCGGCCTCCACCACCGGATACCGCCGCAGCTCATATCCCGCCGCCGTCCGGCACCGCCCGGTCGCGAGCTCGTACGCATACCAGTGCCACGGGCAGGTGACCACCCCCTCGCGGACCAGACCCTCGGCCAGCGGCCCGCCGTTGTGCGGGCACGCCCCGTCCGTCACGTACAGCGAGTCCCCGTCGGCGAACACCGCAAAGATGCGCCCGCCGTGCGAGAACGACCACTGCGCCCGCCCCGCCGGCCGCTCCAGCGGCACCAATTCCGGCGGCACCGGCTCCGGCTGGCTCATGCGGATCCAGAGCTCACACGCAGCCGAGCTCGACGCTACCCAGCCGGTCCGCGGTCGCGGTGACCACATCACCCGGCTTCACCGGCACCGCCGCGGTCAGCCCGCCCGACAGCACGATGTCCCCGGCCCGCAGCCCTTCGTTCTCCGCCGCCAGCGACCGGACCAGCCAGGCCACCGCCGCCGCCGGGTGCCCGAGCGACGCGGCGCCCGACGCGGTCGCCACCACCTCGCCGTTGTGCTCCAGCACCACCCCGAGCAGCCGCAGGTCCAGGCCCGCCGCCGGCACGGCCGAACCCACCAGGTACCGCCCCTGGGAGGTGTTGTCCGCCACCACGTCCGGCGTCGTGAACTTGTAGTCCTTGTACCGCGAGTCGAGCACCTCCATGCCGACCGCGACCGCCGCGGTGGCGGCCAGCACCGCCGACGCGGTCACCGACGGCCCGGACAGGTCCGCGCCCATGACGAACACGATCTCCGGCTCGCACCGCGGCTGGATGTGCCGGGCGGTCACCAGCGGCTCGCCTAGATCAAGCGCGTCCGAAGCGGCCAGGAAGCCGTACAGCGGCTCGCTCACCCCGACCTGGGCCTGCTTGGCGCGGGAGGTCAGGCCGAGCTTCCAGCCCGCCAGCGGCCCGGCCTCGTTCCGCAGCCGCCGCTGCACGTCGTAGGCCGCGGCCAGGTCGAAGCCGTCGAACTCGGCCGACAGCGAGCCGATCGCGGTCCGGTCGGCCTTGGCCTTGGTCAGCCGGGCGGCGATCTCATCCGGTGGAATCATCACAAGCCATCCTCACGACTACTCGACGACGCGGACAGTGACGGGACCGAGGCGGTCGAAGTCGGCCCGGAACACGTCCCCGGCCGCCATCGGCACCGCGGCGTGCAGCGCCCCGGTCATGACCAGGTGCCCGGCCTCGAGCTTGGCGCCCATCTCGCCCAGGGTGTTGGCCAGCCAGGCCACCACCCGGATGGGGTCGCCGAGCGCGGCCGCGCCGGCCCCGGTGTCGACCAGTTCGCCCTGCCGGGTGAGCGTCATCCCGATCAGCCGCGGGATCAGGGTTTCCGCGCCCGCCAGCGGCACCACCCGGCTGGAGACGGCCACCGCGCCGTTGGACGCCAGGTCAGCCACCGTGTCGGCCAGCCTGATCCGCCAGTCGGCGAACCGGGAGTCGACGATTTCCACCGCCGCGACCATGCCGGCGATCGCCCGCCGGGCGTCGAGCACGCTCACCCCGGGACCGGCCAGGCCCGACCCCAGCACGAAGGCGATCTCGGCCTCGATCTTCGGCTGGATGAACGCCGAAACCGGTA
>Ga0136846_1236738_pt1 | contig 10079 bp, 9 predicted proteins | sample HopSoiMetagenom2_FD_96841 | JGI IMG/M metagenome (GOLD analysis project Ga0136846, IMG submission 96841) | Grasslands soil microbial communities from Hopland, California, USA - 2 Assembly 2016 (version 4) | ecosystem: Environmental > Terrestrial > Soil > Grasslands | place: USA: Hopland... | reverse complement strand
TTGTAGAGCACGACCGGACGGCCATTGTCGATCAGGCCATGCGGGCGGCTCATGCCGTGCAGGTCGAATTTGGGATAGCCGACCACGCTGATCCTGTCCGGATCGACCCGCGCGTCGGTGATGAGGCGGCTGCGCACCTTTTCGCCCGCCACGAGCACATGATCGAACTTCGCGCTGGCGGGATCGAAGCCGATCGCGCGGTCGCCCGCGCCGTGGCGGGTGTGGATGATCTTGAGCCGGTCGAGCCCGTAGCGCGTCTTCAGCAGCAGCGATGTCTTCTCCGCGACCACCAGCACGTCGAGCGAGCGGAAGAAATCGAGATTGTCGCCATAGACGAGCAGCTTGCGCGCGGGTGCGAACGGCTCGGCCATAGCCGCCACGGTTTTGGAGCGGCGGCGATTCAGGTCGAGCGGATGGAAGGTCATGTTATCGCGCCGCCAGCTGCCGGCAAGGCGGACGACCTCCGCCTGGATGCGTGGATTGGTGGGGGCGAGGATGATTTCCACGTCCGGCGCACGATCGGCAAGCGCCAGCGCGATCGGGAGGCTGTGCGCGACCTGGTGCACCTGATCATGATTGAAGAGGAAACAGACCCGCATGCACGCAAGACGCCACGGCGGAGCTGATCCCGCATCGACAGCAATGCCCTTGTCGGCCTTTACGGGGGCACTTTAATGACGGCCGTTGCCGGTCATGATCCCGGACCGTACAGGGCGGCAGGCATGATCCGCATCACCGATCTCAAACTGCCTCTCGGCCATCCGCCCGATGCGCTGCGCGATGCCATCGCCAGGCGGCTCGGGCTGGAGCCGGGGGCGGCATTCGATTTCACGATTGCCCGGCGCGCAAATGACGCGCGGCGCAAATCGGCGATCCTGATGGTCTATTCGGTCGACGTCGCGATCGAAGGCGAGCGGGCGATCCTCCGGCGGTTCGCCGCCGATCCGCACGTGCGCGAAACCCCCGACACACGCTACCAGTTCGTTGCGCGCGCGCCGGAAAGCTTCACTGGCCCCCGGCCGGTGGTGGTCGGCGCGGGTCCGTGCGGCCTGTTTGCGGGTCTGCTGCTCGCGCAGATGGGATTCCGTCCGATCATCCTCGATCGCGGCAAGATCGTACGCGAGCGCACCAAGGATACGTGGGGCCTATGGCGGCGGCGCGAGCTGAACCCGGAGTCGAACGTCCAGTTCGGCGAGGGCGGGGCGGGCACCTTTTCCGACGGCAAATTATGGAGCCAGGTCAAGGATCCGCGTTTTCTCAGCCGCAAGGTTCTGACCGAATTCGTTGCCGCGGGCGCGCCGCCTGAAATCCTGACCGAAGCGCATCCGCATATCGGAACCTTTCGGCTGGTTTCGATGGTCGAACATATGCGCGCCACGATCCAGGCATTGGGCGGCGAATATCGCTGGCAGCATCGGGTCGACGATCTGGTGATCGAGACCAAGCGAGACGGCACCCGCCGGTTGACCGGGCTCGTCCTGCAGAGCGGAGAAGTGCTCGAAGCCGCGCATGTCGTGCTGGCGATCGGCCACAGCGCGCGCGACACGTTCGAGATGCTTCATCGGCAGGGCGTGTATATAGAGCCCAAACCCTTCTCGATCGGCGTGCGGATCGAACATCCGCAATCTTGGATCGATCGCGCGCGGTTCGGCGCCTGCGCCAAGCATCCCGATCTGGGCGCCGCAGCTTACACCTTGTCGCATCACTGCTCGAACGGGCGCACCGTTTACAGTTTCTGCATGTGTCCGGGCGGGCGCGTGGTGGCGGCGGCCTCCGAGCCGGGGCGGGTCGTCACCAACGGCATGAGCCAATATTCGCGTGCGGAGTTCAACGCCAATTCGGGGCTGGTCGTTGGGATCGATCCCGAACGGGATTATCCGGGCGATCCTCTCGCGGGCGTCGCCTTCCAGCGCAAATGGGAGTCGCTCGCGTTCGAGGCGGGCGGCGGCGACTATTCGGCGCCAGGGCAAAGGATCGGCGATTTCCTCGTGGGCCGCGCGTCGGAAGCGCTGGGCGACGTGCAGCCTTCCTATAAGCCGGGGGTCAAGCTGACCGATCTGGCCTTGTGCCTGCCGCCGTTCGCGGTCGAGGCGATCCGCGAGGCCTTGCCGGTCTTCGGGCGTCAGATTGCGGGCTATGACCATCCCGATGCGATGCTGACAGGGGTCGAGACGCGCACCTCCTCGCCAGTCCGCATCACGCGTGGGGCGGATTTCCAGAGCCTCAACACGCGCGCCTTGTTCCCGGCGGGCGAGGGTGCGGGCTATTCCGGCGGCATCCTTTCCGCCGCGATCGACGGGATCAAGGTCGCCGAGGCGGTGGCGAAGAGTATCCAAAGCGAGGGGGCAACATGACGCGGCCGGCGATATTGTTCGTCTGCCTCGGCAATATCTGCCGCTCGCCGCTGGCGGAGGCGACATTCCGGGCGCGCGCGGCCGACGCCGGGATCGACGTCCAGGCGGATTCGGCGGGCACCGGCGGCTGGCATATCGGCGAACCACCCGACCGTCGTGCGCAGCGCACCGCGCTTCGCCATGGCGTGGATATATCGCGCTATTGTGGACGGCAGGTGGAAGCGTCCGATTTCCGCAGGTTCAGCCACGTTTTCGCACTCGATCTGGACAATCTGGCCGTGCTGCACCGCATCAAACCCGCCGATGCCACGGTCAAAATTGGTTTGCTGCTCGATCTGGTCGACGGGATGGAGGGGCAGGCCGTCGCCGACCCGTATTATGGGCCGGACGACGGATTCGAGGAAACGTGGGATCAGGTCGACCGCGCCGCCATGGCGCTGGTCGCGCGGCTGGCGCGTGGGCGCGGCTGAAGTTGCCGAACGGCTGATCGGCCGGCCGGTAAGGGCGGTGCGGCGGCTTTCCGGCGGCGACCTTTCCGCAGTGTTCCGCCTGACGCTGGGCGACGGCGACACGCTTATTGCCAAGCAGGCCGCCACCGCGACGGCAGAGGCAGGCATGCTGCGCGCGATCCATGCTGCGGGCGTGGCCGCGCCGGACGTGCTGGCCGCGGAGGGCGAATGGCTGCTGATGGCGGACGTCGCGGCGGACGGGGCAGTCAGCGATGCGTGGCCCGATCTGGCGCGGAGTCTCATCCGGTTGCACGCCGCGGCGGGCGCGGATTATGGCTGGCCGATCGACCATGCGTTCGGGCCGGTCGCGATCGAGAACCGGGTTTCACGGGATTGGCCGGCTTTCTGGGCAGAGCGGCGGCTGCTCTGTCACGTGCCGTTTGTCGGCCAGGATCTGGCGCGGCGGATCGAGCGGCTTGCCGGTCGGTTGCACGATCATTTGCCGCGTCGTCCGAAATCTTCCTTGCTGCATGGGGATATGTGGGGCGGAAATGTGCTGGTCGCGGGAAACCGTGTCGCCGCCTTGATCGATCCGGCCAGCTATCATGGCGACCGCGAGGTCGACGTCGCCATGCTCAGCCTGTTCGACCGGCCGCCGCAATCCTTCCTCGATGCACTCGCGCTGGACGCGGGATGGCGGCAGCGCAGGCCGGTTTACAGCCTGTGGCCATTGCTCGTGCATCTGCGGCTGTTTGGTGATTCGTACGCCGATTCGGTCGACGCCGCGCTTGCGGCGGTTTGTTACTGACATGTGACGGATTCGGTCGTTTCGGCGCCTTAATGGCCTGCTCGCGCCAAAAAAAACTGCAATTAACCCGATTGGCTAACCACGAAAGATGGTTAACGGACTATTCATTCATGCTGCACCGCACTATACGGGCCTTGTTCATTCAGTGGGGTGTTTCATGAAAAATCTGTATGCAGCGCTTGCCGGCGCGACGATCCTGGCAGCTTCGGCTGTCCCTGCGCAGGCTGCGACCGAAACCTTTGGCCAGTTCGCCCAGAAGGCGGTGAACGCAAAGCTGTTCAGCTATACCAAGCTTGATAGCGGCGCCGCCAAGAAGGCCGAGATCAAGGCGACCAACCTTCCGGTCTATTTCCTGTTGGGCCTCAACTGGCTGCCGGCCGATCTGGTCGGCCCTCAGGATGCCCATCTCAGCGTCGATTTCGTTTCGAACCTCGGCACCACCGGCGCGGGCAGCTCGCGCGTGCAGTTGTTCGACACCGTGACCAGCGGCTCGATCAGCTTCATCCGCGATACCGCGGCCGCCGAAGGCTCGGGCACCGGCACCAACCTGCTGACCGTCAGCTTCACCAAGGCGGAACTGGACGCGAGCCAGGGCGCCGGCGCCTTTACCTTCAAGAGCAATGCGGATTCGGTGATCACCTTCACCTCCGATTTCCTTGATTTCACCGGCGTCGTGAGCAAGGACTTCTCCTTCTCCTTCTCGGGTGCGAGCCCGACCTTCGACGCGCCGCTCGCATCCTCGAGCAATAGCATGAATTTCTCGGGCACGGGCACGTTCGCGTCCGATCCGGCTCCGCTGATCGGCGGCGTGCCGGAACCGACTTCGTGGGCGATGATGCTGGGCGGTTTCGGCCTGCTCGGTCTGTCGCTGCGCACGCGCAAGGCGGCCAACTCGGTCACCTTCGGCTGATCCTCGGGCGCGCCACGGCGCGCCCGCAAACTGAGCAGGAAGCGCCGCCGGACACATTCCGGCGGCGCTTTCGTATCTGCACGACACAAGGCCGGTTGAAGCTTCCAGGCTTCGCGACTATCGCGAAGCTGTCGGGCGGTTAGCTCAGTTGGTAGAGCATCTCGTTTACACCGAGAGGGTCGGCGGTTCGAGCCCGTCACCGCCCACCATATTTCCCCGCGCCCTCAGTCAGCCCGCCTTCCGGTACCGGAGGGAGAAGCGGTATCCTTCATAAACGGCGATGGCGAGGAAGAGCAGATCCATCGCGTCCGCCGCGCGGAAGGCGAAGGCTATGCTGTCGATGAAACCGACATTGCCCAGAACCTCGAGGACCGGCCGCCCCGCCGCCTTTGCGAGCAAAGCCAGGTCGCACATCCACGTTCCGAGCGCCCAGCCCAAAGCCGAAGCCGCGCCGCCGAGATAACCGAATTTCCGATCCACGCCCCTGCCCACGCGGCGAACCGCATAGCCGACCAAGGCCCCGATCAGGATTGCGACCAGCCCAAGGCTCATCCCGCTGAAATAGCCGAACGCGGCCCACAGGATCGCACCGGCGACCGCCGCGAGGATGGCAACCGGTATCGCGCGCGCGAAATCCTGTTGTTCGTGAATGTCCGCTATCGTCGGTGTTGCCTCATCGTCCATTGATGCCCCCCTTATCCCGCTCCGGTGTGAATCATGCCGTGAACCTGGTGCGTCATCACCGCCAGGAAGGCGGCAAGCCCCAGATAGAAAGCGCCATATTCGACCCGCATTCCCGTCGGCACGGCGTAATAGGCTTGGTTGGCCGGATCGGTCGGGTCGTAATTCCATGCCTGCTTGAGAGCCGGCAGCGCGGCGATTGTGATCAGGATCAGAAGCGGACTGGGGCTGTAGATCATCATCGCCAGCATGAGCGGCGCGCCGATGAACCAGATGCGGGGCGAGAGAATGGCCGTGATCCGACCGCCATCGAGTGGTGGCAGCGGGATCAGGTTGAAGAAATTGAGGAAGAAACCGGAATAAGCGATCGCGAGCAGCAATCCGCTGTCGGCGTGGCTGCCCCACAAATAGACCAGGGTCGCCGCGACCGTGCCGACGAACGGGCCGGCGGCCGCGACATAGGCCTCGGTCTCGACATCCATCGGCTTGTCCTTGAGCTCGATCCAGGCGCCGACGAAAGGAATGAACGTGGGTGCGCTGACCGGAAGCCCGCGCTGACGTGCCGCGATGAAATGACCCATTTCATGCGTGAAGAGCAGCACGATGAAGCCAAGCGCGAACCGCCAGCCGAAGACCATGCTGTAGACCGCCAGCGACACGAGCATCGTGAGCAAGGTCCCGCCTGCCTTGCCCAGCTTGAGCGCGCCGAACAGCAGCGCGACCATGCTGCCCATCAGAGCGTCGCATCCTCGTCCGGCTTGCGGCGGAAGAATTTCCGGAAAGCCGCAGCCGCCCCGGCAAGGGCTAGCAAGCCCAGCTTCCACACCTTGAGCAGGAAGACGCCGGCCAATGCAAGAAGGCCGAGCTTCTTGACCGCGACCACGCCGACCAGCGCCGCAAGCCCGTAAGCGGCGACCTTGTCGGTCGAGTGGTTGAAGTCCTGATAGCGCTTGCCCGCGGCGAAATTGAGCGATCCCAGCAATTGCGCGGCGACGGGCCGGTCGGCGGCGATGTGCGCTGAATCGGTGATCAGATCGAGGCTGAAATAGCCTTCGCGGCCGAGCGCATAGGTATTGTAATTGACCGTCTGCGGGACGCTTGCGGGTGCGCCGCGATCCTTGACCAGCATCGACCAGACCAGGCGATGCGCGGCGGCATCATAGCTTGGCGGCTGCGCCCAGCCGACCACGTCGAGTGGGGGAAGGCCGCGTGCTTCACGACCGGCATTATCCTGCTCGGTATTGTCCTTCAGCGAGGCGAGCAAAGTGTCGGGCTTCCAATCCCTGGCCTCGTCGTCGCGGACATAGCCTTCGTTGAGCCACGCCACGTCTACCATCCAGATATCCTGGTCCTTGCGGCTGACGATCAGGCCGAAGCGTGACGGGGACGAGGGGTTGCCAATCGCCTCCATGATCTGGTTGGCTTCGGCCGCCGGAACGAAAATGTCTCCGGCGGGGATGGTCAGTTCCCCCTGGTCGAGTAGCTTGACCTTCGCCGGGCCGAGGACTGCGGTCGTGCGCGCGGCGGCCCAGGCGGCCTGGAGCGGATCCTGGCTGGCGGCGGGAGGTTGCGCCGGCTGCGATTGCGCAAAAAAAGGATCGGCCAAGCCGGCAAAAGCCGCCAGGCCCAACAAAATTGCTCGCCCCATCGATCCTCCCCAGCGCGCCCCCGCGCGCGAAGCGGACGGTGTAAAGGCCTATCTCCTTGAGGGAAAGGGAACTTCTAGCCAATCTGCTCAGCATTGGCATGCCTTCGAATGCGGGTGTAACCGGCCGCCGCTGCAGGCGGGCTTGGCTCCGGCGCGATCCAATGCGCTTCAAGCGTCACCGCACATTTTTGAGCGGTGAATTTCGAATATAAAAATATGATTTATTCTTGAAACGCATTCGTTATATTGGTAGCTGCGGTCCTCAGGGAGGAATTGTCCGGAGCGGCAAAGCCGATGAGGGTGGACTCAGGGGCCGAACGAACGGCCGCAGTGGGCACGAGGCGTACGCATCGCCCGATCGGCGAACGCTGCCTCCGCCAAACTCCGCCAGTTCAGCAAATCGAGTCTGACGAAGCGCAGGCCGCCACGTGCACAGGAGAGCGAAGGGTGGAGTTTTCGGCCAAGGCCATGAGCAGCAAGATCGGCGCCGCAAGGCTATCTCTGGCGCTGGCGGGGGCGCTTCTGCTGGCGGGCTGCGGCGGGGGCGGCTCGGGTGGGTCGACCGGCGCCCCTTCGGGGCCCGGTGGTGGAGCGGGGGGCACAGGCACGCCCGATACGCCCGCCGGCGCAACGCCGCTGTCGGCAGCGGCCGTGCTGACGGCCATGTCGCCGGGCATCAACCTCGGCAACACGCTTGAAGCGGTCAACGGAACCGGTCAGCCTTTTACCACCTCGCAGGAAACCTACTGGGGCAACCCGGTCGTGAACCAGGCGATCTTCGACGCTTATAAGGCAGCGGGGTTCAAGAGCGTCCGCATTCCGGTGTCATGGACCGAATATGCCGACGCGAACGGCAATATCGCCCCGTTCTGGATGACGCGCGTCAAGCAGGTCGTGGACATGGCGCGCAAGTCCGGCCTCTATGTGATCATCAACATCCACTGGGATGGTGGCTGGATCCAGGCGAAGCCTTCGGCCCAGGACGCGGTCAATGCCAAGCTGACCAATTTCTGGACACAGATCGGGACCGCATTCAATAGCTATGACGATCATGTGCTATTCGCGGGCACTAACGAGATTGGCGTCGATGGCGAATATGGTCCGCCGACCGCGACGGAATGCCCGGTTCAGAATTCGTACAACCAGACATTCGTCAATGCGGTTCGCGCGACCGGCGGCAACAACGCCACGCGTCCGCTGGTTGTGCAGGCTTACGAAACCAATATCGACAGCTCGGTCAGCTGCAACGCCACCCTGCCGACGGACAAGGTCGCGGGCCGGCTGATCATGGAAGTCCATTATTACGATCCGTATGATTTCACGATCAACGGCAGCAGCAAGATCTGGCAGTGGGGGTCGATCGCGACGGATCCGGCAGCGACCGAAACTTGGGCCAATGAAGCCTATACCGATGGCCAATTTCAGAAGATGAAGACTACCTTCATCGACAAGGGCGTCCCAGTGATCATGGGCGAGTATGGCGCTTACAACAAGCCGGCGTATCCGGGTATGGATAAGTACAGAATTTACTGGATCAAGTATGTGACTCATTCGGCTTACGCCCATGGTGTGGTGCCGATGTACTGGGACACGGGCGACTTCTTCAACCGTACGACCGGGGCGCAGCAGGATTCGAACGGTATCACGACGCTCACGGATGCGGCCAAATGATAGAGGTGTCGTCACCCGCTGCTTCGGATCTGGTTCAGCAAGGCTGAACCAGGGCGGCACTCGCCCGAACCCCCACCCGGTCTCCCTTTGGTCCTTTTGGGAGCCGGATGCGGGCCGGTGCCGCTTCAGATCCGACGAATCCAGCCGCCGGGACTATGTGCTTACCGGCGATGCGACCGCGTCGTTACCCGATCGATGCGGCGCCCTCGCGGTCCGCGGCCGAGCTGCACGAATATGTCGATCGTCTGCGCGACATAATGCCGGATGTCGGCGCGGCTGAGCCCCGTGCCAGCTTGCAGCACCAGCAGCACGAGCTGTTCGATCGCCGCCTCGGGCGTGTCCGCGTGGATCGTGGTCATCGCGCCGGGATGACCCGAATTGATCGCCCGCAGGAAAGCGAAGGCTTCGCTGCCGCGCAGCTCGCCCAGGATGATCCGGTCGGGCCGCATGCGCAGCGATGCCGTGACGAGGTCGTTGGCCGTGACGCGCGCTTCGCCGAGCTCGCCCCGCACCGCGACCAGGCCGACATGGTTGGGATGATCGACCGCGAGTTCGGGCGTATCCTCGATCAGGATCAGCCGCTCCTCGAGCGGGATCTCCCGGAGCAGCGCGTTCAGGAATGTCGTCTTGCCGCTCGATGTCCCGCCGGAAATCAGGATGTTCCGGCGGGACCGGACCGCGTCGGCCAGCACTTCGGCGAAATCAGCGTCGTGCGCCAAATCATGGCGCTGGTCGCCGCCATCCTCCGCAAGGTCGAGCACGCCACGGCTGGTGTTGGCGAAGGCGCCGCTCGCCGCATAATCGGTGAGCCTCAGCCGCGGCGCCACCTGTTTACGGATCGCCAGCGCGAGATGATCGCGCGTGGCGGGAGGGACGACGATCTGGATACGGCATCCATCCGGCAGCACCGCCGACATCAAGGGATGCTCGCGGCTGATCCCCTGATGCGTGAGCGCCGCAAGCTGGCGCGCGAGCCGAGCGAGGGTGATTTCGGTGAGATCCGGGGCGGGATGCTGCTCGATGCCGCCGCCGATCAGTTCGAGCCACAGCTCGCCGGGCCGGTTCACATAGATGTCGGTGACGTCGGGCCGGGCAAGATGGTCGGCCAAGGGCGCAAGGCAGGACCGCAGATAAACGCCGGGCTCGATTGCTGCCGGTGCGTTCATGGCTGTGTTTCGCCGTCGAATTCCAGATCGCGCGCCACGAAGATGCTGATGCTGGTCGCGGCTGGCACCTTGAGCGTGGGCACGATCGTTGCCGATGCGGATGGTGGTCCGGCCGCCTGCAGCGAATTGGGTAGGGCGATGACGACCGATCCGGTGGTCGCGCGCGTGGCGAGCGCGGCCCCGATCTGGAAGGTCGACTGGAGCAATGCGTCGACCAGCCGTTCCGGAATGTGATTGTTGACGCTGGCGCGCACGCCGCCACGGCCGAGCGGATCGACCGCGGGGGATTCGATCGCGACGATGGCGCCGTCGGGCCGGATCAGCCGCGTCCAGCTGATCGTCGCACGCTTCTGGCCGACACTCGCATCGGACTGATATTGTCCAACGAGGCG
>Ga0136846_1225536_pt1 | contig 10079 bp, 4 predicted proteins | sample HopSoiMetagenom2_FD_96841 | JGI IMG/M metagenome (GOLD analysis project Ga0136846, IMG submission 96841) | Grasslands soil microbial communities from Hopland, California, USA - 2 Assembly 2016 (version 4) | ecosystem: Environmental > Terrestrial > Soil > Grasslands | place: USA: Hopland... | reverse complement strand
GGCGGATCGGCGTGCAGCCGGTCGCGACCGGGATGTTCCGCCAGCGCAGCTCGCCGAGCAGCTGCGTGTTCAGGCCGGCGAGATAGGTGTCGACGAACGTCGCGTTGCTCTCGAGCGCGATCACGGAGTCGTCGGCCAGCCGTCCGACTCCGGGCAGCAGCAGGTCCGCGAATGCGGCAGCGAGATCGGCCCAGGCGGCGCGGTCGAGTCCGACGCACGGCTCCGGCGGCGCGAGCGGTTGCGCGGGATCGACGCCGCCGTCGATCGTCGCGAGCACGCGGCCGGCTGCGGGCGCGGCGTCGCCGGACGGGTCGAACGCGGCCTCGACACCTGCCGCGAGTGCGTCGACGGCGATCGGCTGCAGCGCCGGGTCGTCGGATTGCTGCGGGCCGAGCGCGCCGAGCATCGCGATCAGGTCGAGGTCGGCGGCATGACCGGCGACGGTGCCGTGCAGGCCGGAGATGCCGCGGCCGACGAACGCGACGGCGCTCGAGGGATCGCGGCTGCGTGCCACCACGCCGGCATCGCCGGCCGCGAGCGTGGCGAGCGCCGGCGCCCACGGCACTGCGTTGCCTGTCTGGACGGCGTGCTGGATGGCGGTCGCGAGCTGAGACGCCGCCGGCTTCACGGACGATGCCGCGTCGGCTGCGAGGTTGCCCGCAGCGGCGACGAGGGCGCTCGTATTGACGTGACCCGCCTGGATCGCCTGGACGCGGCCGTTGTCGAGCGTGCGCAGCGTCGCAGCGTTCATGGGGATGCCGTCGACGCCGCTCGGCGGCGGCGGCGGCTGCCTGTTTGCGGACGCGACCACCGCTGCCGGCGTCGGCGGCGCTGCCGGCAGCACTGTGCGCGCCGGGCCGGTGCGCAGCACGCGCCGCGCGGCAGCGGAGAAGGTGCCGCGCGGGATCGTGCGGTCATCGGCGGTGGCGAGCTCGGCGACGCTGCCGCCCGGGGTGACGAGCCGCGTCAGCGCCGGGCCGAGCAGCCAGAGGCGCTCGGTGGGATCGGCCGGCACCCGTCGCCGCCAGAGCGACCGCGTGGCAGCGAGCCCGAGCGTCAGGTGGCGGATCCGCTGGCGCGCCTCGCGCAGCGCGCCGAGGTTGGCCATCACCTCGTCGACGAGATCCTCCTGCGTCCGGATCGCGACCTCGAGCCCGAGCCCGGCGATGCCCCGGTGCCGCGGGTCGAGGTTCAGCGCTTGTCGCCAGGTGCTCTGGTCGGGAGCGGGGGCGGGCCACGCGTCCCCGTAGCGAGGCAGCGTGACGATCGGGCGGCCCTGCGGGTCGCGCTGCGGGAGTCGCAGGCTCGAGAGGTCCGCCTGCACCGCCGCCGGGAGCGGCTCCTCCACGACCTCGCCGCCGTCGGTCTTGGCGACGAGCGCGCCGAGGAGGCCGAGGTCGGGCGCATCCGCGAGGCGCGGGTAGCGGAGCGCGGCGCGTCCGGTCGACGCCGGAGCGTCGCCCGGTTGCAGCCGGGCGGCGAGGTTCTCGAAGCTCCCGGCCGGGACGGCGGTGTGGAACCGCCACGAGTCGTAGACCGGCACGGTCACGGGGCCGGAGCCGTTCCAGCTCGGCGAGCCGGAGGCGTCGTAGGCCGGCACGACCACGGCGAGGTAGTCGCTGCCGGGCTCGAGCGGACGGCCCGAGAGCAGCCGCGTCGTGCGGACGCCGCCGTTGTCCTGGACGTGCGCGAAGCGGTAGGGCGAGGAGGGTGCGCCGAGGGCCTGCGTGTCCTGTTGCGCGCTCGCGTCGATCGTGACGTCGCCGTCGCCGAGGGTCAGCTCGTCGCCCTCACGGCCGACGACGACCACGAGCCATGGATGGAGGCTCGCGTCGGTGGGCGTCGGCGCCGGGGTGTAGCGCCACGGCAGCGTCGGTTCGGCGAGCTCGACGTAGGGGCAGCGGTTCGACTCGTGGTCCTGTGCGCCGGGCGCCGGATAGCGGCGCACGATCGCGCCGGGCTGCAGGCCGGCGACGTCGGCAGGGCCGGCGACGAGGAACGAGACCTGCTGCGTGGCCGTGCGCCCGGCCGCTCCCCCGGGCCCCGCTTCGGTCAGCGTGATCGACGTGGTTGCCTGCGCCCGGCCGCCGCTCTGGCCGGTCACGAGGCTCTCGATCTCCGGGCGCACCCAGGAGAAGAACGTGAGGGTCTGCGGCGGGTCCGGCATCAGAAGGAGAGTGCGGCGACGCGGTCGGTGGCGGGGACGGCTTGCGCGTCGGCGGCGAGCGCGGCGAGGCGGCGGGCCTGCGCGCCCGAGAGACCGGTGCGGTCGCCGGCCGGCGTCGCCACCACCCAGCTCTCGCCCGTCACCGTGACGGCCGGCGTCGCGGCGGGCACCGCGGTAGTCAGCAGCCACGCAGGCAGTCCGAAGACGGGCTTGGTCGTCGGGGCGGCGGCGGGCAGCCGGATCTGCAGCGTCGTCAGCGTCGTCTGTGCGCCCGGCCCGTCGGTGCTGCCGGCGCCGGAGAGCCGTAGCCCGCCGCCGAGCAGCTCGTAGCCGGGCTGCGTCAGCGCCTCGTCGTCGGAGAGGTCGAGGAAGAGACCCGGGGCGAACCAGTCGCTCACCCCGGCCGACGATGCGGTGCTCGTCGCGGTGACCTGCGTCGGCGACGGCAGCGGCGTGCCGCCGATCCGCGTGAGCAGCAGGTCGAGCGGCGCCCGCTGCTGCTGCCACACGACCGTGCCCGTCGGCACGACGAGCGTCGCGGTGAGCGAGGCGTCCGGCGGCAGCAGCCGGACGAACGGGTCCGAGCTTCCGGCTGCGTGCACGCGGGCCGGGTTCGTCAGCTCGGCGACGAGCGCGTCGAGCAGGTCGGGCCCGATCGGCACGGGAGGGGGCGTCGTCGGGCCGAGCTCGAACGTGTGCGAGAAGCAGACGTCGAAGAACAGCAGCTCGATGCAGACCCTCGCCCGCAGCACGACCGGCCCGGGCCCGCTGAGCGAGCCCGTCAGCGTCAGGCTGGCGAGCGTGTGGCCGCTGTAGGCGACGCTGACCGATGCGCGGATGTCGAACTCGAAGTGGTACGGAACGCGCTGGATGAGCGCGTCGAAGCCGATCGAGCCGTGGATCGCCCAGCCGCCGGAGTTGATCGCGGCCTCGACCGACGCTCCGAGCTGCAACGTGTTGCTGGTGATCGCGAAGTAGCCCTCGAAGCGGAGGTAGACCTCGTCGCTCGGCTTGCCGTGCACCATCGCGATCCGCGTCAGCGAGGCGGGGAAGCTGAGCGGCTCCGGGTTGTACGAGGGGTTGAAGCCGCCGAGCGTCAGCACGACGTACGGCTGCGATCCCCACGAGAGCCGGAACGCGGCGCCGCCGGTGAGGTCGAGCATCCCCAGCAGGTGGCTGTCGACGAGCGCGGCGTCGAAGGCCGCCGTCTCGCCGCGCAGGTCGACGACGCCGACGATGTCGACGCGGATGCTCAGGTAGGTGCGGCCGTCGCTCGAGATCTCGGCGTACGCGGAGCCGAGCAGGACGATGCGCGCCGGCCCCGGCAGCTCGATGAAGAGGCCGATATCTAGATGGACGAGCTCGGCCCACACGAGCTGCGCCGTCGGCCCGACAACGGTGACGCCCGGCGCGACCGGGAAGACGGCGTCGAGATCGGCGAGCAGGGCCGGTGCGTTCCGGACCGGGTCCTGCGGCGCCAGGATGCGCCCGGCCGTGCCGGCCGCGAGCCGGCTGCGGAGCGCGTCGACGTCGACGCGGCGGTTGAGCGCGAGCAGCCCGCCCACGCCGGTCAGCGCGAAACCGAAGCCGATCTGGATCTCCGGGAACGTCGCCTCGAGCGCAACGAGCAGCGCGTAGCCGGCGGCCCCGGCAGGGAGGCGCGTGTCCAGGATCCCGACGCCGGTGATGCCGACTTCGCCCGCCTGCAGCTCGAGCAGGCCGGAGTAGCGCCCCGTGTCCGGGTCGTAGCCGATGAAGCCGCCGCCGGTGAGGACGTCCGCGTCCACCGAGACGCCGATGCCGGTCGGCCCCAGGAAGCCGAACGCCAGGTCGACCGGGCCGAGGTTGCCCGTCGGCGGGTCCGGGAAGCGCGCGTTGAGGGCGAAGCCCACGCGGTCGACGACGACCGTGAACGGGCCGACCACGCCGGCGACCGACGCCCCGACCTCGAAGTCGACGCCCCGCGTCGCCGGCTTCAGCGCGATCGAGATCGCCTGCACGTCGACGGGGCCGATCTGGACGTCCACGGAGAAGCGTCCCTCCAGGCCGGCCGACCCCGTGAGGTGGAAGCCCGTGACGCTCGAGACCCGCAACCCCGACGTGAGCTCCGCGGAGAACCCGTCCGGACCGAGCAGGTCTGCGATGAAGGAGTCGGTGTCGTCGGCGGACGGCTTGACGACGACGCGCAGCTTGTCGAGCCGGAGGTCGACGAACGCCTCCAGTTGCTCCCCCGAGAGAAGTGCAGCACCGGCGGTGACCGTGAGCGTGTGGAGCGACAACCGGCTCGCGTCGGCGGTGCCGACGATGATCCACTCGGGCGCATCCGGCACCGGCGGCACCTTCAACGCGACCTGCAGCCGCGTCGGACTCGTCGGCGCGCCGCCGCCGAGGAAGCCGCCGTCGGCTGTCGGATCGTGGCCCGGCGCGAGCGTGATCGCAAAGCCCTGCGTCAGGTCGGCATCGCCACTGATCGTGAGCGACACGTCGTCGTCGGACGCAGCTTGGTCGGCGCCGGTCAGGTCTGCAAAGGGAACGATCGCCACGGCCGGCCCGCGCTCGGTCGTGGCGGGACGGAGGAAGAGCTGCACCCCGGCCGAGCCCTCGGGCGGAACCCCTAGTGCCTCGCTGAGATCGAGCTCGATTCCGACCTGCCCGGGCAGCGGGCTCGGGGATCCGGCATTGGCGAAAGCGAGTTGATCTGGAGTGAGCGCGAAGAACGAAAGGTAGAGCCCGAATGCTTCGAGCACCGCAGCGACGTCGGCCGCTGCATCTGAGAGCTCCGGGGTTGCCGTGCGCCACGAGTACGCGTCGCGGAAACCGTTCAGCGGATCGGTGAGCAGCGTCCCGACCTCCGACCAGTTGACGTAGCGCCGGAAGTACTCGCCGCGAAGGCCGCTCGCCGGCGTGTCGATCAGCTGCACGACGCCCACGAGCTTCAGCACGCGGCCAAGCTTGAAACGATTGTGCAGGAGGTACTCGACGACGCAGTAGTCGAGCAGATCGCGCCCGATCGTCTGCTTGAACGATGCAACGTCGACAGAGCTGGGAAACGCGCCGTCGGGCGCAGCGTGGATGTCCTCGACCGCGGCCGCAAGCGCACCGATCGCGTCGAGCACCTGCTGCGTCGAGACGTGGTCCGGCTCCGACCAGAGGACGTCGATCAGGCTCGAGCCCGCAGTCGCCAGCTCGAGAAGCGGAGGCGGCACCGAGGCGACGCTCCAACCGAGCTCGGCCACGAGACGGACGAATGCATCGGGCTCCTGCGCGGCGCCGACGAGCGGAGCCAACAGCAGGACCATCTCGTCGATGGCGCCCCTCAGCGTGCTGTCGCCGTCGCTCACGGCAGCGAAAGCAGCGCTTGATGGACGGCGGCGCCCAACAGAACGCTCTTCGTGGCGGCGTTCTTTCCGTGCACGGCGTCGGCTATGACGCCCGTCGCAACGATCGCGTACTTCATCTCGTTGCGGCCGTGGGCGGGAGCGGGATCCTGCTTCGTCTCGAGGTACATGAACTCGCAGCGCAGGAACGCCTTGGGGCCCGGGGGCCTCGTTTGCGTCGCGAGGAGGCCGATCTTGTCGATCTGAAGGTTGATCTTCGTGTTGGGAACGCTCAGGACGCCATGCGGGATGGCGCCTGGGTGGCCGGGGAACTCCGTGAGCTTGTCGACGTCATACGGCCCGCCGTCGCCAAGATTCTTCTTGATCGTCGTGCAGCCGGCCAGACCGCTGCCGTCGACCTCGATGACGAGCTGATCCGTCATCAGGGCGATCATGTAGGCCGTCAGCGCAGCGGCGGAGCCCGGCACGTGAGAGCTCTTGTCGCTGAACTTGCCCGTCCTCGAGCTCCACCAGAAGTCGTCGACGGTGAACGGCTCGGAGTATTCGATCGGGCGGGGCGGCGCAGCGTCCGAAGGCTTGCGCTTTGCCTTGGGTTGGTCGTACCCCCCGGACAGGAGCAAGTGCATGCCTGCGTCGTGGTTGGCAAGCCCGTACGCACGCTGCACCGCCTTGACGTACGGGACGCCGAGCTCGCTCAGGCAGGACGTCGCCGCGACGTTGTCCGAATGGCTGCCGGCGAGCCAAAGGCGATCGGAGAACGTGAGCTCGTCCCAGGTCTCCCACCTCAGGTCGCTGCCGCCGTGCAACTTGGCGAAGATCGCATCCTGGACCGCTGCAACCGGCTGGTAGTGAGCGTCCTTCCGGCCGTCGGGGTCCAGGCCGGCGAAATCCACCTTCGCATTCGTGAAGTCGAGGATCTTCGAGACCAGCGGCGGGTTCGACGCGATCTGGCGCACGTGCGGCATTTCCGGCGGCGGAGCGTGGGCCTTCGCCCAAAGCTTCGGGTTGGCGAAGAGGGCGTCGAACTCCTCCTTCGTCGAGATCAGGTTCAGGTCGCGGACCCTCCGCACGTCGCAGCGCAACTGCGTGGCCGCGAGCAAGATCGCGATCTTGGTCGCGCTCCCGATCCGGTAGGGCTCGTCCTCGTTGTGGACCCAGACGTCGGGTTTCGACTGGCTCCTGGTGAAGTCGATGACGCCGATGCCGATGCCTTTGAACTCGGCCTGGTCCCGGTCCCCGATCGGTTTAAGCGCGTCCTGGAAGGCCTGGGAGCCCCTGATCTTCGGCTTCGGCAACTGCGTGCCGGCGCGAGCGCCCATGCAGAAGATCTGCTCGGCGATCTTGGTCAGCTGGGCATCTGTGAGCGTCGCGATCGTCGGCCTCCCGCGAGGGTGACGGACTCCAAAGCCGCCGCTCGCCGATCATACGACGCACTCAGTCGCGGGGCGGCAACTGCTGCACCGCCCAGCGGTTCCCCTCGGAGTCGGCGAAGAAGGCGAACGAGCCCCAGTCGATGCGCTCGCGTCATGGGCATGGGCATCCGCACCGACCTGCATGTCAGACATTCACGTCGCCGCCCTCGACGGCGTCCAAGCCGCCGAACCCTCGAACCTGCGGAGCGGCTCGTGGGTCGCTTATCGCGACGTCAGGAGCTCGTGCCAGTGCTCTGCGATCGCGGTCGCGCCGGCGAGGTTCGGCTCGATCACCTGGACATACCAGGTGTCGTCCGATGCGACGCCGTGCCCGTGGAAGAGCCGCTCGATATCGGCGAGCAGGAAGCCATGTTCGGCGGCGAGTTTTGCGATGCCCCGGTTAAGGGCGTTCAGGCGCTGACGCAGCTCGATCATCGGGAGCCGCGACAGACCGAGCTCGCGCCGTCCCACCTCGTCATCGCCGTCGCTCGGGTCATAGATGGTGTTGACAACGACGCGGGAGTCGAGCGGCTCGATCCGCTGTGCGATCTCGTGAAGCCGCCGAAGGATCGCGCCGGGCAGGTCGCCGCCGAGGAGGTCGTTGCCGCCGGCGGTCAACGTCACGACATCCGCGGCGGCCGGCGCTCGAGCGAGGTCTGCCAGCACGCCGTGGGTGGTGTTGCCGTCAACCGTGAGGTTGACGACCTCGAGACGGAGCTTGCGTGCGAGCTGCGAGACCGCTCCCCCACCCTCCACGCCCGTGTAGTCATCGATCGACATGCTGTCCCCAACCGCCAGGTAGACGCCCATGCGGTAAGGATGTCTGTTTCTACAACCGTGCCGGCTGGGCGCCGGGCTTTCTCGTTCTCGCCCCTCTTCGTCGCCGGTGCGAAGGACAGCCTCGGACCTGAGATCCTTTTTTGTGTGGTCGAGCGGGCGTCCAGAAGTGGAAGAAGCGGTCACGGAGGCGCCCGTCGGCGCCTCGTCTCGATCTTGCTGGTGGCCGCTTCCGTCGCGCTCGTCGCGACGTCGGCCTATCGGGCCGCGACCTCGTCCTTCACCCATGACGAGAGCCTCAGCTTCGCCATCTTCAACTGGTCGCCCGACCTGGGTAGGACGGCGAACAACCATCTCCTGAACACCTGGCTGATGCGGCTCTGCTCGTCGCTCTTTGGGAACTCCGAGCTCTCACTCCGCTCGCCGAACGTCGTCGCGCACGCGATCTATCTCGTTTCGACGCTGCTCCTGCTCAGGCGTCTCGAGCGACCTCTCATCCAGGTGCTGGGCTTCGTCCTCCTCGCCCTCAATCCGTTCGTGCTCGACTTTTTCAGCCTCGCCCGCGGGTATGGGCTGGCGCTCGCCTGTCTGATGTCGAGCCTGTACCTGCTGGCGCGTGCGCACGAGGAGGAGCCGGAGCGGCGCCGTGCGATCTACGCCTTCCTCAGCACTCTCAGCGCCGCGCTGGCGGTGCTCGCGAACTTCTCCTTCCTCACGTACTACGTGCCGATGGTGCTCGTGGCGGCGTGGGTCGCAGCGAGTGACCGCTCCTACCGGCGGTTCAGCCGCGACCGGATCGTCGTCGCCGCGGTGCTGCTCGGCGCCGGCGCTCTGTTCGCCGGCTTCCCGCTCTACAAGCTGATTCTGCTACGACGAGCCGGAGAGCTCTACTTCGGCGGCAACACCGGCTTCTTCAGCGACACCATCGAAGGCCTGGTACGCGCATCCGCCTACTCGAACACCCTTTCCCGGCCGGCAACCGCGGCCATCTCGGTCGTATTGATCGGAATGGCGCTCGCCGTTCTGGCTGTCGGCGCTTGGCGGTTCCGGCGACAGGCGGAAGCGCCGCTCGCGCTCGTCTTCGCCGCGCTACTTGCCGGGTCCGCCGCGCTCGCCTTCGTGGAGCGCTATCTCTTTCATGTGCTCTGGCCGATCGAGCGCGCGGCCGTCTACTACATCCCGCTCTACGTCGTCGCCGTGCTCTTCGGAGTCCAACTGCTCGCCGGGCTGACCAATCGACGCTCGATACTGACAGGCATCCTGATGCTGCCGGTGCTTACGGCGGTACTTCTGTGCTGGCAGCTCGTCCGCCACTTCGACCCACACTCCTCATTCGACTGGGCGTACGACCGGCACGACAAGGACGCGATCAGACTCGTCGAGCGTGACCGTGCCGGGAGCGAGACGCGCTCGACGGTCGTCAGCATCGGTGACAGCTGGCAGATGGAGCCGTCCCTGAACTTCTACCGCGTCACACACAACTACACCTGGTTGGCGCCGGTCACGGAAGCTGCCGTCACCGACGGTCACTACGACTACGTCTACGGCTTCGAGGCCGACGTGACACAGCTGCGCGATCAAAGCGTCAGGCTGGCGTCGTACGGGGACACGAACACCCTGCTTGTCCGCGTTGAGCGCTAGTTGAGACTGCTCAGTTCAGGGCCTGCCCCTGACTCGTAACGCATCGTGGCTCGTCGCGAGCGGTCGGCGCACAACTGACGGCGATGTTCCAGGAGAGGACCTTGGGCGGTGTGCCGACTGGGCCGATCGTCTGGGTGGGACAGATGAAGTCGAGGCCGCCGGGCGCCGCTTCTTTGCACGCCGTGGTGATGGGATATCGGTAGCCGGCGGAGGCGAGCTCCTTGCCGAACTGGACGGTGAGCTCGCGACCGAGCGCAGCCGTGTCGATCGATCCCGTCCGGCGGACGCTCGGGCGCGAGTCTGCGAGCACGAGGACGAGGAGCGCCGCGGCGAGGCCGCCCAGGGCGAGCACCTTTTCGTGCCGTCGAACGGCCGGCGCCGGGGCCGAGCGATCCCCGGCGCCGAGCTCGAGGGCAAGGAGCATCGTCGCAAGCGCCATCCCCACGATCACGATCGTCCCGCCGACGCGGATGAGCGTGACGCTGAGGTACCACGTAATCCCCGGCCGGCCGATCCAGTAGACGACCGCGAGCCCGGCCAGCGCGAAGACGACCCAGGCCGCGGCCGCGGCCGCGAGGAGGCGGTGGCGACGGCCTGCAACCGCGGATGCGACCACGAGCGGAACGACAAGCACCCAGCCGTTCACCCGGGGGACGTGCGAGCCGGCGAAGACGCGGGAGACAAACCAGTCGCCCGCTGAGCGGTACGCGGTCAGCGTCCGCGTGAGCCTGAACGCCCGCGCGG
>Ga0136846_1237433_pt1 | contig 10080 bp, 7 predicted proteins | sample HopSoiMetagenom2_FD_96841 | JGI IMG/M metagenome (GOLD analysis project Ga0136846, IMG submission 96841) | Grasslands soil microbial communities from Hopland, California, USA - 2 Assembly 2016 (version 4) | ecosystem: Environmental > Terrestrial > Soil > Grasslands | place: USA: Hopland... | reverse complement strand
CGACCCGCGCTTCCTCATCGGCCGCGCGGCGATCCAAAGGCCCACACCAGTAGCGGAGGTCAAGGCGCCTGCCGTGGACGAGTCGACCTACAAGGTGGACCAGTTCCCCGAGGTGCAAGAGCTGGAGCAGCGCTTGGGCCTCGCCGCGGCCTTCGGGCTGAAGAACCCGTACTTCAACGTGCACGAGCGGGTCACCAACGACACCTCGGTGATCGGCGGCCGCACGATGATCAACTGGTCCAGCTACAACTACCTGGGCCTCTCCGGCGATCCGCACGTGACCGCCGCGGCGCAGTCGGCGGTGGCGCGGTACGGCACCAGCGTTTCGGCCAGCCGCGTGGCCAGCGGCGAGAAGCCGCTGCACCGCGAGCTGGAGCAGGAGCTGGCGGGGCTGCTGGGCGCCGAGGACAGCGTGGTGACGGTCAGCGGGCACGGCGTCTTCGTCACCACCATCGCCACGCTGGTGAAGGACGGCGATCTGGTGCTGCACGACGCGCTGGCGCACGACTGCATCCTGGCCGGCGCCAAGCTCTCCGGCGCCAAGCGGCGGCCCTTCCCGCACAACGACTTTCGCGCGCTGGAGAAGCAGCTGCAGCAGCTGCGGCCGCACTACCGGCGCGTGCTCATCGCCATCGAAGGCGTGTACTCGATGGACGGCGACGTCCCCGACCTGCCCAGGTTCATCGAGCTGAAGAAGAAGTACGGCTGCCTGCTGCTGGTGGACGAGGCGCACTCCATCGGCGTGCTGGGCAAGCGGGGCGGCGGCATCGGCGAGCACTTCGGCGTCAACCGGGCCGACGTCGATCTGTGGATGGGCACCTTGAGCAAGAGCTTCGCCTCCTGCGGCGGCTACGTGGCCGGCAGCAAGCAGCTGGTGCAGTTCCTCAAGTACAGCGCGGGCGGGTTCGTCTACAGCGTGGGCATCTCGCCGGCCAACGCGGCGGCGGCGCTGGAGGCCATCAAGCAGCTGGAGGCGCACCCCGAGAAGGTGGTGCGGCTGCACGAGCGGGCAGCGCTCTTCGTCAAGCTGGCACGCGAGAAGGGCATCGACACCGGCTTCTCCTCCGGCAGCGCGGTGGTTCCGGCCATCCTCGGCAATTCGCTGCACGCCCTTCAAGTCAGCGACGCGCTCAAGCAGCGCGGCATCAACGTGCAGCCCATCCTCTACCCGGCCGTGGAGGAAACGGCAGCCCGCCTGCGCTTCTTCTGCACGGCGACCCACACCGAGCAGCAGATCCGCGAAACCGTCCAGGTCCTGGCGGAAGAGATCGCCCGGGCCCGCGCCGACTCCGGCGACTCCGCCACCGGCACCGTCTAGAACGGGGCACGTGCTCGAGCACCAGCACGAGGACGATCAGTCATGCCGTATCAGTGGGGATGGCGTGCTGGGGGTGGCGAGGAGGAGTTGGGAAGAGGCGCGGGTGGCGGCGACGTAGAGCGCGCGGCGTGCCTCCAGCGTGTCCGCGTAGCGGCCCGCGGCCACGTCCGGGATCACGACGTGGTCGAACTCCAGGCCCTTCACCTCCGGCACGCAGGTGACCTGCGCGCCCGGGCCGAAAGTAAATGCCCCCTCCAGCGCCAGATGCGCCGGCAGCACCATCCTGGCCACGCGGGCCAGGAGCGCCGCCGCCTGCGGGGTGCGGCAGATGACGGCGGATGCCGCGGTGGGATCCTCCGCGTCGAGCTCGCGCAGCGCTTCCACCAGCCACGCCGCCAGGTGGCATTCGTCGTGGAAACGCGCCAGCGGAAAGGCCGCCGCGCCCGCCGGCTCGCGCAGCGCGCGCGCGAAGGCGGTGACTTCCGGCGGGCATCGGTAGCTCACCTCCAGCACCGCCTTCCGGTGCTGCGCGGCGCCCAGCTCGAGCATCGTCTGGTCCCAGCCGCGGAAATCCACCGTCTCGTCGACCTGCTGCGCGGAGTCGCCCGCGACGATCAGCGTGCCGCCGCGCGAGACGCAGCGACCCAGCAGGGAAAGCTCCAGCGGTGAGAGCTCCTGCGCCTCGTCGACGAGCAGGCAATGGTAGCGGCTGGGCGAGGCGGGCGCGACGCCGGCGTTCTTCGCCCGCAGTCGCTCCAGCTCGAAGATGACCGCGTAATCCTCCACGTCCACCGTCTCGGCGTTCCCGGTGGGCGTGCCTTCGTCGATAGTGCGGCCGTCCACCGCCACCAGCCGGTCGGCGTCGACGTAGGCGTATTCGCGCTCGGTGCTCTGGGTGAACTGGACCCGGGTGTGCTCCACCACCTGCCCCGCCGACGCCGGCAGCGCGGCGCGCATCTCCACCTCGTCCATCAGCGGGCGGTCGCCGTAGAGCGCGTGCAGGTCCTCGCGCGTCGCCAGGCGGGCACGGCGGCCGCCTTCGTTCTCGGGCGCCGCCGGCGGTCGGCGAGCGATGGCCTCCAGCGCCACACGCAGCGCCTCGTGGCGCTTGAGGCGCGAGACCAGGGTCGGCGTGTCCTCGCTCTCGCGCCGCCGCAGGTCGGGAAAGACCCGGCGCGCCTGCTTCGAGGCGAACTTGTCCAGCGTCCAGGTCTCGACGTCGTCGAGGCCCAGCCGGTGCAGCAGCGATTCGATCAGCCGGCGCAGCCCTTCGTTGGGCACCACGCACGCGGCGCGGAAGCGCTCGTTCCCCAGAAGCCGCAGCGCGCGGAGCCGGTGGAGGGCCACGGTGGTCTTGCCGCATCCGGCCTCGCCGAGGATGAGCACCGTCTCGCCCGGGGGAAGCTCCACCACCGCGCGCTGCGCTGGATCCAGCTCCACCTCCACCGGCGAGGCAGGCCGCGCCCGCTGCCCGTGCGGTCTCGGCAAGAGGCGCGGCGGCAGAGGGGGCGTATGGGGAATCCAGCGGCCGTCCAGCCGCCGCAGCGCTCCTTGCGGCCATTGCAGCTCTTGAAGCTCGCCGTCCTCGAAGCGGACCAGGTTGCGCCGCAGGACCTTGCCAGCCAGCTTGCGGTCGCCGAGATCGATCTCGTACTCCTCGCCCTCCGCGTAGGCGAAGAACACCTCGGCCAGCGGCGCGGTGCGCCAGTCCAGGATGGTGAGGCCCTCGCCGCGGCGGAACACGGCGCCGAGCAGGAAGTCGCTCTCGCGGCCGTCGGCGTAGCGCAGCCGGATGTGCGCGGAGTACGGCGCCTTGCTCTGCGGCAGGAGGACCCGGGCGCGCGCCAGGATCTCCAGCTGCTCTTCCAGCCGCGTCACGAAATTCGGGGACACGATACGTAATTGATCCGACTCCATCGGATGGATTCCGTATCGTGTCCCCGAATTACTTCAGGCCGCGGTAGACGAAGGCGGTGCCGAAAGTGAGCGGATGCGCCTCCACGGCGGTGAAGGAAGCCGCCTCCCGCATGAGATCCAGGAAGCTCTCGCCGGCGGGAAAGGCGGCCGCGGTGCGCGGCAGGTACTCGTACGCGGCGCGGTTCCCGGTGAGCAGCCCGCCCACCACCGGCATCACGCCGCGGCTGTAGGCGCGGAAGAGCGCGCCGAAAGGGCCGCGCGGCTGGCCGAACTCGAGCACCACCACCGCGCCGCCCGGCCGCACCACCCGCGCCAACTCGCGCAGGCAGCGCACCGGATCGTCCACGTTGCGGATGCCGAAGGCGATGGAAGCGACGTCGAAGCGGCCGTCGGGATACGGCAGGGCCAGCGCGTCGGCGACGGCGAACTGCACCTCGAGCCCCGCGCGGGCAGCCTTGGCCGGACCTGCGGCCAGCATCTCCGCGCAGAAATCGGTGCCGATCACCTCTCCGGAAGGCCCCACGGCGCGCTTGAACTCCAGCGCCAGGTCGCCGGTGCCGGTGGCGCAGTCGAGCACGCGCTGGCCCGGGCGCGCCTGCGCGATGCGCACCGTCGCGCGCCGCCAGCCCTTGTGGACCCCCAGCGAGAGCACCTCGTTGGCCGTGTCGTAGCGCCGCGCGATGGAGGCGAACATGTCGCGGACTTCGGCGCTCATCGGCCCACCGCCCGCCTGCGCAGGACAGGTCGCCACAGCTCGCGTCCCACCGCCTCGAGCACCGGCGCCAGGCGCTGCATCACGTCGCGCAGATCCTCCGGCAGGAGCGCCTGCGCGCCGTCGCAGAGCGCCTCCCCGGGCCGTGGATGGACCTCGACCAACAGGCCGTCGGCGCCGGCCGCTGCCGCCGCCAGGCTGAGCGGCACCACCAGCTCGCGGCGACCGGTGGCGTGCGAGGGATCGACGATCACCGGCAGGTGCGTGCGCTGCTTGGCGATCACCACCGCCGACAGATCCAGCGTGTTGCGCGTGGAGGGCTCGAAGCCGCGGATGCCGCGCTCGCAGAGGATCACCTGATCGTTGCCGCCGGCGAGCAGGTACTCCGCGGCCAGCAGCCATTCCTCGACGGTGGCGGCGAGGCCGCGCTTGAGCAGCACGGGCCGGCGCTGTTGCCCCAGCGCCTTGAGGAGCGCGTAGTTCTGCATGTTGCGGGCGCCGACTTGCAGCAATGCCACGCCCTGCAGCGTCGGAAGATCCGCCGGCTCCAGCACTTCGGTCACCGCGGCGAGCCCGTGACGTTCTGCCGCGTCCACCAGCAGCCGGACACCAGGCGCGCCCAGGCCCTGGAAGCTGTACGGGCTGGTGCGCGGCTTGAACGCGCCGCCGCGCAGCACTGGGCAGCCCGAGGCCGCGACGGCGGCCGCCGTTTCCGCGATCTGCGCAGGGCTCTCGACCGCGCAGGGTCCGGCCATCACGACGAAGGCGGATCCGCCGACGGCGAGGCCCGGCGCAAGCACCACCAGCGTCCCTTCAGGCCGGCGCTCGCGGAGGACCAGGCTGGGTTCGTGGGTCATGGCCGCCTCCGTTGGGCGGGTGACGGCGGGGGTCGAATTTGTTGCATCAGAGCTTTCAGAATGTTTTGAAACAAGTGTGGTATAGCGGGCCGCTCAGGGCCGGGCAAGCACGGGAGTCTAGATGGCGATGTTGCAGTCAGCCACCCAGGGGTTGCCCGCAGCGTTCGCCGAGGTGGCACGCGCCCCAACCGAGCCTCCCGATGCGTACTGGTCGCACCCCGAGCGCGGCTTGCGCGCCGCCGCTTACGGGGTGGCCGAGTTGCGCGAAGGCGCGTCGCTGCGAGCGGTGCTGGCAGGCCTGCCCACGCCGCGCGGATTGCCCGAGGGCCTGCCGGGCCCCTGGTTCGGCGCCTCCTGCTTTTCCGGGACGCCAGGGCCCGACTGGCGCGGATTCGCACCGTTGCGCTTCACGCTGCCACGCCTGCTGGCGTGGAGCGAGGGAGGGCGGCGGTTCGTCGCGGCCTTCGGCGACGGCGCCGAGAAGCGGCTGACGGCGGCCCGGCGCCGGCTGGACGGCTCCAGCGGCAACGGGAAGGGCGCCCATCCGGCGGAGACTTCCTCGGGCGGCGCGCGCATCCTGCCCCGCCCCGGGGACCGCGCCCGCTGGGACGCATTGGTCGCGAAGGCGCTGGAGGCCATCGGAAGCGGCGCGCTGGACAAGGTGGTGCTGGCGCGCGCCATCGACGTGGAAACGACGGCCCCTCTCGATCCGGCCGCGATCCTGGCCACGCTGGAAGCGCGCTATCCCTCCTGCCGCGGCTTCCTGCTCCGTGGCGACGGCGCGACCTTCCTGGGCGCGACGCCGGAGATCCTCTGCCGCCTGGACGGAGACCTCATCGAGGCCGACGCGCTGGCCGGGTCCGCCCCGCCCGACCAGGGAGCGGCGTTGCTGGAAAATGCGAAGGACCTGCGCGAGCACCGGTGGGTGGTGGAGCACATCCTGCGCGCGCTGGAAGGCGTGGCCGACGACGTCCAGGTGGCACAGGCTCCCGGCCTGCGTGCGCTGGCCAACGTGGTGCACCTGCACACGCCCATCCGCGCCCGCCTGGCGCAAGGCCACGGCGTCGCCGACGTCGCCAGCGCGCTGCATCCGACGCCGGCGGTGGGCGGCGTTCCCTCTGCCGCGGCGCTGCGCTTCATCTCCGCGCACGAGGACCTGGACCGCGGCCTCTATGCCGGCGTGGTGGGGTGGGCTGGCGGCGGGCGCGCCGAGCTGCTGGTGGCGCTGCGCTCCGCGCTCTTGCGGGGAAACCGCGCTCGCGTCTTCGCCGGGGCAGGCATCGTCCAAGGCTCCACACCGGACGCGGAGTGGGAGGAGACCGAGCTCAAGGCGCGCGCGCTGCTGGAGGCGCTCGGAGCCTCGCCGTGAATTTCAACCTCGTCTGGGCGCACGCCCTCGCCGACGAGCTCCTGCGCGGAGGCGTCCGCGACGCGGTCATCTGCCCGGGCTCGCGGAGCGCGCCGCTGGCGCTCGCGCTGGACGCCAGACTGCGGGCGCACGTGGTGCTCGACGAGCGCAGCGCCGGCTTCTTTGCGCTGGGGGCGGCCAAGATGTCGGGCCGGCCCGTGGCGCTCCTCTGTACCTCGGGCAGCGCAGGGGCGCACTTCTATCCTGCCTTGCTCGAGGCCGAGGCGTCGGGGGTTCCGCTGGTCGCGATCACCGCCGATCGGCCGCCGGAGCTGCACGGATGGGGCGCGCCGCAGCAGCTCGACCAGGGTCGGCTCTTCGGCGGGCATGCCTGGTTCGCGGACCTGGGCCTGCCCGATCCGCAGTCGCTGCCGCACCTGCGCGCCACGGTGGCGCGGGCGTTGTGGCAGCGCCAGCCGGTGCACCTGAACGCGCCCTTCCGCGAACCGCTGGCGCCCGTGCAGGAGCCCATCCCGGAGCACCGCGACCAACCAGCTGTTGCTCATATGAGCGCGCGCGGCGTGCCCGACGTGGGCGCCATGGCGCAAGCGCTCTCCGCGCGCCCCCGCGGCGTGATCGTCTGCGGGCCGCGCGACGGCCAGGACGGCCTTCCCGGCGCGGTGCGCGAGCTGTCGCGCGCGCTGGGATATGCCGTCATCGCCGACGCGGCGGCGGGCGTCCCCGACGGAGTGGCCCACGCCGACCTGATCCTGCGCAGCGAGCCGTGGGCGCGCGCGCTGCGGCCGCAGGCGGTGGTGCGCATCGGCGGCGGGCTCAGCTCCAAGGTGCTGCAGGCCTTCATCGAGGGCGCGGAACACACCGTGGTCGTGCACGAGCGCGGCGAGCCCGCCGATCCTGCGCATCGCGCCAGCGCGGTAGTGGAAGGCGACGCGACCGCCGTGGTCAGCGCCCTCGCGACACAGGCGCGCGCCGCCGGTCCGCTGGCGGCCGCGTTCGCGGAGGCGGAGCGGCGCGCGCGGGCGGCGCTGGAGACGGCCTTCGCAGCGGCACCTTGGGGCGAGCCGTTGATCGCGCGCGAAGCCGCGGCCGTCGCGAAGCTACTCTACGTGGCCAGCAGCATGCCGGTGCGCGACGTGGACGCCTTCGCCGCGCGGCGTGGCCGCGTGCTGGTGAACCGCGGGCTCAACGGCATCGACGGCATCGTCTCCAGCGCCGCCGGAGCGGGCGCGGCGGGCGAGGCGCGGCCGGTCGTGTTGCTCGGCGATCTGGCGTTCCTCCACGACCTGGGCGGCCTGGTCACTGCGGCGCGGTTGGGCATCGGCATGACGGTGGTCTGCGTGAACAACGACGGCGGCGGCATCTTCCACTTCCTGCCCATCGCCGCGCACCGCGAACGCTTCGAGGACCTCTTCGGCACGCCGCACGGGCTGCACCTGGAAGGAGCGGCGCGGCTGTGCGGAGCCGAATACATTCGCGTCTCCGACGCCCGGGCGCTGCGGGCGGCGCTGCACCGGCCCGCCGCCGGCATCCGCATCGTCGAGGCGACCACCGACCGGCAGGACAACGTCGCGCAGCACCGCGCACTGCAGGCTGCGGTCGTCGCCGCGCTGGGAGACCCGCCGTGAGCGCGCTGGTGCTGCACGGATTCACGGGCAACGGCCGCGCGCTCCTTCCCTTCTTCGACGGTGCCGCCGCGCCCGACCTGCCCGGGCACGGGGGCGCAGCGGACGCGACCTCCTGGTCCGCGGCGCTCGATCAGCTCGCCGGGGCGCTCCACGGCAGGACTCTCCTCTTCGGCTACTCGATGGGCGCGCGGCTCGCGCTCGCACTGGCCCTGCGCGCGCCCGAGCGGATCTCCCAGCTCGTCCTCGAATCCGGCACTGCCGGCATCGAGGACCAAGGCGATCGCGCCCGCCGCAAGCGGGAAGACGACGACCTCGCCGATTTCATCGAGCTCGAAGGCATGGAGCGCTTCGTCGCCCGCTGGGAGCGCCACCCCACCCTCGCATCGCTCTTGCCCTGGGCCGACCGTCTCCGTCCCGAGCGGCTGTCCCACCGACCGGAGGGGCTGGCCAGCGCGCTCCGCCAGCTCGGCACGGGCGCGCAGCCTTCATACTGGGGCGATCTGTCGCGCCTCGCAGTCCCCGTCCGCCTGATCGCCGGCGCGCAGGACGTGAAGTTTGCCGCCCTCGCGCACCGCATGCGGGAGTTGCTGCCGCGCGCCGAGCTACTGGTGATCCCGGACTGCGGTCACGCGCCGCATCTGGAGCGGCCGCACGCGTTCGCCGAGGCCCTGGCAGCGCCCTGGAGGCACGCATGAGCGAAGTGGCCGCGCCCCGCGTCGGAGCGAGCGTCTGGCTCATGGCCGCGCGGCCGCGGACGCTCAGCGCCGCGGTCTCGCCAGTGCTGGTGGGGACGGCAGTCGCGCACCATGCGGGTGCCCTGCGGCCCCTCCCCGCGCTGCTCGCTTTGCTCTCGTCGCTGTTCATCCAGATCGGCACCAACTTCGCCAACGACTACTCCGACTTCAAGCGCGGCGCCGACGTGAATCGGGTGGGGCCCACCCGGGTCACGCAGAGCGGGCTGCTCGCGCCGGCGACGGTGAAGCGGGCCGCCTGGATCGCCTTCGGCATCTCCGGCGTGCTGGGGCTCGCGCTCTCGGCAGTGGCGGGGTGGCCCATCATCGCCATCGGCATCGCCTCGGTCGCGGCGGGCTGGCTCTACACCGGCGGTCCCTGGCCGCTGGGCTACCACGGGCTCGGCGACGTGTTCGTCTTCATCTTCTTCGGGCTGGTGGCGACGTGCGGCACGGCCTATGCGCAGGCGCTCTACGTGCCCGGCGAGGCCTGGCTCGCGGGGGCGGCAGTAGGCTCCCTCGCCACCGCCATCCTGACCGTGAACAACCTGCGCGACCGGGACACCGACGCGCACGTGGGCAAGAACACGCTCGCGGTGAAGCTGGGCCCCACCGCCACGCGCGCGCAGTACCTCTTGCTGGTGACGGCGCCCTTCGGGCTGGCGGTGGCGCTGGGCACGCTCTGGCCGCTGTTGGCGCTGCCCGCCGCCTTGCCCGCGCTGCGCACCGTGCTCACCGAAGACGGAGCCGCGCTCAATCGGGGGCTGGGCCAGACCGCACGCCTGCAAATCCTTTATTCCGTCCTGCTCGCGGCCGGGCTGTGGCAGTGAGGCTGGAGCGCGCGCAGTCGATCGAGCTGCGCCCGTATCGGTTGCGTCTGTTACGGTCGGTGCGCACCTCGCGCGGTGTGCACGACGTCCGCGAGGGCGTCGTGGTTCTCGTCCGGGACGGATCGCGGGTGGGCCGCGGCGACGCCGCCCCATTACCGGAAATGGGCACGGAGACGCTGGCGGAATGCATGGAGCAGCTTCGCGGCGCTACCGCCGAGGTGCTGCCGCAGTCTCCCGCCGCCCGCTGCGCGCTGGACCAGGCGCTGCTGGATCTGGCCGCGCAGCGCGCCGGCGTGCCGCTGGCGCGGCTGCTCCATCCGGAGGCCCCGCTGCGCGTGCGGGCCAGCGCCCTGCTCTCCGCCCTGGGCATGCCGGAGCTGGCGCGCGAGGCGCAGCGGGCCGTGGCGGAGGGATTCGACACGCTCAAGCTGAAGGTCGGGTTCGACGATGACTACGCGCGCGCCGCGGTGGTGCGCGACGCAGTGGGGCCGGAGGTCAAGCTGCGGCTCGACGCGAACGGCGCCTGGGAGGCGGAAGCAGCGCTGGTCAAGCTGCGCCAGCTCGCTCCCCTGGGCATCGAGCTGTGCGAACAGCCCACGCCGGATCTGCGCGGCCTTGCGGCGAGCCCCGTGCCCCTCGGCGCCGACGAGATGGTGGCGTCCGACCCGGAGGGCGCACTGGATCGGGCGCAATGCATCGTCCTCAAGCCGATGCTGCTGGG
>Ga0136846_1228390_pt1 | contig 10080 bp, 12 predicted proteins | sample HopSoiMetagenom2_FD_96841 | JGI IMG/M metagenome (GOLD analysis project Ga0136846, IMG submission 96841) | Grasslands soil microbial communities from Hopland, California, USA - 2 Assembly 2016 (version 4) | ecosystem: Environmental > Terrestrial > Soil > Grasslands | place: USA: Hopland... | reverse complement strand
GCCTACGGCGTCTCGTTCCTGCTCAACGGCTACAACCTGCAGAGTGTCGCCGTCTCGGCGGCGATGCCCCTGCTCTTGGGCCTGGGCCAGACCTTCGTCATCATCGCCGGCGGCATCGACCTTTCGGTCGGGTTCGTCATGGGCTTCGCCAGCGTCTGCATGGCGCGTGCCATGCAGACGCTGACGCCGGTCGACGCGGCGCTGGCCCTGGTGGCGGGACTGTTCGCGGCCATGCTGGCGGCGCTGGTGCCCGGTGCGATCAACGGCACGCTGATCTCGCGCCTGCGCGTACCCGCCTTCATCGGCACGCTGGGCATGTACGGCGTCGCCCGCGGTGCGGGTTTCCTCACCGCCGGCGGGACCACCGTGCCGGTCAACAACCCGTTCCTGTTCATCCTCGGCAACGGCAAGCTCTTGGGCGTCCCGCTGCCGGTCGTGATCACCGTGGCGCTGGTGCTGGCCATGCATTGGGTACTGTCGCAGACCAAGTTCGGCCAGCACACCTACGCCATCGGCGGTAACCGCACGGCCGCCATCCGTGCCGGCATCAACATCCGCCGCCACACGCTGGCGCTCTACCTGATCAGCGCGGGCTGCGCCGGCGTGGCGGGCATCGTCTACACCGCCCGGTTCTCGGCCGGCGCCGCGCAGGGCGGCGAGCCGTTGCTGCTCGATTCGATCGCGGCCGTGGTCATCGGCGGTGCCTCGCTGTTCGGCGGCTCGGGCACCATCGTCGGCACGGTGATCGGTGCCCTGATCATCGCCGTGATCCAGTACGGGCTCGTGTTCATCAACGTCGAGCCGTTCTGGCAGTTCGTGGCCGTGGGCATCGTCATCATCGTTTCGGTCCTGATCGACCAGACCCGCGAGCGGCTGACCGGCGAGGTGCGCGATGCCGACTGAGGCGCCCATCCTCGCCGTCTCCAACCTCACAAAGCGCTTCGGCGGGGTCACGGCCCTCGAGGGTGTCGGCTTCGAGCTGCGGCGCGGCGAGGTGCTGGCGCTGGCCGGCGACAACGGGGCCGGCAAGTCGACCCTGATCAAGGCGATCTCGGGCGTGCACCAGCCCGACGAGGGCTCGATCGTCTACAAGGGCGAGCCGGTCACGCTCAACAACCCGCGCCATGCCCGCGAGATCGGGATCGAGACCATCTACCAGGACTTGGCGCTGGCCGACAATCTCGACGTCGGTGCCAACATCTTCCTGGGCCGCGAACCGGTGGCGCCGCTCCTGGGCTTCCTGCCGCGGATCGACCGTCGCCGGATGCGCGACGCCGCGCGCGAGGTCCTGGCCACGCTCGAGGTCGACATCGCCGAGAAGAAACTGGGCCTGCCGGTGCGCAACCTGTCCGGCGGCCAGCGCCAAGCCGTCGCCATCGGCCGCGCCATCTTCTGGAAGGCCGAGCTGCTGATCATGGACGAGCCGACCGCCGCCCTGGGCGTGCCCGAGCAGCGCAAGGTGGTCGAGCTGATCCGCCGCCTGCGCCAACAGAACGTGGCCGTGATCTTCATCAGCCACAATCTGGTCGACATCTTCGCCGTCGCCGACCGGATCCTGGTCCTCCGGCGCGGCTTGGCCGCCGGCGAGCGGCGGCCGGAGCAGACCAGCCACGACGAGATCGTGAGGCTGATGATCGGCGGATAGGGCATCTCCGGGTCCGCACGTTCGGTGCCGTTCGGGAACTCACGGCTGAGCTTGACGTATGAACGCCGGTGCGTTATTTTACCGTGTAGATAAATAACTGAGCGGTTCAGCGTTGCATGTCCGAAGACGGTCTGAGTTCCACCTTCGCTGCCTTGGCCGACCCGACCCGGCGCGCCATCCTGGCCCGGCTGGCGCAGGGCGAGACGACGGTGGGCGAGCTGGCCGAGCCGTTCGCGATGAGCCTGCCCGCGGTCTCCAAGCATCTGAAGGTGCTGGAGCGTGCGGGCCTGATCACGCGGGGCCGCACGGCGCAGTGGCGCCCGTGTCGGCTGGAGGCGGGGCCGCTGAAGGACCTCTCGGGCTGGCTCGAACATTACCGCCGCTTCTGGGACGAGAGCTTCGACCGCCTCGACGAATATCTGGACCAATTGCAGGGCAAGGGGGGTCCGCATGGACCGGAGCAGTGACGTGGCCGACCGCACGCTCACCATCACCCGCACCTTCGACGCGCCGCGCGAGCTGGTGTTCAAGGTATGGAGTCAGCCCGAGCATCTGGTGCGCTGGTGGGGCCCCAAGGGTTTCACCACGCCGAGCTGCGAGATGGAGTTCCGGCCGGGGGGCAGCTACCGCACCGTGATGCGGTCCGCCGAGGGCAAGAACATCTGCATGCGCGGGGTCTACCGCGAGGTTGTTCCGCCCGAACGCTTGGTGATGACCTTCGCGTGGGAGGACGAGGCTGGGCAGCTTGGCCACGAGACGCTGGTCACCGTCACGTTCGACGACGAAGTGGGCAAGACCAGGCTGACCTTCCACCAAGGTGTCTTCGATACGGTCGAGGCGCGCGACTCGCATTTCGGCGGCTGGAACGAATTCATGGACAGCCTCGCCGACTACCTTGCGGCCGCCTGACCGGCCGTTCCGCCACCACGGTCGAGGAGGACCCGCATGGCCATGGCCGCGCAGCTCGACAACGTAGACGACGATCGCGTGCTGGAAATCGTGCGTGTCTTCGATGCACCACGCAGCCTCGTCTTCAAGGCGTGGACCGATCCCGCCCACACGGTGCGCTGGATGGGGCCGCGCGGCTACACCGCCACGCACTACGAGCAGGACCAGCATCCCGGCGGCAAGTGGCGGGCCTGCCTGCGCCGCGACGAGGACGGCCATGAGAGCTGGCAGGGCGGGGAGTTGCGCGAGGTGGTCCCGCCCGAGCGGCTGGTCTTCACCTTCGCCTGGGATCAGGACGACGGCCGTCCCGGGCACGAGACTCTGGTCACCGTCACCTTCGCCGACGAGCAGGGCAAGACGAGGATGAATTTCCGCCAGGCGATCTTCGCCTCCGTCGAGAGCCGCGATGGTCACCGTGGCGGCTGGAGCAGCGCGTTCGACCGGCTCCAGGACTTGATGGCGCAGGCGCGCCAAGCAGGAGAGTCATGACCATGCAGCACCAAGTGGTATCACGCGAGGAGTGGCTGGTCGCGAGGCGACGGCATCTGGAGCGCGAGAAGGAATTTACCCGCTCGCGTGATCGGTTGAGCGCGGAGCGCCGCGGGCTGCCGTGGGTGAGGGTGGACAAAGCCTACCATTTCGCCGGCCCGAATGGTGAGGAGACCCTGGCCGACCTGTTCGCCGGCCGGAGTCAGCTGATCGTCTACCACTTCATGTTCGGGCCGGGCTGGGAAGAGGGCTGCAAGAGCTGCTCCTACCTCGCCGACCATTTCGACGGCGCGGCCCTTCACCTGGCGCAGCGCGACGTGACGCTGGCGGTGGTCTCGAGGGCGCCCATGCCCCAGGTCGCGGTCTTCCAGCGGCGGATGGGCTGGCGCTTTCACTGGGTGTCGTCCTTCGGAAGCGACTTCAACCACGACTATCGCGTCTCCTTCACACCGGACGAGATGGCACGCGGCGAAGTCGATTACAATTTTGCCAAAGGGTCATTCCCGGCAGAGGAAGCACCCGGTGCCAGCGTATTCTACCGCGACGAGGCCGGCGAGGTCTTCCACACCTATTCGACTTACGCCCGAGGGCTCGACATCCTGGTCGGTGCCTACAATTTTCTCGACATGGCGCCGAAGGGTCGCAACGAGGACGACCTCGATTTCACCATGGCATGGGTCCGGCACCACGATCGCTACAACCTGCCGACCGCTGGCGGCTGTCCCGGCTGTGCCTCCGCGACGAACTGACCGGCCCCGCATCAAAATTCTGGCGGCGGCTGTCGATACGGTGGCTGCCCGTTCGACGACCTAGTGACGATGGCGGAGCGGCAGCCGCCCGTCGGTCCCGTCGCCAACCCCAAGCGAAGGAGCAAACCGCATGGCCACAGCCTTGCGCCCCAGCACCGTCGCGCCCGAGGAGCGGGTGCTGGTGCTCACGCGCCGGTTCGAGGCGCCTCGGGCCCTCGTCTACGCTGCCTGGACCGACGCGGCGCGGATAGCCCGCTGGTGGGGCCCACGCGGCTTTGCCGTACAGGACTGCCACGCCGATGTCCGCGTGGGTGGCACCTGGGGGGTGGCGACGCGCTCGCCGGAAGGCGAGGAGCACAACGCCTCGGGCGTCTACCGCGAGGTGGCGCCGCCCGAGCGTCTTGCCTTCACCATGGCGTGGGAGGGCAGCGAGGACAGCTCGCCCGGCCGCGAAACCCTGGTCACGCTCGACTTCGTCGAGGAAGGCATCGGCACCAGGCTCACTTTCCGGCAGGCCACCTTCTCCTCGCGCGAGGCGCGCGACGGGCACGAGCATGGCTGGAGCAGCGCGCTCGAGGTGCTGGCCGAGTACCTGGCCAGGCAAGGGTAACCTCATGAGCGAGGCCGAGACAGCGGCAATCACGCGCATGCTGCACGCCCGCGCCGAGGCACTTCGTACCAAGGACGCGGCGTTGCTGGCCGCCGATTATGCGGCCGAACTGGTCAGTTACGATCTGGCGCCGCCCCTGGTGACGCGGGGCATCGACCGGCTGGCCCTCGAGCGCTGGCTGGCGGGCTGGGACGGCCCGGTGACCGGCGAAATGTGGGAACTGCGCATCGACGTGGGCGGCGATGTCGCCTTCAGCACCAGCCTGAACCGGATGTGCGCGAGGGCAAAACGCGGCAAGGACATGGACCTTTGGGTCCCCACCACGCTGGGCTTTCGCAAGTTCGAGGACCGCTGGCGCATCGTCCACGAGCACATCTCGGTGCCGTTCTACATGGACGGCAGCGAACGCGCGGCGCTCGATCTGCGACCCGAGGCCAGGGAGGACCAGGAATGACCAGCATCTTCGTCAATCTGCCGGTGGCGGATCTTGAACGGTCGGTGGAGTTCTTCACCAGTCTGGGCTTCAGTTTCAACGCGGACTTTACCGACCTGACGGCGACCTGCATGATCGTCGCGGAGAACATCTTCGTGATGCTGCTGACGCGCGAGAAGTTCGCCACCTTCACCGCGAACCCGATCTGCGATGCGCGCGCGAGCACCGAGGTGCTGATCGCTCTGTCGCAGGCGACGCGGCTCGATGTCGACCAACTGGTGACCAAGGCCATCGCCGCGGGCGGCACCACCTACAACCAGCCGCAGGACCATGGGTTCATGTACGCGCATGGATTCCAGGACCTGGATGGGCACATCTGGGAGGTTTTCCACATGCCACAGGAACAGGGTAGCGCGTCATGACCATCCAGGTGGCGGCCTTCCGATGGGTTCCGCCCTTCGCGCAAGGCTTCGTCCGCGACCTGCGGGTGCGCTGGGCGCTTGAGGAGGCGGGGCTGCCCTACGAGGCGGTCCTGCGCGATCAGGACAGCAAGAATACCCCGGACTATCGCGCGTGGCAGCCGTTCGGCCAGGTGCCGGCCTACCGCGACGGCGAGGTCGAGATGTTTGAATCGGGTGCGATCGTCCTCCATCTCGCGGCGAAGTCCGAGGCTTTGGCGCCGGCCGATCCCGCGGGCCAAGCCCGGGTTGCCACCTGGGTCCTCGCCGCGCTGAACACGGTCGAGCCGCACGTCCAGAGCCTGGCCGAGCTCGATGTCTTCCATCAAGGCGAGGGGTGGACGGTGGAGCGGCGGCCGCAGCTCGAGGCCATGGTGAGGCGGAAGCTGGCGGATCTAGCGGGCTGCCTCGGCGACCGGCCCTATCTGGAGGGCCGCTTCACCGCCGGTGACCTGATGATGACCACGGTGCTGCGCGTGCTCGGCGGCTGGCCCGGGCTTGCCGAGTTCCCCACGCTCGACACCTACAGGCGCCGCGGCGAGGCGCGCCCGGCGTTCGCCCGGGCGCTGGAGGCGCAGTTGCAGGCGTTTCGCGAACATGCACCCGCCTGAGCGGCGGGGACGCCTGGTGGCTGCGGCCCTTGTTTTGGCACTGCTCGCCTTGGTGAGCGGGCCATCGGTGCAGGCAGCGGACCCGATGCCCGCACCGGTGATGGCACCATTGCCGGCGGGCACCTACCGGCTCGATCCGGCCCACGCCAGCCTGCTGTTCCGGGTCGATCATATGGGCATGTCGAACTACACCGCGCGTTTCACGCGCCTTGCCGCCGATTTGGAGCTGGACCCGGCCAATCCCGGTGCTGCAAGGTTGACCGCCACGGTCGACCCGCGCTCGCTGGAGACCGACTTTCCCGACCCTGCCTACGATTTCGACGCGCAGCTGCAGGGCCCGGACTGGCTGGACGCCGCCCGGTTCCCGCAGATCACCTTCCGCTCCACCAGGATCGAACTTACCGGCCCGGCCAGCGCCCGGATCACGGGCGAACTCGCCCTGCACGGGATGACGGCACCCTTGACCCTGGAAGCGACGTTCAATGGCGGCTACGCCAGCTTCGCTCTTGACCCGGCAGGATCGCGGATCGGCTTTTCGGCCCGCGGCGAGCTGACGCGCTCGGTGTTCGGGATCGCCTTCGGCATTCCTGCACCCGGCTCGATCATCGGCGTCGGCGACCGGGTCGAGATCATCATCGAGGCGGAGTTTACCCGGCCGGCCGACGCCCCGGGCTGATCGGCTGGGGCGTTGGCGGCGCCGGGTGGCTCAGCGCGACTTCTGGTACAGCTTGGTCGCGATCTCGAACATCTCCTCGGGCGCGTATTCCGGGCTGAAAGCGCGCGCATCGCCCATCAAATCGTGAATACGCCCGCCTGCCGGTGTGCCGTCGACCACCTCCAGCTCGCCCGGCGGATCGCCCGGCAGCGCCACCTCGGCATTCGACCAGATGCCCGCCATCTCCTGATAGTCGTCGGGGCTGAACCGGTAGAGTCGCCGGTGCGAGCCCTCGGCTAGGTACTTCTGGCATTCCGGAATGCGGTCGAGATTGATGTTCGGGGTGGGAAGCATCTGCTCGACCGCAACCCCGGTGATCTTCTTCAGGGCCAGCGCGTAGGCGTGCGCGTGCACCGAGCCGCGTACCAGGAGGTAGCCGCAGACCTCGCGGCCGGTGGGCTCGGTCATGGTTTCGTAGACGCGCAGTTTGTGGATGCGCGCACCGCATTCTAGGTGGAAATTGTGCAGGAGATCCATGACCACGTTGCCCGTGGTCGTGATCATGTCGTTGTTCCACGACCATCCGTTGGCATTGACCGGTGTGGCGCCGCCACCGTTGGACAGGAATGCCGAGGCGAGCCGGATGTCTTGCATGCCGCCGTAAGGCGCGTCGCTGATGTCCTGGCCACCCGCCTCCGCCTCCGGCATGTCGGGGCCGGCGTTCAGCATCGCCACGCCGTTCGAGACCAGCTCGACGTGGCCCAGCTCCTCGGCGGTGATGCTTGCGACCAAGCTGTAGAACGGACGCAGCTTCGACTTACTGCGGAAATTGAAGCTCTGGAACATGTAGTTGCCGAGGGTCGACATCTCGCCGTACTTACCGCCGAGCAGTTCCTGCAATGCTGCAGCCGCGTTTGGATCCCGGCGCTTCGGTGCTGGCAGCTCGGTCTGGAGCTTGTCGATGCGCATGAACATTCGGATGGTCCTTGTCAGGAGGTAACCGGTAGTTGCCTCCCCAACGGATCGTCCATGGTCGAGTTCCGAGCCTCCCGCGGGCGTCGCCGGAGTCAGCCGGTCGCCTGCACGTCCGCGACGTCGAGGCAGGCCAAGATGAACGCGTACTGCTCGGCAAGCTCGAGCAGAGCATCGTAGCGCCCCGACTGGCCGAAATGGCCGGACGCCATGTTGGTCTTCAGCAACAGCATGTTGTCGTCGGTCTTGGTCGCGCGCAGTCGGGCCACGTACTTAGCCGGCTCCCAGTAGGTCACGCGCGGGTCGCTGATCCCGGCCGTGACCAGCATCGGCGGGTAGGCCTGCGGAATTATCCTGTCGTAGGGCGAGTAGCTCAGCAACAGCTCGAAAGCGGCAGGATCTTCGACGGGATTTCCCCATTCAGGCCATTCGATCGGGGTCAACGGCAGACTGGCGTCCAGCATGGTGTTGAGAACGTCCACGAACGGCACTTCGGCGACGACGCAGCCCCACAGGTCAGGGCGCATGTTGGCGACCGCGCCCATCAGCATGCCGCCGGCGCTCCCGCCCTTGATCGCGATCCTGCCCGGCCGCGTGTAGCCGTCCTGGATCAGGTACTCGGCGCAGGTGATGAAGTCGGAGAAGCTGTTGGGCTTGGCGAACAGCTTGCCTTCGCGGTACCAGCGATGGCCCAGCTCGTCGCCGCCGCGGACATGGGCGTAGGCGAAAGCCACGCCGCGATCCAGCAGGCTCAGCCGCGACGGAGCGAAGGCCGGGTCGAGCCCGTGGCCATAGGCGCCGTAGCCGTAGAGAAGAAGCGGACCGCCACCGGCGGGGGGGAAATCCTTGCCGTGGACAATGGTGATCGGCACCTCCGCGCCATCCCTCGCCGTCGCGAGCAGGCGGCGCGTGACGTAGCGCGACTTGTCGTAGCCCGAGGGGATTTCCTGCTGCTTGCGGACGATCAGCTCGCGCGTCGCGACGACGTGGTCGATCACCGAGGGCGGGGTGATCATGGAGGTGTAGCCGACGCGGATCCGGTCGGTCTGGAACTCGCGATTGTCGCCCAGGGAGACGGTGTAGACCGACTCGGGGAAACCGATGAGGTGCTCGTTGCCGTCGTAGCCCCGGATGCGCAGGTCGGCCAAGCCGTCCGCCCGCTCCGAAAGCACCATGAAATCGGCAAAGCAGCTCACACCCAGCAGATAATGGTGATCGTCGCCCCCGATCTCTTCTCGCCAATTTTCCTCTTCGGGCGCTGCCTCGGGGGCGCTCACCAGACGGAAGTTCTCGTGGCGATCGTTGGTCAGCACCCAGAACCGGCCATGTGCGTGGTCCAGCCCGTAACGATGCCCGTCGCGGCGCGCCGCCATCAGCTGCGGCGGTGAGCCGGGCGCCTGCGCCTCGAGCAGGTGAATCTCGCGGGTCACGTGCGTGCCGGTGGAGATCAGCAGGAAACGGCGACTGCGGGTCTTGGCAATGGAGACAAAAAAGGCAGGATCGAACTCCTCGTACAGGATGGCGTCGCCGGTCGGGTCGTCCCCCAGGCGATGCGCGCGCACGCGGAACGGCCGCAGGCTATCGTTGAGCTCGACGTAGAGCAGTGTCCGGCCGTCCTCCGCCCACTCGACCGAGCCCGAGGTATTGCCGACGAGGTCCGCGAGCTCGTCGCCGGTCTCCAGGTCGCGCAAGTGGAGCCGGTAGCGCTCCGAGCCGTCCTCGTCGGTCATGTAGGCCAGGAGCCGTCCGTCCGGGCAGGCATCGAGCGCCCGGAGGTTGAAGTAAGCCCTGCCCTGCGCCAGCCGGGACTCGTCCAGGATCACCGCCGGCTCGCCGCCGTCCAGCCGCCGACGGAACCAGGTTCGGTACTGGGCGCCGGCGAAAAACTGCCAATGGTATTCGAACTCGCCCTCCCGCACTGGAACGGAGCGGTCGTCCGCCGTGATGCGGGCCTTCAGCTCGGCGTGCAGGCTCTCGATCCGTGGCCGCAGCGGCGACATGAAGCGTTCGAACCAGGCGTTCTCTGCCTCGAGGTAGGATCGGACATCTTGGTCGACGACCTCGGGATAGGCGGGATCCCGCAGCCACGCGTAGTCGTCGGTCCACGTCACGCCGAAGCGCGTTCGGGGGGCCGGTCGACGCGGTGCGATGGGCGGCGATTGCTGGTGCGACATGCTGCGGCTCGCTGACTGTTTCCAGGCCGTCGCCCGGGGCAACCGTCAGGATGGCGGCCCAACGCGCCAGGGTAAAGCCGGGGTTCGCCCCCGATGCGGCGTTTCACCACCAGCTCCTGACATGACCTTGGGAGCTTCAAACGATTCCAATACCATCATCGCTCATAGCTCGGTCTCGACCGGCGGTCGCAACGCCAGCCTGCGCTGGTCGCGGCACGGCGTCGAGAGCCTCGGCCGGCGTTTTCCACCGGAGGGTCTTGCGCGGTCTGCTGTTGGGAGCTGCAGCGACCGCCGCGAGGTCGTCCACATCATGCAGGCTCAGGTCGGTGCCCTTGG